>Ga0070741_10004661_pt1 | contig 31716 bp, 20 predicted proteins | sample Coa_R1_4_FD_66440 | JGI IMG/M metagenome (GOLD analysis project Ga0070741, IMG submission 66440) | Surface soil microbial communities from Centralia Pennsylvania, which are recovering from an underground coalmine fire - Coalmine... | ecosystem: Environmental > Terrestrial > Soil > Unclassified ... | reverse complement strand
TCCTTCCCGAGCGCGACGCGCACGCGCCGACTCAGCACGAGCAGCAGCAGCATGATCAACGCCGACGCGGTCAATGCTGTCCGGGTATTGGCGAACGCGGCGATCGTTCCCCATACGATGCTCCCGAGCGCGAGGCTGGCCTGTACCGCGACGAGATTCGTCGACACCGCACGCGCGCGCACCCAAGCGGGTGCGGTGGTCTGCGTTCCCGCAGACAAGCTCGCGTGCACGCTCACCCAGGCGCCACCGGTCGCGGCGGTTCCGACCACGGCGAGCGCTGGCCATGGCGAGAAGGCGATGATCAGGATCGCCACCGCCCAGACCAGCATACCGCCGGTGATCACCGTGTTAAGCGAAACGCGCTTCAGATGGCGCGGCACCCACATCGCGCCCACTACGGCTCCGGCGCCGAAGAATCCCAACAGCACGCCGAAGCCGCTCGCGCTCATGTGCAGCTCGTCGCGCGCGATCACGGGCAGCAGCGCCCACAGTGCGCTCGCGCACATGCTGAAGCTCAAGTTTCGCGTCACCGCCGCACGTAGCGGCGGCGAGTGTCGGAGGTAGCGCAGGCCTGCCCGCACGCCGGAGAAGAGCGTTTCCGGGATGCCGGGGATCGAGCGTGCCGCACCCCGCCAGCCGCGCAAGGCGAAGACCATCCAACTGAAGAACAACGCGCTTGCCAGCAGCGCGCTGCCCGAGCCGATCCATGCGGCCAATGCGCCGGCGAATGCCGGTCCCACCGCCCGTGCGACGTTGAACGCGACGGCGGCGAGCGCGACAGCCGGCGGCAGCTCGGTGCGCGGCACCAGATCGTTCACCAATGCCTGCTGCGCGGGCATGTAAAACGTGAAGCCGATACCGATCAGAAAGGTCAGCCCCAGCAGCGATAGCGGGCCGATCAGGCCGAGCAGCGTCGCGAGCGCTAGGAGCACGGTGGCCGAGAGCAGCACCACTTGCGTGGACAGCACGACGCTGCGCCGATCGACGATGTCGGCAAGGGATCCCGCCAACAAGCCGAACAGCAGCGAAGGGCCGGTGCTGGCCGTCTGTACCAACGCGACCATCAGGGCGGAGGGCGTAAGGATGGCCATCAACCAGGCCGCGATCGTGGCCTGCATGGTGTAGCCGAGCGCAGTGCCGATCGTTCCGACGTAGAAGCGCCGATAGCGTGGATGACGCAGCGGCGAGTCGCGCAGAAACTGCTCGACTAGCGGGTGCGAGCGCGCGCGCATCAGACCACGAGGCGAGGTGCGTTCACCCATGGTCGTCCAGGGTTCTGGCGGGATCTGTGTTCATGGATAGGACGACGAGTGCAGCCAAGGGAGCGGCAGATGTTCCGTAGTCAACAGACACGAGGCGGGCGGGAAGCGGTCGGCCCCGGCATCAGGCCGGCCCGCATAGAAGTATGCCTCTTAACATAACTTTACCTGGCGGAAGAATCAGCGCAAGCGCGCCTGCGCATCATGGGCTCTGCGCGATGATGCGCATTCACCAAGAGGATCACAGCGATGGAAACGAGCAACGTTGAGCGCAACAGCGAACCGAGCAAACCGAAACGGCGCCTGGTTGGCAAAATCTTGGCGGGCGGCGTACTTGCCGGCCTGCTGGCGAGCGCGGCGGCTTTTGTCGCGCACGCTCATGAGGGTTCGTTCGGTGCAGGCTGCCGACACATGGGATGGCGCGGACCGGGCGGCATGAGCCCCGAAGCGATGCGTGAGCGGCTGGATCAGATGACCGAGCGGACATTGACTCGAGTAAATGCCAGCGACGACCAGAAGGCGCGCGTCAAGCAGGTCGTTGCGGCCGCGGCGCAGGACTTGGCTACGTTACGCGAGTCGCATCGCGCCAACCGGCAGGCGATGATGGAAGCGCTGAGCGCCGATACAATCGACCGAGAACGCATCGAGTCGATCCGCAAAGCCGAGCTCGCGCTCGCCGAACAGGCTTCACGGCGCGTGTCCGTTGCGCTGGCCGACGCCGCCGAGGTGTTGTCGCCGGACCAGCGTCGCGAGCTGATCAGCCTGCTGCACAAGCGCTTCGAACGGCACTTCGATTCGCGCGAACCGGGACAAGGCAGTTGATGGAGCACCTGCTCATCATCGAAGACGACGCGGCGTTGGCGGCGATGCTCGCCGAATACCTGGGCAAGGCGGGTTATGCGACGACCATCGCCGGCACCGCGACCGAAGGCGTGCCCGGCGTGAGCAAGAGCGTGCGCGGGGACGAGCGGTTGCTGCGACGCATGCTGCGCAACCTGCTCGCCAACGCGCGGCAGTACGCCGGGGATTCGAGCGTCGAAGTCGACGTCCGCCCGCTCGACGGCCAGCGCGCGCGCATCGCCGTGGCGGACCGCGGCCCCGGTGTTCCGCCGCAGCTGCGCGAACGTATCTTCGAGCCCTTCTACCGCTTGCCGGGGCCCGCGCAGTCCGCCTCGGGCGCGGGACTGGGCTTGAGCCTGGTGCGTCAGATCGCACGGCGCCACGGCGGCGAAGTCGTCTGCCGTGAACGCGACGGCGGCGGCAGCGTGTTCGAAGTCATCTTGCCCTACGGGCCGCCGAACGCTTAGCGAACAACACGCAATTCCAGGGTTGGTTTTGAGTTTGGTGGACGGCCGAGGCGTAGAATCGCGCTCATGTCCCTTCAACCGCTGCACTTTCACGCTTCCGCCGCCACGCGGGCGCATCCGCTCGAGGCGCGTCTGCGCCGTGAAGTCGACGGCGAAGTGCTGTTCGACGCCGCCAGTCGCGGCCGCTACAGCACCGACGCCTCGATTTACCAGATCGAACCGATCGGCGTGGTGGTGCCACGCACCGAAGAAGCCGCACGCGTCGCGCTGCAGCTTGCGGCCGAAGCGGATGTTCCGATCCTGCCGCGCGGTGCCGGCACCTCGCAATGTGGCCAGACCGTCGGCGCGGCACTGGTCATCGACAACAGCAAGTATCTCGATCAGCTGATCGAGCTCGATGTCGAAAAGCGTGAAGCGGTGGTGCAGCCGGGGTTGGTGCTCGATCACTTGAACGCAGCGCTGCGCAAGCACGGGCTCTGGTATCCGGTCGATGTCTCCACCTCGGCGCAGGCCACGCTCGGAGGCATGGCGGGCAACAACTCGTGCGGGTCGCGCTCGATCCGCTACGGCAACATGGTGCACAACGTGTTGGGCGTCGATGCTTGGTTGCCGAGTGGCGAGCGCTGGCGTTTCGGTCCGAGCGACAACGTGCAGGGGGCGCCGGACCGCTATCGCAAGTTGACCGATGCGATTCACGCGATCGCACAGCGCGAAGCGGTCGAAATCGAGGCGCGTTGGCCGAAGGTGCTGCGCCGCGTGCAAGGCTACAACCTCGACATGGTCGTGCCCGGCAAGGCGCACAACCTGGCCCATCTGCTGGTGGGCTCCGAAGGCACGCTCGCTTATTTCGAGCGGTTGCGGCTCAAGCTCTCGCCGATCCCTAAGCACAAAACGCTCGGCGTCTGCCACTTCCCGACTTTCTATCAGGCGATGGACTGCGCGCAGCACATCGTCAAGCTCGATCCCGATGCGGTCGAGCTGGTGGATCGAACGATGATCGAGCTCGCGCTCGACATTCCGCAGTATCGCGACATCATGCATCGCCACGTGCGCGGCAAGCCGGACGCGATCCTGCTCGTCGAGTTCGCCGGCGAGGCGCGCGATGAGCAGCTCGCGAAGTTGGAGCGCCTGGTCGAGCTGATGGCCGACCTCGGTCTGCCTGACAGCGTCGTGGAGGTGATCGAACCCAGCGCGCAGAAAGACATCTGGGAAGTGCGCAAGGCGGGCCTGAACATCATGATGTCGATGAAGGGCGACGGCAAGCCGGTCTCCTTTATCGAAGACTGTGCGGTGCCGCTCGAACATCTCGCTGAATACACCGCACGCATTACCGAGATTTTCGCCAAGTACGGCACGCCCGGGACCTGGTACGCGCACGCCTCGGTCGGCACCTTGCACGTGCGGCCGGTGCTGAACATGAAGGAGGATGGTGCCCTCAAGATGCGCGCGATCGCCGAGGAAGCTTGCGAGCTGGTGCGTAAGTTCAAGGGCGCGTACTCGGGCGAGCACGGCGATGGTCTGGTGCGCTCGGAGTGGATCGAGCCGATACTGGGCGAGAAGATCACCCGTGCGCTGGGCGAGATCAAGGCGCTGTTCGATCCGAAGGGGTTGATGAATCCCGGCAAGATCGTGCGGCCAACCAAAATGGACGATGCGAGCCTGTTTCGCTTCAAGCCCGGCTATCGCACGCAGGCGTCCGAGGTGGCGCTGGATTGGAGCGAGTGGGGCAGCTTCGCCGGCGCTGTGGAGATGTGCAACAACAACGGCCACTGTCGCAAGTTCGATGCGGGCACGATGTGTCCCTCATTCCGCGCCACGCGCGACGAGCAGCATCTGACGCGCGGTCGTGCCAACACGCTGCGCTTGGCGTTGAGCGGTCAGCTCGGCGATGAAGCTTCAGCGACCCAGGCGGTGCGCGAGGCGCTCGACTTGTGCGTGAGCTGCAAGGGCTGCAAGCGCGAGTGTCCGACCGGCGTCGACATGGCGCGCATGAAGATCGAATTCCTGCATCGCTGGCACCGCACGCATCCCCATTCGTTGCACGAGGAGCTGGTCGCCTATTTGCCACGCTATGCGCCGATGGCCAAGCGATTCGCACCGCTCATGAATCTGCGCAACCGCTTGCCGCCGATTGCGAAGTTGTCCGAGCGTTGGCTCGGTTTCAGTGCCAAGCGCTCGCTGCCCAAGTGGAAGCGCAAGACCTTTCTCGATAGCGCGGCGCATGCGCCCGTACGCACGCAGGGTGCGCAAGTCGTGCTGCTCGCGGATACCTTCAACAACTACTTCGAACCGGAGAACTTGCATGCCGCGCAGCGCGTGCTCGAAGCCGGCGGCTATCGCGTGCACGTCGCGCGGCCCGCCGACGGCAAGCGTCCGTTGTGCTGTGGGCGCACGTTCCTCGCCGCCGGCATGATCGAGGAAGCGCGTGTCGAAGCGCGCCGTCTCATCGACGTCATCAAGCCCTTCGCCGATCACGGCGTGCCGATCGTTGGGCTCGAGCCTTCTTGTTTGTTGACCTTGCGTGACGAGTACCTCGTGCTGGGCCTGCACGAAGACGAGGTGGGTGTGATCGCCGAGCGCGCGGACTTGTTCGAGGAATTTCTAATCGACGAGCTCGATGCAGGTCGACTGCAGCTGCCGCTGAAGTCACTGAACGGTCAGCGCGCGCTGTTGCATGGTCACTGTCACCAGAAAGCCTTCGCGGCGATGCCGGCGGTCGAGCGCGCGTTGAAGCTCGTGCCGGAATTGAACGTCGAGATCGTCGAGTCGAGCTGCTGCGGCATGGCCGGCGCCTTTGGCTACGAAGCCGAGCATTACGAGGTGTCGATGAAGATGGGCGAGCTGAGTCTGCTGCCGCGCGCGCGCGAAGCCGATGCACAGACCTGGATCGTCGCGGATGGCACTAGCTGCCGTCATCAGATCGCGGACGGTGCGCAGCGCGAAGCGATGCACGTGGCGAGAGTGCTGGAGCGGGCGTTGTCATAGACCAAGTCTCGGTCATGCCGAAATCTTCCTTTCCCGTCGCCGTCATCACCGGCGCCGCGCGCGGCATCGGCTTCGCTTGTGCCGTCGAGCTGGCGAAGAAAGGCTTCGCGGTCGTACTGACCGATCTTCCGAGCGTGCAGCTTACGCATGCCACGGAGCAAATCTGCGCGATGTCCGTTCAAGCCCTCGATTTGCCCGGCGACGTCAGCGATTTCGCTGGGGCGCGGGTTTCGGCATCGCGTGTCGTCGAGCGTTGGGGTCGCATCGACGTTCTGATCAACAACGCCGGCATGTCGCAGCCGAAAACGCTACTCGAGATCAGCGAGGCGGAATGGGATCGCACACTCGCCGTGAACCTGAAGGGCTGCTTCAACTGGTGCAAAGCAGTCGTTCCCACCATGCTCGAAGGCGGCGGCGGCCGCATCGTGAATGTCTCGTCGGTGAGCGCGAACACCGGCGGCGCAGCCTCCGCTGTGAGCAAGTTCGCTTACTGCGCGTCGAAGGCAGGCATCCTCGGCATGACGCGTGGGCTCGCCAAGGAGCTTGCGCCGAAGATAACCGTGAATGCCGTGTGTCCGGGCTCGATCGAGACGGACATGACGGCGCACCTCATCGCGCAGCGACGCAGCTTGATCGAGCAGTCGATTCCAATGGGGCGCCTCGGAACACCTGAAGACGTCGCAGTGGTGGTGGCGTTTCTCGCGACCGTGCAGCCGAACTACATCACAGGCGAAGTGATCGACGTCGATGGCGGGCAGTGGGTGAATTGAGAGGGCGAGCATGCGCTCTGCGAGCCAGGCCCGCCGGGACAAGCGCGGACCTGGGTCGAGTCGCTTTTGACATCAGCTTCAACGGAGCTAAGAATTGCAGAGCGCTTAACTCCCGTTCCTGCATTTCACGGCTTGCCCTGCCCTGAGAGAAGCTTGAAGGACGGATTCGCCGCCTGCGCGCTGGCCGGGCCCGCGAAGGACAACGCCTGATAGATGCTCTGGCCGGGCAGCAATACACCATCGGGGAGGAAGACCCGCACATAAGGCTCGCCGCTGCCGGTGATGCCGCTGGCGTTGAGCACCCGAATGCGAGTGGATAAACCCTGCACGATGATGAGCAGGTGCGTATCCACCACCGATGAGCTGGTGTTGGTGATCTTGTACAGCTCGACGTGATGATTGCTGTTGCCCTTGCGGTTAGAGGTCTGCAGCGTCATTTCCAGTTGAGGCGAGACATCCAAGAACTCCAATCCCATGTCACGGCGAGACAGCGGATCGTCGTTGTCCTGCGCCTTGCCGCTCAAGGGTCGACCGTCGACCGCACCGAGCGCCGCGAGATCCGGACGGTATTTCGAATAAATGAAGTCACGCTCGTTTAACTGGAACGTCTTGGTTGAAGAGTTGGGATCGTGGCGCACGAACGCGGGGTCGTAGAGGGCGTTCTCGAGAAAGTCGGTGAGAGCGTCTACTTGTTCCTTGCTTAGACCGAGCCCGGGCGCAGAGCCGGATCCGCGCGGGTGCGTGAAGCGCTCGGAAAGCGTTCCCGCCGCGGCGGCCTGGGCATCCTGCGGTATGCCGGCGTTGAAGTACTTCACCACGTCCCTAACGCTCGTGAACGAGCCGTTATGGAAGAAGAATCGCGCATCCTTGAGCTGCCGCAAGGTCAGCACGCGAAACTTGAAGGCATCTTCATCGCGGCCGGTGATCTCGCGCCGTCCATCGTCGCGGAAAGTAGGATCTTTTCTCGCCGCGCGATTCAACGCCTGCAGCGGATGGTCAGCGAGGCCGAGATTGTAGAAATTCTCTTCGACGAACTGACCGGCGCCCGTTACGTCGGGGTCGTTCACTTGCTTGTTGAGCATCGGGCCGCTGTGGCAGGAGTAACAGCCTGCGCCGCCCTCCGAGGCGGAAGTGAAGAAAAGTTTCGCTCCGTACCGCTGCCGCACCGTCAGCGCATGGCTATCTCCCGCCAGGAATCGGTCCCAAGGCGTGTTGCGAGTCACCGTCGTGCGCAGAAAGGTCGCCGTCGCGCGCAACACGGTAATGTCGTTGATAAGCAGATTCAAGTCGGCGGCCGCGTCGGCTTGCGCAGCCTCCTCGGGAAACGCATCGCGGAAGAGCTTGCGGTAGGTCGGGAATTTCTGCAGCTCGGCCGACTCGAATTCGAGCATGCGGTGCGCATCGAGCAGCAAGAGCGCAACGCTTTCTTGCGCGACGAAATTGAACGGGTTGAGGCCGCCGGGCGCCGAGTCGGGCTCGCCGGCAAATCCGCCCATCAACAGGCGGTTGTTGTAGGCCGCTCCGATCGCGCCGGGCGCGTTGCGTGCGACGCTGTCCAAGGCGTCGAGCCGACCGGTGCGCAGCAGCTTGCCCGGGTCGGGCAGTTTGCGACCGCGCGCCGGACTACCGACTGCGAACTCGTAGATATCGGTGAGGGTTGGGATCTCGTCGACGAGGGCATCGCCAGGAAACAGCGGCGCGTCACGCAGCTTCGGCAGGATGTCGACCCGAGGACGGCGGCGTGGAATGAAGTTGCCGTTGGCATCGGTGTAGTGTCGGCCCTCGCCGCCGACGGCAAAGTTCAGCAGCGTGCCTGCCTTCGAGGCCGCCTCGCCCATGTGACAGCTTCCGCAGGAGGCGGTCTGTTTGGTGGGGAGGACACCGCCGAATTCCGGCAAGATCCTCGCCGTCCGGATCGGGTCGTGAAAGAGCTGTTTGCCCAGATAACGCTTAGCCTCGGTAATTCGGAAGCGCGGATCGGGGCTGCCATTGGCAAGCCGCGGTTGCGGTAAGTCGCCATCGTTGGCCGGAACCGTCAACTTCTCGATTCCGCCCACCTGCCGGTCGATGAGCTCGCGCAACTGGGTCGGGCTATTGCCGGCATCCGCGGCGGCGTTACCGCACAATACGCTCGCCCCTAAGACCAGAGCCATCTTCCGGACCGAGCACCGTCCGATCGGTGTTGCCATTGCCCTCTGCGCTTGCCGGCCGGTCAACGCAAACGGCCATCTCCCTTGGTTCGTCATATTCGTGCCTCCGTGGGTGTGAACGTGACTACTCGTACTTGCACCGGTCCGCTGTGGCATGACAGCCGAGCACATTGAACCGAGGCAGTGCCAACTTACGAACGCGTTACGATCAGCCTACCTCCCGCATCGACTTACGTTGCATTCCTGTTGCCGGCGGGATATTCGATAGGCAAGAAGAGCCTATCTGGAGGCGAGAATGCTGGCGTCGGTTGGCGGGCGAATCACGAAGTCATCATTTTTTTATCACGGAGCGGATTGGGCCGTGGTGAGCGAAATCAGAATCGGACGCTCGCTGCGAGGGTATTCGTTGTAGACGCGCGCGCCAGCCTACGTTGCGCAGGTGCGCCATCGGCTCCTGTGGAGCAGCAATAAAGCAAAGCCGCTTGATACGATGGTCAACGCGGGTACATTAGCGCCAAGCGCCGCACAGCCTCGATCACGATCCATGCAAGCACAACGAACGAAGTGACCACACCTCAACCCTCGGAAGCTTCCTTCTCACAGCGCGGCCTGACCAGCCGTCGCGCCGTGATCGCCGCGGTCATGGGCAATCTGCTCGAATGGTACGACTTCGCGATCTACGGTTATCTCGCCACGCTCATCGCGAAGAAGTTCTTCGCGCCGGGTGACGAGCTGGCCGCGCTGTTGTCGACTTTCGCGACCTTCGGCGTGGGCTTCGTGGTGCGCCCGCTCGGCGGCATCGTTGTCGGCCGCATCGGTGACCTGAAAGGCCGCAAAGCGGCGCTGATGCTCACGATCTTCTTGATGGCGATCGGCACCGTCATGATCGGCCTCATCCCCGAATACGCAGCCATCGGCGCGTGGGCGCCGATGCTGCTCGTTCTCGCGCGGCTGCTGCAAGGCTTTGCCGCTGGCGGCGAGTGGGGCGGGTCGACGGCGTTCATCGTCGAGTGGGCGCCGCAGGACAAGCGCGGCCTCTACGGCAGCTTCCAGCAGTCGAGCCTGGCGGCGGGACTGCTGCTCGGCTCGGGCATCGCGGCGCTGTTCAGCACGCTGCTCACCCCCGAACAACTCGAGAGCTGGGGCTGGCGCGTGCCGTTTCTGCTGGGCGGCCTCCTCGCACCGGTCGGCATCTACATGCGCCGCCACATCGACGAGACGCCCGCGTTTCGTAGCGCGCAGAAAGAGAGCGCTGGAGGCGATACGGTCTCGCCGCTCGCGCTTGCTCGCAAGGCGTTCGGCTTCACCATCTTGTGGACGACCGCCTATTACACGATGCTCGCGTACATGCCGACCTTCACCCAGAAGTACGCGGGCCTGACGCGCGCGCAATCGCTGTGGTCGAACACGCTGGGGCTGTTCGTGCTGGTGGTTGCTATCCCGTTCGCCGGCCGACTGTCCGACCGCTTCGGCCGCAAGCCGCTGTTGCTCGCCTGTTGTATCGCCTTCGCGCTGCTCACCTATCCGCTGTTCCAAGCGATGATCTCAGCCGCCTCGCTTGCAGCGGTGGTGGTCGTGCAGGTGCTGTTCGCGCTGATGATCGCATCGTTCTCCGGGCCCGGGCCCGCCGCGATCGCCGAGATCTTTCCGACGCGATTGCGCTCGACCTGGATGTCCGCCGGCTATAGCCTCGCGGTGGCGATCTTCGGCGGCTTCGCGCCGTTCATCGCCACGTGGCTCATCGGCAAGACCGGCTCGCCGCTCGCGCCCACCGCATATGTGATTGCCGCCGCCTTGGTGTCGACGCTCGTCATCGCGCGGCTCAGCGAGACCGCGCACGAAAAGCTGGCCTAGCGGCTGACGATAAGATCGCTCTTTCTCGGCGCAGCTGGTGCCGCTCCAGTCGCTTCGATTTCTTCATCGCCTCGTTGCGCATCCCTCGTTATGCTCGTGTGCCCGCGAGCCCGTGGCATCATGCCCGCTCGTGGGCGATACTTTCGTCACGACGCCGATAGTCAGCCGACAAGAACGCCAGAGGAGCGATGCGATGTACCGAAGCGAGCATCCCGACGTCCAAATTCCCGACGCATGTGTCTACGAGTTCGTGGTCGAGCGGTTTGGAAGCTACGCGGACCGGGCGGCTTTGATCGATGCCGCCAGCGGTCGCGCGCTCACCTACGCGCAGCTTATCGACGCTACCGAGCGCGTGGCCGCAGCTCTGGCGCGGCGCGGCTTCTCGCGCGGCGACGTGTTCGCGGTGTGCAGTCCGAACGTTCCTGAATACGCAATCGTTCTGCTTGCGGTCAATCGACTCGGAGGTGTCGCCACGACGATGAGCCCGCTGTACACCGCGCACGAAATCGCGCGCCAATTGCGCGAGACGCGCGCGAAGTGCTTGTTCACCGTGTCGGGTCTCGCAGCACGTTGTCTCGAGGCGGCACAGGGCACGCAAGTCGAGGAGATCTTCGCGTTAGGGGATGCGCCGGGCACAACGGCTTTCGAAGTGCTCATGGAAGCGAGCCGTATATCGACGCTCCCCGTCGCGAGGGCGGCCGATCTCGCGGCATTGCCGTACTCGAGCGGTACGAGCGGCGTGCCGAAGGGCGTCATGCTGACCAATCGCAATCTCGTCGCGCAGTTGCTCCAAGCCGATGTGATGCTTCCGCGCCGCACCGAGGATGTGATGTTGGCAGTGCTGCCCTTCTTCCACATCTATGGCTTGATGCTCATCCTGTTGCAAGGTCTGCGCAATGGCGTGACCTTGATTACGATGGCCCGCTTCGAATTCGAGCCATTCCTCGATTGTGTGCAGCGCTATCGCATCAACGTCGCGCCGCTCGTCCCGCCCATCGTACTGCAGCTGGCCAAGCATCCGGCGGTGGAGCAGTACGACTTATCGAGCCTGCGCCAAATCATGTGCGGAGCGGCGCCGCTCGGCGAGGATGTCGAGCGCGAATGCGCGCAGCGCATCGGTTGTGATGTCATGCAGGGTTTCGGGATGACTGAGTTTGCCGGCGCGACCCTTTCTAGCGCGTTCGGTCGCACCCCGGAGAAGCGCGGCTCGGTCGGGAAGGTGTGGCCCAACATGGAGGCGCGCATCGTAGACCTCGACACCGGCAATGATCTGGGACCTGACGCCCGGGGCGAGCTGTGGATGCGCGGGCCGAACGTCATGGTCGGCTATTTCGAACGGCCGGACGCCAGTCGCGACACGCTGACGCCGGACGGCTGGCTGCGTACCGGTGATGTTGCTTATGTGGACGAGGGCGGCAACTTCTTCATCGTCGATCGTGTCAAGGAGCTGATCAAGCACAACGCCTATCAGATCGCGCCGGCCGAGCTCGAGGCGGCACTGCTTAGCCACCCCGCCGTCGCTGATGCCGCGGTTATCCCTGCTGCGGACAAGGAATCGGGCGAAGTGCCCAAGGCGTTCGTCGTCTTGAAGCGGCCGGTCGAGCTGGACACCATCCTCGAACACGTCGCCGCGCAAGTCGCTCCTTACAAGAAGATTCGACACATCGAGGTGCTCGACGCGATTCCGAAATCGCCCTCGGGCAAGATCCTGCGGCGCCTGCTCGTCGAGCGCGAGCGCGCGGCGCGCCGCTGACGCCAACCTCGGGGCGCACACTTCGATCATTTCAGCGCCCGCCGGCCTGCCTCGGTGCCGGTTCCCGTCACATCGGCCGGCGCGCGCGCGGCGGGAGGACGAGCAGGGCCGGACTGGCTCAGGCGATCAGCAGTCGATCGATCACGTTGCGGGTGATGCGCTCGATGCGCGGATCCTGACCGCCGGCGAGGACCTGAGCCCAGTCGGTGGTGCCTATGGTGAACACCGTTCCGTTTCGGCGGTGGATGCCCATCGTCGCGGAATGTACGCCCTCACCGAAGCCAAGCCCCTCGCGATGCGGCAGCTCCTGCCAGTCGTCATCGAGCCGGCCAACGGCGAGCGCGCGGAACGACGCTGGCGTGCCGAAACGCTGCGCATCGCGCGCCAACTTGACCAGACCGCTCTCCGCATCGATCGCTTCGAACGGCGCGCCGTCGCACTCATAGCCGACGAGTGGCGGTGTCGTGTGCGCGCCGAATCGGTCCGCGCTGCACAGCCCGGTGCCTTCGAACAGCCAATGGGTGCCGTCTTGCACCACGAAGTCGCAAGGCGTGCGGGGTCCGTCCCACCAGCCGCCCCCGTGTCGATAGCTGACGCCGGTCAAGCTGTCCTCGGGTCGATGCACCCCGGTGGGCGGCCACCAGTGGTCGAGCGCGCCGTGCGGTCCGCCTTGGTGACAGACCATCGCGTTGCCGTCGTCCACGATGTGCACGCGCCACCAGCAAACGTTCGCGCCAAAGAAGGCAAGGTTGCCGCCGCATTCGACGCAGCGCTCGACGGCATGGCGCGTGGGCTCGCTCCAGTACTCGTCGTGGCCAACGCTCAGCAACAAGCGATAGCGTCTGCACAAATCGCCGTCCGCATGAATGTCGAGGTCCGTGCAGTAGTCCGCATGAAAGCCGCCGCATTCCATCCAGCGAATGAAGCGCGAATCCCAGTGTGCGAACGTCTGCCGCGCCGACGTGGTGTCGTAATGATCGATTGCCCCGTGCACCGGCCCGCCGATGCCGCCGCCGGGACGCCGGAACGTCACCCGGCTGCCGAGGGGATCCGATTAGCGCGGCGGATCGAGGTAGAAGCAGGCGCCGCCGCTGCAGTTGTAGGCGTGATAGGTCGCAAGTGGAAGCTTGTAGAGCAGCGGATTGCGACCGGGGCCGCGCACGACGAACAGCGCGGCGGCGCGATCGATGCCGAGCGCGAGGGCGGTGGCCTGCGGTTCCTGGAGATGGGCGACATAGACTCCGGAGTGCCAACTCGCGGGAATGTCGAAAGCATAGTCCGGCCACTGCCAGTCGAGATCGGCCGACCCCTCCGGCGCGTCTTTGCCAGGTAGCCAGAGCGACTCATGCATCAGGCGAAAGCCATCGCCCCAACGAAGGAAACGCACCCGAAAGCGGGGCGCATCGGTGGCGATGTGCAGGACGAGTCTTTCCCCGGGTGCGAGGCTCGCGCGAGCGGGATAGCCGCGGATCATCTTTGTTCCTCCCTCTACCCTCTGCCTCGCCGGCAGAAGGAAGATGCGAAGCCGATCGTGCTCGCCGTCTCAGCGCACTGCCTCCGGCGCCACGCGCTTGCGGACCAGATACGGCGGCATCGCGAGCGCGTGCATCGGCGTGCGCCTGAACGTCGACAATGCCTCTGCGGGCGTCTCGACCATCGGCTCTTCCTTGCGGTTGAACGAGGTGTTGAGCAGCACCGGAACGCCGGTGCGCGCATAGAAGCGCTCGAGAAGCGTGCGCAGCAGGTTGTCGTCGTGCTCGGCGACGGTCTGCAAGCGGGCCGTACCGTCGACGTGGGTCACGGTGGGAATCAGCGCTGCCGCGTGCGGATGCACGGGTGCGGCGAACTGCATGAATTGCGAGGGACGTCGGATGTTGAAGAATCGCTCGGCATGCTCGAGCAACACGATCGGTGCAAGCGGACGGAACCACTCGCGCTGCTTGACCTTTGCGTTGATCCAATCACGCATGGCGCCGTTGCGCGGGTCGGCGAGGATGCTGCGGTGACCCAACGCACGGGGGCCGAACTCGCTGCGACCTTGGTAGAGCGCGACGACCTTTTCGTCCACCAACATCTCGACCATCGCTGCGGGCAGATCAGCTGGGCGCTCGACGATCAAGTCGTCGGCGTCGCGCAGCGCTGCGTCGATGTCGGACAAGCGCGGGTCGGGGCCGAGGAAATCGTTGCGCCACTTCCATTCGCAGCGCTGATGCAGCAGCTCGGTCAAGCCATAGATCGCGCAGCCCAGTGATGTTCCGGCATCGCTGGGCGCCGGCGGGATGAACACGCGCTCGAACGGCGACTCGCGCAAGATGCGATCGTTGGCCGAGCAGTTGAGGCCGGTACCGCCGGCGAAGCACAACGCGCTCGCGCCGGTTTGGGCGTGCAACCAGCGCGCGACCTCGAGCAGCGCATCCTCGAAGGCGCGCTGGCCGGCTGCGGCAAGGTTGGCAATGTCGTCGAAGCGGGCGCGATCGGCCGACTCGTAACGGAAGCGCTTGCGCTCACGCAGGATGTCACGCCAGCGCTGTGGAATCGTCACGCGCGGACCGTCGACGTCGAGCGGCGGCAACCCGAGCGCATGCGGATCGCCGTGCGGCGCGAGCCCCATCACCTTGCCCTCGTTGCCCTCGCCAGGGAACATCGTTTGCATCAGTAGGAAATAGAACATGCCCAGGCCTACCAGCCGATCGTCGTCGCAGTCCCACAGTTGCTTGGCGATGCATGTAATGTCGTTGTCATTCGCACGGTAGAACGAGGACACTTCGCGCCAGTGGCGCGGCACCTCGTTCGCGGGCGCCCACGATTCGGTGAGATCCGACATGGGGCTGCCCTGCCCGTCGATGATCATCACCGCGGCTTCATCGAAAGGCGAGGGATGAAACACGCTGTAGACGTGGGAGAGGTGATGCGAGATGCGCCCGCGCTTGCATTGGGGAGACAAGCGCATCGTTTCCTGGAGTTCGCGCTCGTACTCGGCGAGGTTCTCGATCTCGGTGTCCGACGAAAAGCTCTCCACCAGCGCATCGATGGGGTGATCGAGACCGCGCAGCAGCGGCGCGTACACCTTGCGCAAATCGTCGAGCTTCCCCCAATGGTGCTTCTGCCGCGTGAGCCGTTCCTTCTGAATCGCCAGCAGGACGCGTGAATCTTGCATCACGCAGATGCTGCCGTCTTGTGTGCGGTTGATTCCGACAACGATAGGCTCATTCGTGCGTCTGCTTGCCATGAGCACCTCTTGCCTTCGATAACGATCGCCCCAGTAGGCGGCGCGCGCGTATGTCGAATTTGCGCGGCGTCGCCGCAGCTAGCGCATGGCTGCTGCCGGTTTGATGTGGCAAGGCATGTACGGAACGCGGACCACGCGGGCCGGTGCCGCGTGAGCGATCGTTTGGTCAGTGCTCGCCGAGACCTAGGACGATGTGATCGAGCGACGCACAGCCGCCAGCGCCGCGCGGTCGTCGAGCGCGACGCTGTTTTCCCGCTGCTCGACTCCTAGCTCGCGCCACAAGGCATCGAGATCCACGTCGACGGGTCGATCCGCCATTCGCATGTACAGCGCGACCAGCACGGAACGATTGATTGCTGCATCGGCCACCTGCAGCACCCGCATGATCGGCCAGTCCTCGGTAATGTTGCCCCCGGCGCTCAGCACACCGCGCAAGGCGTGCTGCAGGCCGATCCGATTGTCGGTCTGCTTGCGAATTTCGATATCGGCGAGCAGATAGAACAGTGCACCACCCCAGTAGGTGCGGCCCCAAGTAGGCGTGTGGTCGAGCCCCTTATCGCCGGCGCGCGGAAGTCCGTGCGGCAAACCGTGCACGAGATCGCGCCAGACTTGCTCGTGCTCGAGCTGTCCCGCCTGCGCCCGGGCGATCGGCTCGACATAGGTCGCCGCGCCTTCTTCTAGCCAACGATGGCGATCGGCCAAGCGTGGCAAGGCCAGATGCACCATCTCGTGCGTCATCACCCAATCGCGCTCCAGCGTGGATAGTTTCGTGTCGCGTCCCAGCTGCATCCGGATCAGCGGAGGCATGAAGCCATAAGTCATGCCATGGGCCGGCCCGCTGCCTTCTGTAGCGTCGATCACTACGCGCAGCCGTTCGACCGGGAACCTACCGTAGTAGGTCGATACCGCAAGAGCTGCGCGCTCAATCCATGCGTCGATCATCGCGTCCGGCAAGCTCTGCTCGCGAGCAGGAACATCGAGTGCGATTTCGCTGTCGCCGCGGTGTAACTCGCGCCGGCGATGGGCGGCGGCATGCAACGGACGTGAGCGGGAAGCGACGCAGCCGCACAATCCTCCCAGTGCGGTTGCGAGCAAGAAGCGTCTGCGCGTCACGCTCGGCACGGTTAGCGGTCGAAACACCGCGGAAGGGATCAGTGGATCTCCGGCTCCGGCGTCGGCGCGGTCCCTTCCAGGAAGCGGAAGTCGCAGCCTTCGTTCGCCTGCGTAATGTGCGCCGAGAAGATGGCGCCGTAGCCGCGCTGATACTTGGACGCGGGCTTCTTCCACGCAGCGCGCCGGCGAATGAGCTCCTCTTCGCTCACCTTCAGGTCGATGCGGCGGTTCGGCACGTCGAGTGCGATGAGATCGCCGTTTTTCACCAGCGCCAACGGACCGCCGACAAAGCTCTCCGGTGCCACATGCAGCACGCAGGCGCCGTAGCTGGTGCCGCTCATGCGCGCGTCGGACACGCGCACCATATCTCGTACGCCCTGCTTGAGGAGCTTCTTCGGAATCGGCAGCATCCCCCACTCGGGCATGCCGGGGCCGCCGAGTGGCCCGGCGTTGCGCAGAATCAGCACCGAGGTCGGATCCACGTCCAGATTCTCGTCGTCGATGCGCGCCGCCATGTCGTTGTAATCCTCGAACACTACGGCCTTGCCGATGTGCTGCAACAACTCGGGGTCGGCGGCAGTGGGCTTGATCACCGCGCCGTCCGGGGCGAGGTTGCCGCGCAGCACGGCCAGACCGCCAGTCGATTTGACCGGCCGCTCGAGCGTCGCGATGACGTCGATGTTGTAGCTCGTCGCGCCGGCGATGTTCTCACCGAGCGTGCGGCCGTTGATCGTCTTCTGCGTGCCGTCGAGCAGATTGCCGAGCGCGGCCATCAAGGCGGGCAGGCCACCGGCGTAGTAGAAGTCCTCCATGAGGTACTTGCCCGAGGGGCGGAGGTTGGCGAGCAGCGGGACTTTGCTCGAGATGCGGTCGAAGCGCTCGAGATCGAGCTTCAAGCCCGCGCGCCCCGCCATCGCAATCAAATGGACGATCGCGTTGGTCGAGCCGCCGAGCGCCATCAGCACTGTGATGGCGTTGTCGAACGAAGCGTCGGTGAGGATATCCCGTGGTTTCAGATCCTCCCACACCATCTCGACGATGCGCCGTCCGCACGCTTCCGCCATGCGCGAGTGATTGGAATCGACGGCTGGGATTGCGGAGGAAGCCGACAAGGCGAGGCCGAGCGTTTCGGCCAGGCTCATCATGGTCGCCGCGGTACCCATTGTCATGCAGGTGCCGGCCGATCGTGCAATACCTTCCTCGATTTCGGCCCAGGCGCGCTCGTCGATGTTGCCGGCGCGAAGCTCCGCCCAATACTTCCACGAGTCGCTGCCGCTGCCCAGGGTGTTGCCGCGCCAATTGCCGCGCAGCATCGGTCCGGCCGGCATGAACACCATCGGCAAGTTCATTGACGTCGCGCCCATGATCAGCGCCGGTGTCGTTTTGTCGCAGCCGCCCATCAGCACGCAGCCGTCGGCCGGATAAGAGCGAAGCAGCTCCTCGGTCTCCATCGCGAGCAGATTGCGGTAGAGCATGGTGGTCGGCTTTTGGAACGGTTCGGACAGCGAGCTCGCCGGCATCTCCAGCGGAAAGCCGCCTGCCTGCCACACGCCACGCTTGACCTCTTCGACGCGCTGCTTGAAGTGGGTGTGGCACTGGTTGATGTCGCTCCATGTGTTGATGATGGCGATCACCGGCTTGCCCGCGTAATCATCGCGCGAGTAGCCCATCTGCAAGGTGCGCGATCGATGGCCGAACGAGCGCAAATCTTTCGCGCCGTACCAGCGCTGGCTGCGAAGGTCTTCGGGGTTCTTGCGGGGCATGGCGAGGCTTCCGTGATTTCAGAATGCGGCTCGATACGTTATCACCAAGCTTGGCATGCTTCTCACCATGCGCGAGCGTTGCGGGAGTGAAGCCCAAAAAAAGCCCGGCGAGGCCTTACGGCGCTCACCGGGCACGCTCACCGCAACACTTCGAGCTTGCGATGTAGTCCAGGCCCTGGAGAGGCTTGGTGGAGAGGAATCTTACGAACGCTAAGTCACGATGATCTTCTTGAAACGACTGGCACTCATCTTGGGAAGCGTCAGCGTCAAAACGCCGTTCTCGTATTTCGCCTGCGCGCCGCTCTCGTCGACCGGCTGCGGAAGGGTGAGCGATCGCGACATCGAACCGAACTGGCGTTCGCGGTGGATGACACGCTCGCCTTGCTTTTCTTCCTTCTGGCTTTCGGTCTGCGCGGAGATCGTCAGCTCCGCGCCGTTGATCGACACATGGATGTCGTCTTTCGATACGCCGGGAATCTCGGCGCTAATGCGATAAGCCGAGTCATCCTCGCTGGCGTCGATCCGGATGCTTTGGATTTGCGGTGTCGCCACCCGTACCGGGCGAAACACCAACCCTCGCATCATGTCGTCGAGTTCCTGGAAGGGGTCATACCGCCTTACATCGGCCATCTCGTGCTCCTCGATCAAGTGTGCGAATTCAAGCGCGCTGCTCGGACCACATCCTGCGCACTTCCTCCTCCGCCTCGAGCCAGTCCTGCTCGGGTGTGCCGTTTGCGAAGCCGCGCCGCTCCGCGCGGAAATAGGCGGCTTCCGCAACCATCCTCTGCCAGCTCTCGGCGTTGACCACCGCGCCATCCTGCAAAATGGTTTGCGCGGCCTGCGCAGGCGTTGGTTGCGTGGGCGCTGCCTGAACGTTGGACTCACCGTCCACCCGCTTTCGCGCACGACGCACGGATGGCGCCGACTTCTCTTCCCCGGCTGCCGCGCGCATTGTCTTGGGCTTAGCCGCCTTCCCTTGGCGCGTCGCCGTCTGACTCTTCGCTGCCTGCACAGCGCTGCTCTCTTTGCTTTGCGACGTCCGCTTGCGACTCGTCTGCGTGGTGCTCATGACTTGCGTATCTCCTTCCACAGGCCGCAGCCGCATCGCGCTACACGCCTGCCAGTTTCATCCACCGCAGTGGATTTGGGTTTGACTTGAATCAAATTCCTGTTCGTGCGGACGCAATTCGCACGCGCCTCGGCCCATAAACCTTCGAGTTGTTCTGGTAGGGTTGCATGACGAATACGAGCAGGCGGTGTTCCGCATCTTCGATGAGTCGAACCGGAGCCTGCCGCGGAGCGCGTCGTGTAACTTCTGCAGCTTCGCGCCGCGCACGAGGAACGCTCAGTTTACTGCGACGCACTCGTGGTGACGAGCGCAGGCGCGAAGCGAGCGTTTGCAGGAAGGCTCTCGCGTCAGCGATGGGCAGCCAGGCGCTTGCGCAGCCGAGCGAGAGGCAGGGTGTTGATGATGTCGGCTTTGGTCACCCAACCGCGCCGGGCCTGCCCAATCGCATAGCGGATGAACGCCAGCTCCTCGCGGCGCTGCGCGCCCGCGCTCAGGGCGAGCGCGACGTTTTCATCCACCGCCAAACGGCATAACGTATCGGTCAGATCGAGCCGCTCCGGCTGTCCGTTGACCTCGAGCGCCACGTCGCGCTCGCGTGCTTTGCGCGTGACTTGCTGCATGTCGATGTCGACGGCCTCCCTTCCGCCCAGCAGACGATTGGTGGGATGGGCGAGGATGCTCACGCGCGGGTGGGACAGCGCCTTGAGCACGCGCTCGGTTTGTCGCGCCGTGGTGAGATCGAAACGATCGTGGACGGCCGCCACCACGAGCTCGACGCGATCGAGCACGACATCGGGCAGGCCCAACGATCCGTCTTCCAGGACATCGACTTCGATACCGCTGAGACAGTCGAGCGACGCATCGACGGCGTTGGCGCGATCGATTTGGTTCAACAAACGATCAAGGCTGCCCGGATCAGCCCTGAGCACGCGGGCGGGAAGCGTGATCGCCGCGTAGCGGTATTTCAGCGCCGCTGCCGCCTGCAGCAGGCTTTCGGTGCTTTTGGCGTCGTGCACCTCGCCATCGAGAATATGCAGATCGCCGCGCAGGTCCTTCAATTCGATGAGCGCCGGAAGCTTGCCCTCGCGCGCCGCTTGAATTTCGCCGCGGTCCTCGCGTAGCTCGGGCGGGATCCAGGGGAGCCCGATCGCTGCATACACGCTTGCTTCGGTCTTTCCGGCGATCGCGGTCTCGCCCCGGAACACGCCGTATTCGTTGATCTTCAGCCCAAGATCTTGCGCGATTCGACGCACCGCGATGTTGTGCGCCTTCGAGCCAGTGAAGTACTGACAAGCCGCGCCGAAGCTTTCCGGCGGCAGCACGCGCAGGTCGACCTGAATGCCGCTGTTCAAGCGCACGCTCGCGCGTGTGGGTCCTTGTGAAAGGATTTCGACGGCCGGCGGATAGGCGATGAAGCGTTCCATCACCGCATCGGAGGTCGATGCCGTGGCGACGAGGTCGAGATCGCCCACGGTTTCGCGTCGCCGTCGATAGCTCCCGGTGATTTCGACCGCATTCACGCCCGGCACGCTGCGCAGCATTGCCGCCAGCGGCTCCGCCACGCGCTCGGCTTCGGCAAGCCGAAAGCGCGGGGCGGTCTGCGCGAGATAGCGCTCGACCGCCTCCAGAATCTTGCGTTCGGTCTTTTCGCCGAAGCCGGGCAGCGTCCGGATGCGTTGCCTCTTGGCCGCTTCGAGCAACTGCTCCGCGCTCACGATGTCGAGATCGTGCCACAGCGTGCGCACCCGTTTGGGGCCGAGGCCCGGCACGCGTAACAGCCGAGTGATGCCGGCGGGCACTTGTTCTTCCAGCTTGAGGAGAAACTCGCAGCTGCCGCTGTCCAAGATCTCCTTGATCTTCTTTTCCAGGTCGGCGCCGATACCGGGAATGTCAGTCAGCGGCAGCCCGCGCCCGACGTAGTCTCGAATATCGGTGCCGAACTCTCCGATACTTTGCGCGGCGTAGCGATAGGCGCGCACGCGAAAGGCATTCGCGTCCTGCAACTCGAGCAGGTCGGCGATCTCATCGAAGATTTGGGCTACCTTGGCGTTCGCGGAGGCCATGCTGTTACGCTAGCTGCAAGTCACGTCCGCTTCAAGTGGGAGCCGCCGCACGGCGATCAGCGCAAGGCTGTATGGCTTGCTCAAGAATCGGCGGGCACGCGCGCCAGTTCGCGCAGGCGATCCGCGGTGGTGCGGATCTGCGCAGCGGACGCGCCGCCGGTATCGAACACCACACTGTACGGCTGCTCGATTGCCGTGAGCGGCTCGTGAGTGCGCAATTGATGCTCCAACACCTCGATATTGGCTTCCGAAGCGTCCTTGCCCGCGCGCGCCCGCGCCGCGATGCGCTCTCGCAAGACATGATCGGGCGCCGTGAACGACGCGATCGCGAAGGGAACGCCGAGACGTCGAGCAAGCGCGCGGAACTGCGCGCGCTGCGCCTCGAGCAGGAATGCCGCATCGATCAAGACCGACTGACCGGCGCAGAGCATCTGCTCGGCGAGGTCGAGCAGTCGCGCGTAAGTGCGCATGGACACGTCCTCGTGATAGAGCCCAGCGCCGACCGCCGCTCCCGTGCGAGCAGTGGCATTCAATCCGCAGAGCCGTTTGCGTTCGACGTCCGAGCGCACCCGGATCGCTTCCAGAACCTCCACCAGGATCTGCGAGCACGCGGTTTTCCCTGCACCCGATAGACCGTGCGAGATCACGAGCAGGGGCGCGCGCCACAGGGTCGCCTCGTGAGCAAAGCGCAAATGCGTCCTGCACTTCGTCCAATAGGCATGCGCAGGCTCGCCTACGAGGTCGGGCTGGCTCGCCCGCATCGCTGCAACTTTCGCCCGCACGAGGGCCCGATAGATCACGTAATACGGGAGCAGTCGGACTCCGGCGTAGTCCCCGCTGGCCTCCAGATAGGTATTCAGAAACCGCAGCGCCAGATCGGCTCGCTCGCGTACGCGCAAATCCATGAAGAGGAAAGCGATCTCGTTCATCACGTCGATCCAGCGTAGCGCCTCGCTGAACTCGATCGCATCGAAGATGCGGATGATGCCGCCGATCAGCACGAGATTACCCAAATGGAGGTCGCCGTGGCACTCGCGCACGAAGCCTTCGCGCTGCCGGATCTCGAACAGCGGTCTCAACTGCGGGTGCTGGTGTTCGGTCCATTCGCGGATGCTTGCAAGCATCGCCTGATCATCCGCATTCCGGAGCAAGGGTGCGAGCTGCACGAAATTCTGCTGGGCCGGGCCGATGATGCTCGCGGGGCTGCCGAACCGTGAGCCCGCTAGCGCGCGCGCCACCGAGGCATGGAAGCGCGCGACCTGTACGGCGAGCGCCTCGATCAGTTTGCCGTTGAGGCTGCCGTGCGCCAACACGTTTTCCAGCAAGGCGGTCTGATCGAAGCGCTGCATCTTGACGGCATACTCGATTGGCTCGCCTTCCCCTTCGACACGGGGCGATGTGCGGGGACCGGTGATCGGCACGACCGCCAAGTAAAGATCGGGCGCCAATCTGCAGTTGATGCGCAATTCCTCTTCGCAGGATCGACGTCGCTTTTCGAGAGTGGAGAAATCGAGAAAACCGAGGTCGAGCGCTTTCTTGATCTTGTACGCGCGCTCGCCGATCAAGAAGACGTGCGAGATGTGTGTTTCGATATGCTCGACGCGCTCGTCGCTGCAGCCGTATGCTTCGCCCCGCAATAGACCCGCGACCAGTTCATCCGCCGCTGTGGCGGTACTTTGAATCACCCCCATCGTTGCCGTTGTCCGTTCTATTCCCTGCGTACGCTGAGTGCGATCGTGAGGCTGCTTTCTCCCGCTGGCACCGGCCAGCGCAGCACCAGCGTGACTGCCTGCATGATCTTCTCGAACCCGTCCTCGGACTGCGAAACGGTATGCAAAGGCAGCGCAGTCAAGCTGATCGGCGAAGTGCTGATCAAGCTTACGCTGCCACCTAGCACGCCGTCCTCGAGCGTGAGCGCGGTCATCGCCGGCAGAGATAACGGCTGACCGAAGCCGCCGGGGATGGTGCCTTCGAACACGTACCGGCCCAAGAACCCATCGCAGCTCGGCATGGCGAGGTTGAGCTCGGTCTCGCACTCGCCGTGCGCATGCGCGCGAACGTCATAGCGCACCGACAAGCGGCCCTCGCGTACCGAGATCGTCTTTCCGATGTCGATCTGTTCATTGGACGACTGAAAGAAGAGAGCGCTCGCCTCCGAGCGGCCAAACCGATAGGCGGGAATCTGCCATTGTTCTCCGATGCGGTAGCGCTCGAGGAACAGGCTGCGCGGTCGCGCATCGGGCTCGATGTCGTGCGGCTCGATATCGTGCTTGAAGCTTACGCGATCGTGCGCCGAAGCGATGCCCGCTTCCTGCGCATGGTGTTGCTCGCCCAGGTGCATCTTGCGATAGTAATGCTCGTCGCGCCGGCGTAGGGTGTCCGCCAAGTTGTGGCGCAGTCGATAGGCGTCCAATTCGATGACGCTAGCGTCGCCGTCGCAGCGAATCACCGCTTGCAGCTCGCCGTCTTGCACGAACGCTTCCTGCGCGCCGTCCAGATCGATGTCGAGCGCTTCGACGTTAGGGCGCGGCTGTACCGCATCGAGCGCGGCTTCCAGTTCCACCAATGCGGCGAACACGGCGCGACGCAGGTGCGGAAGATACAGTCCACCGAACAAGCCGTGCCAATAGGCGTCGTTGGCTTGCCCGCGATAGAGCAAGTCGGTCATTCCGGCCGAGCGCTGCGCTGCAGGTAGCGCGTCGAGACGCGCGGACAGTTGGAGCATGCGTTTGTGCATCCAGTTGGCCTCGCTGTAGCGCGACAGGAAGTTCTTCCAGATCCCTCCGCGCAAAAAAGCCTTGTCTCGCTCGTAGCGATTCGTCGCGCGTACTTGCTGCACCAGCTCGGCATAGTCGTCCGCACGCCGTGCGGGCAACGTCCATTCGTTCATTTCGATGTAGGACGTGGTCGGCAGATAAGCGACGCCCCGCGTGGGAGTCCCGCGCGTGAAAGTGTCGAAATGCTCCGTGCGTATCGTAGCCGAGCGCAGAACGCCTTCGATGAAGGCTTGCAACCAGCCGCGCTCGTACACCCACTCGTGCGTTTCGGGCCAGATGCCGAATTTCTCGATGTCGTCGAAGTAGATTGCGGCCGCCGCGCCTTCTTCGTTCCCCAGCTGCTCGATGTAGCGCATGACCTCCTCGGCGGGCGCGAAGGGAATGCGGTATCGAAGCGCCTCCGAAATTGGAAATAAATCGAGTGCGCGTCCGTCTTCCTCGGTGGTGAAGTAGCCGCCCAATTCGTTCGGCATCTTGCCGGTGCACAGGAAGTGGTAGTCGTCCACCGTGACGTAGTCGATGCCGGCGTCGACCAGTGAGGGCACCACGCTGCTATCCCATACCCGCTCGGTCAGCCAGCCGCCGCGCGGACGGCGACCCGTCAGGCGCTTGAGCCGCTCCGACAAGGCGACGATCTGGCCGATGCGGTCGCGCGTGGGAATGGCGGCGAGCACGGGCTCCAGATCACCGCCGCCGAACAACTCCGTCTGTCCGCGCTCGACCATCGCCTGCAACAGGGCCATGTCCTGAGGGTGGTGATCGAACAGGTATTGCACGAGCCACCCGCTGAAATGCGCAGCGAACTTGAAGTCCGGGTAGCGGTACATCGTCTCCAGGAACGGACGATAGCAGCGCGCATGGGCGAGTTCGACCACTTGCGGGAAGTTGCCGGCGGGTTGGTGAGCGTGAACACCGAGCAGAAGCGATATCGTCATCGAGGTGATTCTCGGCGGTCACGTCACGCGGCACGGCGCATGGCGCCGTCTGTGCTCGCTTCGGCTGCCCCGAAGCTAATTGGTTCGTCAAGATCGGGCGGAGGGTCGAGCTTGAGCAGGCCGTAGAGATTGGCGAGATAGGCCCGGAACAGGCGATCGAAGCTGCGCACCGCGTCGCTCGGATTGTAATCGCCGAACCACCAGAACCAATCGGACCCCTCGCATGCAGCCAGCTGCGCGGAGGCACGCTCGACCTCGTTGCCACTCAAGCGCCCGCTCGCTAACACGAGGTCATAAGTTTGCTTGGCGCTCACCAGCAGCTCCCACGCGCGGTTCTTGTCAGGCGAGCCGATCCAAGTCGAAAGGTTGCCGTAGACCCAGCTTCCCGTCATCAACTCGGGCAGCGTGCGCACGCGTGCCATCGCGGATGCATCGACGAGGACGTCTTTGCAAGTGGTGGTGCGAATGGTTGGATGATCTTCGAGCCGCGCGTACAGCTCGCGTAGGAAGTAAAAGCCGTTGTAGGGGTAGAACTCCCACGCATTCTCACCGTCGAGCATCACGCTCACGACGGGTACTTCATCCTCTGGTGTGCGCTCGAGAATGCGCTCGAGCTGACCGATGAAATGGATGACGGCCTCGGATCCGTGCCACCCCTTGTACTCGAATCCGATTGCATCCGAGAGACGATCGTCGCGAAAGAGGCAGATGATGCCATTCGGTCCGTCGATTCGGTAAGGCCGATACAGCGCGTCGTCGCGGTCACTCGTCGCCATGCCGCACTTGCGAAGCGAGTTGAGGAGCACCGCTTCGCCGCTTGCGGCCCACTTCACGCCGCGCTCGCTCAGGACCTGACAAAACGGCAGGGACACGGCGCCCTCGGCCGGCCACATGCCTTGCGCCGGTGCGCCGAAGCGCGCCGCGTGGCTGTCCTGCGCGCGCTGGATATGCCAGATGCAACGCGTGCGCCCGCCCGGGTAGTTGCCGGTGCGCGGAAACGGGGCGTCTGGCATCGCTTCGCGCGCACTGTCGAACTCCAGCAGTAGGGGACCGATCGGGTGGTAGTACGGGGTGGTGGAAAGCTCGATCTGGCCCGACTGCGCGAGGCGGCGATAACGCTCCACGGTGCCGCTCACGACGCGACCGACCAAGTCGAACAGAGCGAGTCGCTGCGCATGGCTGAAGCTCTGCCCTTGGGTCATCAGCTGAACGACCAACTCCTCGTCGCGCCTGATCGTTTCGCCGGTCCAGACCAAGTGATACCAGGTCACCAGATCGGCCAAGTATTGTCCCGACAGGTATTGCACGTGATCGGCGATTTGACCGGCGACGAAGCGATTGATCTCGTGCAGCCGCTTGAACGGCGCGAAGGGCTCGATCATCTTCACGTGGTTGGCGCGAAAGCACTGATTGATCAGCAGCACGCGATCGTCGCGGCCGAGGCTGTCGAGGTCGGGATGGCGCAGCATCCGCAAGAGCGAATCGCGCAAGTCGTTGCGCTTGAACTGCGCTGCATAGTCATCCAGCTGTTCCAGCAGAATGGGCACGAGGTTGACCACGGCGTGCATCTTGGGATGTGCTTCCAGATGCGCTGCCATGTCGCTGTAATCCTTCAGCGCGTGGAGGTACACCCACGGCTGCAGGAACTCTCCAGTAATGTGATCCCGAAAATCGGGCTGGTGCATGTGCCAGAGCAGCACCAGTTTCAAGTGGCGTGGTGTCGTCATTGGATCAATCGAGCGAACGCGAATTCAATGCGCGTCTTGCGCAGCTGGATGACGCGGACAGCTGAATCATGGGTACGGCGGCACCTCGGACTCGGGTAAACGATGGTTAGCCGACTCAATGATGAATGTGAATCTTCTGACCGAGCATGTCCGGCGTGACCAAGGTGATGCCCCCTTTGCTCACGCAAAACCGCCGCTTGTCCTCCTCCGGATTGAAGCCTGCTTGGAAGCCCTCCGGCAAGACGCATCCCTTGTCGATCACCACGCGCCGCAGCCGCACGTGCCGGTTGACGACGACATCGGGCAGGATGACGGCATCCTCCACTTCGCAGAAGCTGTGCACGCGCACGTTGGAGAACAGTAACGTGCGGCGCACCGTCGAGCCGCTCAAGATGCAACCGCCGGACACCAAGGAATCGAGCGCCGCACCGCGCCGGCCCTCGTCGTCGAATACGAACTTGGCCGGCGGGAGCTGCTCCTGGTAAGTCCAAATCGGCCACGTGTTGTCGTACAGCGAGAGCTCCGGGGTGACGTGGACCAGATCGATGTTCGCTTCGAAGTATGCGTCGACGGTGCCAACATCGCGCCAGTAAGAACGGTTGTCGTTCATCGCGACGCAGCTGTCTTGGAAGCGATGCGCGAACACGCGATAGCGCGGCATGAGGTAAGGGATCAAGTCTTTGCCGAAATCGTGGCTCGAGTTTGGCATATCGGCATCCCGGGCCACTTGGTCGTAGAGAAACCTGGCATTGAAGACATAAATGCCCATGCTCGCGAGCGCTCGATCCGGTTCACCCGGGATCGGCTTCGGCTGCGCCGGCTTCTCCTCGAACAGCGTCACGCGCATGTCGGCGTCCACGCCCATTACGCCGAAGGCGCTCGCATCTTGCAGCGGCACTTCGATGCACGCGACCGTGACGTCGGCCTGCTTGGCGACGTGATAGGCGAGCATGCGGCCGTAATCCATCTTGTAGATGTGATCCCCCGCGAGAATCAAGACGTACTCGGGATCGTTGTTCTTCAGGATATCGAGGTTCTGGAACACCGCGTCGGCGGTGCCTTGGTACCAAAGATTCTCCTGCACCCGTTGCGATGCCGGCAGCAAGTCGATGAATTCCTTCAACCGGCCGTCCAGGAAGCTCCAACCGCGCTGGATGTGGCGGATCAGGCTGTGCGACTTGTATTGCGTCGCCACGCCGATGCGGCGGATGCCGGAGTTCACGCAGTTGGACAGGGGGAAGTCGATGATGCGGAACTTGCCGCCGAAGGGTACGGCGGGCTTCGCCCGCCAATCCGTCAGCTGCATGAGGCGGCTGCCCCGTCCGCCGGCGAGGATCAGCGCGTACGTCTGGCTGGTCAGCAGGCTAATGAAACGCCCGTCACGAGGCGGATGGTTTCGGCTGCTCAGGGTATCGATGTCGGAGGTAGACATAAGGGGTTTCCATAGCGTCAAGCTGCCTGGCTGCATTGTCGCCCAAACCATCGGTACGCGGAGATGCGGCCCTGTCACCAGCGAGCCCCAACTGGCCGAGTGCGCGCCAAGCGCTGAAAAATAATGGGAATTTCGAGGGCGCCGTCTTATAATCCGAGGCGTGACTTCCTGCCACCCGATTGCGGCTTCCCGCGACTGACCGGTGCGCGCAGGCCCCGGGGGCTGAGCCCAGCCCTGCTGTTTCGACCCGGGCTGTGTTCAGCCGAGCCGTTGCTTCCTGCTAAACGCTCTCATGTCCCTTTCCGCGATGTTGAGCGATCCGCTCGTCGAGCTGCTGTTGAGCGCGCGTCTGCACGATCCCTTTGCGCTGCTCGGCCTCCATCGGATCGGCAGCGTCTGGCGCCTGCTCGTCTTCCAGCCGCAAGCCGAGGCGGTGGTTCTGCATCGCGCCGGCGAGCTGCTGCCCATGTCGCGCATCGATCCTGCGGGTCTGTTCGAATGGATGGGCTCCACGCCGCCGCCCACGCCCTACCTGCTGGGCGTTGTGTTCGACGGTCGCATGCACGACCTGCACGATCCTTACGCCTTTACACCGGCAATCAGCGGACACGATCTTTACTTGTACAACGAGGGCCGCCTGCGCGAGGCGTGGCGCATGCTGGGCAGTCATGTGGAGCAGCGCGAAGGGATTGGCGGAACTCGTTTCGCGGTCTGGGCGCCCAACGCGGAGCGGGTAAGCGTAGTGGGCGACTTCAACCGCTGGGACGGTCGCGTGCACCCGATGGCAGTGCATGGCGCAAGCGGCGTGTGGGAGCTGTTCATTCCCGGCGTGACGGGCGGCGCGCTGTACAAGTACGAGCTTCGCACTCGAGCGAGCGGCGAGATCCTGGTCAAGACTGATCCTTACGCGCGGCAATTCGAGCATCGGCCCAGCACCGCGACCCGGGTCTATGCGCCCGAGCCGTACGCGTGGAACGATGCAGCGTGGATGGACGCACGCGCGCAGTGGGACTGGCAGCATGCTCCGGTGAGCATCTACGAAGTGCATCTGGGCTCTTGGAAGCGCCATCCCGATGGCCGCTTCTATAGCTATTCGGAACTAGCCGCCAATCTCGTCCCTTATGTGCGTGAGATGGGCTTCACCCACGTCGAGTTGATGCCGGTGACCGAGCACCCGTTGGACGAGTCGTGGGGCTATCAGACGACCGGCTACTTCGCTGCCACCTCGCGCTTCGGCAGTCCGGACGATTTGCGCGCCTTGATCGACGCCTTCCACCGAGCGGGCATCGGCGTCATCCTCGACTGGGTGCCCGGGCACTTCCCGCAAGACCGCTGGGCGCTCGCGCGTTTCGACGGTACGGCCCTATACGAGCATGAAGATCCACGGCTGGGCGTGCATCAGGATTGGGGCACGCACATCTTCAACTATGGCCGCAACGAAGTGCTGAGCTTCTTGATGTCGAGCGCCCATTATTGGCTGTCCGAATTCCATGCCGATGGACTGCGAGTCGATGCGGTCGCTTCCATGCTTTATCTGGACTATTCACGCAAGCCGGGAGAGTGGCTGCCTAATCGCCACGGCGGGCGGGAGAACTTGGAGGCAGTCGATTTCCTGCGCGAGCTCAACATCATGGTTCACGAGGCGTTCCCCGGAGCCCTGACCATGGCGGAGGAGTCGACCTCTTGGCCGATGGTGTCGCGTCCGACCTACCTCGGTGGGTTGGGCTTCAGCATGAAGTGGAACATGGGCTGGATGAACGACACGCTGTCTTACATGCACCTCGATCCGATTTACCGGCGCTATCACCATAACCAACTGACCTTCGGCCAGCTGTACGCCTACTCGGAGAACTTCCTGCTGCCGTTGTCTCACGATGAGGTGGTGCACGGCAAGGGCTCGATGCTGGACAAGATGCCGGGCGACAGCTGGCAAGAGTTCGCCAACCTGCGCCTGCTGTTGATTTATCAGTTCACCTCCCCCGGCAAGAAGCTCAACTTCATGGGCAACGAGATCGCGCAAAGGCGTGAGTGGCAGGCACGCTGGGAGCTCGACTGGAGTCTGCTGCGCGAGCAGTGGCATCGCGGCGTGCAGGGCTTGGTGCGCGACCTCAACGCTCTGTATCGAACGCTGCCGGCCTTGCATGATCAGGACTTTACCCAGGAAGGATTCAGCTGGATCGACTGTCACGATGCGGACCACTCGACGCTGAGCTTTCTGCGCGCGGCGCGTGACGGCCGAGCGGTGGTCGTGGTGCTGAACTTCACCCCGGTGCCACGCACGGGATATCGAATCGGCTTGCCGTTCCACGGCCGCTATGCCGAGCGGATGAACAGCGATTCGGCATACTACGGCGGCAGCAACGTCGGCAACGAAGGCGGTATCGATGCCGAAGCGCTGCCTTGGATGGGGCTCCCTTGTTCGGCCGCGATCACCTTGCCGCCGCTCGGCGGCATCGTTCTCACTGCGGAGAATGCTTAATGTCCAGTGCGAAGCGCAAGCTTTCCGTTCTGTTCGTGACGTCCGAAGCGGCGCCCTTGGTCAAGACCGGCGGCCTGGCCGACGTCAGCGGTTCGTTACCCGTTGCGCTCATGCATCAGGGCACCGATGTGCGCGTGTTGATGCCCGGATATCCGGCCGTGATGGAAGGCGTCAAGGCCAAGGGAAAGATCACCTCCTTCCCCGCTCTCGGCGAGTTGCCCGCCTGCCAGGTGCTTGCCGGTAAGTTTCCCGGCGGGGTGCCGCTGCTCATCGTCGACTGCCCGCAACTGTATAAACGACCAGGCGGACCCTATCAGGACACGACCGGCAAGGATTGGCCGGACAACGCCCTGCGCTTCGGCCTGCTGTCCTACGTCGCGGCCATGCTGGCGAGCAGCCACTCGACTTTCAGCTGGCGGCCCCAGGTGCTCCATTGCAACGACTGGCAGGCCGGCCTCGGCCCGGCCTACCTGCGCTTCGTGCCGGGCAGCAAGGCACGTAGCCTGATGACGATCCACAACCTCGCGTATCAAGGCGTGTTTCCGCCGATTACCTTGAGTCGGCTCGGCTTGCCGCCGTCGTCCTTCAGCCCAGACGGCGTCGAGTATTACGGCAACATGTCCTTCCTCAAAGCGGGTATCTACTACGCGGATCACATCAGCACGGTCAGCCCCAATTACGCTCACGAGATTCAACGCGAGCCGCTCGGCATGGGCATGCAAGGCTTGCTCGCGCACCGTGCCGCGAGCTTGACCGGCATCCTGAACGGCATCGACACCGACGCCTGGGATCCGGAGTCCGATCCCTACATCACGAAGTACTACAACGCATCGCGACTGCCGGTGAAGTTGGAGAACAAGCGCGCGCTGCAAAGCCGACTCGGCTTGCAGGCGAACGACGAGATCCCCCTGATTGGAACGATCGGGCGCATGACGCATCAGAAGGGCTTCGATCTCATCCTCGCCTCGGCGCGGGCGCTGCTACGTATGCCCGCCCAACTCGCCATTCTGGGCTCCGGAGACGCGGACTTGCAGGACGGGTTTCAGCAGTT
>Ga0070741_10004660_pt1 | contig 31718 bp, 31 predicted proteins | sample Coa_R1_4_FD_66440 | JGI IMG/M metagenome (GOLD analysis project Ga0070741, IMG submission 66440) | Surface soil microbial communities from Centralia Pennsylvania, which are recovering from an underground coalmine fire - Coalmine... | ecosystem: Environmental > Terrestrial > Soil > Unclassified ... | reverse complement strand
ATAGTCCTGGAAGTTGCCCTCGAACCATTCGACATGGCTGTCGCCCTCGAAGGCAAGCATGTGGGTGGCGATGCGGTCGAGGAACCAGCGATCGTGGCTGATGATGACGGCGCAGCCGGCGAAATCCTCCAGCGCCTCTTCGAGCGCACGCAGGGTGTCGACGTCGAGATCGTTGGTGGGTTCGTCGAGCAAGAGCACGTTGGCGCCCGACTTCAGCATTTTGGCGAGGTGCACACGGTTGCGTTCACCGCCTGACAGCGCGCCCACTTTCTTCTGCTGGTCGGCGCCCTTGAAGTTGAACGAGGAGCAATAGCCGCGCGAATTGACCTCGCGCTTGCCAAGCAGGATCAATTCGTTGCCGCCGGAAATTTCCTCCCACACGGTTTTCTTGCCGTCGAGATCGTCGCGCGACTGGTCGACATAACCGAGATGCACGCTCTCGCCGATTGTGATCGTCCCGGAATCCGGCTTTTCCTGCCCGGTGATCATGCGAAACAGCGTGGTCTTGCCGGCGCCGTTCGGACCGATCACACCGACAATGCCGCCCGGCGGCAGCTTGAAGCTAAGGTTGTCGATCAGGACGCGATCGCCATAGGCTTTGCTGAGCCCCTCGAAATCGATCACGTTCTGACCGAGCCGCTCGGCGACGGGAATCGTGATCTGCGCGGTCGTTGTCTGCTTCTCGCTCGCCTGCTTCAGCAGCTCCTCATAGCGCTGATAACGCGCCTTCGACTTGGCCTGTCGTGCCTTCGGAGATGCCGCGATCCATTCCTGCTCGCGCGCGAGCGTGCGCTGATGCGCCGCCTCCTCGCGGCTCTCCTGCTCGAGCCGCTTTTGTTTCTGGCCCAACCATGACGAGTAGTTGCCCTCGTAGGGGATACCGCGGCCGCGATCGAGTTCGAGAATCCAGCCCGTGACGTTGTCGAGGAAGTAGCGATCGTGGGTGACGATCAGGATTGCGCCGGGATAGTTGCGCAAATGGCCTTCGAGCCAGGACACCGATTCCGCATCGAGATGGTTGGTCGGTTCGTCCAGCAGCAGCAATTCCGGCTGGTCGAGCAGCAGGCGGCAGAGCGCGACGCGGCGGCGCTCACCGCCGGAGAGCTTCGTCACATCCGCATCGTCGGGCGGACAGCGCAGAGCGTCCATCGCCTGATCGACCTTGCTGTCGAGGTCCCAGAGGCCGGCGGCCTCGATCTCGTCCTGCAGCTTTGTCATCTCGTCAGCGGTCTCGTCGGAATAGTTGACCGCCAGCTCGTTATAGCGGTCGAGGATCGCCTTCTGCTTGGCGACGCCCATCATCACGTTCTCGCGGACGGTCTTGGTCTCGTCGAGGTGCGGCTCCTGTTCGAGGTAGCCGACGCGGGCACCCTCGGCGACCCAGGCCTCGCCGGTATAGTCCTTGTCGAGGCCGGCCATGATCTTGAGCAGGGTCGATTTGCCCGAACCGTTGACGCCGAGCACGCCGATCTTGGCGTCGGGGTAGAACGACAAATGGATGTTATCCAGCACCTTGCGGTTGGGCGGATAGGTCTTGGATAACCCTTGCATGAAATAGACGAACTGGCGCGCCATCGACGTCCCTGGGATCAAGAGATTTTTAAGGATGAAAGCTAGCGGCTCATGTAGCCGCGCGGGCCCCAAAGGGCAACCAGATCAGCGGTACTGCGCCTCGAATCCGAGGTTCGCCGCCTTTTTCCGCACTCCTGGAAAGGAGTTCTGAACCCTACGCCCGCCCAGTTTTCCCTCTGTTCACCAGTAGGAACACGGATCTCTACAATTGAAACCTTCTTTTAATAAGTTGCGGCCGAAACTCGAACCCGACGCCGAAAAGGGGCGTCCAACGTGTCAGAAGACGCCGGAAAAAAGACAGGATTCGTCATGGCGATCATCGATATGGCTTCCCTCCCCTCCCCCGCGGACCGCCGTGACGGGCACAGCCAGCTCTTCGCCGGGATCCGGGCCTTCTTCGGCGCGTTCTTCGCCAAGGCGTTCGACCCCTACCGCCCCGAGTTGCACTATATGCGCGGACCGGGCCCGGCCTGCCGCGCCAAGCAGGCGGCGGCTCTTCACGGTCATAACTGACCCCGCTTTGATGCCCCCCGTCGGGCTCTCCGACATAGGTCCACTCATATTTTTGATGACCAGTGGAGTGGATTTGACATTCGCTCAGCGCCTTGCCGCGAGTCCGAAAGCGAATGTCAAATCCGAAACTCCACTGGAAACCATATATGCTTAAGGCCCTTTGATTCTAACATTCGCAAAAGTGACCGCTGCGAAGGGGTGCGAATGTTAGAATTGGGCCATAAGGCGCTTGCCTGAAAAAGCGCGCCGCGCAACCATGCGCCCCTTCTGAAGGCGGCGTGGACGAAGCGCCGTCGTCGCCCTCACGATGAACGGACCCCTCCATGACGCGGCTGCGCTGTGCAATTCTCGACGACTATGTCGATATCTCCCAAAAGGTCGCGGACTGGTCCAGGGTCGAGGACCGCGTCGATGTGACCGTCTTCCAGAAGCCGTTCGCCTCAGCCGAGGCCGTGGTCAGCGCACTTGAGAATTTCGAGATCATCCTGGCGATGCGCGAGCGCACGGCATTTCCGCGTGCCGTGCTCGAACGCCTTCCCAAGTTGAAGCTCCTGATCACCTCGGGCATGCGCAACAATTCGATCGACATGGCGGCCGTCAAGGATCGCGGCATCGTGCTGTGCGGCACGCATTGGCCGAAGGATCCCACCGCACCGCTGACCATGGGGCTGATCCTGGAACTGACCCGCAATATCGGCCGCGAGAGTGCGCGCATGCATGCCGGCGAGTTCTGGCAGAAGCACATCGGTATCGAGATCGAGGGCAAGACCCTTGGCGTCATTGGTCTCGGCAAACTCGGCGCCAAGGTGTCGGGGCTTGCGAAAGCCTTCGGGATGAACGTGATCGCCTGGAGCCCGAATCTGACGGCAGAGCGCTGCAAGGAAGTTGGCGTGACCTACGCCACCAAGGAGGAACTGTTCTCGACCGCCGACATCATCACGATCCATGTGGTGTTGAGCGACCGCTCGCGCGGTCTCGTCGGGGCGGCCGATCTCGCGCGCATGAAGCCGACGAGCTTCATCGTCAACACCGCGCGCGGGCCGATTATCGACGAGATGGCACTGTTGGAAACGCTAAAAGCCCGCAAGATCGCAGGCGCTGCGGTCGACGTGTTCTCGGTCGAACCGCTGCCGGTCGACCATCCCTTCCGCAAGCTCGACAACCTCGTGCTGACGCCGCATCTCGGCTACGCCACGCAGGAAACCTTCGTCGCGCACTACAACCAGATGGTCGAAGGCGTCGATGGCTGGCTCAAGGGCGAGCCGGTGCGAAAGCTGGCGTAGTCTGCGTCTACGCGTCGAGAATCCATCGAAACGCCCGCTGCAACTCGGCCCGGCCGTTGGCGTCGTACCAGCGACCGTGGGCGAGAATGATCCGTTCCGGATTCCATTCCATCATGCGCTCGATGGCGGCCTTCAGCTCGCGCCTGCGCGTCAAGAAACTCAAGCGCATGTCGCGCGGCATGGCGCCATCGGGGTCGCGAACGCCGCCGACGCGCGTCCAGAACCGCATCGCAAGGGTTTCAAGCTTTTCGGTCTCGAAATTTTCGATTAAATCGGTCAGCACAAGGGTGCGGGAAGGCCGATGAAAGAACTCGACTTCGGTCATGTAGCCGCCTGAAACTGGAAGAGTCTCGATCCAATCGTCCCAGGGATAGCCGCCGTCCCGCTCAAGCGGCAGCCACGCGAAGTCGAGACGCGTCCCGGCTTGCCGCTCGATTTTCGGCGCGAGATAGATTGCAGCGTCCGGATAGGCGGCGTGCCATTCCCAGATCCACCAGTAATGCAGCCGATTGGGCCCGACGATCCATCTCGGCGTGCCGATCTTTTCAATCGCGTCCGCGAGCGTCGGCACCAGAGGTGTCGGGGAATGAACAAGGAGATCGTCGGCTGAAAGTCGCAAGATCGTCGCCCGTGTCGAAAACGGGAACTTGAACCAGCCCCGACCAAACCGGATCAATGGGCCGTCGATGATCCAGACATCTTCGGCAACTTCCTTGAGCGTGTTGAGCGGCGGGTAGGTCAAATTGTGTTCGGGGTGCATGCGACTGGCCTCGATACCTCAACGTCGAAGGCCGCGAGGTGTTTGCGGCACCTTGGAAAAATCAGCGCCAGCCGAACGATGCACGACGGTCAGGCCGCGTCCGACGGCAACAAAAAAGCGCGCCGTTCGGCGCGCTCTTTCGTAACTCTCTCGATATCAGTTGGCTTTAGCGCACTGTCACCGGTGGTGGCAGCGGCGGAACCGAGGTGGCGGGCGCAATTCCGGGGACGCTCGGCGGCGGCGCCACCTGGCCCGGCCCCATGTTTGATCCGGTCATCGGCAACGGTGCCGCGGACGCCGTCGTGGTGGTTCCCGACGGCGGGTTGCCGGGCCAGACCACGACGCGGGTGCCGACCTTGACGCGGTCGAACAGGTCCGAGACGTCCTCGTTCAGCATGCCGATACAGCCCGAGGACACGAACTTGCCGATCGTCGACGGCTGGTTGGTACCGTGAATACGGTAGACGGTGCTGCCGAGATACATCGCGCGCGCGCCGAGCGGATTGCCAGGGCCGCCGGCCATGAAGCGCGGCAGATAAGGCTGGCGATCGATCATCTCCGGCGGCGGATGCCAATCCGGCCATTCGGCCTTGCGGGTGATCTTCTGCACGCCGGTCCAGGTGAAACCGTCGCGGCCAACACGGACGCCGTAACGGATGGCGCGGTTATTTCCGAGCACATAATAGAGGTAGGTGTGGGGCGTATCGACGATGATCGTGCCCGCCGGCTCCTTGGTGGGGAAATTGACTTCCTGCCGACGCAGGTTCGGCGGCAAATTGGCCGGCGCCGATTCCGGCTGCTCTTCCGGCGGCAGCAGACTGACCGACCTGTTGTCCGGAGCACCTGGGGGTACGGCGCCCTGCGGCGGCTGCACGGTGCCAGTCACATTATTTCCAACGGCGCCGGGCGGCCGGGCCTGGTCGTCGCCAGCGGGTGGCGCGCCGTAAGGCTGCGGCGCACCGGCGGGCCGGTCGGCATAAATCACCGCCGGCGCTGCGGGCTGGCCATAGCGCGGATCATCGGGCGACATCACGGGACCGGAATAGTTTCCGGGCGGCGGCATCGGACGGCCGTAACGAGGGTCGTCCGGCGACATCACGGGGCCGGAGTAATTGGTCGGCGGTGGACCGGCGGGGCGGCCATAGCGCGGATCATCCGGCGACATCACCGGGCCCGAGTAGGCCGGCGCCATGCCGGGGGCATGGCCATAGCGGGGATCGTCGGGCGAGGTGATCGGCCTGTCGTCCGGATAGACGGGACGGCGCGCATAGCGCGGGTCGTTCGGCGACGGCACTGCGCCGGGCGGCGAAAGCCCTCTTGGCCCTTCGTCATCATCCAGCGAGTCGAAATCCTGCGGACGCGCGCGATAGTCGGTTGGATAAGGCGGATAGGGCTGCGGCGAAGGCGAATAGACACCCCCCGGCGGGTAGCCCTGCGCGGATGCAAGCGAGGTCCCCACAGTTTCCGCCGCCAGAACGGCCGAAACCGCGGCACAAATCGTCAGAATGCGATTGCTCATCATTGCTCTTGTATAGCCCCAAGGCGCCACCGGATCGTTAACGGCAGATGACCGAAGATCGCGGCGCATTCAAGACTAAATACCCCGTATTGCTGCCGGATACGACCCCTTCAAGACACTGATTTTGGGCCGTTTTGGCCGTTCATCGTGGAACCATTTCGCACTCATGAAGATGAACGGACGGGCCTTGCTTCCGGGAAGACCTGCGGCAACGAAGTGACAGCGCGCAAGCTGATTGCAAACGCGAACCAGATTTAACGAGCGTCGCGAATCCGTTGCGCTATTGTTGATCGAGCGTGATTCGTCGCTACCAGCGCGCGGCAAATCTGCTTCACCAGTGGCCTAAATTTCCAACGCCCGCATCCGGCGGGCGGTTTTGCGAATCAAGGATCGTTGGCAAAGTCTGACTTTAGTGGCCACCGCGTTCCCGTCCGCCCCGCTTTCGCAAGATTACGCGCGCCATGCTCCCCGGTTTTCGTTTCCTGTTCGCAGCCATCATGCTGTCCCTGTCGCTCCTCATTTTCGGGTTGGGCGCAGCTGCGCTGTTTCGCGCCGCCCACGAATCCTTCGCCAGCAACTCAACCTGGCGCGCGACGCCCGACGTCCCGTTTGCCCAGCGCCCCGAGACGACGCTGCCTGTTCTGGCGACCCTGCGCGTCGAGCGGATGACCGAGAAGGCGCCTGACACCGCCAAGGTCGCCGTCGCGCCCGCCGAGCCGGCGCCGGCGATCTCCGAACCCATGACCAGCGATCAGGTCGCGGCTTTGCAGCCGGCGGAAGCGCCAGTGACGGAGATCGCAAAGCCAGTGACCGCCAAGGAAGAGATCGCCAAGCCTGCCGACACGCCCGCACCTGCGCCGGTTGCGGAAAATCCGCCGGCACCTGAGGTGGCGCCCGCCGCGCCAGCCGCCGCAGACGTGGCCACATCCAGTGAGACAAAGACGGCGGCGCTCGCAGCTTCCGACGCCGCAATGGTCAGGAGCGAGCCGGCCCCGGCTCAGGCCGAGCCAATTGCTGCTGCGCCGACCGCGCCTGCGCCTGACAAGGCCGAGCCCGTCACTTCGGCAGCGGAGGCTTCACCACCGGCGACGACAACCCCGGCTGCGACGACCGAAACCAGCGACGCCATGACGAAAATCGCAACCCTCGGGGGCCCGCCGGTTGAGATCACAGACACTGAATCGGTTCCCGAAGCGCGGCTGGTGAAGCTGCCGCGCGCCAGGCCCGATGAAAGCGTGATCAAGAAACGTCAGCAGGCGCGCCGCGCGCTGCATCGGCGCAGGCTCGCCGCTGCCCGCGCGCGGCTTCTGGCCCAGCAACAGTTGCAGGCCAACCCGTTCACACAGCAGACGTTCGCGCAGCAACCGCAGCAGAGCTTCGCAACGTCTGCGCCGCGGTAATAATTCGATTACGCGGGCCCGGTCGCGATCGCCGGACCGTCGGCCTTGCCCCACTCCGACCACGAGCCGTCATAGAGCGCGGTGTTTTCGACACCGAGCCGATAGAGCGCGAGCGTCAGCACCGCCGCCGAGACGCCCGACCCGCAACTCGTCACGATCGGCTTTGCGGTATCGACGCCGGCGCCGGCAAAGGCCTTTTTCAGATCATCAAGCGGCTTCATGGTGCCGGTCGCTGCATCGAACAGGTTGTTGTAGGGCAAATTGAGAGCGCCGGGGATGTGGCCCGAACGGATGCCGGGGCGCGGCTCGGGCGCACGGCCTTCGAAGCGCTCGGTGGCGCGGGCATCGATCACCTGCTCGGCGCGGCTGGCGACATTGGCAATCATCTGCTCGATCGAACGGACGCGCCTAGCGTCATAGCTCGCCTTGAACGTGGCGGGCTTCGCCGTCACCTCGCCGCTCTCGACGGGACGCCCCTCAGCGCGCCACTTCTTCAGGCCGCCATTGAGAATGCGGACGTCGCGATGGCCGTAGGACAAAAACATCCACCACACGCGAGGTGCGGCAACCCAGCCACCGGAGTCATAGATCACCAGCGTATCGGCGTTGGAAACGCCGAGGGCGCCGACATCGCGGCCGAACTGTTCGGCGCTCGGAAACATGTGCGGCAACGGATCGGAATGATCGGACACCGCATCGACATCGAAATAGACCGCGCCCGGAATGTGAGCGGCGAGATAGTCGTCCTTTGGCAGTGGCAGGATGCCCGGCAGCTTGAAGGTCGCGTCGAGCAGTTTGACGTTGGCGTCTTTCAGATGATCTGCCAGCCATTCGGTGGAGACGAGCGGGTCTTTGGTGGTGGTCATTCGCTATTCCTTGTCATTCCGGGGCGCGCGGCGCGAGCCCGGAATCTATCGCGCCTCAGTGTTGTTGGATCAATGGATTCCAGGTTCACGACTTCGTCGCGCCCCGGAATGACGGAGAGAGTCAGCCCTTCTTCTTCGGTTCCCATTTTTCGGTCGGGCCGCCGGCCTCGCGCCAGGCGGCATAACCGCCGGCGATATGCGCGACCGGCTTCAAGCCCATGTCCTGCGCTGTCTTGGCCGCAAGGGCCGAACGCAGGCCGCCTGCGCAGTAGAAGATGAATTTCTTGTCCTGCTGAAAGACCGGCTTGGCATAGGGACTTTGCGGATCGATCCAGAACTCCAGCATGCCGCGCGTGCATGCGAACGAGCCGGGGACCCTGCCGTCGCGCTCGAGCTCGCGCGGATCTCTGATATCCACGATCACGACGTCATCGCTCTGCGCAGCCTTGATGGCATCAGCGGCGCTCATGGTTTCGATCTCGGCATTGGCCTCGTCGACGAGGGACTTGATCCCGCGATGAATGGTCTGGGGCATGGCAGTCCTCGTCTCCATATCTCCGCACAACGGGTCAGCTCTCTCTCCCTTTGGGAGAGGTGAAGAATTCACCGCACCAGTTCCTTCATCGCATTCTCCAGACCCTCGATCGTGATCGGATACATGCGGTTGGCAAAGATGCGTTTGATGATGGTGGTCGATTCCGAATAATCCCAATGCTTCTGCGCGACCGGATTGAGCCACACCGCGTGCGGATAGGTGCGCGTGATGCGCTCGAGCCAGACCGCGCCGGCCTCCTCGTTGACATGCTCGACCGAGCCGCCGGGCACCATGACCTCGTAAGGGCTCATCGAGGCGTCGCCGACGAACACGACCTTGTAGTCGTGCGGATACTTGTGCAGCACGTCCCAGGTCGGCGTGCGATCGGTGAAGCGACGGCGGTTCTCCTTCCACACGCCTTCATAGAGGCAGTTGTGGAAGTAGAAATATTCCATGTGCTTGAATTCGCTCTTCGCCGCCGAGAACAATTCCTCGACCTGCTCGATATGGGAATCCATCGATCCGCCGATGTCGAAGAACACGAGCACCTTGACCGCGTTGCGCCGCTCGGGCCGCATATGAACGTCAAGATAACCGTGATTGGCGGTCTCTTTGATCGTGGTGTCGAGATCGAGCTCGTCCGGCGCGCCGGTGCGGGCAAACTTGCGCAGGCGACGCAGCGCGATCTTGATGTTGCGGATGCCGAGCTCGACATTGCCGTCGAGATCCCTGAACTCGCGGCGGTCCCACACCTTCACCGCGCGGAAATTGCGGTTCTTCTCCTGGCCGATGCGGATGCCTTCTGGGTTATAGCCATGCGCACCGAATGGCGACGTACCCGCGGTGCCGATCCACTTGTTGCCGCCCTGGTGGCGGCCTTTCTGTTCTTCGAGGCGCTTGCGAAGCGTCTCCATGAGCTTGTCCCAGCCCATCGCCTCGATCTGCTGCTTCTCTTCTTCGGTTAAGTATTTTTCGGCGAGCTTCTTCAGCCATTCCTCGGGGATGTCAGCCTTGTTCATCGCATCGAGCAGGCTTTCCAGTCCCTTGAACACCGTGCCGAACACGCGGTCGAACTTGTCGAGGTTGCGCTCGTCCTTCACTAGCGCAGCGCGGGAGAGATAATAGAAATTCTCCACCGACTGCTCCGCGAGGTCGGCGTCGATCGCCTCCATCAGCGTCAGGTATTCGCGCAAGGTCACCGGCACCTGCGCCTCGCGCAGCGATGTGAAGAATTGCAGGAACATGACCCTGACATTGCCCCGTTGGCCGTATCCGTCAAGGGTATCTGGCACGGATCAGGGCGGCATTAAGAGCTGGCAGCGGCCTAGACCTGCTGGCTTTTTCCACTACATTGCAGGAAGTGACCGCCCAAGGGCGGTCGTTTCGTGTTCGAAGCACCCGCTGAAACACTGTTTAAAACAAGGCACGTCATTTTCCATGAAATTTACCGGCACCAAGGACTACGTCGCGACCGAGGACCTCAAGGTCGCGGTCAATGCCTCGATCGTGCTCGAGCGGCCGCTTCTGATCAAAGGCGAGCCCGGCACCGGCAAGACGGTGCTGGCGGAAGAAGTCGCGAAGGCGATCAAGGCCCCGCTCCTGACCTGGCACATCAAGTCCACCACCAAGGCGCAGCAAGGCCTCTACGAGTACGATGCGGTGTCGCGCCTGCGCGACAGCCAGCTCGGCGACGAGCGCGTGTCCGATATCAAGAACTACATCAAGCGCGGCAAGCTGTGGGACGCCTTTACCAGTGAGCAGCGTCCGGTGCTGCTGATCGACGAGATCGACAAGGCCGACATCGAATTTCCCAACGACCTGTTGCTCGAACTCGACCGCATGGAATTCCATGTCTACGAGACCGGCGAGACCATCAAGGCGAAGCTGCGCCCGATCGTGATGATCACGTCCAACAACGAGAAGGAATTGCCGGACGCGTTCTTGCGCCGCTGTTTCTTCCACTACATCAAGTTTCCCGACGCCGACACCATGGGCCGCATCGTCGACGTCCATTTCCCGAACATCAAGAAGCGGCTCGTCGAAGAAGCGCTGCGCATCTTCTTCGAGGTGCGCGAGGTGCCCGGCCTGAAGAAGAAGCCTTCGACCTCCGAGCTGCTCGACTGGCTCAAACTTCTGCTCAACGAGGACATCACCCCGGAGATGCTGCGGGAGCGCGATCCACGCAAGCTGATCCCGCCGCTGCACGGCGCGCTCCTCAAGAACGAGCAGGACGTGCATCTGTTCGAACGGCTGGCGTTTTTGAGCCGGCGCGAAGTCTAGCGCGAACTGCCGCCACACCGTCATTGCGAGCGCAAGCGAAGCAATCCAGAGCAGGCTGGATTGCTTCGTCGCTCCAGCGCAAAACTGCTCTGCAATTTGTCGCGGGCTCCTCGCAATGACGAAATCTGGCTAAGCCGCTTTGAACCGAAATGCGGCTTGAGGCGACCAAATGACAGCGGCTTTCACACCCGGGCGGACCGTCATCCCTGCGGACGCCGGGAGACCCGAATAGAGGCTGGAATCATGCTCGACTGGATTCTTGGACCTGTCTGCATTGTCCTTCTCGTGGGCTTCATCTTCTATGGCTTTCGCCAGGCCTTCGCAGTCACGCCGGACCGAGACAAGAGTGGCTTCGGGCCGACGACGGACGACAAATGGCTCGCCTCTGGCCGCGGATCAGAGGACGGGCATACGTTCTAAAGCGGGGTATCCGTAGGATGGGCTTCGCAAGAAGCTCAAATCTGGCCGCGGATCACGGGACGGACATACTGACGTCTCTAAACCGTCATTGCGAGCGATAGCGAAGCAATCCAGTCTTTGCAGGACCTGGATTGCTTCGTCGCTTCAGCGCAAAATTGCTTCGCAATTTTGTCGCGAGTTCCTCGCAATGACGCGGGCGCCGGCTATCCTTGCAGCCGCACCGCCTCCAGCGGCGTCTTGCCGCGAACGAGATCGCTCGCCTTGTCGGCGATCATCTGCGTCGATGCGTTGAGGTTGGCCGAAATCATTCGCGGCATGATCGAGGCATCGATCACGCGCAGACTTTCGAGGCCATGCACGCGCAACTGATCGTCGACCACGGCCCATGAGGCGTCCGCCGGGCCCATGCGGCAGGTGCAGCCGGGATGAAACGTCGTGGTGCCACGCTTGGTCGCAGCCTGCAGAAATTCCTCGTCGGTCTGCACGTCAGGCCCGGGAAAATCCTCGTAGTCGTAATACGGCTTGAGCGGATCGGATTTCAGAAGCCGCCGCGCCAGCTTCATGCCGGCGACAACGATGCGGCGATCAAGCTCGGCGGTGAGATAGTTGGTCTGGATGATCGGCGCCGCAAACGGGTCGGCGGAGCGGACGCGGACATAGCCGCGGCTCTCGGGGCGCTGCTGCCACGAGGTTACCGTCATGCCCGGCAGATCCTCGAGCGTGCCCTGCACGCCTTCCTTGTAGCTCGCCGGCGTGAACGTCAGTTGCAGGTCGGAGCTTTCGGTGGTCTCGCCGGAATGCCAGAAGCAATAGACCATGGTCGGCGACAACGACAGCAGACCGCGCCGCGTCGCGGCCCATTTGATGGCTTCGCCGACGAGGCTAAGCCCGCGCCGGCGTTCGTTGATGGTCTTGATGTTCTTGACGCGCGCAACCGAGCGCGGTGCGTAGTGGTCCTGCAATCCTTCGCCGACGCCTGGCAGCGCGTGGCGCACCGCGATGCCGTGCGACTGCAACAATTCCGGCGAACCGATACCGGAGAGTTGCAGAAGCTGCGGCGAGTTGTAGGCGCCGCCGGAGAGGATGACCTCTTTTGCTGCGCGCACTTCGTGCAAGCTGCCGTTGCGGCCGCCACGGCGATACCGCACGCCGACCGCGCGCTTGCCTTCGAATACGATTTCGGTGACGTGCGCATGCGTGCGCACATCGATATTGCCGCGCTTGAGCGCCGGATGCAGAAAGGCCGTGGCGGCGCTGACGCGCAAGCCGTTCTTGATGGTGCGCTGCGCGTAGGAGACGCCTTCCTGGATCGCGCCGTTGTAATCAGGATTGCGCGGAATGCCGAGCGAGATCGCGCCTTCCATGAAGGCCTCGCACAGCGGGTCCTTCCAGTCCATGGTGGTGACGGTGAGATTGCCGTCGCGGCCGCGATAGGTGTCGTCGCCGGGCCCGATACGCGTTTCCAGCCGCTTGAAATAGGGCAGCACGTCGGAATAGCCCCAGCCGCGATTGCCGAGCTGCGCCCAGGTGTTGAAGTCCTGGCGCTGGCCACGGTTATAGATGTGACCGTTGATCGAGGACGAGCCGCCGAGCGTCTTGCCGCGCGGCGCGTAGATGCTGCGTCCGCCGGTCCATGGCCCCACCTCCTGCTGATAGGCCCAGTTGACGCTGCGCATGTGGAACGTCTTGATGAAGCCCGCCGGCAGATGGATGTATGGATGCCAGTCGCGCGGCCCTGCCTCGAGCATGCAGATTTTCGTTGCGGCGTCCTCACTCAGCCGGTTGGCCAGCACGCAACCGGCCGATCCCGCACCGATGATCACATAGTCGAACGTATCCATTTTTTATCTTGGTTTCTCGTTCAGTTGAAACGTGAGATGCGTCTTCGCGGTCGGCCATTCCGAGGCGATGATGGAAAACACCACCGTGTCGCGCAGCGTACCGTTCGGCCCGACCTGATGGTTGCGCAAGATGCCGTCCTGCTTGGCGCCGAGGCGCTCGATGCCGCGCCGGCTCTGCTGGTTGAAGAAATGCGTGCGGAATTCGACCGCGATGCAGTCGAGGTTTTCGAACGCGTGGGTCAGCAAGAGCAGCTTGCACTGGGTGTTGAGCGCGGTGCGCTGCACTCGCTTGGCATACCAGGTGGAACCGATCTCGACGCGCCGGTTCGTCGCATCGATGTTCATATAGGTCGACATGCCGGCGATCTGGCCGTCGGCATCGAACACGGTGAACGGCAGCATCGAGCCCTTTTGCTGCAAGCCAAGCCTGCGATCGATTTCCTTCGCCATGTCTTCTGGCTTCGGAATCGCCGTGTACCAGAGCTTGAAGAGTTCGCCGTCCTTCACGGCTTCGGTCAGGCCGGCAAGGTGGGCGTGCGACAGCGGTTCAAGCCGCGCATGCGGACCACTGAGCGTTACCGGTTCAGGCCAGGGCATTTAAAGTCTCCTCTTTATCCTTGTCATTCCGGAGCGATGCGACAGCATCGAATCCGGAATCTCGAGATCCCGGGTTCGCTCGCAAAGAAGCTCGCGCCCCGGGATGACGGCGGCGCCGTCACTTGTTCAAAAAATTCAACGGCATGCCCGGCCGCGGCCAGTCCGTCGCCACGAGTTCGCCCTTGCCGGACAGCGTGATGTAGGCCGTCTTCAGCTCGCTCCCGCCAAAGGCAATGTTGGTGGTGACGCGATCGCCGGTCGGCACCTGTTCGACGAGCTTGCCATCCGGCGCGATCACCGAGATACAGCCCGAGATCAGGGTGGCGACGCAAACATTGCCGCTCGCTTCCACCGCAAGCGAGTCGAACATCTGGTAGCCGCCGAGCCCCGCGATCGGCTTGCCGCGTTCGCCGCGATAGATCACCTCGCGTGGCTTCACGACGCCCGGCTCCGCAATTTCATAGGCCCACAGCCGCGCGGTCGGCGTTTCCGCGATGTAGACGGTCTTCTCGTCGGGCGAGAGCCCGATGCCGTTGGCCGGCAAGATGCCATGCACGCCCTCGACGATCTCCTTCGTGCCGGGCTTGAGGTAATAGAACGCGCCGACATCCATCTCGCGCGCACGGCGCTTGCCGAGATCGGAGAACCACAGGCCGCCATGCTTGTCGAAGACAAGATCGTTCGGGCCCCGCAGCGCATGCTCGCCGCACTTGGTGACGACGGTCTCAACCTTGCCGCTCTGCAGATCGACGCGCTGGATCGAGCCGCCGAGATAGTCGTCCGGTTGAGCTCCCGGCATGATCGTCTTGCCGGTTGGAATCCAGGAAAAGCCGCCATTGTTGCAGATGTAGATCTTGCCGTCGGGGCCGAGCGCGGCGCCGTTCGGCCCACCCTCGATTTGCGCGACCACTTCCTTGCGCCCGTCGGGATGGACCCGCGTCAGTCTTCGCGCACGGATTTCGACCAGCACGACGGAGCCGTCCGGCATCGCCACGGGGCCTTCTGGAAATTCCAGACCCGTAGCGAGCACGCGAAGTTCGGCCATCAATTCCCTCCCGTTTTTCTTGGCAACGTTAGGGAAAGCAGCCAGCGCTTGCAAGCAGCCGCAGCGCCGCACGATGCAGAGCAGGCCTGACGGGAAATATCTGTCGATTTATCCCTGGATCGGGACCCAGATTTCAAAACCGCCATTGCCGGTGGCGGGATCGAAATTCTCGTCGTATCGCTCGAAATTCGGCGCGTCGGCAACCTTCAGGCCCGATGCCGGCAGCCAGTGGTTCCAGATCGTGTTGACGGTGCGCCTGATAGTCGAGATATGCTCGCGGTCGGTGAACACGGCAAAACGCTGTTCGGGAATCCGCACCCGAAAGAACGGCCGCGGCAGATCCGAGAAGTCGGAGACCGCGACGCCCGCGATATAGTCGAAATTGCCGGCATCGTCGCCATTGCAGCACACGCCATAGGCGACCTTGCCGAGACGGTGTGGAATATCGTCGACCACCTGGTGAAAGCGCTGCCACTGGCCGGGAATGCCGGCGCCGTTGTCGTGATTGTAGCGCTCGCCGATGCCGGCGATCAGCAGCGGCTTTGCGATTTCGAAACGCGGCTTCGCGAGATCTTTGATAAATGACGAATCCATCTGGATCGGCTCCTGAAGCTTGAGGTCGTCGATGCATGCAAGACTGCGAACTGTCTCGGGCGTGAGCCCGAAATGGTCGCGGAACGCACGCGTGAACGCTTCGTGGGAGCCGTAATCCGCGTCCAGCGCGACGTTGAGAATATCCGGCGCGCCGGCCGCGAGGATGCGCGCCGCCTCGGACAGACGGCGCGCGCGCACATAGCGCATCACCGAAAAACCCGTGGCAGCGGCAAATGCGCGAACCATGTGAAAGCGCGACACGCCGGCCACGCCGGAGATGTCGTCCAGCGTCAGCTCGCCGGCCAAATGGCTCTCGATGAACCAGAGCGCTTTCTGGGCGGGATTCATTTGACCAACGGACTCCACTCGAAGCGGCGCTATCATGCGCGCTTGCCATGCGCCGCATTTGATCGTGGTTGCGCTTACTTCCCGCCCTCTTTGACCGCGTCTTTTGCGGGCGCATCTTTTGCAGTTGCATCCTTCGGCGTCGACGCATCCTTTAACGTCGACGTATCGCCCTTCTTCGCGTTGTCCGGCGCCTTGGCTTGCGCTGCCTTGAGGTCGTCGACGGCCTTCTGCAACGTCACAACGTTCGCTTTCAGCGCGTCGATCTGCGCCCTTGCGGCGTCTAGTTTTTGTTGATGATCCAGCGCCAGCTTGGCGATGGTCTTCTGCAGGAACTCGACATTGCTTTGCAGACAGCTGGTTCGCCGCTCCATCGTCTTTTCCGCGGTGCAGATTTCGATGCCGGGAACATCCTGCGCAAAGGCGGTGCCTGCGCCGAGCACAAATAGGAAAAAGGCGCAACCACACCGGGGAATCATCGAACCCTCATTTCCGTTTATGTCCTGCGTCATGTCGCGCGGTAAACTTGTTGCGAGTGGTCCTTTCGCCTGTGGATGCTACCATACTGCCACCCCAATCGCGCATTGAGCTTGCCCACGAAGGCGACGAACACGGGACTCAAAATGGCAACACGCGAGAAACGGCTGGCCCAATTCGATGGCGAAGGAGCGCCGCCGCCGGATTTGCCGGTCCAGGTGTTGTGCGAGGACCAGAGCGGCACCTATGAACTGCCGTTCGCCTGCCGCTTTGTCGATGGCATGTGGCACAATCACGAATCCGGCGGCGCACTGGAAGCCAACGTGGTCGCCTGGCGGCTCGTGCGGCGAAGCTGATATCACCCGCATAAGCCGGCAGTTGTATCAAATTGCGACGTGAAAACGCATCTGCGTTAACGGTCGGAACGCGGACGGAACGAATCGCGCCCGAATCAGCCGAATCACTGTGTACGCCGATGTTCACGGCTAGATATCGTCTAAACGTGACACGAGCCCACTAGATCGTGCGACGGCAGATCGATGCAGGTCGGTTTTAGCTTCCGAAGAAGTTAATTTGGACTGGATTGCTTCGCGGAGCCTGTCATCGGGCGCGCATTCGCGCGACCCGTTGGCTCGCAATGACGGTAGAGAGTACGTCATTGCGACGAGCCCGCGACAAAATTGCGAAGCAATTTTGCGCTGGAGCGACGAAGCAATCCAGAACATCGCGCCGAAAGGATCGAAACCTAATAGTCCACCTCGAGCTCTTCGATATCGGTGGGCTCCGCCCTGGCTGCCTCGATCCACTCCTGCATTTCCGGCATCGCCATGATGACGTCGGCATATTGCTTCAGGCGCGGCTCGAGCTTGACGTCATAGGTCGCAAAGCGGGTCACGACCGGCGCATACATCGCATCCGCCATGGTGCGCATCCCGAACAGGAATGGGCCGCCCGACTTTTCGAGGCAGTCGCGCCAGATGGTGCAGACCCGATCGATGTCTGCCTGCGCGCGCGACCAGATCTTGAAGTTCGGAAAATGCCCCTTGAGATTGACCGGCAGCGACGCCCGCAGCGTCGTAAAGCCGGAATGGATTTCGCCGCAGATCGAGCGGCAATGCGCGCGCTCGATTCGGTCATTCGGCAACAGGGCGGCATCCGGCCTGATCTCGTTGAGATACTCTGCGATCGCGAGCGTGTCCCAGACCGTCGCGCCCTCGTGGCGCAGGCACGGCACCAGGATGGTCGGCGACAGCAGGAGGATTTCGGCCCTTGCCGAAGGGTCGTCCGGCGCGGTCGTGATCTCCTCGAATTCCAGCCCCGAAAATCGTGTCAGCAACCAGCCGCGCAGCGACCAGGACGAGTAGTTCTTGCTGCTGATGGTGAGTGTCGCCTTTGCCATTGGACCTTCCCTCGGGACCTTTCCTCGCCGGGTTCCCTCTACCCTAACTCCAGTTTTCAACAGCAAGTGACGTGCCAGTTTTTTGGGCTATTTGACTCCGCGCTGGCTTCAATATTGCATGGCAACATGGGCTGGGGGGCCCTCTGAATGACTTCCATGCTGTACCAAGCGTATCAGAACCATGTGGACCTGACGGCCCCATGGCGGAACGGGGCCGGGCACGCGCTGAAATATCTCAATTTGCTGCCGCAGGGCATTTCGGAAAAGTTCTTCCGGCGCCTCGCGGCTGCGCTCGAACTGATCACCCGCACCTCCCTCACCTATACCCGTCCGGCCTACGGCATCGACAGGGCGATGGTAGGCAATCAGGAATACGGGGTGACGGAGGAAGTCGCCTTCGCGACGCCATTCGGGTCGCTGCTGCACTTCAAGAAAGAGAACGCGCCCGAGCAGCCGCGCCTGCTCCTGGTGGCGCCGATGTCGGGCCACTTCGCGACGCTGCTGCGCGCCACCGTACAGACGCTGCTGCAGGACCACGACGTCTACATCACCGACTGGCACAATCCGCGCGACATTCCGCTGCGCCATGGCCGCTTCGGCCTCGACGACTACACTGAACACCTCATCACGTTTCTCGGTCACCTTGGACCGCGCGCGCACATGGTGGCGATCTGCCAGCCGTCCGTGTCGGCGCTGGCGGCGGCCGCGATCATGTGCGAAGACGATCACCCGGCGCGGCCGGCGACGCTGACCTTGATGGCGGGGCCGATCGACACGCGCATTCAGCCGACGCGCGTGAACGAATTCGCCAAGAGCAAGCCGCTGAAATGGTTCGAGAGCAACCTGATCAATTACGTACCCGTGCAGTGCAAGGGCGCGCTCCGGCAGGTCTATCCCGGCTTCGTACAGCTCACTGCCTTCGTGTCGATGAATCTCGAACGCCATATCAAGCAGCACATGGATCTCGCCAATCATCTGGCGAGGGGCGAGACGGAAAAGGCCGAAACCATCAAGACATTCTATGACGAATATTTCGCTGTCATGGACTTGCCGGCCGAGTTCTATCTCGAAACCGTCCGCGACGTGTTTCAGGATCATCTGTTGCCGCAGGGCAAGATGAGCTATCGCGGCCGCCCCGTGAATCCCGCTGCCATCAAGAAGATGGGCCTGATGACGGTCGAGGGCGAAAAGGACGACATCTGCTCGGTCGGCCAGACGCTCGCGGCGCAAGAGCTCTGCACCGGCGTGCGCGCCTATCGCCGGGTGCATCACCTGCAGGCCGGCGTCGGGCATTACGGCGTGTTCAGCGGCCGGCGCTGGAACAACGAGATCTATCCGCTCTTGCGCGATTTCGTGCACGTCAATTCGTAGGCCACGAAACCTCTTTCTCATCGTCATTGCGAGGAGCAACGCGACGAAGCAATCCAGTCTTTAGAAGGCTGGATTGCTTCGCTTCGCTCGCAATGACGGAAAGACCAGCGTTTTGGCGTTTGACCTGAGCGATCGGCTTGTCGTAATCCTCGGCAAAATAAGGCTGTCCGGGAGGATTTTCTCATGCGTTTCTCATCGTCAAATTTTCGCAATGTCGGAATTGGCATCGCGCTGACCCTTTGGCTGGCTGGGGCGGCGCAGGCGGCCGAGGTGCATGTGATGATCTCGGGCGGACTGTCCGCGGCCTATAACGCGCTGGTGCCGGAGTTCGAGAAGGCGACCGGCAACAAGGTGGTCACGGCCTACGGCCCGTCGATGGGCACGACAGTCAATGCGATCCCGGTGCGGCTCGGCCGTGGCGAGCCCGCCGACGTTCTGATTTTGGTCGGCTATGCGCTCGACGACCTGATCAAGAATGGCAACGCGGTCGCCGGCAGCAAGGTCGATCTCGTCAATTCCAAGATCGGCGTCGCGGTCAAGGCAGGCGCACCAAAGCCGGATATTTCGACGGCCGACGCGGTGAAGCGCGCGCTGCTTGCGGCGAAGTCGGTGGCCTATTCGGACAGCGCCAGCGGCGTCTATGTCTCGACCGAGATGTTCAACAAGCTCGGCATCGCGGACGACATGAAAGACAAGGCGAAGAAGATTCCGGCAACACCCGTCGCCGAGATCGTCGCCAAGGGCGAAGCCGAACTCGGCCTTCAGCAGATCAGCGAATTGAAAGCAGTCTCGGGCGTCGACATCGTCGGCCCGCTGCCGGACAGCTTGCAGAAGATCACGGTGTTTTCCGCCGGCATCGCCACCGGCTCAAAGGAGCCTGAAGCGGGCAAGGCACTGATCAAGTTCCTGGGCTCGCCGGCCGCGCGCGACACGATCGTCAAGAGCGGCCTTGAGCCGATCGAAGGCGGCGCCAATTAAGGGCCTGCGGGCAAGAAACTGGTCCCGCCTGTTTCCGGCGTGGTGCCCGTCCTCGCTTGAGACGCGGTCCAAAAGCTCGCAGCGAGGCGACCGAAGAAGCCCGGGCGGTTCTCGCCGATGTCTTCCCGCCCTGCCTTGTCGTCCTCGATGACCTTGGCTTGCGCCTCAACGACCTTGATCAAGAACTGCAAGCCAGCAAGCATATGTTGCCATCCGAAGCGGCCTCGTACCATCGAGTGCCCCAGGAATGGCCCCGCGGCGAGGTCACCAGCCTCAAACCCGCGCTCCAGCAGCGACATCGCTTCGCTCCGCTTCCGTGGCCAGTCTCCGGATTTCCAATAGCTCAAGGCCAAATAGTACATTGCCGGAGCAAAGCCACGATCGACGCCCGTTCGGAACACATCTATGGCCTTCTCGAACCGGTTTGACCTTAGATAAAGCTGACCAAGCCAAATCAGGGCATAGTCTGATCCAGCTTCATAGGCGCGAGAATACCACGCCTCCGCTTGCACTAAGTCTCGATCAGTACCCTCGGCCGTCTCAAACAATCTTCCGATTGTAGCCATGGACCATACCGAACCACTTTCCGCCAGCGCCAGAAACTGCCTGAACGACTCCGCAGAGTCGGTCTTTAGGAGGTCATAGGCATCATTTATCCGCTGGAGGTCTGGGTCTTGCTTTGCGAGAGCTTGATTATTCGAAAGCGCTTCCAGCCACTCGAAGTACTTCCGGTCGAGAATAGCGGCTCGTTCCTCGCAAATTTTACAGAAGATACATTTCACCGGGCCGCCTCCGCAGGATTGCGCACTCGCAAACATTACGATTGCTGGTGGGTTACCACAACCAAAAATTGAGACAGGTTCCGAACCAACGGCAGCGATGATTGACCGTTGATTATCGCGATACATAAAATCCGCTGAGTTTCGGCGCGGCCAAAATGCTCAGCCTCACTTCGCCCTGAGCGGCGTGTCCTTCAGCCCGTTATTGTCGAACGCCTTGCGCAACAGGCCATTGGTCTTAGCATCCGCCATGAACTTGCTGGCATAGTCGAGCGACAGCGGATGGTTGAGCGGCACGGCGACCGCCGTCACCGTCTGCTTGAACGTCTCATCCAGCACGCGCGAGCCCGGAAGCTTTTTGGCGAGCGCATTGAGCTGATCGCGCGACAGCGCGAAGGCATCGATCTTGCCGTCTTTGAGCAGGTTGAAGATCTCGTCGAAGGTCTGATAGCCCGTGACCTTGGCGTTCTTCAAATGCGCCATGGCGCCGCGCATCGTGGTGGTGTCGTTGACGGCCGCGACATTGACGCCCGCCTGATCGAGGCTCGCGAAATCCTTGATGGGCGAGCCGGCCTTGACGATGTAGGTCGCCTCGGAAACCTCGTAGATCGGACCGAACGCGATCTTCTTGGCGCGCTCGGGATCCTCGGGAAGGAAGCTGACGTCCCACGCGCCCGTGGCGGCGGCATCCGTGATCTTCCCCGAATTCGGATAGGCGACATATTCGACGGCAACGCCGAGTTGATCGGCAAGCGCCTTGCCGAGATCGACCGGCACGCCGGCATAACCGTTTTCAGTCTTGGTCGACCAATAGGCGCCGCCTGCCGGACTGATCCCGATTGCGACCCGCAGCTTGCCGGTCGGCGCGATTTCGTCTTTCAACGGATCGGCATTGGCTGAGCCACTCACCAAGATCATCACTCCGAAAACAACACCGCCAAAGCACGGCAGAAAACCATGACGCATCACCCGCTCCCGCTGGCCCGTCATTGATGCTGGGCCTTGAATACCCATTATGGCCGATCGATGCGGGCCGCAATACGTATTCCGGATGAGAGCTCCGCCCGGATTACTGCGATCGACGGGCTGCCTCGATGTCAACGATGTCGACGAGCGTATCGCCACGAACGAAATGATAGACGGAATAGCGATCGACGGTCGGATCACAATGAGGAGGGATCAGCTCGAACCGCTCGCCAAGGGCGATGCGGTTTGAGCCCGCGGGGCGCATAAAGCCGCCGTGCTCGTCACCGTAGTAGAAATAGCTGCCGGCGCCGAAGCGCGGATCTGTGACACGAGGGATCGGGCCGTCCGTCGCAAACGCCTTCAGGCCGGCATCGACAGTGACCCATTTCTCCGCGTTGACGCTGACCACGCGGGCCTGGACGAAAAGGCTCTGCTGGAACGCGCCGTCATCATCTTTGCCGAGCGCGTCGCGATACTGGTTGTCCATGAAAATATACGAGCCGGGCTGGACTTCGTTCAGCACTTTCAGCGATGCGTCGGCCGTAAATGTTCCCGTGCCGCCGCCGGTGACGAGCGGCACGCGATGCCCGGCCTCGCGCAGTTCTCGGACGACGGCGCTCAGCCGCGTCATGCCGGCCGCAACCGCATCGCGTCGCTCGCTTTCGCCCGCGATGTGCTGCCACATTCCTCCATAACCCTGCACGCCAGCCAGGCGAAGCGATGGACTGGCAGCAATGATGCCAGCCAGCGCCAGGGCTGCCGCCGGCGTCGCGACACCGGTGCGCGCCATCGCAACGTCGACGTCGATCAGCACGGAAAGCTTCACACCCGCGTCGGCGGTAGCCCGCGCCAAACTCTCGACCTGCTGCTCGTGATCGACCACGAGCGTCAGATCGGGATCTATCCCTGCGAGCGCGACGGCGCGTGCGGTCGTGTCGTCACCGACGACAGGCGACGTCACGACCAGCTTGCGCACGCCTGCTGCTGCGAGCGCTTCGGCCTCGCCGAGCTTGGCGCAGCAGATGCCAACGGCGCCGGCCGCGATTTGCCGGCGAGCGATCGCAGCCGATTTGTGGGTTTTCGCGTGCGGCCTGAGCGCGACGCCGGCGGCTTCGGCGCGCTGCCTCATGCGCGCAAGGTTGGCCTCCAACGCGTCGAGATCAACGACAAGCGCGGGGGTCGGCAGCTGATAGCGCGATCCCGGACGACCGATCAGCGCCCTGGCTTGCCGTGCAGCGGCCGAATCGTCAGTCATTGCTGACCTCCCTCGATCATACCGACCAGATGTTCGAATCTTGACGTTGCGACGTTCTCCGGCAAGCGAAGGATCTTGCCATTCTGCGCCCACTGTCCTTCCGGCACTTCAATAATGACGGCGGATGTGAACACGGAACGGCTCTTCTCCTTGCCGAGCGCGATCTCGACGGCCTCATGGAGCGCCTGAGCGAATTTCGCTTTTCTCGCGCCGTCAAGCACACCGGCTGGAGCCTGGTAGTCGATGAATACGCCTCCAGCTCGCGCTTCGGCAGGTTCGCTGTTCGAATAGAAATGGCCAGGCGGCAGTTCCTGCAACAGCACCAGTCCGCGCGCACGGGACGCGGGTAGGTCAGGCACGGATTCGGCGACGAAGGCCGCCTCCGTCAGTGCCTTGACGAATTTTTGCTTGGCGGCTGCATCGAAGACACCCGACGTCAGCGTAACAGACAGAAGCGGCATGGAAAATCTCCCAGGGTTGTCGATGGGTCGATCTTGCAAAACGACCGGGGAGAGTTACAGTGGCAAATTAGACATTTATCATGCTGGATTTGCCAATGATGAGAGTCGACGTGCTAGCCCTAGAAGGTTCGAGCCCGGCGGCGCTCGGCGTCACCTTCGACGTCCTGGACGCCGTCAACAGACTGGCCGGCGAGCCAGTGTTCGAGTGGCGCACGCTCGTCACCGACGGCTCGGTCGCGAAGCTGCGCGGCGGCGTCAGTGCACCGGCCCGGCCGTTGTCCAAAGCCAAACCGCGCGATCTCGTGATCGTCCTTGGCATCGGTGCTTGCGATGACGCCGCCGTCGAGGAGAGAATCGCAGCGCCCGACGCCCTCGTCGCGGCCAGGTGGTTGCACTCAGCCTGGCGACGCGGCGCGACGGTTGCGGCGTCATGCACCGGCGTGTTTCTGCTCGGTCGGGCCGGGCTGCTGGATGGCCGCCGCTGCACCACTACGTGGTGGCTGACATCAAAACTGAAGTCGCTGTTTCCGGAAAGTCTTTCCGATACCGACTCCATGCTGACCGACGACACCCGCGTCTGGACCGCCGGAGCATCCTTTGCGCATATCGATCTTATGTTTGGATTGGTTGCGCGTTTCGCCGGCCCGGCGCTCGCCGAGGATGCCGCGCGCTACACCGTCGTCGATCAGCGTGCCTCACAGGCACGATATGTCATGCCGGGATTTCTCGCCGCCCAAGACCCGATTGCGCGGGAGGTCGAGGCTTATGTGCGCCGGCGCCTGGCGAAGCCATTTACGCTGCAAGACCTGGCGCAGCAGACAGGAACGACAACGCGTACCCTCAATCGGCGCCTCGCGCTCGCGACCGGACTGTCGCCGATGCGGTTCGCGCAGAAAATTCGCGTCGATGCCGCGCTCCACTTGTTGCAAACCACGCGGTTGTCGCTGGAAATCGTGGCCGAGCGGGTCGGCTTCGAGGATAGCTCGGCGCTGTATCGCCTGATCCGTCGCCACACCGGAAGGTCGCCGAGCTTGTTTCGGGCTTAGCTGGAGAGGCTGCACCACCATGCCTGACATGAAAATTCGGTGAGTTGCTGCCGCAGGCAGCGAGAGCGGCAACCGCGGCGCTATTGCGTGCGCCGCGGGAGCCAGGCGGCGGCCTATTTCGTATTCAGCATCTCGATCAACGGGCGATCCTTGGCATCGGTGAGATAGAAGGCGATCAGCTCCGCAGGCTCGGTGCTGGATGCATTGTCGAAGCGCTCGCTGACGACGCCGGCGGGCTCAAAGAACGCGTCGCCGGTCTTGATGATCTTCTCGGGCTGTCCCTCGCTCTTGAAGACAAAGCTGCCCGCGGTCACGACACCGGCAACCGAGATCGGGTGCCGATGAAGTCCGGTCGTTTGCCGCGGGGCAAACCGGACGCGCGCACCGCGGACCAGTTTGATGGCCGGATTGGCCGACGGGATCGCCTCCTCCAGCACCGGAACACGCTGCAAGGGAGGAAAGTCCTCGGCGATAGCTGCCGCCGAAATCATCGATAACGCCGCGACGGCTGCCCACGTCGTTTTCATCTCTTGTCTCCTGTTTCATCTACACGAAGTTTTGCCCCGGGCGGTTCTTTTCGTGAGTCCATCGTCCCGGGTAAAGTGAGTACTCCTGAAGCCGTCACTTGAGCCAAACGGAGGTCACATGCAGACGCTGGATCTGGCTGTCTTGCGAACCCTGATCGCTGTGGTCGAAAGCGGCAGTTTCGCAGCCGCCGCCCGCAGGATCGGACGCTCGGAATCGGCGGTCAGCCTGCAGCTGAAGCGGCTCGAGGAGCAGATCGGCGAAGCGGTTTTCGTGCGCAACGGAAAGCAAATGACGTTGACCGGCGCGGGCGCGCGGCTGGTGGGCTATGCGCGGCGCCTGCTCGATCTGAACGACGAGGCGCTGGCGGTGTCGGAAAAATCGATTGACGGGACGGTCACGCTCGGCGTCCCTCACGACGTCGCCGAAACGTGGCTGCCGGCCGTCATCTGCGGATTTCGGCGCAGCCACCCGTCCGCAACGCTCAAGGTGATTGAAGGAAGAAGCGCCATCCTGCAGAGCCGGCTTGCCGATGGCCAGATCGACCTCGCCGTCGTGCTTACCGCGACCAGGCCCGCAAATGCGCTGTGGTCTGCCAATCTCCCCATGGTGTGGATCGGCCGGAGCGACTTCCATCTGAAGAAGAACGAACCGCTCCAGCTGGCTGCGTTTGATCCGCCGTGCTTCTTTCGTGCCGCCGCCATCGCCTCGCTCGAAGGCGCTGATATCGGTTGGTCGATCGGCCATGCCAGCAATACGCTTCCCGATCTCTGGAGCGCAGTGAGCCTCGGTCTCGGCGTGGCGGTCCGAACGCCGGCTGCGGTGCCACCGGGTCTCACCGTACTGGACGGCCGGCGCGGCCTTCCCGACCTGCCGCCTCTCCATGTTTCGCTTTGCGGTCCGCCGGTCGAATTCAAGAAACCCGCCGTCGATTGCCTGAGAGTCATTCTGGAAGAGTGTCTCGCCGTCTCCATCCACGCAGCGGCGTGAGCACCGCTAAGGCAAACGGCTCGCGGAAAGCACCGGTGCAAACGCCTCGCGGTTGGCGCGCCAGGCGCGGCTATATTCCATGATGCGCGCAGTCTCGCTGGCGACGCGTTCCCCGAGCATCTGGCTCAGCAGATGCAGCGTGGTGTCGATGCAGAGCGTCACGCCACCGCCGGTCACCACCCCGTCCGGCCGCTCGACCAGCATGGCCTCACGCACGTCGATTGCAAGGCAGGTCTCGCGCATCACCGCGATCGGCGGTGTTTCCGGCGGCACGACCTCGATCTTGGTCGTCGCGGGTCCGCCGTCGAGCACGCCGCTGGCGGCGAGGATCATGGCGCCGGTGCAGACCGAGGCGATGCGTGACGACGCATGGACGCGGCGGACATAATCCAGCGTGGCCGGCGCTTTCGCCTGCGCGGTCCAGCCCGGACCGCCGGTGACGATAACGATATCGCAAGCGGGCGCATCATCGATGCCGAAATCGGCCGTCACGTTCAGCCCGTTTGCGAGCGCGACGGGCCCGGCGCGAGGAGCGATCGTGCAGATCGAAATGCTAGGTGCGATCCGCCTCGCCATCGACAGCACGCCAAAGGTCGCAAGATCGATCGGTTCGACGCCGTCATAGATGAAGATGCCGAACCTCACGACCGGTCAGTCCTTGAGCGGCTTGCCGCGGGTCTCGTGCGCCGCCAGCGCCGCGGCGAGCGTGATCAGGCCCAGCACGATCATCATGATCGAAACGCCGCCGGTGCCGCCGAAATACCCGACCATCGCGGTCGCAATGATCGGCGCAAAGCCGCCGCCGATCGCGGCCGACGCCTGGAAGCCGAACGACGCGCCGCTGTAGCGCACGCGCGCGCCGAACAGTTCGGGGAAGTAGCAGGACTCCGGTCCGAACATCATGCCATGCCCGAAATTCATCGCGATCGTCACCGCCGTGAAAATGAGAACCGTGCCCTTGCTGTCGATCAACCAGAATAGCGGAAACGCAAAGGCGATGGTGAACAATGCGCCCCAGATGTAGAGCGGACGCCGGCCGAACCTGTCGGACAGCCAACCGAACAGCGGCAGCGTGATGAGCTCAAGCAGCGCGGCGTAGAGCACGGCATCGAGCATCATCGACTTCGGCAGGCCGAGCTTGCCGGTGGCATAGCCGACGATGAAGACCGAAAGCATGTAGACCCAGGAGACTTCCGAAAGCTTCAGTCCGACCGCAATCAGGAAGGTCCTGGTGTTCTTGCCGACAACTTCACCGACCGGATTGTCGGACAGGGCCTCGCGCTGCTTCAGGCGCTCGAACACCGGCGTTTCCGGCACGCGGGTGCGCACGAAGACGCCGACGCCGAGCAGGACGATGCTGGCCAGGAACGGAATGCGCCACCCATAGCTGGCAAAGTCTGCATCCGGCAGCTTGGCGACCAGGGAGAACACGAACGTCGCCAGCACGAGACCGATGGGAAAGCCGACCTGCACGAAGCTGGTATAGAAACCGCGCCTGTCGGCGGGCGCGTGCTCCAGCACCATCAGCGAAGCCCCGCCCCATTCGCCGCCAAGACCGACGCCCTGGACGATGCGTAGCAGCATCAGAAGGATCGGTGCGAACACGCCGATCCTCTCATAGGTCGGCAACAGTCCGATGCAGAAGGTGCTCAGCCCCATGATGAAGAGCGTCAACACCAGCATGGATTTGCGCCCGAGACGATCGCCGAAATGACCGAACAGCGCGCCGCCGAGCGGCCGCGCCAGAAAGCCGACCGCGTAAGTGCCGAGCGCGGCGAGCGTGCTCGCCAAAGGATCGAAGGTCGGGAAAAAGGCCTTGTTGAAGACGAGTGTCGCGGCCGTGGCGTAGATCAGGAAATCGTACCATTCGATGATGGTGCCGAAACAGCTCGCGAACACGATCGCGTTCATCTTCGAGCGTTCGGCGCCCGCGATCGGCGCTGTGGTTGCAATCGTCATTGGGCCTCCGCTCTAGTGGGGCGAGTTCCCCGTCAAAACGCGACACACGGGGCGTCGGCTAGAATGAATGCAAGCAACATGCCGGGCCGGAAGGCCCGGTTTGGGACGGCCGGCTCCGCGAATCGGCCCCTTGAGGCCTGAGTTTAGCTGGACTGGGGGGCCGGGTTACGGATTTCCACCGGAAGAATGAGGGCGGCCGCGATCGTGAGCAGGCACAGGCCGGCGAAGGCGTGCAGCATGGTGGCAAAGCCGCCCTGCTGATAGAGCCAGGCGACGAGGCCGACCGAGACACCCGCTGCGGTAAAGCCGACGAAATAACGCACGGCATAGGCGCGCGAGCGCCATTCCTCGCTGGTGTACTTTCCGACCATGGCGTCGTTGACCGTCACCTGGCCGAACGCGCCCATCACGATGCCGATGGCGGCGATGATCAGCGGCAGGTTGGAGAGTTCAGCCGCGACATACATGAACGGCGCCAGCACGAACGACAGCGGCAGTGCAACCGCTTTCAGCGTGTAGCGGTCGAGCAATTGGCCGATGGTGTATTGCGTCATCGCACCGAACACGTAGACGCCGGCCGCAATCACGCCGAGCAGCGCCGGGCTCTGGGTGAGACCGCTCAAACGCTCGGCAAACAGCTTCGGCAGCGCCACCGTCACCGCGTTGAAGGTGGTCGAGATCGCGATCACCACGATCAAGAGCGCCAGGATGACGCGCCACATGTCCTCCTTGGCGACGCGCGCCTGCGCCGCTGCTTGTTTGGTACCCTTGCGATCCTCGTGCTTCACCACCGTTGCAAAGAAAAGCCCGATCAGGATGGTGACGCTGCCGGGCAGGATGAAGGCCCAGCGCCAGCCGAGATATTGGCCGATGACGCCGGTGACCAGCGCCGACGACGCAACTCCGAGATTACCGAACACGCCGTTGATGCCCATCTCGCGCCCGAGCGCCTCGGCGTAGGAAACGATCATGGCCGTGCCGACGGGATGATAGATCGAGGCGAACAGGCCGATCGACAGCAGCGCCGCGCCCAGTTGAATTGGTGTGTTGACGAAGCCGACCGAGATCATCGAGGCGCCGATGCCGATGAAGAAAATTACCATCATGTGGCGGCGGCTCCAGCGGTCCCCCAGCCAGCCGGTCACGAGCGAGCCTGCGCCGAACGCGACAAAGCCGGGCGTGGCGTAAGGCAGCAGTTCGGAATAGGCCATGCCCAGCGCCGGCCCCATGATGATGACGGCGGCCGCAAAGATCAGCATCGAATAATGGTCGATGAAATGCGCGGCGTTAACGAAGCCGATCACCCGGCTCGGGCTGTTCGCCTGTCCGTTCATTGGGCCGAATCCCCTCTTTTCTTAAAGTAAGATATAGCTATTTGCCCTGACGGGATGCCGCCAATGAATATCGTCGAGAAGCCAATTGCGATGGTCGCGGGCCGCCGGATTTCGACCGGCGACGGCATTCACCTGCTGGCCAACGAATACCCCAGGGGCACCCGGCTCGACCCCCATATGCATCGTGAGGCGCAACTGGTTTATGCGGCACGCGGCACCATGCAGGTTACGACTCCAAAAGGACGCTGGCTGGTGCCGCCGGATCGCGCGGTGTGGGTGCCGCCGGGTCTGGCGCATTCCATCGATGTGCTCGCCGATATCGAAATACGCACGCTGTATTTCGATCTGGCGTGGCTCAAGCGTGAGCAACAGAGCCCTGACCTGACCCACGAATTCGTCGTGCGCGTCTCGCGGCTATTGCACGAGACGATCCTTGCCCTGTTCGACGGCCGCAATGATGCCGACCGCACCACGCTGTTGATCCGGCTGGCCATGCTCGAATTGCACCAGGCCGAGGACTCCACGACCTTCATTCCGCTGCCACAGGAACCCCGTTGCCGCCGCGCGGCGAGCATCGTGCTCGAGGATCCTACCGCGCTGCATGAAATCGAGACGCTTGCACGGCAGGTCGGCACCTCGGCACGCACGCTGTCGCGGCTGTTCGCGTCCGAAACGCAATTGAGCTTCAAGAGCTGGTGCCAGCGGGCGCGGATCGCCGCGGCCATCGAGCGGCTGTCAACCGATACCAATGTCTCGATCAAGCAGGTCGCGGGCGAATTGGGCTATGCCAGCCTCCCTGCATTTTCGCATGCCTTCAGGCAGGTTACCGGCCGGACGCCGACCGAATTTGTCCAAAAAGATTAATTGCCGTTTTTCGTAACTGGCATGACAAATTGTTGTGCTTGATTGGCGCGCACTTCGGCTTAAATCAATGTAAGATTCACCCGCACTCAAGACAGATACGATCGGTCAACGATGGCCAACGCCTTCTTCAGCGACCTGCTTGCAACCATTTCGGAGCGCGGACGCACCCTGCTCCACCGCGGCAAGCCGGACGACGGCAAGGAGGACGCCGGAGGCCTGATTGCGCTCTGCGAGGCGGTATTGTCCGGCCGCGGCGAGGCGTCCGGCACCGCGATGGCCAGCGAAGTTCTGGATCGCTATCACGATCTCGACGCCACCGAGCAGCTTGCCTTCTTCCAGGCGCTGGCGCGCAATTTTGGCCCCGATCGGGACAAGGTCAACAAGGCCATCGAAGCCTGGATGGCCGAGCCCGGTGACGGCAATGGCGGCGCGCTGCACTTTGCTTCCGAGCCGCGGCGGCAGGAATTGATCCGGCGGCTGAACCGTGCACCCGGCGGCACCGCCGACCTGGTCGCCATGCGCGCCGACCTGCTCAGCCTCATGAACGGCGACAAGAACGGCAACGGCGATGAGACCAGCGCCAGGGACCTCGCCGCGCTCGACCGCGACGTCGTGCATCTTTTGGCCTCATGGTTCAACAGAGGGTTTCTCGTGCTGCGCCGGATCGATTGGTCGACCCCCGCCAACATTCTGGAAAAGATCATCCGCTATGAGGCGGTACACGAAATCCGCGGCTGGAACGATCTGCGCCGCCGCATCGATCCGGTCGACCGGCGCTGCTACGCGTTCTTTCATCCCGCCCTCGTCGACGAGCCGCTGATTTTCGTTGAGGTGGCGCTGACGGAGGATATCCCCCATGCGATCGCGCCTCTGCTCGCGGAAGACCGTGAGCCGGTCGCTGTCGAACGTGCACGCACCGCCGTGTTCTACTCGATCTCCAACACCCAGCGCGGCCTCGGCGGAATTTCCTTCGGCAATTTCCTGATCAAGCAGGTGGTCGAGGAGTTGCGCCGCGAATTGCCGAAGCTTGAAAATTTCGTGACGCTGTCGCCTGTGCCGGGCTTCACGAAATGGCTGAAAACGACGGCCTACCTTCCCGTCACCGAGGACGAGCGACCCGTCCTGAAACATCTCGACGAGCCCGATTGGTGGCGCAATCCCGAGTTGGAAGGTCAGCTACGTCCTATCGTCGAGACGCTCGCCGCGTATTATTTCCTGAAAGCACGCACGGCCAAGGGGCGACTGATCGATTCGGTGGCGCGTTTCCACCTCGGCAACGGTGCGCGGCTGGAACGGATCAACTGGCTCGGCGACGTCTCGCCCAAGGGTCTGCGCGAGTCCGCCGGCGTCATGGTCAACTATCTCTATCGCCTCGACGACATCGAGAAGAACCACGAAGCCTATGCCAACGACGGCACCATCGTTGCGTCGAGCGCCGTGAAGAAGCTGCTCAAGGCCGAAGGCCGCCGGCTGCTCGACATCGTCGCCTTGCAGAAGCAGGCGTAGCGGCCGATGACCGTTGCTCTGGTCCTTCCCCCGCGCAGCGTGGGGAGGGTGGCCGGCCGAAGGCCGGTCGGGTGGGAGCTTGGCAGTCGCTGGTAATGCATCTTCCATCGCATGGAGAGTGGAGCCTTCGCAACAACGCGAGATGCCGCTCGGATACCCCCACCCCGGCGCTACGCGCCGACCCTCCCCGCAAGGGGGAGGGATAAGAAGCGCCGGCATTCCTGATAAAAGATCAAAC
>Ga0070741_10004659_pt1 | contig 31719 bp, 32 predicted proteins | sample Coa_R1_4_FD_66440 | JGI IMG/M metagenome (GOLD analysis project Ga0070741, IMG submission 66440) | Surface soil microbial communities from Centralia Pennsylvania, which are recovering from an underground coalmine fire - Coalmine... | ecosystem: Environmental > Terrestrial > Soil > Unclassified ... | reverse complement strand
CGGCGGCCGGTTCCGGCACCGAGGGCCAACGCGACCGCACCACTGGCGAGTCCGAAGAACCCGAGCTGAACGGCGAGCGCCGTCATGTGCGCGAGCGTGATGCCGCCGCCGCCGGCAGCGACGCCGACGATCAAGCCGACCCAGACTGCAAAGGCGATGACAGACACGACCAAGGCGATCGCTGCCGCCTTGGCGGCGACCAGGCCTGAGCGTCGGATCGGGTGGGCGAGGACGAGCGCGAAGATGCGGTCCTCTTCCTCGCCGGCGGTGGCGGCTGCCGCTCCGGTGATCGCAAGAGCAGCGATCACGAGCGGGCCGTAGATCTCGGCGATCTCGCTCCGAAACCAGCCGGTGATCGTGCCGTAGTCGGCGCCGCCGAGCAGGTTGGCAACGCCGGCGGGCACGTTCAGCTTCCCGATCGTGTGCCCGACGGCAGGGAACAGCGCACCGACCGCGGCCATCACAGCGATCAATCCGCACGCCGCCGAAACGGTTCCCGTGCGGCGTAGGCGGAGCGTGATCCGCGTCGTCGGCCAGCTCACGCCGGAGTCTCCCTGTAGTAGCGGAGAAAGATGTCCTCCAGGTCGTCCTCGCGGGGGCGGATCGCTCGCACCTCATAGGCGGCCACGGCCTTGACGACGGGATCCGCGGATCCTTCAAAGCCAATCGTCACGGTGCGCCCGTTCGCCTGCACGTCTTTCACCCCGGCGAGCGCGAGGAACCGGTCGGCGTCGACCGGCTCCGCGAACTCGATCTCGAGCCGCTGCACAGCAACCTTGCGAAGGTTCTCGAGCGTGTCCACGACGACGAGCCGGCCTTGACGCAGGATCGCCAGCCGGTCGGTGACGCGCTCGACTTCCGACAGGGTGTGCGAGGAGAGGAAGACGGTGCGCCCCTCGCCGCTGACGTCGCGGAGTAGCGCGTGGAAGCTTTGTTGCACGAGCGGATCGAGGCCGGCGATCGGCTCGTCGAGGATCAGCAACTCGGGCTCGTGCATGAACGCCTGGATCAGGCCGAGCTTCTGCCGGTTACCGGTCGAGAGCTGACGGATCGGCCGGTCGAGCTCGGCGTCGAAGCGATCGACGAGCGCGTCGCGCACCTTCCGGTCGACGCCACCGCGAAGTTGCGCCAGGTAGTCGAGCACGATCCGCCCTGTGAGCTTGGGATAGAGGGCCAGGTCACCTGGCAGGAATCCGACCCGGCGGCGGATCTCGAGGCTCTCCCTGCCGGCGTCCAGACCGAGGACGCGCGCCGAACCCGAGGTCGGTTTGATCAGGTCGAGCAGCAGTCGCATCGTCGTCGACTTGCCTGCACCGTTCGGACCGAGAAACCCGAACACCTCCCCCCGGCCAACCTCCAAGTCGAGGCCGAACAGGCCGCGCCCGGAGCCGTAGTCCTTCGACAGGCCGCTCGTCACGATCACCGATTCGGCGCTCACGCTGTGCGTCTCACCTCGGCGCGGATCGTCGACAACGCACCGGCGCTCCTCCGCACAGCGGCACATCGTCGAGGTTCATGGCATCAAGCCTGCCTTCAGATTCGGCTGGACCGACAAGCTCCCTCGCGAACTCGTCGTGACGTTCGAGCCGGGCGCCGGAGCAGCGTCGAATTGGTAGGGAGGGGTCGACGGTTCGAGTCTGTCAGAGGGCTTCGCGCTTCAGCCTGCGCTCTCGGGGCCTCGCATGTCAGGTGGAAAGCCGGGTCCGAAGAGCAGCCATGAGCGCGAACAGCAAGATCGGCAGCATCGTGGCGTGGTAGGCGATGTCGCCGGTGGCGCCTTCCCGTGCCGTCATCGAGAGACCGACACCGAAGCCGGCGATCGCGAAGACGATCGTTCCGATCGCCGCGCGGCGTTTGCCGTGAACGACTGCAACGGCCCCCGCGACGAGCACGGCGGCGATGACCGCCTCGGCGATGCCTGCTCGGTTGACTCCGTGCGGCGGTGCACCGCCGTTGAGTACACCCGTCAGGTGCAGCGTCGAGAAGACGACGAGCGTGGCGGCGACGAAGCCCATCAGCGACACGACCGGGCGAGCGCTCATCGTGCGAACGACGCTCGTCGCGCGAGCGTGCCGGCAGCGGCCAGAACGGCGATCGCATTGAGACCGTGCAGCGCGCCGAACCATGCCTGCGTGTCGGCGCCGAGCACGCCCAGCGCCGCCTGCAAGGCAACGAGGAGCAAGAGCGCGCCGCTGAGCCGCACGAGCCTCATCGCCGCCAGCGCGACCACGAAGGCGGCCACGCTGAGCAGCAGGAGCGTCCAGCCGAGCGCGCGGTGCGGGGCGAAGCTCGCTGCGCCGAACGCGCCGGCGCCGGCGAGCAAGAACTGGACGGCGACGCCGGCCGCGATCAGCGGTGCGAGCAGACGCTGTGTCGAGCGAGCCCGGGACACGTCAGCCCTCGGCCGTGATCGGAGACGCCTTGACGCGTAGGAGACGGGCCGGAAGATGCGGCAGCCACCAGTTCCAGCGGCCGAACAGCGACACGACAGCAGGGACGAGCAGTGCGCGGATGACGGTGGCGTCGAACAGGATCCCAGCGCCGAGCCCGGTGGCGATCATCTTCACTTGCGTCGAGGGCGCGCTCGACATGGCAAGGAAGCCGAGGAAGAGGATGAGCGCGGCACTGGTGACGAGCCGGCCGGTTCTGCCGATCCCGTTGACGACGGCGGTGTCGGTGGAGCCCGTTGCGTCGTACTCCTCGCGCATGCGGGCGAGGATGAAGACCTCGTAGTCCATCGAGAGGCCGTAGAGGAACGCGAAGACCATGAGCGGCAGCCAGGAAGGGATCGCGCCTGCCGCACCGATCCCCCAGAGCAGGTGCGAGCCGTACCCCTGCTGCCAGACGAGCGTGACCACACCCCAGGCGGCCGTGATGCTGAGCACGTTCAGCAGCACCGCCTTCAATGGCAGCAGAAGCGACCGGAACGCACGTGCGAGCAGGACGAAGGTGAGTAGAGCGAGCAGCGCGATCATGAGCGGGAAGCTGCCGTAGACCGCAGAGGTGAAGTCGCTGTTCTGGGCGACGATGCCGCCCACGCGCGTGTCGGAGCCGAGCGAGTGTGCAGCGGCGCGCACCGCAGCGAGCGTCGAGCTGCCCTCGTCGCGCGGGATCACATCGACGAGCGCCTGGCCGCCGCGGCGCCAGGCCGCGGCGCGCGGCGCGACCGCGCCGAGCACGCCCGGCACGTCACCGACGCGATGTACGAGAGCGGCGGCGTTGCTCCTCGTTGCGAGGATCTCGATCGGGGTGAGAGCGCCGTCGCCGATGCCGGAGGCCTCGAGCTGGTTCAGTCCGATTTTCGCGTCGCCGCGCTGGCTCAACGTGTTCGGGTCGCCGTTCGAGGAGTCGAGGCGAAGCGACGTTGCGGCGACGGTCAGCGCGCCCAGAGCCGCGACCGCGATCGCGGCAGAGATCCAGCGGCGCCGCACCACGGCCTGCGCCCAGCGAGTCCAGGCGCGGCTCGCCCTGTCGTCCGAGCGTAGATGCGGCCAGTCGAGGCGCGGCCCGAGCGAGGCGAGAACGACCGGCAACAGTGTGACCGCGACCACGACGCCGACGAGCGGGATGAGCATGCCGCCGACGCCGACGCTGCGCAGGAACGGCACCGGCAGCACGGCCAGAGACAGGAGGCCGATGGCCACGGTGGTGCCGCTGAAGACGACCGCGCGGCCGGCGGTCGCGATCGCACGCTCGACCGCCTCCTCGCCCGCGTGCCCATGCGCGCGCTCCTCGCGCCAGCGGACGACGATGAGCAGCGAGTAGTCGATCGCGACGCCGAGCCCGACGAGCGCGATCAGGAAGCCGACGATGCCGGAGACCGCCATGAAGCTCGTGAGGCCCCAGACGAGCAGGAAGCTCGTCATGATCGAGCAGAGCCCGACGATGAGCGGCACGAAGGCGAGCAGCGAGGCGAACACGAAGGCGAGCACGAGCAGCGCGCCAATCCCGCCCAGCACTCCCTCGGCGAGGATGCCGAGGCCGCCCTTCTGGCCGCTCGACGCGTTGAGCGCGTCGAAGCCGCTTACGTGCACCGTCCCGCCGGGAAGGCGCACCCTGCGCAGAGCTCCCGCAACCGCTTTCGCGGCGGCCGGGTTCTGACCGAAGCTACCCGGCTTCGGCGGCGCGTAGGCAAGGACGAATGTCGTCCGCCCGTCCGCGGAGACGAACGCGCGACTCGAGGTCGATGCGTACGACGCAATCCGCGCCTTCGGCACGGCACGACGCACGGCGGCGTCCACTCGCTCGAGCGCGGAGCGCACGGCCGGCGACTGCACGGTTTCGTGCCGCTGCAGCGCGACAACGGCGACGATCGGGGCGCTGTTGCCACCGTCGCCGAAGCTTCGAGTGATCGCCGCATTGGTCTCGTAGCCTTCACGGCCCGGCACCGAGTACTGGTCGCTGATCGCGTTGAACGCCTTGCCGGAGGCGAAGACGCCGACCGCGGTCAGCCCGAGCCAAAGGAGCACCACGAGCTTGCGATGCCGGAGCGAGAAGCCTGTGAGACGGACGAGCACGCCGGCCACCGTACGGTCGCGAAGGTGCTATCCGAAACGCTCCAGGGGAGGAACTTGACGGTCCTCCCGCGGGGGGAGGCTGATCCTCCCGCGGGAGGACTCAGTGCGCGAAAGCCCCGGTTACCCTCGTATTCGGAGACGCTCGTGATCGCGCCCACCCGCATCGTTCACCTCCGCCGGCTCACGCACTCGGCGCTGCTGCGAGACGTGCTCGCGGCGCTCGTTGCGTACGGATTGACGCTCGCCGTGCTGCACGGGATGCCCGGCGGAAAGCGTCACCTCGATCTGCTCGGCGGCGTGCTCGCCGGGGTCGCCTGCTTTCCGCTGCTGACGCGGAGGCGCTGGCCGCTCGGTGTGTTCGTGCTCACGACAGCTGCGAGCGCGGCCATGAACGGCCTCGGCTACGGGCTCGGCCCGCCCTTCGGCCCGACGTTCGCGCTCTTCTTCGTCGCGATCGACGAACGCACGCGGACGCGGATCCGGCAGACCGCGCCTGTCGTGCTCCTGATGTTCGCGATTCACGTCGGCAGCACCCGGATCTCGCACAGCGGCTTTCCGACCAGCCCGGTCCTGTTCGGGATCCTCGTCTGGGGCGCCGCCTGGGTGGTCGGCGATCAACTCCGCCATCGCCGCCACCGCCGCGCCGAGCTCGTCGAACGGGCCGAGCGCGAACGGCGCCTCGCCGTCGCCGAAGAACGCACGCGCATCGCCCGCGACCTGCACGACTCTGCGGCCCACGCGATCAACGTCATCCTCGTCCAGGCCGGCGCCGCCCGGCTGCTCCAGCAAGACCAGCCGGCCGCCACCCACGAGGCCCTCACCACGATCGAAGACGTCGCCCGCGAGACGATCGGTGAGATCGACCAGCTCGTCCGCACTCTGCGCGAGAACACAGACAGCGGCGAGCCGGAGCCACCGACCGGGCTCGCCGCACTGAACAGCTTGCTCGAGCGCAGCCGCACTGCGGGCCTCACCATTCGTCTCGAGATCAAGGGATCACGCCGCACTCTCCCCGCCGCAGTCGACCAGGCCGCCTATCGCATCCTGCAGGAGTCGCTCACCAACGCGGCCCGCCACGGCAACGGCACTGCACATGTCGAGATCGGCTACACCGAGCAGGAGCTTGCGCTCGACATCAGCAACCCAGTCTCACCGGACACCGCAAGCAGGAGCAAGAAACCGGGCCACGGCATCCTCGGCATGCGCGAGCGCGCCACGCTCCTTGCAGGGACACTGGACACCACGCGCGACCGCACGCGCTTCACCGTGCATGCCCGCCTACCGCTCGACCCGGCGGCCGACGGATGACTGACACCCTGATTCGCGTCGTGGTCGTCGACGACGACGACCTGATGCGTGCCGGCCTCAAAGCCGTGCTCTCCAGCGACAGCCGCATCGACGTCGTCGGCGAAGCAGGCAACGGGCACGAGGCGATCGCGATCTCCCGCAGCCACCGGCCCGACCTCCTGCTGATGGATGTACGCATGCCCGACCTCGACGGCATCGCCGCCACCCGCGAGATCCTCGCCGGCACGACGGAGACGAAGATCGTCATCCTCACCACCTTCGAAGACGACGAGTACATCTTCGGGGCGCTGAACGCCGGCGCCTCCGGCTTCCTGCTCAAGCGCACCAGCCCCGAAGACCTGCTCGCCGCCGTCCACACCGTCGCCGCCGGCGACTCACTCCTCTCCCCCTCCGTCACGCGCACCGTCATCGCGCGCATGGCGCACCAACCCACTCCCGAACTCGCCGGCGCCGACCGGCTCGACGAGTTGACACCACGCGAACGCGAAGTCCTCGGCCAGATCGCGCGCGGGCTCTCCAACACCGAGATCGCCGCTCGGCTCGTGATCGAGGAATCAACCGTCAAGACACACGTCAAGCGCATCCTGATGAAGCTCCGCCTGCGCGACCGCGTCCAGGCGGTGATCTTCGCCTACGAGAGCGGGCTCACCCGGCCGGGCCCCAAGACGCCCGGCTGACCCAGGCGCAGGAGACGCGTCTCGCCAAGGCCGGCGACACCGCCGTCGTCCCACCGGGCGCGCAGCTCCGCTTCCGCAACGTCGGTGACCGAGACGCGCGCTTCTTGTGCGAGATCAGGCCGGCACTCCGGTTCGAGTCGCTCATCGAAGCGATGTTCACGCTCGCCGTTACCGAAGACCCGACGGGCGCGATGCGAGGCGAGCAAGGCTGGAGCCGCTCAGGTGAGGCGATCGACGTGGATGACCGTCTTTCCCGTAACTCGCTCGGTCGGGTTGAGGGCCGCGACGGCCTCGTCGAGGGTCGCGACGCTGCCGATGTTCGTTCGCAACCGTCCGTCCCGCACCCGCTGGACCACCTCACCCAGTTGGGCACGGTCGGACTCGACCACGAAGTCGATCGCCAGGCCGTCGGCGGGCCGCGTCTCCGGCGGTCCGACGATGGACACCACTGTTCCTCCGGTCCGGATCAGGCCCACGGATCGCTTCCCGATGTCACCGCCGATGACGTCGAAGACGAGGTCGACGCCGCCGACGTCCTCCAGCGCGTCGTGCTCGAGGTCGACGAACTCCTGCGCGCCGAAGTCGAGCGTCGCCTGACGGTCTGCAGCGCGACCGGTGCCGATGACGTAGGCGCCTGCCTCACGCGCGAGCTGCGTCACCATCGACCCGACTGCGCCTGCAGCGCCGTGCGCGAGGACGCTCTGCCCCGCCCGGACGCGGCCGTGCTGGAACAGTCCCTGCCACGCAGTGAGTCCCGAGATCGGCAGGCTCGCGCCCACCCCGAACTCGACGTCGCCCGGCAAGGGTGCGAGGTTGCGCGCCTCGACGGCCGCGTACTCGGCCAGGGTGCCGTCGCGATACCAGTCGGTGAGGCCGAACACGCGCTGTCCCACTGAGACCCCCGTCGTGCCATACCCGAGGGCTGTCACCACCCCGGCCAACTCGTGCCCAGGGATCGACGGCGTTCGGTCACGGTCGAGGCGGTCGGTCCAGGTGGAGGGCCATGCCAGCTCCGTCGGGACGAACCCCGACGCATGAATCCGAACGACGACATCGTTGATCGCTGCCTGCGGGTCGGGCCGCTCCACCAGCTTCATCCCCGCCGTTCCGCCGGCCTGGTCTGTCACCACGATCGCCTTCATCTTCCGCCTCCCGTGTCGCGTTCTCGCGTGGACAACTTGTGGAGCAGAACGGTCGCAACCAACTGCAACCACCGGCAAACGCATACCCGCGCAAGCCGCAGAACTACTCGCCACCTCCGGCCGCATGGCGACTACGTCGCACGTGCGGCCGGTATGGAGCCCGTTTGATCGAGCTTTCGGGAATCGCGACCGCGACCCCGCCGGCATCCTCTACGAGAGAAGAAGTTGAAGGGGCACGGTCTTCCGGCTTACACGGTTCGTAATGCCACGGTCGGTGACATCCGGGATGCTCGGAGGGCCGGCAGCAGCCCGGCGATCGCGCCGATGAGGATCGCCGAGGCGATGCCACCCGTCCAGGCCTCGGCGGGGATCACGACAGCCCAGCCCTTCGAGGCGGCATAGACCGCGGTTGCCACAGCGCCCGCGAAGACGCCGACGGCACCGCCGACGAGGGCGACCAGGATCGATTCGGCGAGGAACTGCGTCCGGATCTGGGCCCTGGTCGCGCCGAGGGCGCGGCGGAGGCCAATCTCGGAGCGGCGTTCGAGAACGGAGATGATCATGATGTTGGCAACGCCGACCGCGCCGACGATCAGCGCGACGATGCCGAGTCCGAGGAAGAGGCTGTTGAACGCGCCCGCGGCGGCGGCCCGTGCGGTGAGCACGTCGGATGGTTGGCTGACGGCCGCTTCGTAGGGGGCCTCGGGGTCGGCGGTTTGGGCGAGCAGCGATTGCGCCGCCGCCTCGTGGCCGGTCGCGGCGCGCACGTAGATCGTGCTCGGCGGTCCGGCCTCTTGCCGACCGCCCACGACGCTCGCATAGCCGAGGTACGTCCGGGCGGCCGGATAGCCGATCAAAGCGCTGATGTCGATGTCGGGTGTCAGCGGCGAGGGTTTGAGGATGCCCGCGACGTCGAACCACTGGCCGCCGAGCCAGATCCGTTTCCCCGGGTAGACGCTGTCGATGCCGAGTTGTTGCGCGGCGACTGCACCCAATACGGCCACCAGCTCGCGGGCGGTGCCCGCGTTGAGCCAGGTGCCGTGGGAGATACCGGTGCCGAGCACCGGCAGCAGACCCAGGCTGGCGGCCTGCACCTCGAGGCCGCCGGTCTCCGCCACCGGCATCGCGGAGCTCCGGTAGACGTTCTCGTTCGCGATCAGGGCAGTGTGTGCCACCTGGTGGACGTCGGCGAGGAGCGTGATCCGGCCCGGCGCCTCGCGAGGTAGCTGCGCCTGCCCACCAGTCAGGGTCTGTCCAGCCTGGACGGTCAGCAAGTTGGTGCCCAGCTGGTTGATCTCGGCGATCAGCCCGGCCTGGGAGGAGGACGACAGGCCAAGGACGCCGACGATCGCTGCCGTTCCGATCGCGATCCCAAGCGCCGACAGCCCGGCACGGAGCGGCCGTGCACGCAGCCCGACGCTCGCGACGCGGAGCCAGTCCCTCAGCTCGAGACGTCCGCTGTCGGCGCTCATGCCGCCTCGGGCTTCGAGGTGTCGGAGACGACGTGCCCGTCCAGCACGCGAATCTGGCGCGGCATCTGGTCGGCGAGACCCGCGTCGTGGGTGATCATCAGGATGGTGGCGCCGGCGGCGTTGAGCTCGCGCATGAGCGCGATGATCGATGCGCCGGTCGTGCTGTCGAGGTTGCCGGTCGGCTCGTCGGCGAGAACGATCGCCGGCCGGCCCACGAGCGCGCGGGCGATCGCGACGCGCTGCCGTTCGCCTCCGGAGAGTTTCGTGGGCTTGAAGCTCGCGCGGTCCGCGAGGCCGACGCGTTCGAGCGCCTCGTCCGCGCATCTGTACCGCTCGCTGGCGCGGACGCCGGCGTAGAGGAGCCCGTCGGCGACGTTCTCGCGCGCCGTCGCATGCTCGGCGAGGAAGAACTGCTGAAAGACGAAGCCGATCTCGCACGCTCGTAGCCGCGAGAGGTCGCGATCGTCCAGCTGCGCCGCGTCGACGTCGCCGATCCGGACGACGCCGCTGGTGGGCCGCTCGAGCGTGCCGATGATGTGCAGGAGCGTCGACTTGCCGGACCCGGACGGGCCGACGATCGCCACCAGCTCACCCCGCCGGACGGCGAACGACACGCCCCGAAGGGCGGCCACCGGCGGCTCCGCGCCGTAGACCTTGCTCACCCCGTCCAGCTCGAGCACCGACTCGCCGCTCACGACGACGGCACCACCACTCGCTCACCGACGTGCAGGTTCCCCTCGACCTGGACACGTCCGCCGGCGGTGTCGAACAGGCCGAGCTTCACCGCGACCAGCTCGCGTTGCCCGCCGGTGCGTACGACCTCGACGGCGAAGCCGCCGCCGGAGCGCCCGACGATCGCGGTGACCGGGACGTTGAGCGCGTCCTTCACGCCCCGGGTGGTGATGCTCACCTGCACCGGTGCCTGGTCGAGCGCGCGTGCCTGCCCGGGGTGGTCGAGACCGATCGAGACCGGGATGGTTGCGGCCCCGGCGCTCGCGTTCTGGGCCGCGGGAGCCTGTGCCACTCGTCCCAACCGCTCGATGTGTCCCGTCACAGAGGTGTTGCTCGGCAACGTGATCAGGGCGCGGTCGCCTCGCTTCACCGATCCCTGTTGCGACGGGTCGAGAGCCAGCTGCACCTCGAGCGTGTCCGACGTCGCGGACAGGACTCGTACGCCGGGACGAGCCGATCCGCCGAGCTCGCCGCTCACTGCGGCCACCCGCAGCGACTCGGGCAGGAAGACCACCCGACCGAGGGCCAGCGATCCGGTCTGATCCTCGCCCAGCTTCGCCTGCAGCTTCCTGAGCGCGACCGCCGTTGCGACGCCGAAGGAGTTGGAGGTCGGGTCGAGTTGCGCGCGGGTCGCGTATCGAAGGTGCACGAGGTTGGCGTTGAGCTCCGCGACGTCGGGGCCACTGGCGCCCTCCGACAGAGCGCGGTAGGCCGGTGTCGAGCCGCACAAGAGCAGCACGGGGTGGTCGTTCACCCGATAGAGCGTGCTGCCGCAGTCGACCCTGTCGCCGTTCGAGGGAAGCTTCGTGTACGTCCCGGCGTCGTGGTTGAACACCGCGTACGGGGAGCCGTCCGGTCGTGCTCGGTACGTCAGCGTGCCGGCTTGGGAGATCTGATCCGAGAGCGTCCCCCGCTCCACCATCGCCGTGCGCACGGACGGCGCCGGACCGGCGGCCGGCGCCTGCTTCGCACCGGACAGGGCAATCACGCCGCCGGTACCGGCTACGGCAACGAGGACAGCGGCGCCGGCCGACAGCCGCGGCTTCCGCATCACCGCCCTCCCGTCACGCCCGCCGCCCTCGCGAACTGCGCGCAGGTGGACATCGCCGCGTGCAGAGCGCTCATGCCGGCCGGCGTATTCGTCGACGGGATTCTTCTCGTATCGACGAGAGGCCCGTTCGGGGTGGGGTCAGGGAAGTCTGATACACCGTGGTTGCGGACGCATTGCGCGAACGCGAGACGCGCAGTCCTCTGCGATGGCGTCACCTTGCCGCCCGTGAATCCTGGCGGCTGCAAGTCCTTGCACGCGCTCATCGCCTGCTTGAACGTCGCGCTGTTCGTGTCGATCGACGAACCGTTTGCGACCGCGTCGATGGTGAGCCGGCCGGACGCGTTCGGGTCCGGGAAGCCGCTGACGCCGTTGGTGCGCATGCACTCGGCGAACTGCACCGCCTTGTCGCGGGCAGTGGACGTGCCGTTTCCGCGGTTGCCGCCGCCGGCGGAGGCGCTGCCGCAGCCCGCGACGATCACGGCGAGCAGAGCGAGAGCGGCCAGCGGCCACAGTGTTCTTCTCAACGTGTTCCTCCCTAGGGTTGAGGTTGACTCGGCGCCACCGTCGTCGCCGTCCCGGCGGAGCTGGCGCTGGCAGGGCTGGCTGCTGGAGGCGTGGCGTCGTCCGCTGACCGCTGATGCGGTCGACCATGGCGTCGGCGGCCATCAGACCCGCGCCGATCGGGTCGTAGCCGGGCTGGCCCAGCACGACCCCCGTGATCGTCGTCCGTTTGCCACGGATCGAGCGGGTGGCCCGGAAGGCGAAGCAGCTGCCCGCAGCCCGGTCGGAGCCGGTCTTGACGCCGACGAATCCGTTCTGCCCGAGCAGCCGGTTGGTGTTGTGCACGGTGCCGGCGACCGGCAGCCACGCGCTCTGTGTGGCGACGACGCGCGCGAACACCGGCTGACGCATGGCGCGTACGACGATCCGCACCTGATCGGCGGCGGTCGACACCGTTGTGTCGTCGTAGCCGCTCGGGTCGGTGTAGCGAGTAGCGGTCATATCGAGCGACCGTGCGGTCGCGTTCATCCGGGCGACGAACCGCGACGCCGAGCCGGCGTCCCAGCGCGCGAGAACGGCAGCGATGTTGTTCGCCGACGGCAGCAGCAGCGCCTGCAGCGCCTGCAGCTCGGTCAGTCGCTCTCCGGCGGCGATCGGCACAATCGACTCGTCCTGCGCGGTGCGGCGGTCGGTGTCCGCGACGTCGGCGTCGGTGAGCGTGATCGTCGGGCCCGTTTCCCCGAGCCGCAGCGGATGGTCGCGAAGCACGAGATACGCGGTCATCACCTTCGCCACGCTCGCGATCGGGGCCGCATGCTGGTTCGGCCCCGCCTCGATCTGCGACTGTCCCGTCTCGATGAACGCCGCCTGGCCGTAGGCGGGCCAGACTGTGCTGGCCACCGCTTCGCCAAGGACCCCATGGTGCTGACCGCGAGTGCTCTCGAGCGGTGAGGCGGCCGGCGTGGACGGCGACGGCAGCGACCGGTAGGCGATGGCGGCGATTGCAGCCGAGAGAACCAACAGGCCGGTGAAGAGCGTCGGAACCCGCCGGGGCCTTGTCCGGGCTGGAGTCTTGTGATCCATGCCTCCACTCTGGGAAGCACGCTGTTGCCAGCCCGTATCGGGTTTTCGATACGCCCACGATACGTGCCGACTCGTAGCATCCGGAGCGTGCGCGTCTTGCTGGTTGAGGACGAGCCCTACATGGCGGAAGCGATCCGCGACGGGCTACGCCTGGAAGCGATCGCCGCCGACATCGCTGCCGACGGCCACACCGCGCTGGAGCTCCTGCATGTCCACGCCTACGACATCGCGGTGCTCGACCGAGACATTCCAGGGCCGAGCGGCGACGAGATCGCCGAGCACATCGTCGCCTCCGGTAGCGGCATGCCGATCCTGATGCTCACCGCCGCAGACCGGCTCGACGACAAGGCCTCCGGCTTCGAGCTCGGCGCCGACGATTACCTGACCAAGCCGTTCGAACTGCGAGAGCTCGTGCTCCGGTTGCGAGCGCTCGACCGCAGGCGTGCCCACTCGAGGCCGCCCGTGCGAGAGATCGCCGGCCTGCGCCTGGATCCGTTTCGCCGCGAGGTGTACCGCGACGGTCGCTACGTCGCCTTGACCCGGAAGCAGTTCGCGGTGCTCGAGGTTCTCGTCGAAGCCGAAGGCGGCGTCGTCAGCGCCGAGCAGCTGCTGGCGCAAGCATGGGACGAGAACGCCGATCCGTACACCAACGCCCCGCGCATCACCGTCTCGGCACTGCGCAAGCGCCTCGGTGAACCCTGGATCATCGCCACCGTGCCCGGCGTCGGCTACCGCATCGACACGCCGGACGGCGGACATGAGGACGGCGAAGGTGCATAGAGCCCCCGGGCTGAGCGTCCGCCTCAAGCTCACCCTCAGCTACGCCGCAGTCATCGTGCTTGTCGGCGCCGCACTGCTGGCGGTCGTGTGGCTGTTCCTCCTGCGGTATGTGCCCGAGAACGCGCTCATCTCCACCCCAGTTCCTGGACCGTTCCCGATCCGGTCCAACCTTCTGCACGTCTTCGCTCCCAGGGCGGCTGCGGTATTGGGATTCCTACTGGTCTTCGGTCTGCTGGGAGGGTGGATTCTCGCCGGCCGGATGCTGGCTCCCCTGACTCGGATTACCGAGGCCACACGCATCGCCGCGACCGGATCGCTCTCCCACCGAATCGACCTCCAAGGCCGTAACGACGAGTTTCGCGAGCTTGCCGATGCCTTCGACACGATGCTCGCCCAGCTCGAAGCACACGTCGCCGAACAAGCGCGAGTCGCGGCCGAGCAGCGGCGATTCGCTGCGAACGCCTCCCATGAACTGCGCACACCGCTCGCGGTCACGCAGACGCTGCTCGACGTTGCCCGCAAGGATCCCAACCGCAACGCCGCCGAGCTCGTCGAGCGCCTGCACGACGTCAACAGTCGAGCCGTCGACCTCACCGAGGCGCTGCTCCTGCTCAGCCACGCCGAGCGACGATCCTTCACCCCCGAGCACGTCGATCTGTCCCTCGTTGCGGAAGAAGCCACCGATACGCTCCTCCCCCTTGCAGAGCAACGCGGCGCCACCATCGAAACCGTTGGCGACGCGGCCCCCACCGTCGGCTCACCCACGCTCCTGCTGCAACTGACCACGAATCTCGTCCACAACGCGATCGTCCACAACCTGCCCGACCACGGCAGGGTCCGGGTCACGACCAGCATCCAGCCCGCCGGCGCACTCCTCACCGTCGAGAACACCGGCGAGAAGCTCACCGCCGCGCTCGTCTCCACGCTTGCCGAGCCGTTTCAGCGCGGCAACCGACGCACACGCACCGACCACGCAAGTGTCGGCGTAGGCCTCGGACTCGCAATCGTCAAGAGCATCACCCAAGCACACGAGGGGACACTCACTCTCTCCCCGCGGGACGGTGGCGGCCTCCGAGTCACAGTGCAACTACCCGCTGTGCCACCGAACACCGGCGAGTGACAGTGGATGACCGCCGCGCACTGGCGAGAGTCGGGACCAGGTCAGCGCTTGCGGGTCGATCTCCCGATTGGTGGTTGAGTTGGTCGCGGACAGTCGGCGCATACGCGACGGCCGCGGATGGGGACTCGAGGAAGAAGGGACCCACTGGTTCGGAGGGGCCGCCGGGTTGTCGCCCAGCCTCGCCGCAAGGTTTCTGCCTGAGAGGTCGACAACGTCAGGAACTGTCCTTCGGTCATCGCCACAATCGAGGCGCGGTAGGCGCCGTCATCGGGCTCGGCCACCTGAGGAGGGACGGATAGCACCATCGCGCACAGCACTGTGAACGCCGCGACGGGGAGCGCCGCTTCCCAGAGCAGGCCGGTGCCGCGTCTCGCGACGGATGCAGCCTGCTCGGGGTGACCCGCGGGCGGCGGACCCACATGCTCGACGCGGTCGCTTGTCGCTCCGCCGCTCACGGCGAGACCTCGAATGGCGCGCCGGGCAGTCGGCCATCAGGTGCGAGCATTCCGCGCGGGCTGAGCCCGTGGCTCGGCTCTACTCGTTCGGATCGCGTCCGTTGTTCAAGAGTCGCGCGCGCAGCTCGGCGGTCGTGCCGGCGTTCGCTGCGAGCGTCGCACGTCGTTCGTCGAGTCGGAGGTCATGGGCGGCGGCGAGCTCCAGGACTGCCTGGCGGTCTTCGTCCATGCGCGCGGCACGGAGGAACAGCCAGGCTAGGAGGCCGACGGTGAGGAGCCCTTGCTCGACCAACATGATCGCGCCCGCCAGGTTCTCGTCGGAGAGCGGATTGAGCCCGCGGGCGGCGTCGCTCGCGCGGTAGACGGGATAGAAGACCGTCCGCGCCCAGATGAGGATGTTGGCGAGGACGGCGCCGGCGAAGCGGATCGCGACGACGTAGCCGAGCCTCGCCCAGTTGGTGAACCAGTGCGACTTGGGGAGCGGTCCCAGAAGGGCGAGCCAGAGCAGCGCGCCGAACCAGAGCAGGCAGGCGTGCTCGAGGGCGTGTGCGAGGTCGTGTCTGATCGCCCACTGGTAGAGGAGCGGCAGATGCCAGACGTAGAGGTCGAAGGCCCAGAGGGAGAGGGCGAGCAGCGGCGAGGCGAGACGGCGGAGCGGCCGTGTCAGTCTGATCCGGAGCAGCGGCGCGAGCACCGGACCGGTGAGGCCGAGCACGAGCAGGAGCGAGGCTATGTCGCCGATGACGATGTGCTGGAGCATGTGCGCGATCAGCACCGAGTCGGCGAGGCCGTCGACGGGCGGCAGCTGGACGAGTGTCGTCAGCAGTGCCCCGCTGATGAACGCGAGCCGCCGGGCGCGGGAGACCGGGGTGCCGCGCCGTGCGAGCGTCCGGATTCGCCGCCGGTAGAGGGCGCAGGCAAGCAGCGGCGGCAGGAACTCGCCGAGATGGAGGCTGCTCGCGCCGAGCAGACTCACGGCCGTTCGTCGTCGGCGGCCGTGATGGTGTCGACGAGCTCCTCGGCTGCAGCTGCCGGGACGAGGATCGTGAGGCGGTCGCCGCGTTCCAGCCGGTCGCTGCCGTCCGGCTCGAAGGCCTCTTTGCCGCGGCGGATCGCGAGCACGGTCGAGCGCGCCGGCCAGCGGACGTCGGTGATACGGCGCCCGACCGGCGGCTTGGCGGTCGCGAGGTCGAGATCGACGATGCGGTAGCCGCGCAGACGGGCGAGCGCGGCACTGGTGCGACGAGGCGCAGGAGCGTCGGCCGGTGGCGTCTCTTGCGCCTGCTCGATCCCCTGCTGGAGGCGCGTGTTGTAGGCGCGAAGGACGTCGAGGTGGGTGAGCCAGCCGACCGGTCTGCCGCCCTCGCCGCGGACGACCGGAAGTCCGGAGCGAGCGCGCAACAGCGCTGCGAGCGCGTCTTCGAGCGACTGTCCTGCGCGCAGCGCCGGCAGCTCCTGGGCGAGCTCGCCCGCGGTGGCATCGAGCGCGTTCTCGCGCATCGCCTGCTCGACCTGTTGCGAGGTCACCGTCCCGCAGTAGGCGCCGTCGCCGTCGACCACGGGCAGCCCGTCGGTGTCTGCTTCGCCGAGCCTCGCGATCACCTCGTTCAACGGCGTCTGGGCGTCGAGCGCGAGCGGCAGCGGTTGCATCGCGTCGGCGACGTCGAGCAGCCGCATCAGGTTCGCGCCGCGGCCGCGCATCACATCGATGCCGCGCCGGCGCAGCTTGAGCGTGTAGATCGTGTCGCGGCTGACAAGGCTCGAGATCCCGGCGGCGAGGGCGATCGCGAACATCAGCGGCAGGATGATCCGGTAGTCGCCGGTGAGCTCGAAGATGATGATCACCGCGGTGATCGGCGCTCGCGCCGCACCTGCGAACACGGCGCCCATGCCCACGATTCCGTAGGCGCCGATCGGGCCGGAGCTGCCCGGTAGGAGGTGGTGGACACCGACGCCGTAGGCGCTGCCGAGCATCGCTCCCATGAAGAGCGACGGTGCGAAGACTCCCCCCGAGCCGCCGATCGCGATCGTCAGGCTGGTCGCGACGATCTTGCCGACGAGCAGAGCGAGCAGGAGCCAGACGGCGTAGTTGCCGCGAATGGCGTGCTCCAACGGCGGGTAGCCGACCCCGTAGAGCTCCGGCAGCGCGAGCAGCACCAACCCGAGCAACACCCCGCCGGCCGCCGGCCGCAACCACTCCGGGCCCCGCCAGATCCGGTCGGCGAAGTCCTCGGCGCCGTAGAGCACACGGATGAAGCCGACACCGACGAGCGCGGCAACCAACCCGAGCCCGGCATAGAGCGGATACTCGACCGGCGAACGCAGCTCGAAGCCCGGCAGCGTCAGGAACGCGTGCGAGCCGAACGCCGCACGGCCGATGATGTCGGCGACAAACGAGGACAGCACCACCACGCCGAACGACTCCGCCTCGAAGTCGCGCAGGATCAGCTCCAGGCCGAAGAAGACCCCTGCGATCGGGGCGTTGAATGTCGCCGAGATCCCGCCCGCAGCGCCGCACGCGACGAGAATTCGCAGCCGCGACTCCGGTATCCGCGTCAACTGGCCGAGCGTCGAGCCGAGCGCCGACCCGATCTGCACGATCGGCCCCTCACGACCGACCGAACCACCCGACCCGATACACAGCGCCGATGCGAGCGACTTGACCACCGCCACCTGCGGACGGATGCGTCCGCCGCGCTCGGCAACGGCCAGCATCACCTCCGGCACGCCGTGCCCGCGCGCCTCACGCGCGAAGAAGAAGATCAGCGGCCCGTAGAGCAGCCCACCCACGACCGGCGCGGCGACGACGAACCAGAACCCGAGCCCGTGGAAGTAGCCGTACGACGCTCGACCGGAAGCGCTGTAATCGAGGTGGCCGCTGAACGCGTAGGTGAAGGCGAGAATCAGGTAGCGAAAGACGACGGCACCCGCCCCGGCGCCGCCGCCGACCGCAAGCGCGAGCACCACGAGGCCGCCCGGCGTCCCGCGCAACCACTCACGGGCGCGCCCGAGCCGGCCGGGCCGGGCGGCGAAGATCCGGGTCGAAGTCAGCTCCGCGCCCTCGTGCGGCGCGGGGCCAGAGCGCTCGCCACCTCGGCGGCGAGCAGCAGCTGGTAGACGCCGACTGCGACAAACGCCGCCACGAAGTAGCCGGCTGCGCCGCCGAACAGGGGCGTCAGCGCCCAGCCGGCCGCCACGGCGGCCGGCGCCGAGGCGAGATGCATCGCCGACAACGGTCGCCGCGGCGACTCGGGCTCTTCGAGCGGACGGCGGACCCCGAAGACGATCGCGACGATCAGGCTGATCGAGACGAGCGCACCGCCGAGATAAGCGAATACCTCAGCGGGGTCGGGCTTTCCAAGCTGCCAAACTGCGAGCGCTCCCGTGCCCCAGACGACCAGGGTGAAGCCGTAAGCATCCGCCTGGTCGCTGAGCGCAAAACGCAAGGCGTGCAGGTAGCGGGACCCACTCACGTGGCAGAGATCTCCTCAGGCGGCTCATGCGAGGCGTCGATCACCACGGCACGACCGGCCGCGCACGCCTCGTCGTACTCGGCCGCCGTCAACAACACGGTGCGCCGGCACTCCTCGTCCGAGCACTCGCAGACGAATGCGACCTGCCGCTCTGCCTCGTGGCCGAACGTGCGGCGCCGGTCGTCGTTGATCGCGCGGCGATCCGGCGCCATCAGCGCGCGGCCTCTTGCTGGCTGTGCACGAAGGCGCGGAAGCTCGACCCGACCGCGGTCATCGCCTCTGCCAGCTGACGCCGCTCGTCGCGGAGCGCGACAAAGGCGGCCATCAGCCGGCGCTCACCTTCCGCACTCAGAGCCAGCACGAAGACCCGTCCGTCCGTTCGGGAGGCGGAGCGCTCGATCAGGCCGGCTTCCTCCGCCCGCTTCACGAGCTCGGTGACGGCGGTCTGGCGCAACGACAGCCGGCTCGACAGCTCCGTCACGGTCGAGGTCTCACCGGGGCCGGCCTTGATCGCGAGCAGCAGGTCGTAGCGTTGCGAGGTCAGGCCGGCCGCGTTTGCAACCTCGTCGGTGCGGGCGAGGAATCGACGCAGCGCCGACCGGAACGCCGCCGCGCGCCGCAACTCGATCTCGGACACGGGAACGTCGCCTCGAAACGTCACTGCTTCATCATGGCATGATATTAAACGAAGACTCGTATTTCCTCACACAAGCGGCACCGAATTCGCCCGACCTGACGATAGACCATGTCATGGTGTAATAGTGCCGTGACCCTCCGCGGCACAGCGCCTCCTGCCGCGAGCGGCAGGGGCAACCGCAGCAGGAGCTCTCGCTAGCGCTTGGCGGTGCCCGCGAGGCCGAGCTCCGGCACGAGTCCCTCGTCGACGTCGACGAGATAGTCGTCGCCCGCCGTGACGTCGCGCCCTCGCGTCGCGGGCGAGAGACGGAGCACGAGCGTCAACACGATCGCGACGAGCAGGTTCAGCACGAGCGCCGTCACGGCGATATACCCGTTGTCGCCGATGATGGGGATCGAGGCGGTCGCTCCGGCGAAGTGGTTCACGGTGGGCGACGACACGCCGTAGGCCTCGTAGCTTCCGTAGACCATGCCGGCGAGCCAGCCCGCGAGCAGGGCCCAGCGGTGGAACCAGCGTGTGAACAGCCCGACCGCGATGGAGGGGAAGGTCTGCAGGATCCAGATGCCGCCGAGCAGCTGCAGGTTGATCGCGTTCTGGGTGTTCATCCCGAGCACGAACGCGAGCGCGCCGAACTTGACGACGAGCGAGGCGATCTTGGAAACGGTCGCCTCCTCCTGTGGGGTGGCATTCGGTCGGATGAAGTCGCGCCAGATGTTGCGCGTGAACAGGTTGGCCGCGGCGATGGACATGATCGCTGCCGGCACGAGCGCACCGATGGCGATCGCCGCGAACGCGACGCCCGCGAACCAGCTCGGGAAGACATCGCGGAAGAGGAGGGGCGCCGCGAGCCGGCTGTTCGTCGTCTTGATCCCGTCGGCGATGGCCATGAAGCCGAGCAGCGCGACAAAGGCGAGCATGAGCGAGTACAGCGGCAACGCGACAGTGTTGCGGCGCACCGTGTTGCGGTGCTTCGATGCCAGAACGCCGGTCACCGAATGCGGATACATGAAGAGGGCCATCGCCGAACCGAGCGCGAGCGTCGCGTACGCCCAGTACGACTTCGCCGACGGCAGGAACGCGAACGTCGGTTTCGTGCCTGCGGCCTTCGCCGCGGCTGCCGCCTGGTCGCCGTGTGCCTTGGCGGCTGCGAAGATGTGGCCGTAGCCGCCGAGTTTGATCGGGATGTAGATCACCGAGACGAGCACGACGACGTAGACGAGCAGGTCCTTGACGAACGCGATCAGCGCCGGCGCGCGAAGGCCCGACGTGTACGTGAACGCGGCGAGCACGACGCACGCGATGATCAGCGGCAAGTCGCGGACGAAGCTCGACGAGCCGCTGCCGACACCCATCGCGTCGAGCACGGACTGGATGCCAACGAGCTGCAGGGCGATATAGGGCATCAGCGAAAGAATCCCCGTGAACGCGATTGCGAGCCCGAGCGTCCGCGAGCCGAAGCGGCCTGTGACGAAGTCGGCAGGTGTGACGAACCGATGGCGGTGGGCGACCGACCAGAGCCGGGGCATGAGCACGAACACGATCGGCCAGACGAGAATCGTGTACGCGACGGCAAACCAGCCGGAAACGGCGCCGAGCGCGTACATCGCGCCGGGCACGGCGACGAACGTGTAGGCCGTGTAGAGGTCTCCGCCGAGCAGGAACCAGGTGACGAAGCCGCCGAAGGACCGGCCGCCGAGGCCCCACTCGTCGAGCGTCGCGAGCTCGCCGAGACGGCGCCACCGCGCCGCTGCGAAGCCAAGGACCGCGACGAACGCGAACAGCAGGATTGCCACCGCCAGCGCGACGCCGTCGAGATTCACGTGACGCCCCGACGGCTGCGTCGTCGCCGAGGGCCGGCAACGAGGAGCTGGTAGGCGAGCAGCTGGCAGCCGGCGTTCAGCAGGAGCCAGAGGAGCGAGTACCAGTAGAAGAAGGGGAAGCCGCCGAGCGTCGGCGTCGCGTGCGCGTAGCTCGGGACCCACAGGAGGGCCACGAATGCGGCGGCGAGCGCGACCGCGCTGACGACATACGCGACCGGCGCGTCGCGGACACGGAGCGGCTGGTCGCCTCGACCGTTGCTGAGCTGCGCCGGTGTCGCGTTCGACTCGCTCACGGATCTCTTGAGCGATTGCCGCGGTGGGTGCTACGCACACTCGAAGCAACCGAATGACGGGGCATGCCGCCGTATCTCAGGTCGCTCTACGAACCGTTGTGACACTGAGATGACGGAAGCGCGCACGAACGGGCGCCGACAGGAGGCGTCGAGCGGGGACGCCGGCCTCTTCGGAGCGCGGTGGCGCCGGCTCGTCCCCGTTGTCTTCGTCACCTACAGCCTCGCCTATCTCGACCGGTCGAATTACTCGCTCGGCGCCGCCGGCGGGCTGACGAAGAGCCTGCACATCTCCTCCGGCATGGCCGGGCTGCTCGGCGGCCTCTTCTTCGCCGGCTACTTCCTCTTCCAGATCCCGGCCGCGCACTATGCCGAGAACCGCAGCGTGCGCCGGCTCGTGTTCTGGTGCGTGCTCGCGTGGGGCGTCTTCGCAAGCGCACAGGGCGTGATCCCGTGGCTCTGGCTTTTGATGGTCGACCGCTTCCTGCTCGGTGTCGTCGAGGCGGCGATCATCCCGGCGATGCTGATCTTCCTCCTGCACTGGTTCAGGCAGGAGGAGCGCGGCCGCGCCAACACCTTCCTGATCCTCGGCAACCCCGTGACCGTCCTCTGGATGTCGGTCGTGTCGGGCTACCTGATCGGCTGGACGAGCTGGCGCTGGATGTTCCTGATCGAGGGCGTTCCTGCGATCGTGTGGGCGTTCGTGTTCCGCGCGGTCGTCCAGGATCGCCCGACGGACGCGACGTGGCTCGACGACGCGGACCGGCTCGCCCTCGAGCGCGATCTCGACGCGGCGCAACGCGAGCTGCCGGCCGTCCGCGGCTACCTCGACGCCTTTCGATCTCGCAACGTCGCCGTGCTGTCGCTCCAGTACGCGCTCTGGTCGATCGGCGTCTACGGGTTCGTCTTCTGGCTCCCGACGATCATCAAGGCCGGCTCGAAGCACGGCATCGGCAGCACCGGCGCGCTGAGCGCGGTGCCGTACGCGTTCGCCGTCGTTGCGATGCTCCTCCTGTCTGCCGCCTCCGACCGCTCGGGGCGACGGAGCCGCTACGTCTGGCCGCCCCTCCTGCTCGGCGCCGCCGCCTTCTACGCCTCGTACGCCGTCGGCTCCGGGCACTTCTGGGTCTCGTACGCTCTGCTCGTCGTCGCCGGCTTCGCGATGTACGCGCCGTACGGCCCCTACTTCGCGCTCGTCCCGGAGTTTCTGCCCCAGAACGTCGCAGGCGCCGCGATGGCGCTGATCAACAGCGCGGGCGCGCTCGGCGGCTTTGCCGGCACGTATGTGGTCGGCTGGTTGACCGGCGTCTCGACCGGCGTCGCGTTTCTGTTCATGGCCGCCTCGCAGCTCCTTGCCGCGTTGGCGATGCTGTTCGTCCGCGACCGGCCGCGTGCCGACGACGACGACGAGCGCGCGGCCGACCTCGGCTCGCTCGCTCCCGGCCGCGAGGTCGTGGAGGACGCCGCCCGTGGGAGGGGTCAGGACCACGTGGCCGGCCGCCCAGAGAGGGCTCGACGGCGGTAGCAGCTCCGCCGACACGTCGCCACCGTGTCTCGCCAGGAGTCCGTGTGCAGCCAGGGAGAAGCGTGGCGGCGCGCCACCAGGCACCCGTTCCTCGAGGGTGTGCGCCGGGGGACGCTTCGGAAGGGAACGTTCGAGGCATGGCTCGCACAGGACAACCTCTTCGTGGGCGATCTGCTCTGGTTTCAAGCGCGGCTCCTCGCGCGGGCGCCGCGGTACGCGCAGCGCGTCCTCGCGGAAGGCGCGCTCGCGCTTGTCGACGAGCTGGCTTGGTTCGACGAGCAAGCGACGCAGCTCGCGCTCGACCTCGAGGTCGAGCGCCTACCGGCGACGCGCGCGTACCTGACGCTGCTCGAGCGACTCGACGCGGAGCCGTTCGAGCCGGCGAGCACCGGGCTGTGGACGCTGGAACGTGTCTATCTCGAGGCGTGGAGCTTCGCCGCACCGGCCCCGCCGCCCTACGACGTCTTCGTCGAGCACTGGACGACACCGAAATTCCGCGCCTACGTCGATGAGCTCGCGGCGCTTGCAGATCCGTCCCATGTCAACATCGTCGCTGCTGTGCTCGCGGCCGAGGTTGCGTTCTGGGAGGCCGCGCTCGCGTGAGTCTGGCGCAGACACTGTGGAACGAAAACGCCGACCTCGCGGCTGCCGCGCTCGAGCACCCGTTCGTGCTCGGGATCGGCGACGGCTCGCTGCCGCGGGAGGCGTTCGCTGCCTACATCGCCCAGGACGCGTTTTTCCTCGACGGATTCGCCCGCGCGTACGCGCTCGCGCTCGCCCACAGTCCCGACCGCGAGAGCCGCGACTCGTTCGCAGAGCTGCTCACAGGCGTGCGGGAGGAGCTGCGGCTGCACGACCGCTACGCGGCGCGCTGGGGCATCGACCTCGAGCGTGTCCAGCCGACGCAGACGACCAGCGCCTACCTCGATTTCCTACTCGACCGCGCTTCACTCGCAGGCGTCGGGCTCACCTGCGCGGCGATGACCCCCTGCATGCGTCTCTACGCACACCTCGGCCACTCGCTGGCCGGCCGCACCGCCGAGCCTTACACCGAGTGGGTTCAAACGTACGCTGATCCCGCCTTCCGGCAACTGGTCGCAACGCTCGAGCAGTTGCTCGACCAGCATGCGACCGACGTTCACGACACGCAGACCACCTACCGCCGGGCGATGGAGCTCGAGCTCGCGTTCTTCGACGAGGCGCTCGCGGACCCGCGATCGAACATGACGACCACGCGGCCGCCCGATTGACCGTCCAGAGATGCAGCTTCTGACCGACACCGAAGTCGAGAAGCACCTGACGGCACCGCTTGCCGTCGAGGCTGCGCGGCGTGCAGTGCGCGACGCGTCGGCGGGAAGACTTGCCGGCCCGCCTCGTCTCCGAGCTGATGTCGGAACGACGGGGCTCGTCTTCACGGCCGGCGGATACCAGCAGGGCCCGCTCGGATTCCGAGTCTATGGTCTCTGGTCCGGCTCGTCCGACCAGGCGGTGCTCGTCTGGGGAGGTTCCGGAGAGCTTCGCGGCGTGATCGTCGGGCGTGAACTCGGGATACGGCGCACCGGCGCCCTCGGAGCCGTCGCGGTCGATGCGCTTGCCCGGGCAGAAGCGACTCGGGTCGGGGTCATCGGCAGCGGCGCCCAGGCCTGGGCGCAGCTCTGGGCCATGACTGCGGTACGCACAATCACACATGTCTCAATCTTCAGCCCGACGCCCGCGCATCGATCCGCGTTCGCAGCTCGCGCCCAAACCCAGCTGGGACTCCGCGCGGAACCCGTCGATGATGCCGCGCGCGCAGCGCGAGGCGCCGACATTCTCGTCATCGCGACGCGTTCGCTCGAGCCGGTCGTCGATCCGTCGTGGGTGGAGCGCGGAGCTCACGTCAATACGATCGGCCCGAAGACGCTTTCCGGCCACGAGCTGCCCGCGGAAGTCGCCGAGCGGGCGAGTCTCGTCGTGTCCGATGCTCCTCACCAGGCGTCGGCTTATGACGAGCCGTTTTTCACACCGCGCCGCCTCGTCCACCTCGGCGAAGTGATCGAGACGGGCGGCAGAACAGGGGACGACGAGGTCACCCTCTACTGCTCGACCGGTCTCGCAGGCTCGGAAGTCGTGATCGCAGACGCCCTTCTCGCCGCGGTCTCGAGGGGCTGAGCCGAAGCGACCGCTCGATCGCCCGGGCCGGTGAGTCGCGCTCGGTTGCACCGCAAGGCTCGAGCAGTTGCTCGGCGAGAGCACGATCGAACGAGACCTCTCCGTGAATCAGACCCGGCGGTGAGACTGCCCGTTCCCTCCGTCTTCATGTCGACGTCGAGGTTCGGCCGCGCCGAGCGCCGCGGTTCAGCGGCCGGCGGTGCAGCGCAGGTCGGCGTCGAGTGGACCGATTCGGTACTGCGCGAGCGTCGGTGCAACGCCGGTGAAGCCGCCGCTCGTGCAGTTCTGTTGCGCCTGCGCGAGCGTTGCCTCCGTTCCGGCCACCCAGTCGGGCAGCCGACGGTGGAAGACGGCCCGTGTCGTCTCTGCCGTCAGCCCGGTGATGTCCTTCCATTGGGGCCGCGTGGAGTAGATCCCGACCGGACCGGTCGCGCCGGCGTTGCGTAGCCCCGCGATGAACCCCTGCAGCGCGGCGATGTTGAGCTGGTAGGTCCCGGCCCAGCTCGCATACAGCTCGACGTCGAGCCACCACGGCGCGGTCGCGGCTGCGGCTGCGTCGAGCGCGGCGACCAGGCGATAGGAGTGGGCGGCGCGCTCCTCGCCGTAGAGGTACGAGCAGGCGTTGGTCAACAGGCCGTTGCAGGAGCCGTACACCGGCGCGTTGCCACCGTTGGGCCAGTCGGCGACGTGGTGTCCGCCCGGGTTAGCCGTATCGATGTACAGCGACAGGGGCGGCTGCTTCGGACGCTTCTGCCCCGGCGTGTCGCGCGCCCACCGCAGCTCGCCGCCAATGCACCGGTTCGCGTTGTTCGCGAGCCCGCCGTTGACACCGACGATCCCGAACAGTGGGTTCGACGGGTACGACCCCGAGCACTGCGGAAAGGAGGCGTCGTAGCCGATGGCCGGCGACGGGCTGCGGGTGACCCAGATGATCACCGCCACGACAACGACGACGACGGCGAGCGCGGCCACCGAGACCCACCGCGCTCCGGGCCGGGAACGGCTGCCGGACCGCACGGTGTCACGCTACCAAGGGGGCCGCTCGCAGCGCTCTGGCTCGCGGCCGGAGGCTCGATGGACGCGTTCCTGCTCCGCGATGAAGCACCTACGAGCCGAGCGGACACACCACGCCCGTTGCTCGTACGCTCCGCGTGTGAGCAGCCTCGCGCTGCATCTCCACGCGCTCGACTACGCGTGGCTCGTCCCGGGCTACATCGTCATGGGCATCGGGATCGGGATGACGGTCTCACCGACCACGACCGATGCAATGGGCGTCGCGGCGCCCGCGCAGCGGAGTCAGGCGAGCGGTATTGCTCGCAATGGCAGTACTCGGATTCGTCTTCATCCGACGGCGCGTATAGGGCTTCGCCCGCACGCCCGGAGTCGTGTAGTGGGATCGAGACGCCTCCGGATGCGCCTGCGGCTCGGATGGAGCTCTCGCGTCGAGAACGCGATCACGAGGCTCCAGGTGCTCGCTAGACTCCCGGTCGTGGCGTACCCGGCCTAGTCGATCCCAACTTCACGTCCTCAGCCGTGGCTTATCGGCCTCGGCTGCTGAAAGCTGGATCGACCAGGAGGGAAGACAGATGCTCTACGAGCCGACGAAGTTCGATGCTCTGATCGACGAGCCGTGGGTCCCGGCGCGCGTCGCGGACGCGATCGCCGCAATCGTCGCCGACACAGACGCTGCGTTCGATCCGACGGCGCTCTGGCCCGCACACGAGTGGGATGCGCGGGAGAAGCCGCTGCCGCTATCCGGCCTGTACGTCGGTGCCGCCGGCGTTGTCTGGGCGCTCGATGAGCTGCGGAAGCGCGGCCATCCCGAGTCGTCGCACGACCTCGCCGCCTCCGTGGCGAGCGCAGTCGCGCTCGAGCGGGCGACGCCGGACTTCTCGGCGGATGAGCACTACCGCCCCGGTGCGCTCATGTCGGGCCAGACCGGAGCATTGCTCGTCGCATTCCGGCTGACCTCCGACCCAGCGCTCGCCGACGAGCTGCACGCGCTTGTTCGCGGAAACGTCGCCAATCCGACGGACGACGTCAGCTGGGGAGTGCCCGGCACGCTCCTCGCCGCGTTGGCGATGGGTGAATGGACGGGCGAACGCCGGTGGGAGGAGGCTGCGCGCGAGTCGGCTGCCGCGCTCCGGGAGCGCCGCGGCGACGACGGCCTGTGGCGCCAGGACGACGACTATCGCGGCCTCAGCACGCTGCACGGTGTCGCCGGAAACACACTCGCCCTGCTTCGCTTCGAGCCCGACGATGCCGTCGCGAGCGACAGCGCGGCCGTTCTCTCTCGACATGCGTTCCGCGAAGACGGGCTCGCGAACTGGCCCGGGTCGCCGCGCCCGCAGCTCGCCCGACCCCGCGACGGCCGGATCTGCCTCCAGTGGTGCACGGGCGCGCCGGGGGTCGTCGCCGGCGCCTGGGACTACCTCGACGAGGACCTCGTACTCGCAGGCGCCGAGCTCATCTGGCGGGCCGGCGCGCACCGCGATGAGAAGGGCCACGGCCTCTGCCACGGCACGTCGGGCAACGGCTTCGCGCTCTTGAAGGCGTTCGCGCGCACCGGCGACGAGCGTTGGCTCGAACGCGCCCGACGCTTCGCAGTCCACGCGCTCGCCCAAGCGGAACGGATCGCGGCCGCGAACGGACGCCGCCGCTACTCGCTCTTCACAGGCGACGTCGGTACTGCGCTCTTCGCCGCCGCCTGCCTCGACGGCGACACGCGCTTCCCGGTCATCGACGTCATGTAGAGACCGCCCAACGTAGTCTCGGCGGACGTGACGACGAACTGGGGCGGGAACTACACCTACCGCGCGACCGCGGTGCACCGCCCCTCGTCGCTGGACGAGCTGAGCGAGATCGTCGTGCGCGCGGAGCGAGTGCGCGTGCTCGGCACACGGCATTCGTTCAGCGACATTGCCGACGCGCCGGAGCTGATCACACTCGAGGGACTCCCGGGCGAGATCACGGTCGACGGTGCGACGGTCACCGTGCCGGCGAGCCTGACCTATTCGCAATTGGCCGACAGGCTGCGCGCAGAGGGACTGGCGCTCCGCAACCTCGCGTCGCTTCCGCACGTCTCCGTCGGCGGCGCGATCGCAACAGCCACGCACGGGTCCGGGAACCGGAAAGGAAACCTCGCGACTCAGGTCGCCGCGATCGAGCTGATGACGTCGCGCGGCGAGCTCACGACGCTCTCGAGGGGCGACCCCGACTTCGACGGAGTCGTCGTCGGCCTCGGGTCACTCGGCGCCGTGACACGCGTCACGCTCGACGTCGAACCGGCGTACGAGATGTGCCAGCGCGTGTTCGAGCACTTGAGCTGGGACACGCTGTTCGAGCAGTTCGACGCGATCACCGCTGCGGCCGACAGCGTGAGCGTCTTCACACTCTGGTCCGACGACGTCGATCAGATCTGGCTGAAGAGCCGCGCCGAGATCGACGGCGAGCTGCACGGTGCCGCCGCTGCCACCGTCGACCGACACCCGATTCCGGGCGCAGACCCCGTGAACGCCACGCCGCAGCTCGGGCGGCCCGGCCTCTGGTCGGATCGGCTCCCGCACTTCCGCAGCGGCTTCATGCCGAGCGCCGGCGACGAGATCCAGGCGGAATACCTCGTCGACCGGCGACACGGGCCCGCCGCCATCGAGGCGATTCTCCGCTTCGGCGATCGGATTCGCCCGTTGCTGCACATCGCGGAGATCCGTACGGTCGCAGCGGACGACCTCTGGTTGAGCCCGCAGCACAGGCGTGACACGGTCGGCATCCACTTCACGTGGAAGCGCGAGCAAGAGGCCGTCGAGCATGCACTCGCGGAGGTCGAGCGGGCACTCGAGCCCTTCGCCCCGCGGCCGCACTGGGGCAAGTTCTTCCTCGCCGACGCCGCGAGGATCGCACCGCTCTACGAACGGCTGCCGGACTTCGTCGCGCTCCTCGGCCGCCTCGACCCGCGCGGCGCGTTCCGTAACGCCTGGCTCGAGCGCCGGCTCGTAAACCACTAGGGTCCACGGCATGAGCGCGGTTCCGGCGATCGACCTCAACGACGGTCACTCGATTCCCCAGCTCGGCTTCGGCGTGTTCCAGGTGCCGCCGCCCGATACCGAAGCGGTGACGACAATCGCGCTCGACGCCGGCTACCGACACATCGACACCGCCGAGATGTACGGCAACGAGGGCGGAGTCGGAGACGCGGTGCGCGCGTCCGGCCTCGATCGGTCGGAGGTCTACATCACGAGCAAGCTGAACAACGGCTTCCACGAGCCCGACGCCGCGCGGCGCGCGTTCGACGAGACGCTCACGACGCTCGGCTTCGACTACGTCGACCTGTTCCTCATCCACTGGCCCCTGCCGACGCTCTACGACGGCGACTTCGTCTCGACGTGGAAGACGCTCGAGGAGTTCAAGCAGGACGGCCGCGCGCGATCGATCGGCGTGTCGAACTTCCAGGTTCCGCATCTCGAGCGCCTCGCCGCCGAAGGGGACGTGGTGCCGGCGGTGAACCAGGTCGAGCTCCACCCGTACTTCCAGAACCGGGAGGTCGACGAGTACGGCAGGGCGCACGGGATCGTGACCGAAGCTTGGGCGCCGATCGCGCAGGGCAAGGTGCTCGGCGACCCGACGCTGGCCGAGATCGCCGACCGCATCGGCAAATCGGTGGCGCAAGTCGTCCTCCGCTGGCACATCCAGCACGGGAACGTCGTCTTCCCGAAGTCGGTGACGCCCGAGCGGATCCGCGAGAACATCCAGATCTTCGACTTCGAGCTCGAGCCCGCCGACATCGCGACGATCGACGGGCTCGACCGCGGCGAGGCCGGCCGCGACGGCCCCAACCCTGACACGTTCGCGTACGTCCCAGGTTGACACGCCGGCCGGCCCGGCGCGGGTCCACCTGCATCCCGCCGTGCCTGCACGCCTGGCGCTCGTGCTCGGCCACGGTGCGGGCGGCGGCGTCTCGGCGCCCGATCTCGTAGTCGCGACCGAAGCCGCTCTCGCCGCCGGCGTGACGGTGGCGCTGGTCGAGCAGCCCTATCGCGTCGCCGGGCGCCGCTCTCCGCCGCCGGCGCCTCGGCTCGACGAAGCATGGGTCGCCGTCGTGGAGCAGCTGGCGGCGGGCCCGCTCGCCGGGCTGCCGCTCCTCGTCGGCGGCCGCTCCTCGGGGGCGCGCGTCGCGTGCCGGACGGCCGAGGCGACCGGCGCACGCGGCGTGCTGTGCCTCGCGTTTCCGCTGATCGCGCCAAGCGGCGCAAGCCGGCTCGCCGAGCTCGACGCGGTTCGCGTCCCGACACTCGTCGTCCAGGGAACGCGCGACCGGTTCGGGATGCCGCCCCCCGGGCCGCAGCGCGTCGTCGTGGAGGTCTCGGCCGACCACGCGCTCAAGTCCGACCGCGCGGCAGTCGCGGCGGCAATCGCCGCGTGGGTCGCCGAGCGGTAGCTGTCCTCGACTCCTATGCCGAGCGGCGCGACTCACGCGGGCCCGCTGAAGGCTCGAGGAAGACGAGACGGTAGTAGCGGCGGAGCCACGTCTCGTACTCGGCTGCGGCGAGCCGTGCGTGGCGGGTGAGGGTGCGGTAGGTGCCCCAGTCGAGCGCGACCCAGAACGAGGCTTCGACGTCGCGCCGCCGCAGCCCCTTCCTCCGCCCCGGCTTCTTCAGCAGCACGGTGGTCGCCCAGTCGACCGCGAAGGCGCGGTTTCGGTTCATCGCGTTCCAGAGCGACGCGACGAGCGGATCGTCGCAGGACGCTTGCTCGACGACCAGGGCGATGTCGGCCGAACGCTCGTTGACCCGGCGGAGGTGGGCAGCGTGCAGGTCCAGCATCTGCGCTGCAGACGAGGCAAGTTCGATCCGGGCCACCGCCGCCCGCTGCGGCATCGGCAGCGGATCGGCGTCTCCGCGGATCGCGTGGTCGACGGCCGCCTGCAGCAATGCAGCCTTCGTGCCGAAGAGCGCCTCGACCGTCTTCTGCGAGACGCCGGCCCGCTCCGCGACCGAGCGAACCGTCGTCGGCGCCCAGCCGCGTTCCTCGAACAGCTGCCCGGCCGCCCGAACGATCGACTCGCGGGTGCGCGCGGCGGCGGCCTCGCGACGCGGTGCGCGATAGGCACGCCGGCCGGTATTGTCGTGCCTCGTCATATTTGCTAGGGTCTCACCCTAATGAATATACGACTCGGTTCGGACGGCGTCCGGAGGAAGCCATGAAACTCGCAGTCGCAGCACTCGTTGCAGCCCTGGCCGCGACGCTCTCGACCACGGCCGCGAGCGGAGCACCGACCGCCGGCGGCGCAGGCTGCGGCAGCGGAGTCGGCCCGACGAAGTACAGCACCACCGAGACGATCAAAGGCAAGCAGGTGATCGTCAACTGCGGACCCGCAATCGCAAAGCTCCACTACAAGGGCACGACCTACACCTTCAAGCACGGAACCTGCTTCCGCTACATCGGGTCGTTCAAGCTCAATCTCGGCCGCTCGCTCCTCGCGGCGACGACAAGTAGGAACGGCTACACGAGCATGAGCATCACCGCGACCCCGACCGGCGGCGCAGAGGTGGGAGCGGCCGCCGGGAAGATCTCGCTCTACATCGCCGCGAAGTGGACCGGCGCTGCCGTCAAAGGCACCTTCGTCAGCATCACCCACGGCGTCGAAGCAACCGGCTCCTGGAACTGCGGCGGGCCGATCCGATAGGCGAAAGGCGCAGCTAGCCGGCCTGCGCGGGCACTGCCTCGCTCCGCTCGACGCTCGCCGTCGTCGCGCTCTCGGGGTCGGCGTGGAAGGCGGCCGAGACGTCGGCGAGGAGCCGAGACGCAGCCGCGCTGCTCGAGCGAGAGCGCAGCCGCAGCCTCGGCGCGCACACGACCATAGTCCGGTGTCCTCCGATGTCAAGAACGCGGCCGCCGCCGCTCGTCAGGCGAGCGCCCGCCGCGCCGCCTCGTCGAACGGCGTGAGCTCGAGCGGCAACAGCTGCCGGATCCGCTCCTCGCGGGCGAT
>Ga0070741_10004658_pt1 | contig 31722 bp, 29 predicted proteins | sample Coa_R1_4_FD_66440 | JGI IMG/M metagenome (GOLD analysis project Ga0070741, IMG submission 66440) | Surface soil microbial communities from Centralia Pennsylvania, which are recovering from an underground coalmine fire - Coalmine... | ecosystem: Environmental > Terrestrial > Soil > Unclassified ... | reverse complement strand
ACCCGACCTCGATCGCGCAGAAGGCTGCGGTCGAGGCGCTGCGCGGGCCGCAGGAATCGGTCCGGGAGATGCTGGCCGAGTATCGCAAGCGGCGCGACTTCGTCGTGAATCGGTTGCGAGCTATTCCGGGTGTTCGCTGCGCTGCGCCAAAGGGAGCTTTTTATGCGTATCCGAATATCCGAACGGCTCTGGGCAAGAATGGTATTCAGAACACATTGCAGTTCGCAGAGAGGCTGCTGACCGAAGCCAATGTGGCATTAGTTCCCGGCGAGGCGTTTGGAACCACCGAGCACGTCCGCATCTCCTATGCAACTTCAATGCGGGAATTGGAGCGCGGGCTGGACCGGCTGCACCGCTATATCGAACAATTGGGCTGAAATCCTCAGCCCACTCCCAAATCATCGATCCGCTCCAGCGGCGTGCCGCATTTCCGGCAGATCACCGCATGACAGTCGCCGCATACCAAGGGATCTGGCACGGGCGTGCCGCAGGTGGGGCAATATAATTCTGCCGCCGCATCGTTTTCGCTCATCGCCGAAACTTGCCTTCTTACTTATGGGCGACCAGCACGCGCGAGGGATACAGAGTCTGCCGGACCACCTGATCGCGCACGATCCGAAAATCGCAGGCTTCAATCAACTCCGGCACCCGCCGCTCTACCTGCCGTCCCCAGAAAGCCGGGGCCAAGCTGCCCAGAACCTTGTAGATCGTGTTAAAGAGAGCGGTGTTCTGTCCAATCATCACAAGCGCCAACCGACCGCGGCGGCGTAGAACTCGATAGAATTCCTCTACTGTCCGGGTGATATCCTCGGCAGCCAGAAGTTCGAGCAAATAACAGCACACCACGACATCAAAGGTTTCGTCCCGAAACGGCATCTGGCGCGCATCCACCGCCTGGCAGTTTGCCCGCGAGCCCGGGAATTTTCGATGCGCGTGCCGCTGCGTTCGCGCCGCCATGTTCGGAGACAGGTCCACCCCGATGGTCGAGCCGCTGCGGTTGGCATTGACCAAGCGCCGGAACATCTCGCCCGAGCCCGTAGCCACTTCCAGCACGCGCATTCCATCCCGAATCCCTGAGCACTCCAGCGCACGCCGGTGCGCCCGAGAATGAAACAGCAATGTGGAAACGGGATAAACCGGCGCGAGGCGATCGTAAACGCGGCGCGTCCTCTCCGCAAGTGTCGTGGGAAGCCCGTTGCTAGGCCATGCAGTAGTCGGATACTCGAGTTTGTTCAAAATGTCTCCTAACAGGGTTACACGGCAGCAGCCATGCTCGGCTGCAACTCCGGGATTTCGATTTCAATGCGCGTGCCGCGCCCCGGCCCGCTGTCGATCCACATGCGATAATCCGAACCGAACAGCACCTTCAATCGCTCGTTCACGTTGCTCACGCCGATGCCGTGCTCGAGCAGCGTGGCCAGCTTCGATTCGGGTATTCCCACGCCGTCGTCCTCCACCATCAGGTGTAATCTTGCCTCCGCTCGCCGCGCACGCAACCGAATTGTGCCGCCCTCCACTTTTTTACTCAGCCCGTGCTTAATGCAATTCTCTACCAGAGGCTGAAGGAGCATACTTGGCACGAGCATCTCCAATGTGTCGGAATCGACCGTTTTCTCGAACCGCAACTTGTCACCGAAACGCACCACTTCGATTGACAGATAGTCATCGATGAAAGTAAGTTCTTCGCGCAGCGGAATGAAATTATCGTGTTTCCGAAGGAGCCGCCGCAAAATATTCGACAGCTTCAGCAGAATCGCCCTGGCGTGGTCCGGATCCGTGCGAATCAGCGACGACACGGTGTTCAGGGTATTGAACAGGAAATGGGGATTGATCTGGCTGGTCAGTGCTTCCAGCCGCGCCTGTATCAGGTGCCGCTCCTGCTCTTCGAGTTTTCGCTCATTGCGCGTATTGTTCCAGATCTTCAGCGGCAGCGCTACCGCGAACAGAGTCGTTACGTACACTGCAATTGTCGAAAACGGGCCGGGATCTGCCCACGTCGGATGCAGGAAAAAGATCCGGTGCGACTTGAGCGACAGATGGCCAAGCGTCTGCCGCAGGAACTCTGCGAACAGGATCGATCCGCAAAATAACAGATGGAATGCCGTGCGGCGGTGATTGCTCTCGCGGAAAAAACGGTAGATGCTGAGATCGAAAAAAGGCGTAAATCGCCAAATCTCTTCGGTGTCGGGCGCGCAGTCGCGCAGCAGCCCTCCCAGCACTCCTAGGCCGGCAAGCAGCGGCATGGTCAGCAGCTCATGATGAAACATAGCCGGCAGTGAGATCAGGATTCCGGAGAGCAGCCCGGTCACATAGCCGCCCAGAATGCCGGCCAGCAAGCTACCCTCAAGCCCGAGATCGACCGCCTGGTAGCTCTCGTTGAAGACCCGTGTCGCAACACTCGCAGCGAACACGGCTGAGAACCAGAGTGCGAGCTGAAGGCGCTGGTTCAAGGTGCGATTCTCGCGCATCAGCATGGTCTTGACGGAGTTCGATCGCGTGAGAATGCTGGCGAGCGACGCCTGCACGCCAAGCTTCACCAGCAACGTAACCAGATAGCCTTCCACCATTCAGGCTCGGAAACTCATTATAATAAAAGGGCAACACCCAACCGTTCCCGATGCAGAGGATATCCGCGCTGCGGCTTGAAAAAGTAGCCGAGGCCTTGTTCCCGACACGTTTCGGCGTGTTTCGGATCTTCGGCTTCAAAGGGGTGTATCACGCCCGCCCCGAAGAGGCCGTCGTGCTCAATATGGGCGATCTAGAGGGCGACCCACCGTTAGTACGGATCCATTCCCAGTGCCTCACCGGCGACGTCTTTCACAGCCTACGCTGCGACTGCCGGGCCCAGCTTGAGCTCTCGCTCACGCGCATTGCGGAAGAGTCCCGCGGGCTGCTGATTTACGAGCTGCAGGAAGGCCGCGGCATCGGTCTGATGAATAAACTGCGCGCCTACGAACTGCAAGACGAGGGCGCCGATACGGTCGAGGCCAACGAGCGACTCGGCTTCGAGTCAGACCTGCGGAATTACGAGCTCCCCGGCGAGATACTGCACTATTTCAAAGTGCCGCGGATCCGTCTGCTTTCGAATAACCCGCAGAAGGTCCGGGCTGTTGAGACGGCCGGGGTCGAGGTTGTCGAGCGAGTGCCGTGCGTGATCGCGGCCAGCGATGCGACCGAATCCTATCTGCGCACGAAGAAGGAAAAGATGGGCCACCTTCTCGAAGGTTTGTGAAAAGGACCCATTTCGCCCGCGGCTAATCCAGCCAGGATTCCGGACGCATCCGTCGGCCGTTGCCGGGAGCCATAGCCGGAACAGCTCCGAATCGCCGCTCGCGGCCGGCGAATTCGCGGAGAGCCGCTTCCAGATCGGCGGCATCAAAATCGGGCCACATGCGCGGCGAGAAGACCAGCTCGGCATAGGCGCATTCCCAAAGGAGAAAGTCACTTAGTCGCTGCTCGCCACCTGTTCGGATCAGTAGATCGACTTCAGGGCCGAGCTCGCGTGCCAGTGCCTCACTGGTCAGCTCTTTCGCCACGCTGGCGGCACGAACGATCGCATCGCGCGATGAATAGTCCACGGCTATGCGGAGCCGCAACTGATTTCCGCCGCTGGTCGCCCGCTCGGCCGCTTCTATTGCTGTCACGAGGTGCGCAGGAAGCCGGTCGCGGCGGCCAATCACCTCCAGCCGAACACCGTTCGCCAGACACCGCCCGAGCTCGGAGGCCAGATACTCGCCCAGCAGCCGCATCAGTGCTTTCACCTCGCCGGCCGGACGCCGCCAATTATCCGAAGAGAATGCGTATAACGTCAGGATCTCGATGCCCAGCCGCGGACAAGCCTCCACGGTCCGGATCACCGCCCGCGCGCCGGCGCGATGTCCGGCCACTCGCGGCCAACCCCGAGCAGCGGCCCATCGGCCGTTTCCATCCATGATGATGGCTACGTGCCGAGGACTTTGTGGTGCAAAGTGAAGAGGCATAAAAAAAATCAGTCAATCCGTTCCCGGGTCGCACGGATTAGCGCTTCCATGTGATCCAGGTAGCGCTCCAGCGCGCGCCTGCCAGACGCCGTCAGCCGATACTCGGTCTTTGGCAGGCGATTTTCGAAGGATTTCGTGCAGGTGATATATTCCGCATCCTCAAGCTTCCGCGCATGCACGCTGAGGTTTCCGTCCGTCGTTTTCAGGAACTTTTTCAGCTCGTTAAATGTGAGTGATTCATTAACCGCCAGCGCACTCACGATCCCCAGCCGCAGCCGTTCATGGATCAGCCGGTCCAGCTTCGGCGCGCCGCCGGCCACTTCGGCGCGCGGCGCCTTCTTTTCGCCCTGTTGCCGCGCCGTATTCTGTCTAGCCACCGTACTTCACCGTAATAATGATGCCGAACAGGATGTGGATTCCGCCAAAACCCGCAGCCAGATACAGATTCCCGAGTGCCGGAGGCGCCGCCAGCACCAAAGCGCCGATCAGCATGAAACAGGCTCCCATTACCGGAATGATCCGGACCGATGCCGCGCCTCCACAAAGCACGCCGGTGCCGTAGAGCAGCAGCCAGACACCGGGCAGAAGAGAAGTTTCGTCAGCTCGGAACAGCGCGAACGTCAGGATTGCGCCGGCGACGAGCGGAGGCGCAAAGCCCAGCAGAAATTTGCGCCCGGGGCCGGAAAGCAGCGGAATATTGACTCTGCGGGCTTTGATCGCGGCCCCGATGAAGCCAATCGCACTTGCCATGACGGCTTCCAAGAGCCAAACGGCGAGCCAGACCTCGCGATTGTAGTGCGAGGCGAGAGATGCCGCCTCTAAAGCAGTCAGCCCGATCAGGACGATGCCCACGCCCGGGAGCGCCGTGAAAAAAGAAGCGCGCTCCATTGTCTCCCGGATGTAGCGCAGGTTATCCAGAGCGTGTGCGTGCATCTCGACCGGGCGCCTTCGCGCAGGGCCAATACGAGAAACGGAACCCACATGGGGATTATACAGCCAGGCTTAACTACCTACAAGTACTTTTTGCTGTAAAGCAAGCGGCCTCAATGTTGGTTAACTTAGCCCCAGTTCGAAAGCTGCGTTTCCAAGGCTCCTGTCGAGAGTCCACAACCGGTAGTTCGAGATGGGGGTTGCCGCGAGCAAATGCGCATCGATCTGCGGGGCTTTTTGGGCTTATACCGGCACACGGCCGGCACCTGCTCTCGTTCCGCCGGGTGGCGTCAGGAAACCTATTCTTTTTCTTTTTCTTTCGAGAACGTAATGCTGGACTCGCCCGTGTACTTATGGTAGTTCCGAAAATCGATCTTGTTCCGGCTACAGATACTGGTTCCACGCTGGCAGCTCAGCGTTTCAGCATGTACTGGCATCAGGAACTGATTAGCCGTTCCGAAGCGGACGTAGTCATAGTCGGTCGCCATCTCGACTTTATCGAGCGGAAACTCTTCAGGAATACGCCTCGCCTGCATTTCAATGCGCAGCACACGGAACGTCTTCCTATCCAGCCATAAAGATCCGTCATAGGCCGGAAACACTGCCTGCGAAGCGACCTGTATTTTCCAGTGGGAGTGCTCGCGATCGACGGAGAAATCGTACACCGCCGCGGAGAACCCGGCGATTGTATCGTCTTTGCGATACCGGAAGTCTGCCGCTGTGGAGGTAGAAAACAGATCGACCAATACCGTGCCGAACTCGCCCGTCGACCAGGACCCGGACATCTCTTCCATCGGCTTGTGCGTAAGCTTGCCATTGACCGCCAGGTTGCGGTACCGTTCGCGGCCGTTCTCATAGACCACTTCCGCCGAAACCACATCGAGCGGTTGCCAATCCACCTTGTGCGTCTGCGATACGAACCGGGCCATGAACTCCTGGCAGACATAATTCGGAAGTCCTTCGATGAAGGAGCCCGCGACCTCGCGCGCCTTTTCGATAGCAGCCAGGCGGGGGTCATGAGGAGCCGCGGCTGCCTGTGAGTCGTTCTCCCGGCTTTCTGCGCTCCGTCGAAGCGAAGTATCCGCGGTCTTGTTCTCCACCACGGGAGGCCGGTTCTCGGCAACCTCCGGAACTTCCCGAGTTTCCCGTCTCGGCGGCTTTCCACGGCGCAGTTGCGGAGGACCGGTGTCATCCGGGTCCGGTGGCGCGGGGGGCGGCGCCGCAGACGTTGCCGGCTCCCGGCTTTCGCTCTCTTTCTCCGCTCTCTCGGCCTTCTCTGCCCGATCCGCCGGCGCTGCTTTCGGCGAATCTGCCTGCGTTGTGGTCTTCGCCTCGCGCGCCGCCTTCTTTTCGAGGGTCACGTTGACGGCATAAAGATAGCCGTCCTGGTCCTGGTTCGCTTCGATAAATACCTGATCGCCGGCCTGGAATTCGGATGCGGCAATCAGGTCACCGTTACGCAGGAATTTCGTCTTATCGGTCCGCTTGACGGTGAGAATGCGGCCATCTTCGGAGTCGAGCTCGATCGAGTCGGTTCCAACCTGCTTCAGCTTGCCCCGTATGCTCTGGAGCGGAGCCGCCTCTTCCTGCTTCTTGTTTTTCTTGCCTCGCCTCGGGCTTGGAATCCCGACCCCACCGCCGCCTCCCGGGTACGGATAGCGGCCCGGCGGGTAACCGCCTGGGGGATAACCGCCCGGGTAGCCGATTTGAGCTAGCGCTGCCAAGTCCAGCACCAGCAGCGGTAAAACCATCGCGAGCCCGCAGCGGAAAAACATCATACTAATGCTTTCGGACTTACTCGGAGACGGATCCGGGAATCCCCGGGTTACAATTGCCTCTTTGCCGCCGCAAACCTGTGTTCAGGCGCGCGCAAATTCCGCGTTCGCGCGATCCCGTAATGCTTTCATGTACCCGATGATGTAAGAGGTATTCACGCCCCGGCCGTTCTCGCCGGGCACATGGTCCGGGATAATCACGCCGTCAAAGTTCACTTCCCGCAGCGCCCGCATTACTTTGTACATGTCCAGGTAGCCGCTCTCGACAAAGGTTTCCCGAAAAGTCGGCAACGGCGACGTCACGTTGCGAAAGTGGACTTTGAAGATTTTCCGCTTCGGCCCGTAATATCGGATCATCTCGAAGACGTCCATGCCCATATTAGCGCCGCCCTCCGCCCACGTGCCGACACAGAAGCACAAGCCGAAATTCGGGCTGTTCGCGATCTGCAGCGCCTGTTCGTACCCTTCGAAGTTACGGAACACACGGGCCACGCCGCCCAGCGACGCCACTGGAGGATCGTCGGGATGAAGGCCAATGCGTACTCCTGCTTTTTCCGCCACCGGCATCACGGCCCGAACGAATTTTGTAAAGCTCGCCCAAATCTCGTTCTCCCCGTAGACGCGCCCGTGTGATAGCGGCAGTTTCTTTGCGACTTCAAGATCGAATTCGCGAGTGGAGACGCCACCGCGAATGGTCGCGCGCCCGGTCTGATAATATCCCGGCACCGTCGGAACCTTGATATTGGCCATATGGGCGTACGTAGTGTACGTGAGCCCGGCTCGGGCCAAGTTCCGCAAGTATTCTTTATACTGCTCGATCTTCTTGTCCTGGCCCGGAAGACCCAGTACGATCGTTGGATCGCAATGCAAATCGAGGATGCCGATGTTCCACAGCCGAATGCCGTTGTCCTCCAGCCGACGGCGCGTTTGGATCATAAAGTCGGGATTGTTGTCTTCGATTCCGGTCCATACCGATGCGTATTCGATGCCGGTGTTCCGGAACATCTCCAAATCCTGGTCCGTCAATTTCGGATTCAGACCGCTGCCGATCTTTATACCTGGAGGAGGAGCGTCTTTGCCGACAGCCAGGGAGAGCAGTCCGCCCATCGCGCCTCCCGCAGCAAGACGCACGAAAGCTCTTCGACTCGTATCCATAGGTCCCGTCTCCTTGGCCTGAAGATTCTATCAAAGAAATCAATCGGGCAGATCAGGAACTGCTGCGTGAATGTGCAATCTGTGAAAAGAGCGTTACAATTTTGGTACTTGCCGCAAAGCTTACGGTGAATTCCACAGGATTTTCCACAGTAACGTGGAAAACTATACATTTGATCAAGAGCTCGGCCACATCAGGTCGGGTGTTCGTAAGCGACGGCAGAGCGCAAACGAGAAAGCTGATTGCGCTCGCAGCAGCAATGTTCTGCTGTGCCTTCTTGGTGAGAGCGCAGTTTGCTCCGCTGCCTCAAGCCGATTCACCAGAGGAGTTTGACGCCTACCTTCGTGTGGTGGAAGCCGCAACGCCATCGGCGGTCATCGCGGCTGGAGATGCGTTCCGCCGAGCGTGGCCAACCTCCGCGCTCCGCGCTCACGTTTATGAGCTGGAGTTCGAAGCTTACCGGGCATTGGGCGATGAGAAGAAGGCCATTGATGCCGGAGAGGAATCGCTTCGCGCCGCGCCGGACAATCTGGTTGTATTGGCGAATCTGGCGGTTGTGTTGGCAAATGCGACCAGCGATTCGAAACGCCTGGCACGCGCAAAAGAATACGGGCTCAAGGTAATCGCACTTTCGAAATCATTCCGGGCGCCGAGATTCATTTCTCCGGAGGAGTGGGAACGAACCAGTGCCCGGCTGAACTCGCAGGCACATTCGGCTCTGGGCTTAGTGGCGAACGCCGAGGGCAGACTTGCGGACGCCATTCGGGAATTTGAAACCGCGATTGCGCTGGCGCCCTCGCCCGATGCCACTCAGTGTTACCGGCTCGGTGTCCTGTATCGGACGGCCGGCAATACTTCCGGGGCGATTCAGAAATTCCGGCAAGCCGCCGGACTGAATGAGCCTGCCATACGCCGGCTGGCTGAGCGCCAGTTGCGGGAGCTTGAACGTCGTTAAGAATCCCGGCGGGCGCAGGCTTGCGATGTCCCGAACAGAGGGTGCGCGCGTCTTAGAATGCCGCGCTCGAATAAATCCCGGCCGAATGGAGGGCGGCAGCCATCTTCTCGAGTGCGGTCTTGTGAATCTGTGACACACGGCTCTCGTTGACACCCAGCATGTCGCCGATCTCTTTCATTGTCATTTCGCCCGTGTAGTAGAGGAAGACAACTTTCTGATACCGCTCAGAGAGGCACTGCATCGCTGTCCGCAGGACCAGTTTAAGCTGGTTCTGCGCGCAGATCTGATCCGGTTGGGAATCGGCGGCTGCGGGGAACTCCGGAACCATTCCCTCTTCGTGCTGCGGTCCGTGGCTGCTCGCCGAGACCGGGCCGGCGTTGCGCATCTCCATTTGCATTTGGCGCCAGCGCTCCGCGCTCACTCCCAGTTCGTCGGCCACTTCGTTTTCAGTAGGCGTCCGTCCAAGCTTATTAGTGAGGTCCCGCGTGGTGGATTCGATCTGCTTCTGCCGTTTACGCAAGTCGCGTGATGCCCAGTCCTGCTGCCGGAGACTATCCAGGATCGCTCCCTTAATCCGGTGTTTCGCGTAGCTCTGAAATGCAACCTGCTTTTCCGGATTGTATTTGCTTGCCGCATCGATCAGGCCCAGGACTCCAGCGTGAACCAGATCCTCCAGCTCCACGTGAACCGGGAGGCTCTCATGTACCCGCACTGCAATAGCTCGCACGAGCGGGAGATGATCGACCACGATCTGATCACGTGTGGCCTTGCTTGCCTGGCTGGAAGACTGTGTTGCTGCGCTTTCGAGTTTCATCAAGTTTCCTTTTCGCGGCGGCCTCAACCGTCCGACGCTCAGATAAATGCAACCCGAAAACCAATCACTTTATGCGTAAAAACCCTTATTTTTCTGTGCTTTTATTCGAGGATTTCAGACCGCGCGTTCCGATTTGCGATCTGTGTTTCAGAGTGAAACAGGCGACTGTACAAGACTGAAACAGCGCACGTCAGTCCTGTGGCGGGATTTGCCGAAACAGGTTTTGAAACTTCTCGCGCTCCGCTGCGGAGCCGTGGCAAACGATGCAGGACTGGGCGCCGTTCACCTGCACGTCGGACACGAGCGCGTAACTCAAGCCGCGGTCTCGCCAGGAAATCAGTTTGAGGCCGCGCTCCGACGAGAGGTGAAACGTCAACTTACCGGACTGGTAGATCTCGCCCCGGGATGGAATCACACTCGCGTTTTGAGTAACCAGCAGCGAAATCGGACGCTTCTCCATAGTGTAGGCAAGGTAGGCTACCTCGTTGCCCTCGAACTTCAGGAGCCGCGCGCCAACCAGCGAGTAGCTTTTCCGTTTTCCGAATTCGGCCGGATAGTCCGGCAGCGCGAGATGAAACGGCAGATGAGAGTGGAGCCAGCGGGAGACCGCTTCGGGCTCTTCGGAGACAACGCCAAGCGGCATCAAGCCCTGTGCATAGCGCAAGTGCGTTCCGGCTGCGAATGAAGTGAACCGCTGGCCTCGAAGCGTGGGAAGGAATAGCGCGACCACCAGTGTAGCCGCGAATGCGGCCGACATCAGCGCAGCCCGCAGGCGGGTACGCCGCGAGTGCTTCGAGCGATCCAGCTCCAGAATCGTGCGAACCTTAAGCCGCAGCGATGGAGGCTCGGGATAGAGAGGCTTCGATCCTCGCAGGGTATCGACCACCTGTCGGACGGAGTCATATTCTGCGCGGCAGGTGCGGCAGGCGAGCAGATGCCCTTCCAGCGCGAGCTGGTCTTCCGTGCCGAGCTCACCATCCACGTATGGATGGATTCGGGCGCGAGCCTCCCGGCAGATCATCATCGAGTTACCTCATCGGGGCAACCCGAAGGTACGCGCAAGAGCCGGCGCAGGCCTTCTCGCGCGCGAGCCAGCCTGCTCATCACGGTTCCACCGGGACAACCCAGGATGCGCGCAATCTCGGCGTAAGATAGCCCTTCGATATCGCGCAGCAGAACTACCTCGCGGAATGGCTCCGGAAGCATGTCGATGGCATGCCGCACTTCCGACTGCAGCAGCTTCCGCGTAATCTGCGCATCGGCAGGCTCCGATTCGAGCGCAATATCGTCCAGCGTGATGCCCCCGCTCGACCACCGGTTCCTCTGCCGAACCTCGTTATGCCAGAAATGCCGCAAAATCGTAAACAGCCAGGCCCGGGTGCTCTCCTCAGTCATCGGCATAGGCTTTTGCCTCGCGGCCAGCGCCCGGCGGTACGTCTCTTGAACCAGGTCTTCCGCCATCATTGGATCTCGCGAAAGCGATCGGGCATAACGATACAGCGGCGCCTGACAGGCAAGCAGCGTTTCGCCGAATCCGTCCACCGAGCTCTTCATAGATGACAAGCAGCCAGACTAACAAAAATTCCCGGGAATTTTTCCGCGCATCGGGTGTTGACTCCTGTTGTCGCGACAGTACGAAACCGAGCAGGAGCCATGATGAGAATATCGAAAAGCATCCAGATGAGCGGTTTGGCCGCCGCTATTGCCGCGTCGCTATTGGCGCAAAACGGCGCCAAACTCCCGTCGAGCTACGCGCCTGTGGTGATCCAGGAAGATTTCACCTCTATCATGAACCGCATGAGCGCGGCCAAGGCGGAGATCATGAAGCGTCAGGCTGCGTTGCTTGAAGAACGCTATGACCTGAGCGATCGCCCCGCCTCCGGCGTGACGATGTCCCGCGGCAAACCGGTCCAGCAAGGCGTGCGGGTGCGATTGAAAAACGGGATGACCTGGGACAAGCTGGCGAAGATGAGCCCGGAACAGGTTCGTGATCAGGGAGTGTTTCCCGCCGGGTTCATGCCCCTGCCGCACCCGAATCACCCTGAGGGCGGCATGATCTTTCCGAAATTTCACATCGACGAGATCAAAAAGCAGGAAGGGCGCGACCTGGCACGCTTCGATCTGGATTTCGACCTGCCGGATCACGTCCTGCCCGAGTTTCCACCGCCGATTTACCTCACTACACGGCCGGATCTGGGCGATGTCTCTCAGGGTAAGCTGGTGACCATTGAAAACTACTACGCGCTGTTCAGCGGCATCCTAAACCCGAAGCAGCTCGAAGGCCTGCGTTTGCTGGTGACCCCATTTCCGCAGCAGCAGTTCAATCAAACAGAGGATCGCCGAAGCCTTAAGGCGCACCGAGGTGTCACCTGCTTCGATTGCCACGTGAACGGCCACACCAATGGCGCGGCCCACCTGGTTGGCGATATCCGCCCGCAGCAGTTCCGGCACAGAATCGAAACGCCGTCATTACGCGGTGTCAACATTCAGCGGCTGTTCGGCTCGCAGCGAGCCCTGAAATCGGTCGAAGACTTTACGGAATTCGAACAGCGCGCCGCATACTTCGATGGAGATCCGGTCATCGCGACCAAGAAGGGCGTCAATATCCTGGACCGCGGGAGCCAGGTTCACTTCATGGCGGAGTTCGAGGAACTGATGGATTTCCCGCCCGCCCCAAAGCTGGGGGTCGATGGAATGCTGAGCCCCAAGCGAGCCTCTCAAGCGGAACTGCGCGGCCAGACGCTGTTTTTCGGCAAAGCGAAATGTAGCGCCTGCCATCCCGCGCCCTATTACACCGACAACCTGATGCACAATCTGCAAGTTGAGCGGTTCTATAAGCCGCAGATGATCAATCACATGATGGCCTCGGCTGACGGCCCGATCAAGACTTTCCCCCTTCGCGGGATCAAGGACTCGCCGCCCTATATGCACGACGGCCGTCTGCTGACGCTGGAGGATACGGTGGAGTTCTTCAATATCATTCTTGAGCTGGACCTCAAATCCGAGGAGAAGTCGGACCTGGTGGCCTTCATGCGGGCGCTGTGAAACATTCCGGGTGGTGATCGTTCGCCATTACCACCCGGCCTTGTGGGCGATCAGCGTCTTCACAACCAGGCCGCCGAGCAGCAGCCAGACAGCGCCGCGGAAAATTCCATCGAGCGTCAGGCCCGCTGCCAGGGCCAGCAGGGCGAAGGCGCTCAGCGCCCAAAGCAGGCGTTTGCGGGTATGCGTCATAAGCCCGGCGGCCTGCGCCGATGCCAGTCCGTTCGGCTCTGAAATTCCCGTCCTATCGCGAGCAGCGTATTTTCCGAGAACGGCACTCCTACAAGCTGAATGCCAAGCGGTAATTTTTCGGCGAAGCCACAAGGCAGGGAGAGAGCCGGCAGACCGGCGAGGTTGGCCGCCGGAATCAGCGAACTGAGACCGGGAGATTTCGGCTCCGGCGATTCCGGCCGGCGCCCGTCAAGCGGCTCACTAACGCGCGGCGCGGGGCCGAAGCGGCTCGGCGCCAATAATACATCCACCTCGCCGAACAGCCGTGCAAAAGCGGATTGGATCAGGGTCCGGATTCGCAGTGCCTTCAAATAGTCTTTGGCCGTGATCTCAAGTCCGGCCTTCAATCCGGCGATCTGCTTTTGATCGGCTAACTGATCGACTTGGCCGCTGGTGATGAGCAGCTCGAAAGCAGCCGAAGCCTCTGCGGACAGGATCGTCTGAATAACAGGGCCGTACGGGAAATCCGGCAGCTTTGTCTCAACCAGATTCACGCCCAGCTCACGCATCACGCTGAGCGCCTGCGCAAATGCCGGACGCGCGGCCGGCTCGGCCCACTGCTCAAAGTCCACGCGCGCGTAGCCGACGCGCAGGTCTTTCATCTTCCGCGCATATTGCGGCGTGTAATAGAAACTCTTGCGGGCTGAGGCCGGATCGCGCGAATCGCCTCCGGCAATGGCCTGCAGAACGATGCCGCAATCTTCAGCCGTACGGCACAGTGGCCCGATCTTATCCAGCGACCAGGACAGCGCCATCGCGCCATAACGGCTCACGAGCCCATAAGTTGGACGAAGGCCCGTGACTCCGCAGAACGCCGCCGGTGTCACAATTGATCCGGACGTTTCCGAACCCAAAGCGAACGGCACCAGGCCCGCCGCGACGGCGATTCCGGATCCGCTTGACGATCCTCCGGACCAGCGAGTTCGATCCCAGGGATTCAGCCCCGGCCCGGTCAGCGATGCAGCGGCAAACCGATACGTCGGTCCTCCGGCAAGCTCCACAAGCGCGAGCTTGCCCACCACCACCGCTCCCGCCTTGCTCAGTCTGGCGATGGCGGCCGCTGTATAGTCGAAGACCTGAGCGGCATACGGCCGCGCGCCCCATGTGGTTGGCTTTCCGGCCAGTGCTAGCAGGTCCTTCGCGCCATAGGGAATGCCCTGCAACGGGCCGCGGAGGCGGCCGCGCTTCATCTCGTCATCTACCCGCCTTGCTTCGGTGTCCGCATACTCAGCCAGAGGAAGCGCGAGGGCATTCCATCGCGGACCAAGCCGTTCCAGGCGCGTGGCGAAGGCCTGCGCTAGCTCGCGCGCGGAAAGATCTTTCGATTTCAGGCGGGCGCCAAGCTCGGGGATAGTTGCAAAGAAGAGATCCTGATCAGAGCCGGCCATGAGCTCACGCCCTGAAATGACAGGCAGGTTCAGTCTCGGGCGGAACGGGAAACTTGCTCAGAGCTTCGCTCGCGCGGCGCACCTGATCGCGCGCGCGCTTCAGTTCTTCCTCCGCGCGAGGCGGCGCGGAAACGGTCTGGCCCAGAAGCGGCGACGCCAGCGCCGTGGCCGCCAGTTTTCGTCGCGTCAAGGTCATGCTTTTATGATCTGGCCTCCAGAGCTTCAATTGCCGCCTTCTCCATGAGACTGCGCGGGGCCGATTCACCGGTCCAGATCTCGAACTGCCGTACAGCCTGCTCAATAAACATGTGGAGCCCCGGAATTACCGTCTTACCCTGGTCGCGCGCACGCCGCAGCAGTTCGGTTTCGAGCGGATTGTAGACCATATCGAAGACGATGTCTCCTGGAATACGGCCATTGAAGAAACACTGCTGGACATTCGGAAACATGCCGAGCGGGGTGGCGTGCACAACAGCGTCGAAGTAGCGGCTGTCGATCTGCTCCCTCAGAAGCGGTTCGGCATGGCACATCTTAGCCAGCGCGCGCACGCGGTCGGGGTTGCGTCCGACCAGGGCAACTCGGGCGCCAGCATCCACCAGGGCGCATGCCGCGCCGCGGGCGGCGCCGCCATTGCCGACAATCAGGACCGTGGCGTTACGAATGCGAAGATGCCGGGCAAGCGGAACGGTTACGCCCTCGGTATCCGTGTTCGCACCTCGCCACTTTCCGGATTTGCGCCACACCGTATTCACCGCGCCTACGCGCCGCGCCAGCGGATCTACTGTGTCCAGATAGCGGAGCACCTTTTGCTTATGTGGAATGGTGACGCTGAAGCCGGAGATCGGCAATTTTTCCGCCAACGAAAAGAAGTCGCGCAAATGCGCTGGCGAAACTAAGAAGGGCAAATAAACACCTTCCAGACGCCGCGCCTGAAATGCGCGATTGTGAACGGCGGGCGAGACAGAATGTCGAACCGGATCGGCGATCACGCCGTAAACGCGCGTATTCCGCGACAGCTTTTCCACCCTGTAGAGATGCCGCAGTTGGCGCGCGCATACCTGCCCGGCGGCGGTTCCCTGCGATGAAATAGGCGCCGCATACGTGTATAGACCGCCAAATGCAGGAGACAGAACCCTGCTCGGAAAACCAAGCTCGCCCATGGCGAGCACGATGAGCGGGGTCCGCGGATGCGCCCGCGCCAGCATCAGGTCGCGGCCGAAGTCGCTCGGCTTACGCGCCGTGGTCACGACTTTATAGGCGTCCGCCGGAATCCGCGTCATACGGTTGAGCACGGCGTCAAGCTGAGGAGTCGCCTCGAAGTTATGATAGGAGATGATCAGGTGGGCGCGGCCGCGAAAAATCGTAAGTTTTTCGGAAGCGACCTCTGCGCTCTCGATCTCGACATCGATTGCGTGTGCGCCGCTCGATACTGCGCGATCGAGAATCTGAATCTGCCCCTCGATGCTGCCGTTGAACCGCCCCCGGTTTTGGTGACGCCGGCAGGTCGCCAGGACCGTGCAGTCAGGATGCTGCTCCAGAAATCCGCGGATAACCTCCGCTCCCGCGAGGGGATTATCCAGGTAATCGAGGCGGAATTCGAGAAATGACTCCCCGGCATCGGCCTCCTTCCGTGCTTGCTCGAGCAGCTTGGGAATATCCGAGAAACCCAGCGCTATGCAAATGCGCGGAAACGGCCGCTTCTGCAACATTTTCGGTTTTCTAGCATAGCACGGCAAGCCTCAGCTCACGGCCGCCTGCCCTGCGGCCAGCCGCGCCTTCCATTCATCCAGAATCGAGGCCGTGGCTGTGGCTCCTAAGCGTGCGCAGCCGGCCTGATAGGCTTCGAGCGCGAGGTCGAGCGAACGCACCACGCCGGCCGCCTTGACTCCAATATGCTCCGGCAGATGCACGCGCATAAGGCGAAGGTCCTGGAGCGTGTAGTCTGTGGGTGCAAAGCCGGTTGAGGTCTGCGCAAAATCCACACCGGTCCGCTCGCAGATCCGGCACGCCACGATTTTCAGTTCGTCGGTCAGATACGCGTTTTCGAAGATCACCTTCAGCAGCGCGCCCTGTTGATGGCAGGCCTCGGCCATTTGCAGCAGCTCCATCTCGACATATTGAAATGCGCGCGAGCGCAACTTGCCGATATTTAGGACCATGTCGATCTCTTTGGCGCCGCGCCGCAGCAGATCCCGGGTCTCATAAAGCTTGGCCGCAGTGGTGGGAGAGCCGTGCGGAAAACCCGAGATGCTCCCCACGCGGACATCGCTCGTGGAGAGCAGCCTTACAGCCAGATCAATATCGGATGGACGCACGCTGACACTCGCCACGCCATACCGTCTGGCAAGCTCGCAGCCGTCCACAACTTCTTCTTCAGTGAGCTCCGGGCTCACTAAAGAATGGTCGATCATTTTGGCGAGTTCTTCGTAGGTGGCGAGTGCCGGGCGGGTCTCTTGCCCGTTCGTATCCATAGAGTGCCCCAATTTCGAAGCTGTGTCCTCACGTCCTTGGCGCCCGCGAACCAGTCTTCGTGGTGGAAGTGGCCGAAGTTTCCTTTGCCCTTATCCTTTTCGTCCAGGTCTCCAAGGGCAATATTCAAGCCCATAGCGCGGTCGCCGAGCGCAGTCGCATAGAACACGCCGGGCGAGATCTCGAGGCATGGGTTAAAGTTGACCGCCCACTCGATGACATAGCCTTTTCCGCCCGGCTTTGGACGCGCTACGGACTCCTGCGCGCCCGAGTCGATCCATTGCCGGTACCGCTCCCAGGCCTTGGGATCCGAGCGCGGCTCCCCCTCAAGAAGCCCCCCCTTACCAATGCCGCCCTTCCGCGACTTCGTTAGGTTGCAAACCATCTGCCACGACAATCCATTTCCCGCCGCGCTTTCGTTCCCGGTCCAGTGATTGGCAGCATTAATCAGGAGTTCCATCTCATCGCCGAACCATGGGTAGCCGCGGGGACTAAGCTCGTGCGCGTTCGGATTCTCATCGGGCAGCCAGCGAGGCGTGTCAATTCCGTAAAGTACGTCGTCGGTGACATCGAATGCGAAATAGAGACGCTTGTTGTCGTGCTTCACGTAGCCTCGGAGAGAGAGGTCCTGCGGATCCTTTGTCGGCGAGAATTGCGGGATCCAATCCGAGACGCCGGTGAACTGCGTGGCGTCATTCCATTCACCGTCTGATAGTACGCCGTCCAGCTTTGGCGTCTTGCCGTGCCAAGCCTGCAGGCTCCGCGGAAATTCGCCGGCCATCAGAGGGAAGCACAGCAGCGCAAGAATCGCAATCAGCGGGAACATGGCGGAATCCCTCGCGCCCGGGCTACTTGCGGCGCGCGCGGGGCGTAGTGGAGGCCCGGGTCGAGCCGCACTTCAACCCTACGGCCTTAATCTGATCACAAGCCTTGGCGGCCAGATTGCTAGATGGATACCGGCGGATCAGCTCCTGGAATTCCTGCGCACCTTGTGTGCGCCGACCCATCTTTGTAAGAGCCGTGCCTTTCATATAAAGCGCGTCCGGGGTCTTGTTGTTGTCCGGATAGCGTTCGAGCACGGTATCGAAAGCCTGAACAGCAGAATCCAGATCCCCTTGCGCGAAATAGATCTCGCCTATGTAATACTGCGCGTTCGCGGCGAGATCAGTGGTCCCATAGTACTTGAGATAATCTTTGAATTCCTGAAGCGCCAGGTCCAGCCTGTTGGCGCTCTTGTCGCGAAAGGCGTTTTGATACAGGATTTCCGCCGGGACCGGAGGCGCTCCGCTGGCCGTCCCGGGACTTGAGCTGGTCGGACCGGAACCGGGCGGAGGCGGTGCCGCGGGCGTTTGTATCGTCTTTACGGCGTTATTCAGGTCGACAATCTGCTGCTGGAGCTTTGATAGCCGGGCGGAAATATCGTTCACAGACTCGCGCAGCGCCTGAAAATCCGTGCTCATCTGGTCCAGGCGCGTCGTTACGCCCGCAACCGGTGCGGCAACGCTCTTCTCCTGTTCCTTTAGACTCTGGCGAAAGCTGTTATCGATTACGGCCACCGACGTATTGGCCTTGTTGGCTGCATCGAGCGTTTGCTGCACCAGCACGCTCAATGCCGTCAGCTTTTCATCTTGAGAGCGCTGCAGTGTTCGCAATTGTTCCTGCAACAGGGCCACGTCACGCTGGAGTTCCACAATCTCGCGACTGGCGCTGAATCCCGAGCCTGGCAGCAGCAGCACGGCGGCAATGAGCATTGACCGCATTTTCATAGCGTTCTCCTTCGCTAAACAACGGGCAGGTACGACACTCTCCAGAGCCGTACCTGCCCGTTGCGAATGCCTACTACTACGATTCTACTGCCCAGCGGAGAAGTGGACGCGCCGGTTACGTTGATAGCATTCTTCGGTCTTGTCGGTGCACTGCGGCCGCTCCTTACCATAGCTGATGGTTTTCAGCCGGTCGGCCGACACACCCAGGCTCATCAGAAAGTCCTTGGCGGCCGTTGCGCGGCGGTCGCCGAGACCGAGATTGTACTCGGCAGAACCGCGCTCGTCGCAATGCCCCTCCAGAACCACCGTGGCGTTCGGGAAATCGTTCAGAATGTTTTTAAGTGCATCGGCATCCTGCGTCAGCGCCGCACGCGCATCCTCGCGGATATCGCTCTTGTCGAAGTCGAAGAAAGCATCTTTTACGTCGCGTTCAAGCCGTTCGCTGAATGTCGCCTTGGGAGCGGCTGGAGGCGGTGCAGGCGGAGGCGGGGCTGTGACATTCACCGTTGCGGTAGCTGTAGCCGAGCCCCCAGGGCCATTGGCCGTTAGCGTGTAAGTCGTCGAATCGGTGGGAAACACGCGCCGGCTCCCATTCGCCTGCACGGTGCCGATGCCCTGGTCAATCGAAATGTCAGTCGCATTCTCTACCGACCAGCGCAGGGTGGCCGACTGGCCGCGCTCAATCGAAGTCGGTTCGGCACTGAACTGGGTAATCGTCGGTTTTGCCGGTGGCGGGGGCGCTGGCTTCTCCTTGGGCGGCGGCGGCGGTGGGGGCGGGGGTGGAGCCTTCTTTTTACACCCGGCCGCGAACATCGCCAAGAGTACGCCTATCCAGATGACACTGATCTGCCGTTTCCGCAACATGACCTTCTTCTCCTGAAACAAACTTCGCCTCCTGAATTTCCTTCGAATTCATTTCCCCCAGACAGGGGTCCAATTACTGCCCTCGGTCGTCAACTGACGCAACTGAGTGCCGTCTGCCAGCATGCTCCAGATCTGCGGCCTGCCGCTGCGATCCGACATAAACACCAGGTGCCGGCCGTCGGGCGCCCAGCTAGGATTTTCGTTGCGCCCCGTGCCGTGCGTAAGCTGAGTGTATGTGTGGGTGGCCACGTCCATCAGAAACAGGTTGAAATTACCCGGTTCATAGCCGCGTGTCCAACTGAACGCGATGATCTCTCCATCAGGGTGCCAAGCCGGATTCGACGCCTGACCCTCACCCGTGGTCAGGCGCGCCACATTGGCCCCGTCAATGTTCATCCGATAGATCTGTTGCGGCCCCGAACGCCCGGACACAAACACCAGGTCGGTGCCGGTCTTCGGATTGACCTTCGGCTCAACCTCGATCGCGCGCGTGGAAGAAATGCGCCGCAGATTACTGCCGTCCAGGTTCGCAATATAAATCTGAGCCCAACCGCTTGCCGTCGAAGAGTACACAATTTCTTTGCCGTCCGGCGTGAAATCAGCCGTCGCGTTCATCGACGCGACCTGATTGTAGAACGGCAACCGACGTCCCGTCTCTACTGAGAAAATAAATATAGCAGGATTACCGCGAAGAAAGCTAGTAAAAGCTATTTTAGTTCCATCCGGTGAAACCGCGGGCATGATGGTTATTGAGTTATTATGCGTAAATTGTTTCTGGTTGGAACCGTCGGCGTCCATCGACCAGATCTCTTTGTTTCCCGAGCGGTTCGAGACGAAGAAGATCTTGCTGTTCAGCAGCGGCTTACCACCAAGCCCCGAGATAATATCTGCCGCGAACTCGTGCGCGATTTTCCGGGCGCCCTTTTCATCAACCGAGCCGAAATAACGCTTACCGAGGACCTGCGCATTGGCTAAGTTGGGTTGCGTAACGTTATATAGCCAGCCATAGAGAACCAGCACATCATTCTGCGCGGCCGTGTAGCCGAAGGCGAGATAGTTAGCCGAGGTTGGAGGTGAAGCCCAGTCCCGGAGCCACAGTCCTCCGCCGGATTGCGGCTGTGGGGGCGCCCCCCTGCGCGGTGGCGTGCTTTGCTCCGCTGCGCCAGGCTCCCGGAAATCCGAGGGCTGCTGCGGCACGTTCAGCGGCAGCATGCTTTTCGGCACCATTTTGAAGAGTCCCGCCGATTCCAGGTCTCCGTAGAGAGTTTGATTAAAGGTCTGCATCAGAGGCGCCGCGGCGTTCGAGCCCCGGAAATCCGGGACGGCAATCGCGGGACGGTCTCCGCGTTGAATCTTGATGATGGCGTCCTGCGCACTCAGGATCGGGGGGATCCCGGTCAATATGAAAATCACCGAAATGAATCGTTTCATTACCGTCTCAATTCAAACCAGAATTCAATATTGGCTTCGCTGCGATCATAGCCGGCAGGCAAAGGAGGAAAGGGGCTCGAGGCCAGAATCGCGCGCTGAGCCGAGTAGTCTAGCACCGCATTTCCGCTGCGCTGCGCAATCCGTACGTCGCGCACGGAGCCATCGCGGAGAATCGTGAAGGTGACTACCACCGCGGGAGCCGTTTTCAAACGCGCATCCACATCGGCGGTACTCCAGTTGCGCGCAACCTGCTGCCTGATCAGGTCCACGTAATATCCGAAGCGATCGCCGAACGGAGAGCCGGTGCCCACTCCGATCCCGCCGGAGCCGGTCTGCGCGATCATGGGCGAGACTAGAGCCTGGCCGGTGCTGCTATAGAGCTGGTTGGGAGGATATTTTTCGACGGGTCGATAGCGGCTCCGGCTGGACTCTTCGCGAGACGGGCGCTTCGGCGCTTTTGGGCTCTTCAGAGGAATAGCGCCCAGCTCCGGCGGTTTGACCTTCTGCTGCTCCCGCGGCAAAGGCGGCGGCGCGGGCACTACCGACTGCGTGTCGTTAGCTACCGGATTGATGACTCCAGCGCGCGAAGGCAGCGGCACGGACTTGACGACATTGACGGCGACCGATCCCGGGCCGCCGGAATTGAGATCGCCCCAAGTCTCCCGCCTGCCACCGCCCGTGACCGCATAGAGAACCGCCAACGCGAAAACAGCGCCGTGCAGGCCCACCGATCCAATAAAGGCTCCGCGCAGTCTTTCCGGCTCGTCCAGAATGTCCACCCGCGGCATCTATCTGCCTCGCCTGTTCGTGCTGTCCTCCGGCTGTGTAACTACGTTGACAGTCAGGTTAGCGTCGCCCAGTTCGCTCATCACCTGAACCGCGACTTCCCAGGGAGTCTCGCGGTCAGCGCGCAGGTAGACCGAGCGGGAATTGTGGAACCGCTTGGCCACCTCTGTGGCGATCTCGTGGATATTGACCTGCTTCTCGTTGAGAAAAATGTTGCCGTCTCGCGTTACGTTGACGACCGGCAGCTCCTGGGCGCTATCCTTCACTGCCCGGACCTTCGGGACGTCGACTTCGATACCGAATTCCATTACGTGCGCGGTGATCATAAATATGATCAGCAGCACGAGCATGACATCAACGAACGGAGTGACGTTGATCTCGGAGAGCATCGAAGCGCCATGAAAACGGCGGCGCGGCTCCCAGCCCCCGCCGTTGATTGAAATCGCCACCTCTAGTCTCCGAATCCCCTCTCAGCCATATTGAGGAACTCGAGCGAGAAGTCGTCCATTCGCGCCCCGAACTCCTTGAGCGTGTGTGTGAACTGATTGTAGAAAATGGCAGCGGGAATCGCGGCGAAGAGGCCCACGGCTGTGGCGATGAGCGCATCGGAAATGCCTGGGCCGACCGCGCGCAAGCTGGTCGCGCCCTGCTGCCCAAGATCCTGAAACGCCCGAATGATTCCCAGCACTGTGCCAAACAGCCCGATGAACGGACTTACCGAAGCCGTTGTGGCCAGCCAGCTCATGTTGCGTTCAAGCTTTGCCAACTGCTCGCTGATGCCCAACTGTAATGAGCGTTCGAGCGCCAATTTGTTGTTGAGATTTCCTCGTGCCTTCACTTGCCGTGCAACCTCTTCATAGCCGAAATCAAAAACAGATACCAGCGGCGCGGGACGGAATTGCTCGCTTGCGACCATCACGGCCTCCAGCCCGTTGGCTTTACGGAATGCTCGAAGGAAGCGGGCATCGGCCCGGTGAGCGCGCCGGAAGGCACTCCACTTCGAAAAGATGATCGTCCAGGAAAAGAGCGAAAACAGGAGCAGAATAACCAACACAGCAAGAGCAAACGGTCCGCTGCGCGTCAGCATTTCCCAGAGATTGGTTTGAAGCAAGATCAAACACGTGTAGATGCTCACTGATCTCTCTAAGACAAAGTTAACATAGTGAACGCAGGTTTGGCCCCAAAAAACGGGCCTTCCGAGTACCATGGCCGGGTACGCAAGACCACGTATAATCGCCTCAGATGCTGCTTGACCTGATGGTGGAAAACTACGCTGTGGTGGACCGGATCCGCGTCCGATTTCATCCCGGTCTCAACCTGCTGACCGGCGAAACAGGCAGCGGCAAATCGATCGTCGTGGACGCGCTCGGGCTTCTGCTCGGCGGCCGCGCCTCCAGCGATATGATCCGGTCCGGCGAAGCGCGCGCCCGCGTGGCGGGTATCTTCGACGTGCGCAACCATCGCGATGTGCAAGCCGTGCTCGAGCCCGCGGGCCTGGCTGCCGAAGACGGCGAGCTGTTGATTGAGCGCGAGATCCTCACAGGCGGAAAGTCGCGCGCCTTTGTCGGGAGTCGTCCTGTGGCTGTGAGCTTGCTCCGCGACCTGGCGCCTCTGCTGGGCGATATTCACGGACAACACGATCAGCAGGTTCTGTTCTCGCCCGATGCGCACCGCCAGATGCTCGATTCATTTGCCGGGGCAGGCAGCGCCGTCGAGCGGCTCGGCCGCCTCTGGCGCGACTGGCGCGACGCCGGGGCGCGGCTTGAAGAGCTCGAACGCTTCGGGCAGGAGCAGCTCCGGATGCTGGATCTCTGGCAATTTCAACAGCGCGAGATCGAGGCGGCTGCAATCCGTCCCGCCGAAGATGCGGAGCTCGAAGGCGAGCGCCGCGTGCTGCAGAACCTTGGGCGGCTCCAGGAAAATGCCGGCACTACGTATGCCGCGCTGTACGATTCTCCCGAATCGGCCTTCTCGCTGATCCGCGCCGCCGGACGCCGCCTGGATGAGCTCTGCCGCATCGACCCCACGCTTAGCTCTGCGCTCGAGAATGTCCGTGCCGCTGAAGTTGCGCTCGAAGATGCGTCTTATACTCTCCGCGATTACCTTTCCCGTTTGGAAGCCAATCCTGCCCGCCTGGACGAGATCGAATCCCGCCTCGCCGCGCTCGACCGGCTCAAGCGCAAGTACGGTCAGACGCTGGAGGAGGTCGCGGCCTTTCTGGAGGAGGTTCGGCGGAATATCAATCAAGTTGAGCATGCCGGAGATCAAATTGACGCGCTCCGCCGCGCGCGCGAAGAGCTCGCCGAAGCCTACAAGGCTGCGTCGGCCGAGCTGACTGCGGCCCGGCGCAAAGCGGGGCGCAAATTAGAGCAGGAGGTCAAGCGGGAGCTGGAATCGTTAGCGATGGAGCGCACCGTCTTTCAAGTCGCCATCGAGCCCGCCGAATGGTCCGAAAAAGGCGCCGACGCAGTCCGGTTCTTAGTCTCTCCCAATCTTGGCGAAGAGCCGAGGCCGATCGAGAAAGTTGCGTCTGGAGGTGAAATCTCGCGCATTGCGCTCGCGCTGAAAACCTGCCTTTCCGCATCGCGCCGCGATTCGCAAAATGAGCCCGCACGCACACTGGTGTTCGACGAAGTGGATGCCGGCATCGGGGGCAGCGCCGCCGAAGGTGTCGGCCGCAGGCTCAAGCAGCTTTCCGCTACGAACCAAGTTCTCTGCGTCACTCATCTTCCGCAGGTTGCATCCTTTGCGGATCATCACTACTCTGTCGAGAAACGCGAGCAGCGCGGCCGCACCGTGGCGGTCATCGAAGAGCTGGACAGCACAGCTCGTACTCGGGAAATAGGCCGTATGCTCTCCGGCCAGAAGCTTACCCCGGAAGCGCTCAAACACGCCGAGCAACTCATCCGGATGAGCTCGGGGCCGGGCCGGAAAGCCGGTTGAGCTACCACAAAAACTTGAGCGAAAGCTGAATATCGCGGGGATCGCGCGCAGTGCCGGAGATCCTGCCGAACTGAGCCGTGGCGATTGTGGCGCCAGGAAGCGCAAACTCCGTCCGGTTAAAGGCGTTGAAGAACTCCGCGCGGAACTGGAGACGAGTGCTCTCTGTAAATGGAATATTTTTGAACAGCGAAAGATCCCAATTGTTGATGCCGGGACCGATGACGATGTTGCGGCCCGCAGTACCCCAGCGGTACGGTCCCGCAACGCGGAAGGCATTCGTGTTGAAGGCCTGATCAATGCTCCAGTTCGGAGTGTTATTCGGATCCGCAATCCGGTCCGGGCGGCCGGAGCCGTCGCCCACGTTCGGCGCGTCACCGGCCTGCACGACTGTAAAAGGCGAGCCGGTGCGGGCCGTATAGATGCCGTTCACCTGCCAATTGCCGAAGATCAGATCGACAGGACGCGAAAGATTGGTCAGATACTTCTTGCCGCGTCCGAACGGCAGGTCAAAGACGAAGCTTGCCGTCAGCCGCTGTGACACGTGCTGGGTGCATAGCCCTCGCTGCTGGCTGAAGTCCCGCCCGTTCTGGATCGAAGTGGACTCGCCCACAAAAGTGGAATCAGAGGTCGAAATGCATCGGCCGAACGTATAGCCAACGATATACTGCAAACCCGACGAGTAGCGCTTTTCGAGTTGTACTTGCAGACCCTGATAATAGGAATCGCCGCCAGAACCCAGACCGGAGATCTGGCCGAAATTCGTGTACGGCCGCCTGGCATCCACCGGGCCTGGTCCGGGCGAAGGCTGATTCGGTAGCGTGCTCCACGGCAGGCGCAGACCCCGATTGCCAACATACGTCACCTGCAGCACGGTGCCGAACCCGAGTTGCTGCTGGACGTTGAAATTCCATTGGTGGATCATGCCTTCGCGCCAATTCGGATCTACGGAAAAGACCAGCAACGGAATCGGAGGCGCAAGAGCCAGCGGGCGGGAGAGATCGTACTTCGCGAAATAGTAGGGGCTGCTCGGCGTGGTATCGAGGTTGATGTTGGTCTGCCGGATAAACGGATCATTGATGGCAAGGTCCACCCATGTGTTGGCGGCCTCGCGCTGGTAGAAGATCCCGTAGGCTGATCGGATAACCGTCCGGCCTTTGAGAAACGCCGGAGTCCAGGCAAAACCGATGCGCGGCGCGAAATTATTGTTGTCGTTATAAGCGAGCGCACGCGGCAAAGGCGCCGGGTTCCGGGCTGTGACGAGACGCGCACCGCCGTTCTCAAATAAGACCGTCGAGATGCTATTGTCCTTCGATACGGGACGGCCCTGCCATTCATACCGAAGACCAAGGTTCACTGTTAGCGTGTTCGATACACGCCAGTCATCCTGGAACCAGGGCTCCACTACTGTATAGCGGAAATGCGGCGAAAAGATATCGATGCTGGCTTGGGTATTGCGCGGGTACCCCAGCAGGTAATCGGCGAACGGACTTCCGGTTAGAAAGCCGTTGAACGTATAGACGCCGCGCGGATAGATCGCCTCCGGAAAATTGTCCCGGTGGCGGCGTACCGTGATGCCCGTTTTTAACCCGTGTGCTCCGCGCGTGTGATAGAGACTGTCCTGCCACTGAAACGCTTCGTTTCTCCAGGCGCGAGGACCGGAAACCGACTGGCCGCCGTGCTCGCCAAACTGGGCGAAGCCGGTCACCGACATCTGGGGAATGCCCCAGCAGGAAGGAAACTCGCAAAGCCCCTGCATACCGAGTTCCTGGACCACGTTCGTCTTTCCGGCACGCCCCTGGGTCTCGTTCTGAATATAACGGGTAAAACCCGCGCGCGCTTCGTTGACCGTGCGCGCGCCGAAGATATGCGTGTAAGCTAGCAGCACGTTTTGGCCCCGGAGGCGCTGCCTGGCATCATCGGTAGGAAACAGCCGCGGGTAGTGGAAGTCATTGTCCTCAAAAATGTAATGCCCGAACACCGAGTCTTTTTCGGAGAACCGGTGATCAATCTTCCAATCAAACTGGGTCGAGTCGAGCGACTGTGGGTCTGTAGAGATCCAGTTGAATGTTCCCGTGCGGTTCGGCAGGGGCACGTACCTGTCGAGAATGGCGGTCGTGATCCGGTTCAGCCGGTTCGCGGGAATTGTGTTGTTGGGGAAAGGCTGCCCGCTGAGAGGATCCGTAATCGTTACCGAGCCGAAATTGCCGGCTCGCAGGTTAGCGTCGGGCACGGTGGACTGCTGCGTGATGCCCTTGCGAATTGAAGTGCCTTCGTAGGCTCCAAAAATGAACGTGCGGTTCTTGCCGTTGTACTTGGGCAGAATCACCGGCCCGCCCGCGGCAAGTCCCCATTGGTTGCGCCGGAAGGCCGGACGCGCCGTCCCGGTGCGGTTGTTGAAAAAGTTGTTGGCGTCCAGCTTGTCGTTCCGCAGGAACTCCCATGCCGTACCGTGAAACGAATTCGTTCCGGACTTTAGCACCGCATTGATCTGTCCGCCCGCTTCCGTGCCAAACTCGGCTGAGTAGTTCGACGTCTGCACACGAAATTCCTGCAGAGCATCAATGATAGGCTCCACGGAATTCGTCCCGTGCTGCACCTCTTTGGCCATAAAGCCGTCAATGAGGAACTGGTTGGCCGTCTGGCGATGCCCGTTCACCGAGAACGCGGTGCCCGCCGCCCGCTCGGCATAGTGGCCCGCTACGGTGCCTGAGGCGCGCTCGGTGGAGCCCGGCATCAGGACCATTAACTGCGTGAAGTTGCGGCCGTTCAGAGGCAGATCGGAGATTGCCTTGCTCTCGACCACCGCGCTCAATTGGGAATCCGAAGTCTGGAGCTGAGGAGGCGCCGCTTGTACTTCGACGGTCTCCGCCACAGCTCCGAGTTCCAGGGCGAAATCGAGTTGCACGCGCTGCGCGACTTCTACGCGCACATTTTCGGCAACCGCTTTCTTGAAACCCGCACCTTCGGCCGTCACCGTATACATGCCGGGCGCGATGTTGGGGATCGAATAGTTGCCGTCGGAAGAAGAAACACTCTCGCGCGCGATGCCCGTCCCTACGCTGGTGGCTACAATTTTGACCTGCGGTACCGCAGCGCCCTGCGGATCAAGTACCTTGCCCGCAATTGCGCCCGTATCCTGCGCAGCGAGACGGATTGCAAAAAGAAATAGTAGTCCGGCACCCCACCTGTTGTTCAGCATATGACCTCGCCAATTCTCTCGGGAACACCCAACCCGTGTTTTCCTTCAAGTACCACTGAATCGGGGCGAGGTCAAGAAAAATCGAACGGCCGCCGCAGCGGCAGGTATTTGGCGAGGGTGAAATTCACCGTGATATTCGTAACTACTTCCACGGGCTCACGGTTGAGAAGTGTCGGGGCACAACTCCAGCGGCTCACTGCCTCTACGGCGGCATTCGCGAGATCCGGATCACTCTGCCCGTTCATCACGCGCAGCGCCAGAAGCGTTCCATCTTTAGGAATATGGCTCCGAGCAGGACAGGCCCCTCACTGCCGGCGGCTTTGGCTGCAGTTGGGTACTCGGGCAGGATCCGCTGGACGAGCTTCGATTGCTGCACATTGCCGCCCACGGCAGCGCCGCTGGTGTCGTAAACGGTTCCGGTTAAGCTTATCCGCTGCGCTCTGCGCACGCATGGCGCGCGAGTTTGGCCGGTTCGGGAGTCTAGACACCCCAGCAGTAGTCTTCGACGGCTTTGTCGATCGAATCGTCGTGCTCGGTAAGCCGCATCAACTCAAGCCGGATCGCGTCTACCAACGCTTTCCAGCTTGCTTCGATCACATTGTCGGAGACGCCGACCGTGGACCAGCTCTTGCGGTGATCCGACCATTCGATCAGAACGCGAACTTTCGCAGCGGTTCCCTTCCGTGGCTCGAGCACCCTGACCTTGTAGTCCGTGAGCCGCACGTCGGCAATCTGCGGATACACCGAGGAAAGGCACTTGCGCAAGCACAAGTGCAACGCGTTGAACGGGCCGTGCCCGCTTGCCGTGGCGGAGTGCACGCCGTCGCGAGCCTGTACTACAACGCTCGCGCTTGTCCGGCTGTCGGCCGGGCCGCTGGACCGGGTGACAACCTCGTAGCTCTCCACCTCAAAAAATTGCAGCCCCGGATGCAACGCTTCCCGCACCAGCAGCTCAAAAGTGCCCTCGGCGGCTTCGAGTTCGTAACCGTCGTACTCCATCTGCTTGATACGTTCGAGCAGCTCGCGGCGGGCGTCTTCGCCCAACCGGTCTGCAAGTCCGTGCTGCTTCAGCTTGTAGAGCACATTGCCGCGGCCCGACAAATCGCTCACCAGCACGCGCTGGCGATTTCCCACGGCTTCCGGAGACACGTGTTCATAAGTTGCGGAATCCTTCAGCACAGCGCTCACATGGATGCCGCCTTTGTGCGCGAAGGCGCTGTGGCCAACGAAGGGCTGCTCCTTGCGCAACGGCAGATTTGCCAGCTCTGCCACGAAGCGGGCCACGTGAGAAAGGTTCGCCAGCCTCTCGGCGCCGACCACGGTGTGCCCCAGCTTCAACTCCAGGTCCGCGATCACGGAACATAGATTGGCGTTTCCGCAACGCTCGCCATAGCCATTGATGCAGCCTTGCACGTGCGTTGCCCCAGCCTCGACCGCAAGCAGCGCATTCGCCACGGCAACGTCGGAGTCGTTATGCGTGTGGATGCCGAGAATGCCGTCGAATCGCCTGCGCACCTCGGCGAAAATCTCCGTCAGGCGGCCGGGCAGCGTTCCCCCGTTGGTGTCGCAGAGGCAGAGCACATCGGCCCCGGCGTTCTGCGCCGCTTCCAGCGTTCGCAGCGCAAAAGCGGGATTGGCGTTATAACCGTCGAAAAAGTGCTCCGCGTCGTAGATGACCTCTTTGCCATGGTTTTTCACATAACGGATCGTCTCCTGAATCATCCTCCGGTTCTCTTCTTCGGTAACCCCAAGCGCGCGCGTGGTGTGAAGGTCCCAGCTTTTGCCGAAGATCGATATGGCCGGAGTCCCGGCGGCGATGAGGGCCTGTACGTTGCGGTCCTCTTCAACCGTATTGCGGGCAAAGCGCGTGGAGCCGAAGGCCGTTAACTTCGAATGCTTCAGCTTCAGCTCCCCCGCGCGGGCAAAGAACTCTTTGTCTTTAGGATTCGAACCCGGCCAGCCGCCTTCGATGTAGTCGATCCCTAGCTCATCGAGCTTTTGGGCGATGAGCAGCTTGTCCTCGACCGAAAAAGAGACAGACTCACCCTGCGTGCCGTCGCGAAGCGTAGTGTCCAGCGTAAAGATCTTCATAGCTACTTCTTAGCGGTTAATGCCGGCTGGTCTTCCGGCACCCCGACTTCTTTCTTCTTCTTCAAAAAGGTCATCATCTCGCGCAACTCGCGGCCCACCTTCTCGACCGGATGCTGCCGCGCAGCTTCGCGCATTGCCAGAAAGTTCTTGCGCCCGGTCCGGTTTTCTTCGATCCACTGGCGCGCAAACTGGCCCGACTGCACTTCCGCCAGGATCTTGCGCATCTCCGCGCGTGTTTGCTCATTCACGATGCGCGGTCCGCGCGTATAGTCGCCGTACTCCGCGGTGTCCGAAACGGAATAGCGCATATAGCTCAGACCGCCCTCGTAGATCAGATCCACGATCAGTTTGAGCTCGTGCAGGCACTCAAAATATGCGATCTCGGGAGCATATCCGGCTTCCACCAGCGTTTCGAAGCCTGCCTGCACCAGGGCCGAGACACCGCCGCACAGCACAGTCTGCTCGCCGAACAGGTCGCTCTCGGTCTCTTCGCGGAAGTTGGTCTCGATGACGCCGGCTTTGAGCGACCCCAGGGCCAGCGCGTAGGCCAGCGCGCGCTCGAGCGCCTGGCCCGAAGGATTCTGGTGAATCGCCACCAGCGCCGGCACGCCCACGCCTTCCGTATAGAGTTCCCGAACGCGATGGCCTGGCGATTTCGGCGCGATCATCGAGACGTCTACATCCCCCGGAGGCTGAATCTCGCCGAAGTGAATGGCGAAACCATGGGCGAACATCAGCGTCTTGCCTGCTTTCATGTGTGGAGCGATCTCTTTGCGGTACAGCTCGCCCTGAATGTGGTCGGCGACCAGAATCATAATCGTGTCGGCCGCCTTTGCCGCGTCTGAAGTGGTCATAACCCGCAGCCCGGCATTCTCTGCTTTCGCCCATGACTTGCTGCCGGGATACAGCCCCACAACCACATCGACGCCGGAATCGCGCAGGTTTAAGGCATGCGCATGCCCCTGGCTGCCATAGCCTACTATGGCGACAGTACGCCCTTTCAGCAGCTCCAGTTTTCCATCCTGTTCGTAGTACCGTTTAGCCATTCAGAACTCCATTCATCTGAGAATCCTCCTGCATCGCCTTGGTGAGCACGGGAGGCTGCAGACGCAGCTTCTTGCCTTCCAGCGACATGGCAATCCGCCCGGAGCGGGCGCACTCGATCTCACCGTAACTGCGCATCACATCGATAAATTCTTCCAGCTTTTCCGGATCGCCGGTCGCCTCCAGGGCGAACCCTTCGGTCGAAGAGTCCACCACGCGGGCTCCAAAGATCTCGGCTTCTTTGAGAACCGCCGTCCGCATCTCCTGCGTCGCCCGGACCCGGACTAGCACCAGTTCGCGCATCACCGCGGGACACTCGGTGAGATCGACGGCCTGGAGCACGTTCACAAGCTTGTTCATCTGCTTGATAACCTGCTGCCGCAGGCTGGCATCGACGTCAACCACGATCGTCATCCGCGAGATCTCCGGATCGAGCGTGCGGGCGACCGTAAGGCTTTCAATGTTGTAGCCACGCGCGCTCAATAGTCCGGTGACGCGCATCAGAGCGCCCGGTTTGTTTTCCACCAACAAAGAAATCACTTGCAACATAAAGCCTCGCAACGCCTCCTTACTCGGGCACCGGCACCGGCTGCGGAGGCGCCAGGACCATCTCGTTGATTGCGCCCCCTGCCGGCACCATCGGGTAGACATTTTCAAACGGCGTAACCTTGACGTTGAGCAGATAGGGTCCGGGCTCGCGCACGGCCTCCTCAAGCGCAGGGGCCAAATCTTGCGGTTTTTCGATTGTGCGGCCCTTGAAGCCATAGGCTGAAGCGAGTTTTTGAGCGTCCGGGAAGCACTCCAGCTCAACCGCGCTCAAGCGGTTGTTGTAAAACAGCTCCTGCCATTGGCGCACCATCC
>Ga0070741_10004657_pt1 | contig 31729 bp, 36 predicted proteins | sample Coa_R1_4_FD_66440 | JGI IMG/M metagenome (GOLD analysis project Ga0070741, IMG submission 66440) | Surface soil microbial communities from Centralia Pennsylvania, which are recovering from an underground coalmine fire - Coalmine... | ecosystem: Environmental > Terrestrial > Soil > Unclassified ... | reverse complement strand
TGCAAACCAATTCCGATCTGGAGGCCTCGCTCAATGCCCACGCTCACGTGATGGCAACGATCGCTCAACAGCAGCCGGGAATCACAACCACCGGAATTCAAAAATTTGTTTTGGATGTTGAAGATCAGAATGCTCAGGTTTCTACCTCGCGTAAGCAGGAGGAATCCAATCTTTCTCATGCTGAGAGCAAAAGCGATGCCGGCAAGCAGGCAACCGCCGCATTCAAGCAAATTGATCATAGGATCGATCAGATCGCCATTTTTGTAGACAATAAGAAATCAGACATCTCAGAGGCAACGTACCAGCGAGCGCTGGCTGATATTGCCGCTGCCAACAACAGCGTAGAGCAGGGAGATGCTCAGCTTGCCAACCAAGATTTTGCGGGAGCTGCTATTGCATTTCAAACTGCCCTTCGCACCATCCAAGAGGTAAAAATTTACGTGCAAGCCGAAGCTAAACTCAGTAGCCAATTGCAGATTTCCGGTTCCGATTCTGCTGCTGATTCGGGCGAGCACGGCGACTCTTCTGGGAACAGCCAGGATGGGCATAAAGATTCTCAACCCGATACCCAAGAGGTTCCGTCAGTATTGCATATCGGCTTGTAACTGCGTCAAAAAAAGAAAATCATGCGCATAGTTCGATCAATTTGCGCATTTTTTTTATTACGTTATAATAATGCCATGCAAACACAAAACGCACCTCGTTCTTTATACACAACAGTTACCGCCAAAGATATTTTTAAAACTTTTTGGCGGGGGATCCGAACGCAAAAATGGCGCTTGTTCACTCTGGTGACTTGCGTGGTCGCCGCTAATATCGTTACCATTATCGTTCCGCTCTTTTACAAGCAATTTTTTGATGTAATTGCCTCAGGAGGAGATAAAGCAATCCTGGCCGGCCGGCTGCTTGGCATTATCATCAGCGTTGCCGTGCTTAACGGGATTTTTTGGCTGCTCTACCGCATTGCAACCTGGATGAATAATACCTACCAGCCGATGGTTATGGCCGCCTTAAAGCAGCAATCGTACGACTACCTTATGGAGCATTCGTACTCGTTTTTTGCCAATAACTTTGTAGGCTCGTTGGTGCAGCGGGTCAATCGATTTGCACGGGCATTCGAACGTTTTTCTGATAACGTTATCTGGAATATTTTGCCATTGCTGGTGCGGGTTGTTTCGGTATTGGTGGTCATCTTTTTTGTAAACCATTGGATTGCCTTGGTGCTGGTGGTGTGGATTGCCATCTTTCTTTCATTTAATATTATTTTCTCGCGGTGGAAGTTAAAGTACGATCTTCAAGCTGCCGAGTACGACTCAAAAGCTACCGCATACCTGGCCGATACGATTACCAACCAAAACACCGTTGCGCTGTTTGCAAAATCTTCCTATGAAAAAGACGGCTTTAAAGATGCAACCGGCAACCAGGCGCGAACCTTACGCCATGCGTGGAATCTTGATGCGTTCGTCGAAGGAGGCCAGGCGTTTTTGGGATTTGCCATCCAATTTATTTTATTCTACATTGCCATTGGCTACTGGCAGCACAACCTTATTACCGTTGGAGTTTTTTTCCTTATCGAGGCGTACTTGCTGAGCATCATTGACCAGCTTTGGGGATTTACCAGGCTCGTGCGCGATTTTTACCAAAGCTACGCCGATGCCAAGGAAATGGTGGAAATTCTCATGCTTCCCCATGATATTGTCGATGTTCCTGCTGCCAAAGAATTGGCCGTTTCTAAAGGGAAAATTGAATTTAACCAGTTAACGTTTAGTTTTAATCAAACGCGCAAAGTCCTTGAAGATGTTACGCTTACCATAGCACCGGGCGAGCGGGTGGCATTTGTAGGTCCTTCGGGTGCGGGAAAGACTACGTTTGTGCGCCTGCTCTTGCGCTTGTACACTCCCACAGCCGGAACCATTCTCATCGACGGACAGAATATTGCGAGCGTAACTCAAAATAGTCTGCGAAAAAGCATCGCCATGGTTCCTCAAGATCCCGTGCTGTTCCACCGCACGCTGGCGCAAAACATCAGCTACGGAAAACAGAACGCCACCATCGAAGAGATTGAGGAGGCTGCCCGCCTTGCCCACTGCGATGAGTTTATTAAAAATTTGCCCAGCGGACTGGACACCTTTGTGGGCGAACGGGGAATCAAGCTGTCGGGCGGCGAGCGCCAGCGCATTGCTATTGCCCGGGCGATCCTGAAAAACGCCCCGATTCTGGTGCTCGATGAAGCAACCAGTAGCTTGGATTCTCATTCTGAAATGCTGATTCAGGACGCGCTGAACACCTTAATGCAGGGAAGAACAACCATTGTCATTGCTCACCGGCTTTCAACCATTCAAAAAATGGATCGGATTATTGTTGTTGACGGCGGCAAGATTATTGAAGAGGGAAGTCACAAGAGCCTTCTGCGCAAAAAGCAAAGTCTCTACAAAAAACTCTGGACTCTGCAGGCTGGAGGATTCTTGATTAGCGAGCCGGAAGAAAAAGAGGTACAATCAAAGAAGGAAATTAAGGAAATTATTGAAGAGTAAGTGTAAGAATGTTGCAGCCGTATCGTCATAGGAATAGTAGGAACAAAGGTCGAACTCGTAGTATTTACAACACTAAATCAAATTATTTTAAAAACACACATGAATATTAAATATGTTATTGTTGGTGCGACTGCTGCCGCTATGTTATTGGCAGGAGTGGGAGCGGTTGCTTTAGCCGATACGACGGTGCAGGGTTCAGCTCAAGTGACCATGGGTATGGATACTCATCCAGCCATGGTATTGAACGTTAATGCTAATGGAAAGGTATTATTGCGCGGTACCATTGATACGGTAGGCACGAATTCGATTACCGTAAAGAGTTGGGGAGGAAGTTGGACGGTGAATACTGCCTCGGGAACTCAGGTTTTTCCAGAAGGAAGCCTCAGCCAATTTGCTGCAGGGGACTTTGTAGGAGTACGGGGAACCGTCAACCAATCGGCGTCATTAACGATTGACGCCACGATGGTTCGAGACTGGACAGTCAGAGGAACCATTAAAACCAACCAGCAGGATATCAAGAACATCATCAAGTCCTTGAGTCCGCGAAATTGGCAAGGGACTGCGAGCAATCTTTCAGCGAACTCTTTTACGTTAACCGTCGATGGAACGGCTTATACCGTAAATCTTGCGGCAAATGCAGAAGTAGTAAACAAAGTTTTTGTAAAGCTTCCCTTTGCTGACATCAAACAAGGAGACATGGTTCGGGTATGGGGACCGCTTTCTGGAACCACCATTACCGCCTCCGTTGTTCGCAAAATTTCTCTCTAATTGAAATCGCAAATTAAAAACAGCCCGCGCCGGGCTGTTTTTAATTTGGCGACTGTTTACGATGCCTTTTTTCTGCTACAATTGAGCAATTCCTATGATTTTAGAACCCTTACTTTTTTCCATTCTTACTTTCATATCCACCTTTTCGGGCGGGCTGTTTGCGGTGCGTTTTAAGGGGAAAATCCACTACATCATGTCGTTTGCAGCAGGAGTGCTCATGGGAATTGTGGCATTCGATATTTTTCCTGAAATTATTAACCAGGTGGGCACGTATGGTTTTCGACCCATTGATGTGATGGTGGCTTTGATTGCCGGATTTTTTATCTTTCATATTTTAGAAAAAAGCATTCTTATTCATCATTCCCATGAAACCGAGTATGCCGAGCATAAACATCCTCATGTCGGCGTGCTATCGGCTTTGGCCTTGGCAGGGCACAGCTTTATGGATGGAGTGGCTATTGGCCTTGGGTTTCAGGTAAACTCGGTGTTGGGATTTTTGATTGCGTTGGCGGTAATTTCCCATGACTTTACCGACGGCATGAATACGGTAACCTTAATGCTTTCCCATAAGAATACCGACCGCCGGGCGAAACTGTTTTTGCTGTTAACGGCAGCAACTCCGATTCTTGGAGTTCTTTCAACATTCTTTTTCCAAGTACCTGCCTACGTGCTATTTTTGTACTTGGGATTTTTTGCAGGATTTTTACTCTACATCGGAGCTTCAGATATTTTGCCCGAAGCTCATTATCAAAAAAGTTCATACACTCTTATTGCCCTTACACTGCTGGGAACATTTGTCATTTTCATCATTACTCGGTTTATGTAGGAAAAAACAACGGCCCGGCGTATGCCGGGCCGTTGTTTTTTTGCGTCCGATCACGTTGAAAAACCAAAAAACATAGGCTATGATACCTCTATGAAACAGAATATCGTTATTCAAGATTCCGAGGAGAAGCAGCTCCTGGAAGCAGTGACTCATCGCACTGACATATCGGCCGAGCGCATCAAGCGCTGTTTGGGCATGCCCGACCTTTCGCGCACCGAGGGCAGTCCGCTGAAAGTTCTTGCTGATAACGTGACCAGCATCAAAGACTTTGCTGATTTTGATACCATTGTTATTCCCGAAGTTATTTCCACTGGCATTCTATTTGACCTATTTGGTTTTGCTGTAAACCACCCTGCCCGCAGCGAATCAGATACCTACTATGTTGATCCAACCCACGTGCTCAGAACCCATGACACCGTCATGTGGTATTACTATTTAAATCATCCGGCCATCAAAGAGCGCGTCAGGAAACAAGAGGCGCTTGGCGTGTTTTGTTACGGAAAAGTGTACCGCAAAGATGAGGTAGATATGTATCATATGAACGTATTTCACCAGATGGGCGGCTTATACCTGGTTCCCGACAGCAAAAAAACCTTGACCATCGACGACTTAAAAGATGCCCTAACCAAGATTGTGCAAACCGTTTTCGGAAAAGACGTGAAATTCCGATTCAACCGAGATGAATTTCCGTATACAGATCCTTCGCTTGAAGTAGAGGTGGAGATTAACGGCAAGTGGATCGAAATTTTGGGCGGGGGAATGCCTAAAAAAATTGTTCTGGCTAACTTCGGCCTGGAAGGCTACAATGGCTGGGCATTTGGTTTTGGGCTGGAGCGTTTGGCTATTATCAAAATGGAGATTCCTGACATACGTATCTTTTGGTCAACCGATCCAAGAATCACCAAGCAGTTAAAGAACATTGAAACTAAGTACAAAGAGGTAAGCAAGTACCCGCCGATTATCCGAGACATTTCGTTTGTTATCGATAAAACCATTAATTTAAACCACTATTACGAATTGGTGCGAGACCAGGCTCATAACCTCATTGAGCAAGTTGAGTTGGTTGATAGTTATGAAAACGAAGAAAAGTTTGGCGCAGGAAAGAAAAGCTACACGTTTCGCATTACCTACCGGTCGCTGGAAAAAACCCTGACTGACGACCAGGTTAATGCCATTCACGAAAAGATTATCGAAAAAACCAAGCAAGAACTCAACGCGGTTATTCGGTAAAACGGTAAAAAAAGAAGGGCATTCTGCTTGCAGCAGAACGCCCTTTTGGTTGTTTCAACCAGTGGTCGGCGTTTCAAGTTCTGGGACTTCGATTTTGAGCGACAAACCATAGTGGGCTAATAGTTGCCGCAGGTAGCCGAGATTTTTTTTCCCAAAGCAACGCGGACTCGAGTGTTTAACGAGGCTGATGATTTCGTCCTCCGTGCGTAAACACAGATCTCCCAGAGAAATGCGTGTTATGTTTTCGCGGATCTCGTAGACCAGGCGGATCAAAGTGCTAAAGAACATGCCGGGAACAAAAGGCTGGATGTCCTCAATGCGGATTAGTTTGGCTTCTTGTGGATTCAAAGCCTTTGGAAGATCGGCAAAATTAATCCCAGGTTTTTTTAATGTTCTGTTGCTGCGACCCGCAACGTAGTTTATTGTCCAAGGATCCTTTAAGTCCCATCGGACTCTTCTGATGCCAAGGCGCCGCTTGTGCCGTTCAACTAGGTTGCCAATCGCCCCTTCCCGAGTTTTTGCCGGTTTTGCGAAGGGAGTTTCAAAATTTGGGTTGTCACCGAATCGCGCCACGAAACCACCTTTTTGCTGGCGAACGATAATGTTCATTTTGAGCTCCTAATTTCTGGGGTCAATGATCAAACACGATCTCACATTATAATAATTGTAAAGATTTGTCAAGGAAAACCAAGCAAGAACTCAACGCGGTCATTCGATAAAAAAGATGAGGGCGTTCCGATGAACATCGGAACGCCTTTCAGATTGCTCAGGTTGGTTGATTGGGCCAGCACTCAAGAGATATGCGACCAGTTTCTGCTAGATGGTTTTTAATTCTTTCTAGCTCAGCTTCTGTGATGAGCCCATTCCTAAACGCTTTCATAATTTCGAACATTCGCGGTGGGCAGTTGAGGTTTAGTTCGACAAGAATTTCTTCGGGCTGTCTCCACTTACACATGAGGATCCTCCTTTTGATGAATGACTCGTGTCATTACCCGAGCATGTTATTTTTTATCATCAAGATCGATTCGTTGTCAAGTCAACGTCAAATAGGAATCAGCGTTTTCGAAAGAAAAAAGCCTGGCACGCTCTCATGAGGCATGCCAGGCTTTGGTTAGGGATGAAAAGAACGTTGGGGCGAGTTTTCGTCGGCGTTGCTTTGCCTTGGCGTTACTTCGCTTTGGTATTTTGCCGAGATTACATTCATGAGGTATATCAAGGCAATGGCCAGGAACAATAAAAAGGTGCCAACATTGTAATCGTCTCGAGGCAGTTTCACAATATCCTCCTCGTGAGAAAAGCCATGAAAAAACGATTCCCAGACCCGAATTTACTATAGATTTCTACAGCTCTCCTGTCAACTTGAGCCTCGTGCGCATTTTTGGTACCATAGTAAGTAGCATACGTTTTATCAAAAGTATATTAACGGCAAACGAGTCAAAATTGTCATACCCTCGTTTGGTGTAGAGTGAAAATCAATATTAAAGAAGTTGGCGACGACCAAAAACCAAAGGCGGTAAAAACTGCAAGCAAGGCTCCGGAAAAAAAGGAGCCGGTTTTGGTAAAACCCGAAAAAAAGCCCGTTGCCAAGGCAGAAGTGAAGAAAGAGATTAAGGCAGAAAAACCTGTAACTCCGGAAAGAAAAACAGAGGCAGTAGAACAAATGCCCGAACCTAAAAAATCATCCAAGCCGGGAGAATACGGAGCCAAAGATATTCAGGTTTTAAAAGGGCTGGAGCCGGTCAGAAAACGGCCGGGCATGTATATTGGTTCTACGGGAATTGATGGATTGCATCATTTAATTTGGGAAGTTGTCGACAACTCCATCGACGAATCAATGGCTGGATACGCCAAGAATATTGTTGTCACCTTACTGCCGGACAATCGGGTAAGCATTTCAGATGACGGCCGAGGCATCCCGGTAGAAAAGCATCCCGACACCGGAAAATCAACCCTGGAAACTGTATTGACCACTTTGCACGCCGGAGGAAAATTTGGCGGAGAAGCCTACAAGGTTTCTGGCGGCTTGCACGGCGTGGGAGTTTCGGTGGTATGCGCGCTCTCTACATTCATGGAAGCCCAGGTTGAGCGTGATGGAGGGTTGTATAAGCAAGAGTATTTTAGGGGCACTCCTAAGGGAAATGTAAAACGGGTAGGGGATTCAAAAAAAACCGGAACGACCATTACCTTTGATGCCGATCCGCAAATTTTCCCCGAGATCCGCTATGACTCAAAAAAGATTTTAAACCACTTGCGCGACTATGCCTACCTTACCAAAAAGGTAAAAATTACGTTCCATGATGAGCGCAAGAAAGATCAACCCTCAGACTATGGATTCTATTTTGAAGGGGGAGTTGCCTCATTCGTGAAATACTTGGTTGGCGGTAGAACTCCAAGGCACCCCAATATTTTTTCGGTTGAAACAACTAAAAACGATATTGTGGTGGAAGCGGCATTCCAGTATACCCAGGAAATGGAAAACATTGAGCAGAGCTTTACCAACAATATTTTCAATCCGGATGGCGGAACTCACATTTCAGGATTTAGAACCGCGCTGACCCGATGTTTAAACAACTACGCCCGCCGCGAAGGATTCTTAAAAGAAAAAGAAGAAAACTTTTCAGGAGAAGACGTGCGCGAAGGATTAACGGCCGTGGTTTCCATTCGCATTAAAAATCCGCAATTTGAAGGACAGACTAAAGTAAAATTGGGAAATCCGGAAGCCAAAGGAGCGGTTGAAGATGCGGTCGCAGAAGCTTTAGCAGACTTTTTAGAAAGAAATCCTAGTGATGCCAGGGCTATTATAGAAAATTGTCTTTTGGCAACTAAGGCCCGATTGGCCGCAAAGGCCGCAAGAGCCACGGTGCTGCGTAAAGGAGTGCTTGAAGGGTTGGCTTTGCCCGGAAAGCTGGCTGACTGTTTGTCAAAAGATCCCGAAGAATCAGAGCTATATATTGTAGAGGGAGATTCGGCCGGAGGTTCGGCAAAGCAGGCTCGCGACCGGAGATTTCAGGCTATTTTGCCGTTGCGGGGAAAGATTTTAAACGTTGAGCGCGCCCGCCTGGACAAAATGCTGGCTTCCAAAGAAATTAAGTCATTAATTATTGCTTTGGGAACGGCTGTAGCCGAAGACTTTAGCTTAGAAAAATTACGCTATCACAGAATTATTATCATGACCGATGCTGACGTTGACGGCGCCCACATTCGTACGCTCTTACTTACGTTATTTTACCGATATTTTAAGCCTATTATGGAAGCTGGTTACATTTACATTGCCCAGCCGCCGCTGTATAAAATTCAATCAGGAAAAGCCGTCCATTACGCTTATAACGACGAGCAGCGCGACAAAGTAGTAAAAGACATTGGTAAGACCGGCATTAACATTCAGCGGTATAAGGGTTTGGGAGAAATGAATGCCGAGCAGCTCTGGGAAACGACTATGAATCCAGAAAACCGGCTCTTGTTGCAAGTGCAAGTTGAAGAAGGTCACGAAGCCGACAAAACTTTTGACATTTTAATGGGTGAGGAGGTTGAGCCAAGGAAAAAATTCATCCAAACTCATGCAAAGACAGTGAAGAATCTTGACATTTAATTTTGCAAAAAGCGCCGGCGTGGCGCTTTTTGCTTATATAAACCTGTGATATAATTCTGTTGAACTGTGGTTTCTGTAAACCTTATTATGCTAAAAATATATTTGGCTCGGCATGGTCCGAAGATGCCTATCTAATGGAATACCGTTTGGCGGGTGTGGAAGATCAGCAAGAAACCAGGTAGTTTCATACCAAAAGCATGCTGACTACAGCCCTGCAAAAGTTGCGGGGCTTTTTTCTTTGCTAAAATATCGTGCTATAATTGCTTTGAAATATTTTAAACTTTGAAATTTTATTATATAAAAAGAAGACGCAGGAGGCGAAAAAGTACCGAAGCGGAGCGAGCCCGATACTTGCAATATAAAGAAGCAGCGAGAGAGTTGGCTAAAAGCAGAATTGCATACTATAATGAGCTATACCATTTTGCGGTTTCGCGCATTTCTATAAAAAATACTAAGTCTCGATGGGGAAGTTGCAGTAAAAAGGGAAACCTTAACTTTAGCTACAAAATTGTGCTGCTTCCCTTGGAGTTGGCAGACTACGTGATTGTTCATGAGCTATGTCATCTTGGCGAGTTTAACCATTCGCGGCGTTTCTGGGCGCTGGTTGCAAAAGCGCTGCCAAATCATGTAGCATTAAGAAAACGGTTTAAAGGAATTTCGCGGTACTAAGCGCAGCGGAAAGTCTCACAGTTTGGTTACAAAAGATTTAACTAAAACAAGCGAGCCCGCAGGCGAGCGATAAAACAACTATAACAATTTAAACATTCATGTTCGACAATTTAAAAAAACTTGCAGAGCTAAAGAAGATGCAGGATGAGTTTAAAAAAGAGCGTTTGACGGTTGAAAAGAAAGGGACGATGGTTACCATCAACGGAAACTCTGAAGTAGAAGAAATAAAGTTAAATCCAGAACTGCAAATAGACGAGCAAGAAAGAACCTTGAAAGATGCGTTAAATGAGGCTCGGGAAACTATTCAAAAGAAACTGGTCTCGATGATTAAATTCTAATGTTTTATACCTATATTTTGAAATCTTTAGAAAATGGTTCCTACTATGTTGGTAGTACTCAAGATTTAACCAAGAGGTTTAATTTGCATAATAAAGGATTGGTTAAATCAACTAGGTTGTACATTCCATGGGAAGTAGTATACAAAGAAGAGTATAAAACATTATCTGAAGCATGGAAAAGGGAAATGCAAATTAAATCTTGGAAAAAGAGAAGCGCGATCGAGGGATTATTGAAAAAAATTTAATCATCGTAGATCCTCGCGTGTTGACTTCGTCAACACCGGGACTCAAAAGATGATGAGTTCTGGAATGGGTTTTTAAATTACCATGTCAGATTATTATACCGCACAACGTCAGAGTGGATTGTATGCGGGCGCGGCAGCAGCCGCGCCATTCAAGTTATCGCGGTCAAAAATTGATCTGTTTTTAGAGTGCCCGCGATGTTTTTACTATGACAGAAAGTTGGGCGTTGGAAGGCCTCCGGGGTTTCCTTTTACCTTGAATTCTGCTGTTGATAAATTGCTTAAGCAGGAATTTGATTCGCTCAGAGTTGCTAAAAAAACTCATCCGTTGATTACCCGATACGGGGTTGATGCTTTTCCTGTTGCCCATGAAAAGCTCGACGAATGGCGAAATACCTTTAAAGGAATTCAAGCTTTGCACAAACCAACCAACCTTTTGATTTTTGGCGCCATTGATGACCTGTGGCAAAACTCAAAAGGGGAATACATTGTTGTTGACTACAAGGCTACCGCCAAAAACGAAAGCATCACTCAGCTGGATAAAGATTGGCACGATGGTTACAAACGCCAAATGGAAATTTACCAATGGTTGCTGCGCCAAAATGGATTAACGGTTTCTGATACAGGATACTTTGTCTATTGTAATGGAAGAGCGGACAACCGCATGTTTAACGCCAGGCTCGACTTTGAAGTCACGCTTATTCCGTATACGGGAAGCGACCGTTGGGTAGAAAAAGCTATTACCAATGCCCATGTTTGTTTAAATAACAACGAAATTCCCAAGGCCAGTCCCGGATGCGACTACTGCAACTACATTCACGCCATCGGAACAAAACAATCATAAGGGTCTCTGGTACTTGACAGGAATTCTTGAGCATACTAGGATTAGCCCAGCATGCTTTTAAGCATGGAGGACGTATATTTTTTCTCGTAGATTGGGACAGTGCGAGCCATGATGGCGAGCAAACTACGAGTACCAGACTGATGACAGCGATTTTAGACGCTGGTCAGTTCTAGATCTGGTTGCCTAGACGGAGGCAGCCTAAGCTCTTACCAATAGAGCGAAAAAATCTAGCATAAGCCCATGTACAATGCCTCGAGCAACGTCTCCAGGCCGGGCACGCGCCAGCAGGAATGGTGCCGTCGACAATTGGGAAGCGGTGAGTCTTCTCAAGGAAATCCATTATGGGACCGGCCAGCGCTCCGGACTCGTGAAGCCCTGATTGGTCGGGCGCCGGATCAATATAGTGAGGATACTCAACCTCGCCAAAAGGCTTCACCTAAAAGCACCGACAAGTCGTAAAACATGCGTCGGTGCTATTTTTTTAAAAAACTATTGACATGTCAATCTGATTTAGCTAGTATAGAGGTAAATCTATAAGCGGCCGAAAGGCCGTTTTAAAAAACAAAAAATCTATGTCATTCGTAGATAAGATTAAGAACTTCTTTAAGGAGGTATACGTAGAATTAAGAAAAGTGAACTGGTTAAACCGCCAAGAAGTGTTGCGATACACCTTGATTGTCTTGGCGGTAACAATTATCGTTTCTGCGTTTTTAGGAGGACTTGATTATGCATTTTCAACCGCGTTAAAGACATTTATTTTAAAATAGGCGAGCGAAGCGAGCCTATCTCACAAAGTTATGCCAAAGCAAGTTATTGAACAAGAAAAAAATTGGTACGTAATCCATACCTATTCAGGCTACGAAGATGCCGTTGCAAAAAACTTAAAGCAACGTATTGAAAGCTTGAACATGGAAAACAAGATCTTCAACGTCATTGTGCCGAAAGAAAAGAAGGTAAAGATTAAAAATGGCAAGCGAAAGATTGTTGAAGAAAAAATTTACCCAGGATACGTATTGGTAGAAATGATCGTAGACGACGAGTCCTGGTATGTGGTGAGAAATACGCCTCGGGTAACCGGATTCTTGGGAGCTGGCACCACGCCAATTCCCGTGTCTAAAAAAGACATTGACGACTTAATGAAGCGCATGGAGGTTGCCGAGCCGGAATTTCAGGTTGACGTGGAAGTGGGAGCTGAGGTTAAGATTTTGGACGGACCGTTTAAGGGATTTGAAGGAAAGGTTTCAGAAATTGACCAGGCTCGCGGAAAAATTAAGGTATTGGTCAACATGTTTGGCCGAGACACGCCCGTGGAGCTTGATTCGTTGCAAATTAAAAAAGTTGGAGCGTAGCGACAACCCCGCCCTCTATGCTATCATTGGGCGAAGATAAAAAGAAATGCATTAATAATCATGTAGCGTACCATGTTCTCTAAGATGAGCTTAGAGGGCGGGGTGCTCATGATATTCGCAAATGGCAAAAGAAATAAAAGCAGTAGTAAAAGTACAGATTGCAGCAGGAAAAGCAAATCCTGCGCCTCCGGTTGGACCAGCGTTGGCTCAACATGGATTAAATATTGCAGAATTCTGCCAAAAGTTTAACGAAGCAACCCGAGATAAAATGGGGTATACTATTCCCGCCGAAGTGACGATTTACAAAGACCGAACCTATACGTTTACCTTAAAAACTCCGCTGGCTTCTGAATTAATCAAGAAAGCTGCGGGAGTTGAGAAAGGATCGGGTGAACCGAACAAAAAGACAGTAGGAAAAATTTCAAAATCTCAGTTGGAAGAAATCGCCAAGATGAAAATGGCTGACCTGAATACCACTGACATCGAAAAAGCAGCCAAGATTATTGCCGGTACCGCCAAGAATATGGGGATAGAGGTAGTGAAATAGCTGTACCTAAAGCATAAAAAGAACCGTTGAAAAACGGTTCTTTTTTGTTTTACGCGACAACAATTTGTTGTACAAAGGTCGGCTATTAAAAATAACCTCTGAAAGCAAAATGATTTCCACGTTAAAAAAGTACGGCTTAGCCGTTGCGGGTGCAGCGGTGGCATTGGTTGGTATTGCTCCATTTGCGTTTGCAAGTGGAACGTATATTGACTTGCCATCAACTGCCCTTGCTGACGTAACTGGATATGCTGGCGCTTTGTTTACTGACCTTTGGGTTGTAATCGCCCTGGCTATCGGTTTGCCATTAGCTTTCTACATTATCAGGAAAGTTATCGGACTCGTCCGAGCAAGATAAATTTTCGGGCGCGCACTAACACTGCGCGCCCTTAAATTCAAAACATTATGTCAAAAAGAACACGTTTAGATTTTTCCTGGTCTGATAGAAAACATAAAGAGATGGCGGAAGGTATTAATCGTTTCATGGATGTGATGGACAGAGTTGAGGAACGAGAACGCAAAAGAAACGAGAAAGCCTGGCAAAAACTGGAACGCAAAGAAGTCAGACGCTACGAAAAGGAAACCAACAGAGAGTTTAAAAAAGACAAATTTTAAACCATGCTTTTCCTCTTAACCACGTTTATTATTCCATGGAGCGACACCATGACCACTAACTTACTCTCCGATATTTCAGGGGTTATTTCGGATTTATCACCCCTACTGGTGGTGCTGATTGCCGTGGGAGTTGGCCTTATAATTTTCCACGCAATACTAACCGCCATTCGGGGGCATTAACTCTTGTGGATACCCTTGAACATATCGCTTTTGATTTCTTTAACGCTCTGCGTTATGTATTTTCTAATATTTCGTCCCTGGTGAGTGTTCTGTTTATTCCACTCAACTGGATATTCAATTTCTTGAAAGGCTTTTTTGCTGGCGTATCTACTCCGCCCCCGACAATCGCAATCAACTGGGTATTTCCCAGCAATGTGATTGCGGTTTTCAATTCCATTCCGTATTTTTCAACGCTCACATTTGCCTGCGGAGCTGGCATCTCAATCCTGCTTTTAGTATTTATTTTCCGGCGTCTTGCCGAGTTTTAACCATGAAACACTTTAAAATCCTATTCCTAACCGTATTATTGGCCGTTTCAGGGGCTTTCTTTGCCAAAGCCGGTGTTGCCTCGGCTTCAGGATGCACTACCGGCACAATAGACAGTAATCAACAGGGGATGACTATTGTTGGAAACTGTCCAACAAATGTACGACTTATCGGCGTGCCGGCCGACAACAATGTTTTCTACTCTGATTGCATTCAGCAATGGACTTTAGGCACAGATTTTACCTGGCAATGGAACCCCTTGCCGGTATGCGGAGGCTGGCACGGCGGAGCAAATCAGACATTCTGGTTTTTTATTCCGCAGGGGCAGTCCTATGACTGCCATGACCTTAACAGTTGCATAGCCTCTGCTACAGACGGCGCGTGGCTGCTGCATAGGGTTAGCGGTGTTTGGAGTTTTATGCCGACTGGCCCGACTATCACCATTACGGGGCCGGCTAACGCTTCAACGCAGACAGATAAAAACACCCAGCTTACGGGCGGATGGGATGATATTGACCCAAATCTGTATGAGGACATACGGCTTTATTGGCATCATACCGGCAGCGGCATTACTTCCACGTCCACCGGAAAAATATTGTCCGCAACTGCGAGCAGCGGGACATTTTCAGTGCCTCTTTCTGATTTTGACTTTGATTACAACGGCGATTGGGTGCTGACTGCTGTTGCCGACTATAAAGCATTGCAACTCTCCGATTTCTTGCAGACAAGCGATTTAACTTCGCCGACTGGCTATCACCTAAACATCAACTTTTCAACGCTCACTACGCCATTCACATTCACCGATTGGCCGACTTGGTACACCAACAATGCATCTGGCGGATATTCTGCTCCCTCTGATTTCGGAAATTCTTTTATAGATTTTTTCAAGCCAATTTTTGAGAATGCCTTTGGGTTTGCCAACCAGGTGCTTAAATATTTTGATGCAACCCAGGCGGAAGCACGGGGGCAGGAGCTTGGCTCGGTGTTTCCGGTAGCAGATGCCTACCTGCACAAAATAGATTTATTTTTTGGCGGATTTCCGTTGTCCGCGTTTTTCCTATTTGTCGTGATTGTGATGATGGCAATTTTTGTCATCCGAACGATTTTCAAGTTCATTCCATTTTTCGGTTAGTTGTAGCGGGCAGATATGCGACACAGAGGCGCACCAAGACTGCCCGCTACAACTGATTAAAAAATCAGCCCTCGTTTGAAAGTTAAATGATGACTTGCGAGGTTAAACAAGCGGGCGCTTTCACACTCTTTCACGCACCGCGCGCCACAACTCTGTGGTGGTAAGTTGCATCAACCTATTTGGCGGCCTGGGACGTCTAAAAACCCAGGAGGTTTTAAATGAATGTATATTAATTCATTTGCCAATAAGGGACTTTCAGTTCCGAGAATTAAAATTTCTCAACGGGACTGAAAGACCTTATACAAAGGTTTTAATGAATATATATTTCGCAAAATATATGTTCATTAAAACTACTATCGTTAAGTTCTTTTGCTCTCTTTTCTTTCAAGAAAAGAGACGTAGAGCGCATTGTCGCTCTAATAAAAAAAACGCGGCGAAAAATTAAAAAATTAACAAAAAATCTATGACACTCAACACAATTTTATTTTTAGTGGTCGGCGGGTTAGTAATATTATTAATTATTTTTTATCCATTCAGAAAAATGTTTTTTAACGGAAAAAATACAAAAAATTTAATCATTGATCTTGAAACGGCAATGAAAAGGGGAGTGATAACGGAAGAAGAATTTTTGATGATTTGCGCTAAAAGGTCGGAGGATAAGTTAAACGATTTTTTAGAGAAAAAAAGCAATAAAAAAAGCAAACGTAAATAGTTTGCAAATGTTGCCTCGCGCGCGTGTGCGCGTGCGCACGCGATCCCCCCTACCCCCCTTATATCACAGCGCATAAAATCTTGTCAAATATTATTAATTACAACGCTATGGACTGCGATTTATCACAACCACAAAATTATCAAGGAAATACACCGGCAGTCGGTGAGCCTTTCGCGTTTCAACATATTACTTGCAACACATCAGAAGCCGAGCAAGTAACCAACGGTACGGCCAATTTCTACATTAACAAGCAATTAGATTACGGCCAGATTTTAATATTAACTTTCTTACTTTTGTTTTTCGTCTTCGGTACGATAAAATTCCTTTGGAATTATATCTATCAGCACGAAACTCAAAAACTCTAACCATGACATTTGATAACGGGGGAGCGGCCGAGTTCTTTGGCATGATATTTATTTTTCCAATTTTATTCTATTTTACTTTCGTGCTTTTTGAAGGAATTTCTGAAAACTTAATTCACTTTTTCAGATACTCCGATAGAAGGCCGCGAATGAGATAACCATGATTACTACAGATCAAATTTTAGCAAATACCTTTTATAGTTTCTTTTACTGTTTTGGCGACTATGTAATTTACATCTGGGCAACAGCGCTGGGATTTGCGATTATTATGGCTTTAGTAAGGATGCTAACAAAAAGGTAATTTGAAAAGTTCTTGTCCGATCTGGTTTTACAGTATTTGACTTATCTGATAAAAACTGATAAAATCTAAATTGTTAAGGATTATCAATAAAATATAGTTAAAACTATGGAAGATAACAGCCGAAAATTTGATTACCGGATTAATAGTCCCGATCCACATATCGTTGCTATTTTGGCAGCAATAGACGAGATCAAGGGAGTTTTTCGCGTAGGTCTTCGCATGACACCACAAGCAATTACCAGTCTCCGTAAATCATTATTGGTTACTTCCGCTGGGGCTTCAACTCGTATAGAGGGATCAAAACTTTCTGACGAGGAAGTAAAAAAGATTATGCAGGGCTTAAAAACCCAAAAACTGAAAGATCGTGATTCCCAAGAGGTTCAGGGCTATCTTGAAACCCTCAAAAATGTTCTTGATAACTACAAGGAATTACCACTGCGCGAGAGCGTCATTAAATCCCTTCACAAAGAACTCTTAAAATATTCAACAAAAGATGATCTACATCGCGGAGAATACAAACATAAAGAAAACATGGTTGGTGTTCTTGATGACAAAGGAAATGTGAAAGAAATAATGTTTGAAACAACACGTGCATATCTTACACCAAAAGAAATGACTGAATTAGTGGAATGGACACAGGAAGCACTTGAAAAAGAGCGTTTCCATCCGTTACTTATCATTGCCAACTTTATTATTGAATTTCTTAAAATCCACCCCTTTGAAGATGGTAATGGACGGCTTTCACGTGTCTTAACAAATATTTTGTTGCTTCGCTCCGGTTACTCATTCGCAGAATATATCTCACATGAGAAAATTATTGAGGAACGCAAAGATCAGTATTATCTTGCGCTACGCTCATCGCAAATAACTTTCAAAGAGAAGCAACCTACTATTGCTCCTTGGCTTAACTTTTTCCTTTCAGCGGTTAAAGAACAAGCAATGCAAGGAATGGTACTTGTTGAACAAGAAACGCATGAGGATGTAATGTCGCCTAAACAAAATGCGGTTTTGGAATATCTTTCCAAGGTACAAGAAGCTGCTCCAAGTGAAATTGTAAAGGCAACTGGAATTATGATGCCGTCTGTCCGCAAATCACTTGATCGGCTTATTGAAATGGGTAAGGTGAAACGAATTGGTCGTGGACGTGCTACTAGATACGTAAAATTATAGAAATTGATTCGTAGTATTTATGATTGAATCAAAGTTACAAGAATTTCTAGATAGGGAAATAAACTTGAATCAGGGGCATATTTCGCAAGGTTCAAAAAGCCATACATATATCCGTGATCTCCTTGCAAATAAGCACATAACTGATTCAAGTTTCCCCTGGCTTGTGGAGGGAGATTTTTTGAGTGGATCATATGCCCGTGGCACAAAATTGCATCCCCTAGATGATATTGATGTCATGATCGTACTGGACGGCGCAGGACTTATACCAGTTGGATTAAATGCCACGCATTATGTTCGCGGTAACTCCGAAGGTATAAATAGTCCGGTGCATAACCATCTTGGGTTAGATAATTTGCTAAATTCTCATTCAGTTCTTGAAGCTTTTCAAAAAGCATTAGCACAATCACATTCGGACTCAACAATTAAGAAAAATGGCCAAGCTATAAATGTAAAGTTGAAATCATATAACCTTGGCATTGATATTGTACCTTGCTTTCATATAAAACCTTTTGATGCTACGCAGAAGGATTTTTACTACATTCCGATTGGAAATGGCAATCCAGGTTGGTTAAAAACTAACCCTCAAATAGATGAAGCAATTTCTAAAATGTTACACGAAAAGCATAATAAAAAATTAAAGAGTGTTATTAAGTTATTGAAATACTGGAATAGAGAAAAAAACGCCGATCGCATACGTTCATATCACTTAGAGACTATTGCTTGGTATGTTTTTCATAATCATACTTCCTCAATTACTTCAATATCCGAAGGGATAAGGTACTTTTTTAATAATGCGCGGCCATATCTTGAAAATCAGCTTAATGAGGCAACTGGCTTCGGCGGTTTTGTTGATAGTTATATGTTGCCACAAGATCGCCAATTATCATTGGCTGCTTTTGACCGAGCAAAGGCGGCCATCCAATCAGCTGGTTTATTAGCACCTCTATCTGGTTGGAAAATATTATTTGGTGATAATTTTGGAAATTAATATATGCCACTAACTAGACGAGAAAACTTGCTGAAATATGCAGAGGAAACAGCCTATTCATCCAAAGGTCATTTCAAGACCGCGGATTTTAATAAAATTTCTTTGAGGTTTTATATTATTGTCCCTATAGTACTCTCAATATTTTTGATTATCTATCCTGGTTTACCGCAAGAAATAATCCGCATTTTGAATTTATTAAATATAATATTTGCGATTTTAGCACTTACATCTCCTTTGGTTAGTAATCAGGATCAGGCCTGCAAAAGAATTGATGAACATATGTCTCTTGGAAATTCGTATCTTGCCCTACACAAAGAAATTAGGAATTTAGCGGCTGAAGCTGAAATAACGAAAGAACAACTTGATGAAATAACAAAGAAAATGTCTGAATTAGATCACCAAAGTAGAAGTCTTCATATCAGTTTTTTTGGCCGACTATGGTCAAAATTTACTATTCATAAAGAAATGGATATTGAATGGATTTATCAAAAATAATCATAAAAAACTATGAAAAACTTTAAATTGCTTTTCTTTTTTCTTGTAATTATTTTTCTTTTACCCTTTCAAACTAAAGCGGCAGACCAACCCCAGCAAGCGCAACAAACTGGACAACAAAATCCTATCATCGTAAAAGCAAAGGTTATAGAAATCGTAAGTACGGGTCAAGAACAAGGAGACAATGGTCAAAATGTGCCAAGCCAGGATATTAAGGTAAGAATTTTAGAGGGAAGCGATGCCGGCAAAACCGTAGAGTTTACGAATGATTATGTGATGCTGAAAATTGATGATGATTTGTATTTGAGTGAAAATCCACAGCCCGATGGGACAGTCCAATATAGCATGAAAGACCCCTATCGTATCAACGCCATAATAATGTTTCTGTTGATATTTCTTGTTTTGGTATGGTTATTTGGAGGTTTCCAAGGGTTGCGAGGTTTGGTTAGTCTCTTTGGGAGTTTATTGTTAATAACCTTTGTTCTTGTCCCCAGTATTTTGCACGGTTTTTCGCCCTTCATTGCAAGTTTTGGTATCGCCGGAATTATCATTATTGTTGGCTCTTATATTACTCACGGTTTCAATAAAACTACTACGGTTGCAGTTATTGCAATGATTCTAACAGTTGCGGCTACGGCACTTCTAACATACTGGGCAATCAATGCAACTTATTTACAGGGATTTGGTGATGAAAGTGCGCTGTATCTTAACAGTTATGGTAGTAATGCTCCTAACATTGATCTTGTTGGACTTCTTTACGGAGGCATTATGATTGGGCTTCTGGGTGTTCTTTATGACGTTGCTATTAGCCAGGCGATATCTGTTGAGGAATTACATAAAGTCGCTTCCCATTTATCAAGATGGACTATCTATAAACGAGCTATCAGAATTGGTAGAGAACATATTGGCGCACTGGTTGGGACGCTTGCTATTGCCTACATCGGGGTTTCCCTACCACTCATTTTACTTTATGCAAAAACAGGGTTTCCATTTTTGGTAACTATTAACCAAGAAGTTTTTGCTACAGAAATTATCCGAATATTAGTAAGCAGCATTGGTTTGATAATTGCTGTGCCAATTACCACTTTACTTGCAATATATATCGTTATCAGAAAACAAGGTGAAAATCTTGATGAAGAAACAATAAAACAGGAAGAAGAAAAATTAGAACATTTTAATCACACTCATTAAGAAACAAAAAACAGAGTAGTTACTCTGTTTTTTGTTTGCTGCATTTCTTACATAAACCATAAAATTCAAGAGAATGGTGTTGAATATTCGTAAACTTTTTTGTCTGCTGTAAAATTTGTTCGTGCATTGCAGGTAGGTTGCAATCTTCAATGTCTTCAATTCTGCCGCAACCGGTGCAAATGATATGGTGATGGTGCGCCATATCAAAAAACTCGTAGTGAGCATGGTTCTGGCGTAAATCAATCTGGCGGATAATTCCGCTGTTTTTCAGTTTAGTTATGCAACGGTAAATTGTAGCGGGATCAAGTTTTCTGCCAATACTATCAATGACATCCTGGCTCGAAATGGGATGTTTTGATTTTTTTATTAGAGAAAGTATCTCTAAGTGTCCAGGAGTAGCCTTCATACCAGCCTTTCTTAAGAGGGGACGTAGATCGTTATTTTGTTTATTTTCCATAAACTCACCATATCACAAACGCAAATCACTTGCAACTAATTTGACCCTTTGTACGCTGCTAGCCTATGATGACAACATTATGAAAAAGACAATTTATAAAATTTCCTTCTTAACATTGGTGATTTTTTTATTGCTGCCATCCATCACTTTTGCTGCCTGGTGGAACCCGCTGTCTTGGTTTGGTGGTAAGTCCACTCATGCCAACGAACAGGTTGCTATCAAAGAAACTTCTAATCAAAATCCAGTAGTTCTGCAACAATCAGTTGTAAGCAAAAAACAGATTGCAAAAACAACAGCTCCTATTATTGTTCAGACTATTGCTCAACCCAATACTGATGAACACGTAAGAGGTGTGGTGATGGAGGTTGTTCAACAATATCTGCCACAAGAAGAATTAGAAAGGATAAGAAGTGTTACTGATCATACCACGGCAAATTTTGATCCCGATAAAACTGGATTACAGTTGGCATATATTCCTGGGTCAATGATAGCTGATGATGGTACTTATTTTTCTGCTACTCATTTGGGTTCTGGTGATTTAAATACTGGCGAGGCAACTCTTGGGGACACAACTATCAACGGTGGGCTTTCTGTGCAAGGAAGTGTAAATTCTCAAGGTTTTACCACAAGCAACTTGCAAGTCGGTTCTGGGGGTAATTCTGTTGGTATCACGCTTTATGATGCTGATACAAACGAGCCAATGTGTTTAAAAGTTAAGAGCGGGTCTATCGCAATATATTCAGGTACGTGTAATTAAAAAATAAAATTATGAACAAAAAAATTATTTTATTCATTGCCGGTTTTATTCTTGTGGGTGTGCTAAGTTTTATTTTTGGTGTTGGTATTTTTAAAAATATAAACAATAACCAAAATGGTAATTCATCCACAGTCCAAGTGGCGACTAGTTTTTATCCGCTTTATTTCTTTACGCAGCAAATTGGAGGAGATAAGGCAAACGTGATTAACATTACTCCCGCCGGAGCCGAACCTCACGATTACGAACCTACACCAAAAGATATTGCTCAAATTGAAACCAGTAAAATGTTGGTATTGAACGGTGGCGGATTAGAGGCATGGGGTAGTGATATACAGCAAAATCTTAATGGTAAAAATACTGTGGTAATTACCGCGGGCGAAGGACTGACTAATCAGAAGGTAGAGGAAGATGGACAAGCAATAGTAGATCCCCATATTTGGCAAAGTCCACCGTTAGCAAAGGAAATGGTAGATAAAATTACCGATGGATTTATTCAGATTGATCCAAATAACAAAGATTATTATTTGCAAAATGCTGAAGCTCTGAAAGCCAAGCTGGATGATTTAGACAAGCAATACAAAGATGGATTAGCAAGTTGCCAAGAAAAAAACATCATTACTTCTCACGCTGCATTTGGGTACTTAGCCACTGCTTACGGATTAAATCAGGTTCCCATTTCTGGCCTTTCGCCAGATGCCGAGCCTTCGCCACAACAATTAGCCGATGTTGTTAAGTTTGCCAAAGCCAATAACGTAAAATACATCTTTTTTGAAAGCTTGGTAAGTCCAAAGTTATCCGATACTATCGCATCGGAAGTTGGAGCGAAAACTCTTATTTTAAACCCGATAGAGGGCTTAACTGATCAAGAAATATCGCAGGGTAAAAATTACTTTACTGAAATGCAGAGTAACTTAAATAATCTGCAGATTGCATTGCAATGCAAGAAATAAATCATTCAAAAAATATTATTGAAGTTAAAGATGTTTCTTTTAGCTATGGCAATGAAGAAATATTAAAAAGCATCACTCTTGATATTCACAGAGGAGATTATCTTGGTGTGGTTGGTTCTAACGGAGCAGGGAAGACTACTCTTATCAAAATCATTGTTGGGCTTCTAAAAACTAACCGAGGGGCTATAAAGCTTTTCGGTAAGGATATAAAAGATTTCAAAGATTGGTCAAAAGTTGGCTATGTGCCACAAAAGGTTACCAACTTTGATGTCAATTTTCCTGCAACTGTGGCGGAGGTTGTGATGATGGGAAGGTATGCCAAAAAAGGTTTATTTAAATATCCAAACAATGAAGACAGAAAAATTGTAGAAAAAGCACTTTTGCAGGTTAATATGTTGGATTTTAAGAAACGCCTGATAGGAGATTTATCAACAGGTCAACAACAAAGAGTATTCATTGCTCGCGCTTTAGTTGGCCAGCCAGAGATTATTTTCTTGGATGAGCCTACTACTGGTGTTGATAAGAAATCCCAAGATGATTTTTACCAAATTCTTCAAAAACTAAATAAAGATTTAGGCATAACTCTTGTGCTTATCACTCACGATGTAGAGAGGATTTTAAAAGAGGCGATGCACATTGCTTGTATAGATCATCGCTTAGTTTGCCATTCATCGCCAGAAGAATTTTTACGTGATAATCCATCACTCAATCTTTATGGCCACGAAGTAAAAATCATTGAACATCACCATAAAAAATAAATGTTATTAGATATTTTTCAATATAGTTTTATTGTTAGGGGATTGGAAGCCGGAATTATTATCGCCATCATTGCACCGTTGATTGGTATATTTTTAGTATTGCGGCGATATTCTCTGATTGCTGACACTCTTGCTCACGTTTCGCTTGCCGGCATAGCTGTGGGGTTGCTTTTGGGTATTAATCCCGTTTTTACAGCCCTTGGAACAACAGTTATTGCTTCTTTGGGCATTGAAAAACTACGGACTTCAAAAAAAGTGTATGGCGAGTCGGCATTAGCCTTATTTCTTTCTGGAAGTTTAGCACTCGCAATCGTTTTATTAAGTTTGGCTCATGGCTTTAATACCAATCTTTTTAACTACTTGTTTGGGAGCATTGTAACCGTAACTTCAAAAGATATTTATATTATTTCAACATTGGCAGTTATCGTTATAGTTGCTCTCGCATTGTTTTACAAAGAGCTTGTTTATATCAGCTTTGATGAGGATTCGGCAAAAGTAAGTGGCATACCTATAAAATTTATCAACACAATTTTAATTATTCTGGCCGCGATCACAATTTCTCTATCAATTCCAATAGTCGGGGTTTTACTCATCGCAGCCCTCATTGTCATACCCATAGTTACTGCTCTCCAGTTAAAGCAGAGTTTCACGAAAACTATTTTATACGCGGAAGCCATTTCGCTTTTTTCTGTTGTAAGTGGATTATTTTTATCTTTTTATTTAGACCTTTCCACTGGTGGAACCATAGTTTTAATCATGCTCGCTTTATTTTTATTGGTATTTACATTCAAAGTTGGAATTTCGGATATGATTAGCGTTTAGCCTGCTTTAACTTTAAGCTATATGCCCTTACTGTGCTTCGTCCACATATAGTTTTTATGACCTTAGTTAAAGTGGGCTAAATGCTAATTATGTAAGGGTAGTTAGCATACAGTTCCTTCCGGAACTTCTGCGGTGCAGTCCGCTTGCCTTCTTCAACTGCTCTCGCAGTAAGGTCGGCGGGGGAGGCAACAAGCGAACATTTAAGCGCCCCCAGAGGTTAGATTTTCTGGGGCTGTTTTATTAAACCTTGTCAAACTATTGACAAATGTTTAATAAAATGATAAGGTCAAAACTACAATTTAATCTAATAAACCATTGTCCCGAAAGGGTCAACAAGTGAAAACTTGTTTGAGACTAACAATGTGGTAATATGAAAGCACGCCCGTAGCAATACGGAAACGGCACATAGGTAGCTTCGGCTACTGAAAAACCCACTGATTAGTCTCGGTGGGTTTTGTGTTTTTATGAAACTATATGATGCAATAAAACAATTCAATCAGTGGCGCGCACTGAAGGTTAAAAGGATAGATGGTTATGACCTTGACTTAAGGCAGTTCTGTATTTTTGTTGGCAACAAAGATATTGAAAATATAACCATTCAAGAAATTATGGCCTGGCTTGCGTGGTATAAAAAGCTGGAGTTCCAGCCGTGGACTGTCTTAAAGAAAGCAATGGCGTTGCGAAAGTTCTTTGAGTATTACGGCAGAATGAAATATGACGTAATAGATTATTGGTTGGTGCCAATACCTCGTAAAGAGTTTCAAATGCCCCGCGTATGCACAGAAAAGGCTTATAGGCAGCTTTTAGCTGTCATCCCGAAGAAAACTACAGCCTATTATCATTTAAGAAATAGGTGTCTTATAAGTTTGCTTTGGGACACTGGCGCAAGAATAGGTGAGATTACAGCACTAAATGTTGGTGATATTGATACAAAAAATAATACTATCATCATCAAAACAGAAAAGTCTCGCGGTATGAGGCCATTCAGAAAATTACCCTACGGAAAAGAAACGCAAGTGGCGATGACAAAGTGGCTTAAGTGCCGCGCTCATATTGCCTTGGACTACAATTTGCCAGAGCCGGACGCGTTATTCGTTGGCTTAAAGGCAACAGGAGGCAAGAGATTGGCAACTTCGGCAGCAAGTGAGATATTCCGCAAATACTCAAATATTGCGAAGCTGCCAATCGTCAATGCCCATTCTTTGCGCCATCACTTTGGAAATGATTTAGCTAAACGCGGATTTAACAATTCTCTCATTTCAGAAGCAATGGGGCATAGTCAACTTACATCATCTTTTCAATATACTCAAATCAACAACGATGATTTGAATGGTATTTTGAGAAAGAGACTTGAAAGTGCAAATAAAAAATAATCACGATACGATTTAAAAGCACTCCTTAAAAAGAGTGCTTTTAAATTTGACATACTTTTTGAAAGGGGAGTATAATTACCTCATCAGAAAAGAACTTTGCAACTTGATCATAAATTTTCTTTTCAACGGCAAAATTTTTATTGCAGGTACTGCGCGAAATATGGGGATAGAAGTGAAATAAGCAAAAACCGCGGAGTAACCGCGGTTTTTGATTGCTTGTGCTGGATACTATTTCCTCGACATTCATTTTGCGATAATCGCAAGAATGAATGCGCCCCGCCAAAGGCGGGAGGAAACATAAATCCGTTAGCCAACATTTGCATGGCAAATGTTGGCAATATTCTCTAAAGAGAATATTGCTGGGGCAAGCCCCAGGGATTTCTATTCCTGCACGCGCATAACTTCCTTTGCGTAAGGTCCTTTTGGTCCTTCTCCGATTTCGAAGCTAACCTTGTCTCCAACTTTTAAGTCATTGAAAGTAGTGTCTTTCAAATCGTTAGCGTGGAAGAAAAGATCTTTTTCTTCTCCTTCGCGAGCAATGAACCCAAATCCCTTTTCTGTAAGGTTTTTGATTGTTCCTGTCATGAATATATTTTTAAGTACTTCCTTGTGTTAAAAAACCCGACCCCGTTCTTCTTTTTACAAGTTGTTTAGATGTTAACATGGATACTTCTTGCTGTCAACGTCAACGGTGCTTTGCATTTAAAAATGCGAGGTGTTAAAATAGATCAATTCTGGACCTAAGGTATCTATAGATTTACTTTGTAATTTAATTATTCACTTGATTGGCGTTCGAAAATTAATTTTCGAACGCCGACTCCTTGAGATATGATCCTCTCAGACAAGGATATTAAAAAAGCGCTCCAAGACGGAAAAATAAAAGTTGATCCGCTATTCCCTAATTCCATTCAGCCTGCCTCAATCGACGTGCATTTGGGATCGGACTTTTTAATCTTTAAAAATACCAGCAACGTGTGCATTGATCCAAAAGATCCCATTGATGATATGATGGATCCTCTTACGATTGATGATAACCGCCAATTTATCTTGCATCCTGGTGAGTTTGCGCTTGGAATGACGTACGAAACCGTTTCGGTTCCCGACGACATGGTTGTCCAGTTAAACGGAAAATCTTCATTGGGTCGCATTGGCTTGATTGTCCATGCAACTGCCGGCTATGTAGACCCGGGAAACACCTTAAAAATTACCCTCGAATTGCATAACTTAGCCAACTTGCCCATAAAGCTTTACTATAAGATGCCTATTGCCCAGGTTGCTTTTGTAAAACTCTCAAGCCAAGTGGATGTACCGTATGGTAAGGATGGTTTAAATAGTAAGTATTTTGGCAGCGTCAAGCCGGTGGCTAGCCAATACCACAAAAACTTTACCAAAAACAACGAGTGGATTGATTTCAAATAATATGAAGAGTGTTGTAACTATCAAACGATTCGACAAACAAATTCCCTTGCCCGAGTACAAAACTGAGGGAGCAGCGGCGTTTGATTTGTATGCGCGCGAGTCGGTAGAAATTCCACCGAAAGAATTTAACTATATTCCACTTAACGTTGCTGTTCAAACGCCGCCAGGACACTTTTTATTGCTCGCTCCGCGAAGCTCGACCCACAAAAAAGGATTATGGATGGCCAATGGCATTGGCATTGGTGACCCCGATTTTTCCGGCGACCAAGACGAGTATCGAGCCGTGTACTACAATTTTACCGACAAACCTGTGATGGTTGAAAAAGGCGAGCGTATTGCTCAAGGCCTTATCGTAAAGCACGAAGCGGTGCAATGGCAAGAAGTAGATACGATGCCAAATAAAACTCGCGGAGGATTTGGAACTACTGGAAAATGAAAAAAGGAAAATTTTTTGTTTTAGAAGGAATTGATGGATCAGGAAAATCTACTCAAGTTGCGTTGTTGGCAAAATATTTGCAAAAAAAGGGATATCGGGTTGAAAAGATGCATTTTCCTCAGCACGAAGAAAAATCAGCGGGTTTAGTCGACGAGTATTTATCGGGAAAGTACGGGCAAGCAGATGAAGTTGGACCATATGTAGCATCAGTTTTTTATGCCTGCGATCGCTATGACGCAAGTTTTAAAATTAGAAAATGGCTGAACGAGGGAAAGATTGTTATTTCAGACCGCTATCTTGTTTCTAACATTGGCCACCAAGGTGGCAAAATTAATAGTAAACAACAATGGAAAAAATATGTTCATTGGTTGTACGATCTAGAATATCGCCTTTTTAAAATTCCAAAACCTGATTACACCTTTATTTTAAAAACTTCTCCGCATGTTTCGTCTGTTTTAGTTCAAAAATTAACAGCAAAGGATAAAAAAAAGAAAAAAGAAGGCTACCTGAAAGGAAAAAAAGATATTCATGAAAGCAATATAAGTCATCTGCAGCATGCATTAAAGTCCTATTTGTGGGTAGCTGAGGAATTTCCAAAAGATTTTACAGTGATTGACTGCTTAGACAAAAACGTAATGTTGCCGGTTGAAGTTGTGAACAGTTTAATCATAAAAAAAATAGAACATATACTATAACATGGAACTCAATAATTTTGCGCCGGTATCTGAGCAGCTAGAGCTTACCGCAGACGAGCGCTACTTGATCGAATCTTTTTTTACCAACTTAGATAAGTCCGTCTACGGCATTACCTTTTTGCCTCCGGAAGTAATTGGCGCCTTGTGTTCGCGCGCCAGCCGGGCAAAAGATGATTTGCGCCTAGCGTTTCTTAAAGAGTTTATCAAACCATTTTTAGATGTCGAGGGAAGTTATTCCGAGTCACTAAAAGCGCTCATTGATTTTTTGCACAAGTACCCAGCCGAACTTATTTTTGCCAACCCAAAAGCACGCGATTTTTACATCACTTGGCTTGCCCAATTTGGTGATGACTCCATTGCTCAAATGGGTGGTACCCACTTGGTATATACCGGTATTTCACAGCTGGCCATCAAGCACATTGAAGACATGCGCTTGGGAATTGCCCCAATTGAGAAGTCTACGCGCTACGTTGATTATTCTTCAAAGGTAGGCGGCAGCTACCGATACTATACCGATCCGACACTTGAAAACATCGGCCTTATGCAAGAGTACAAAGCTGCCATGGATCATTTGTTTGAAACGTATGCATCGCTCATGGCAAAGTATTTAGAATTTTTAAAAAGCCAGTATCCAACCGAAGAAGAGCGACTGTTAAAAACCAAAGCCTTTGATACGCTGCGACTGCTGTTGCCGGTTTCAACCTTAAGCCAGGTGGCGCTCTTTTCTAACGGACAGTCGTTTGAATACATGATTAACCGGGGATTGGACCACAAACTTGGTGAAATTCGCTGGGCGTCGCAAGCTGCCCTCGACGAACTCAATAAAGTCATTCCTGCCTTTTTGCGAAGGTTAGAGTCAGACGACTCAAAAACCTACCGCAATTATTTGTCTGGCAAAGGCGAGCGAGTCCAAAAAGCTTTGGCTATGGTTGGTTTTGGCAATACCCAGGTAGAGTCAAAAGACAGTCCGGTAAAACTGCTGGAATATGATCCGGAAGGCGAAGACAAAATTATTGCCGGCCTTATTTATCCTGAAACGCATGAAGCCTTTGATGTGGTTTTAGGGAAAGTAAAAAAAATGTCCCAGCAAGAAAAAGAAACCATCTTGCAAGAAGTTCTTAAAGACAGAAAAGCAAAGTATTACAAAATTCCCCGGGCGTTTGAAAATATTTATGTTCGGTTTGAAATTTTAATGAACATTGGCGCTTGGCGAGATTTGCATAGGCATCGTATTCAGACTCAAATGCGTCAGCGCTTTACTATTAACCACGGGTTTGATGTTCCCGAGGGATTGAAAGATGCTGGTTTGGAATCATCCTACATTGCTGCTGTTCAACAAGCTGAGGAGGTGTATCGAAAAATAGAAAAAGTTGACATAGATATGGCTCAGTACTGCTGCACGATGGGCCACCGGGTCAGATTTATGCAGTACCAAAACATGCGAGCCTTTTTCTGGGAAGCAGAACTGCGCACAACGCCGCAGGGGCATCCAGACTACCGTAACATAGAGCAAGAAAAAGCCCGCCAGATCCAGCGCATTTATCCCTTAATCAGCAAGTACCTTATGGTTGATATGAACGACTACGACTTTGCCCGCCGCGGAGATTCTGCCAAAATTTTAGCCAAAGAAGCCGAACTGAGAGCGCAGTTAAATAAAGTAAGTTAGTATGGCAAAAGAATATAAACCTACCATTGGGCTAGAGATTCACGCTGAGTTGAATACCAACTCCAAGATGTTTTGTTCGTGCAAAAATGATCCAAACGAAAAGCGCCCGAATGTAAACATCTGCGAAGTCTGTACCGCTCAACCCGGAACCTTGCCGGTTGCCAACCAAGCAGCCATTAAGAAAGTTATTAAGGCGGGCTTGGCATTGAACTGCCGAATTGCCGAAGTTTCTAAATTTGACCGTAAAAATTACTTTTATCCGGATTTACCAAAAGGATACCAGATTTCGCAGTACGACGAGCCGCTCTGTGAAGACGGATTTTTGGAAGTCGAGGGCCGCAAGATAAAAATTAGGAGAATCCATTTGGAAGAAGACACGGGAAGGCTAGTGCATCCCGACGGCGCCGATTATTCACTGGTTGATTTAAATCGGGCCGGGGTGCCGCTTATGGAATTGGTTACCGAGCCAGATATTACCAGCGGCAAAGAAGCTCGGGAATTTGCAGAAGAACTGCAGCTTATCTTTAGATATTTGGGAATTTCGGACGCCGACATGGAAAAAGGCCAAATGCGCGTTGAGGTAAACATTAGCATGAGCAACACCGACGAATTTGGCACTAAGGTGGAAATTAAAAACTTAAACTCGTTTAAAGTTGTTGAAAAAGCCATTGATTACGAAATTGAACGCCAGACAGAGCTATTAAAAGTTGGGGAAAAAGTAGTGCAGGAAACGCGGGGTTGGAATGATAAAAAGCAGCTAACGTTTAGCCAACGGGAAAAAGAAGAAGCTCACGATTATCGATATTTTCCAGAACCGGATTTGCCTCACTTGCACTTTGAGCCTAGCTTTGTAAATAGTATTATTGCTGAAATTCCCGAATTGCCGGAAAAAAAGCGCGCTCGGCTGATGCAAGAATACGGTCTTGACCAAAACCAAGCAGAATTTTTTATCCAAAATCGGGAATTAAGTGAATATTATGGAAAAGTTGTTTCAGAGCTTACTGAATGGATTGAGGAAGAAAAAGGAAAAGTTACGTTAGAAAAAGGCCAAGAAAAAAAGCTTCATAAGCTAGCCGCCAACTATCTTATTTCAGATATTCAAGGGTTGCTGGGTGGCAAAGCATTTTCGGAGGCTGAGTTTAAGCCAAGCCCGGAAGATTTTGCCGAGTTTATTAAAATGATTTACCGGCAAGAAATTTCCAGCAAAATTGCCAAGATGGTGCTAGATGAAATGGTAAAAACCGGCATTGATCCTTCAACCATTATTGACGACAAAGGTTGGAAGCAGATGTCAGACAGCGGGGAGCTGGAAAACATTATTCAGCAGGTTATCGCCAAAAACGAGAAAGCAGTTGCAGATTATAAATCAGGAAACAAAAACGCTCTTCAGTTTTTGTCGGGGCAGGTGATGGCCGCTACACGAGGGACTGCAAATCCAAAATCGATTCAAGAAATTTTGCAAAAGTTATTGTAATTCAACCAAAAACCGCCCTATGCACTACGTGTCGGGCGATTTTTTGTTGAGTTCATATTTTCTCGAAGATCTCTTGAAACTTATCAAAAGGCTTGACCCCGCACCTTTGCAATATACACTGGTTACGGTTTCAAAGTACCAGTTTTAAGGGTGCGGGGTTGACAAGGTTTCTTTGGTATGCTAAAATTTCGCTATTCAGCAATTTGACAGTTTAGATTTGTCGAAACACACAAGTGCGTCTTTAGAGAGATACATTTATGTGTTTCGACAAGTATCTCTATTCTTTCAAGGAGGTTGCACATGTTGCAACGTAATCGAATCGCGATCTGTTCGAGCGCCGGCGCGTCGCGTGCCAAGCACCACCCTGAAACCTTTACTCTTTATGACTTCTGTGCGGACGGCATCGGTCTTGGCCACTCCAACTTTTTGTTCAACTCCACCGGAGCGACCCTCGACGGCGGCGCGTCGGGCACCGTGAGCTCCTAGCTCGCGGCCCGGCCTCAGAAGGCCAGTTTTCAGAGGATATTAAATCCTCGC
>Ga0070741_10004656_pt1 | contig 31730 bp, 24 predicted proteins | sample Coa_R1_4_FD_66440 | JGI IMG/M metagenome (GOLD analysis project Ga0070741, IMG submission 66440) | Surface soil microbial communities from Centralia Pennsylvania, which are recovering from an underground coalmine fire - Coalmine... | ecosystem: Environmental > Terrestrial > Soil > Unclassified ... | reverse complement strand
CACGCCCTTGACCCCAGCGTCCGGGGCCGTCATCATCACCCCGCCGACGCAGGAGACCCACGCCAGGTGGTCCCATCACACTGGCGGAAAGACGGTCCCATCATGCTGGCGGGCGACACTTCGGGATCAAAGGCGTTGGTCTGTAAGGGGTCTGGGCCGGGGGTGTGATTCCGCGGAATCATGTTCGGGCCATCTTCGGTTCCGGGTCGGAGCTGGACAGCACGGTCTTGGGTCGGTCACGCAGCCAGGGTGAGCCGGCGGAGCCGGGCGAGGCGGGTGCGACGGACGATCAGCCGCATGTCCTCGTAGTCGATCTCGGCCTCCCCGGCCCGGCTACCCGGTCAGGCGGTGGATGGAGGTTGAGCCCCCTGGCAAAGCGTTCCACCGCCTGAACGTGTGATGTCGGTGCCGCGCCCCTCTGGCTAGATCGGAAGAGCCGACCCGGTTCCGGGTTGCGGACGTCGACCAGGCACCGGCTGCCTCGCGCACCGAACCCCGCCATGGTCACGGTCTTCACCACAGCACAGATCACTGCATCCGAAAGGACTCGAAGCAATGAAGCGATGGATGGTGATAGCGACGATCGTGGCCACCATGGTCGGAATCGCCGGCCTCGGCGCAGGCCCGGCCATGGCCGCGACGCCCCATGCACCGATCGACATCAATGGAAATTCGGGTTTCAACGCGGTGAACAGCGGCGTGACGAACCAGCCCTGTGGCGGCGTGCTGAACCCCGTCTGCCGGATCAACGGCTGGCAGATCAGTTCGGGTTCGGGGGGCTTCTGCATCCGGATCCAGGGCACGACCACGCCCTACATCATCGAGAACAACACCTGCAGCGGTGGACCGAACGGGATCGTGCTGAGCAGTGCTCCCAACGGAACGGTACGGCAGAACACGATCAGCGGTTTGAACGGGACCACCGGGTCCTTCGACGCAAACGCCATCATGATGGACCAGAGCAACAACACGACGATCGCCGGCAACCAGATTTCCAACATCCGGGGGGCCAACGGCACCAGCACCCACAAGGACGGAGGGTCGGCCTTCGGAATTCACCTCGGCCGGTCGGCCACGGTGGACGTCGAAAGCAATCGCATCAGCCAGGTGTCCGGCGGCTTCGGCTTCTCCGGGACGGCGACGTCCCCGAACGGCGGGAACGGCGGCAGCGGGTTCGGAATCCGGGCCCAGGGCGGGGCGCCCACGACCCTGGCCCTCGTGCTCGGGCCGGTCTCCCTGCAGTTCGGAGCGCCGATCTCGACCCTGCTCGGCCCGGTGGTGGACATGCTCCGGCCCGTGCTGGCGCCGATGCTTGCCGTCACGCCGTCGAACCTGGACGTCAAGAACAACAACATCTCCGGAATCAGCGGATCCTTCGGGGCGATCGGCGCCTACGTCGGCTCCGGGACGGGTGGAAAGGGCGGGAACGGCGGGAGTGCCGCGGCGGCCTCCGTCGACGGCGGTACCACCAGCTACGCCGACGTGCACGTGACCGGGAACACGATGAACACCATGTCGGGCAGCTCCGGCGCCATCGGGGGCTCCGGCCGCAGCGGAGGCGACGGCGGGAGCGGCGGCAGCGCCCACGGGGTGCAGCTCGTCAACGTCGGCGGCGGCACCAGCACCGTGACCGGCAATACCATCACCGGGGTCTACGGCGCCTCCGGAGCGATCGGAGGGTCGGGAGTGTTCGGACTCGGCGTCGGCGGCCGAGGGGGGAACGGCGGCGACGCCATCGGCATCCGTAAGAGCAACGTCACCGTCAACCCGTTCGCCAACAACATCAGCTTCTTGTTCGCCGGAACCGGCGCCCTGGGCGGCTTCCCCGGCGGGGCGAACGGGCAATCCGGCCAGGCCAGGGCCATCGTCTAGCCCGGCGCCCGTCTTCTTCGAATCAGCCGAGAGGGATCGCGGCTGGCGGACGAGACGGCCCCCTGAACCGCTCGAACGCGTGATGTTGGCCGCGGTGGCCTGTGCACATCGTGAACCGGCACAGGTCCGGATTGCGAGCACTCGCAGCACTCCTTCACAGCGGCACAGGTCGACGCATCGGAAAGGACCAAGCAGTGAGACGATGGATGCTGATAGCGACGGTCGTGGCCACCCTCACCGGTGCCGGCGGCCTCGGAGGGATCACAGCGGCGCAGGCGCAGCCGCTCCAGTCCCACGAACCGATCACGATCACGAGTGCTGCCCAGTTCGACTTCCAGCACGGCGTGACCAACGCCCCCGGTTGTGGAATTGCCGCCAATCCGTGCAGCATCGACGGCTGGTCCATCCAGCCGAGTTCCGGCCAGGCCTGTATCACCATCGACCTCTCGCACGACACGATGCCGCCGCGGGACTACGTCATCCAGAACAACCGCTGTAGCGGCGGTACCGACGGCATCGTGCTGAAGAGCGCACCGAACGGAACGGTCGCGGGCAATACGATCAGCGGTCTGAGCGGTACCGCCAACAACTCCCGGAATTCGACCGGGATCCTGGCGAGTGACAGCACTCCGCTGACGATCAGCGCCAACCGGCTCTCCAACATTCAGGGCAGCCCCGGCACGGCCCCCGGTCAGAGCGGCGGAGACGCATGGGGCATCCATGTCATCGACTCCCCCATGGTGGAGATCTCGCACAACGACATCAGCCTGGTGGCCGGCGGGTACGGGTTCATCGCCGCCTTCGGGTCGAGCGGCGGCAACGGCGGGAGTGGCACCGCGGTCTCCGCCGAGCAGACGGAGGCCGCGCCCAGCCAGGCCGCCCCCATCTCGCTCCCGGTCGGAGTGAATGCCGGCACCCTCGTCGGGACCATCTCCAGCCTCCCCCTCCTGGGGCCGGTCCTCTCCGAGCTGCTGAAGACGGCTCACATGCCGTGCACGTCTTCCCGTCTCACCATGAAGAGCAACACCATCTCCCGGGTCTACGGCGCGGTCGGCGCGGTCGGCGGGTTGAGCCTGACCGGGTCGGGCGGTGACGGCGGGACGGGCGGCAGTGCGACCGGCGTCGTGGTGAAAGGCTTCAGCCACGATTCGCCCTATTGCGACGTCACCCTGAAGACCAACAGCATCAGCTGGATCGTCGGGGCCCTCGGGGCCTTCGGAGCGGCCGGCGTGACCACCGGAGGGCGGGGCGGCGACGGCGGCAGCGGCCAGGGTGTGGTGCTCGCCAACGTCGAGGAACACGCCCGGGTCACCGGGAACGCGATCTTCCAGCTCTACGGCGCCTACGGCGCGGCGGCGGGCTGGGGCACGTTCCATGGCGGCAACGGCGGCAACGGTGGTGACGGCATCGGCATCCGCAAGGGCCACGTCGACGTGCATCCCGACGACAACGTCATCAGCTTCTTCTTCGGCGGGCTCGGCGGCGCCGGCGGCCTTCCGGACGGAGTTCTCGGCACCCCCGGTACGGCGGCGGCCGTCGTCTGACGGCGACCCGCACTGCTCCCCGGACCCGGGCCGGCGCCGGGGCGCGGTCAGCTGGCTTCGGAGGTGGGAACGTCCACCTCCGGAGCCAGCGGCGCGCCGGCCTCGGGGTCGCCGGCGGCCCACATGGCGGCGTAGACGCCACCCCGGGCGAGGAGCGCGGCGTGGCTGCCCTCCTCGACCACCCGGCCGTCACCCAGCACGACGATCCGGTCGGCCCGGGCGGCGGTGGCCAGGCGGTGGGCGACGATGACCGTGGTGCGGCCGGCCGACAGGGCGCCCATGGCCGCCGCCACCCGGGCCTCGCTGGCCAGGTCGAGGTTCGACGTCGCCTCGTCGAGCAGCAGCACCGCCGGCTCCACGAGGCGGGCCCGGGCCAGGGCCAGCAGCTGGCGCTGGCCGCTGGACAGCGACCGGCCCCGCTCCAGGATCGGCGTGGCGTAGCCGGCGGGCAGGCCGGCGATGAACTCGTGGGCGCCGACGGCCCGGGCGGCCTGCTCGATCTCGGCGGCGGTGGCGTCGGGCCGGCCGTAGGCGATGTTGTCGGCCACGGTGCCGGAGAAGAGGTGCGCCTCCTGGGGAACGAGCCCGAGATGGCGCCGGTAGGCCGGCAGCGACAGGTGGCGGAGGTCGGTGCCGTCGGCGGTGACCCGGCCGGCGGTCGGATCGTAGAAGCGGGCCAGCAGCTTGACGACGGTGGACTTGCCGGCGCCCGTCCGCCCGACGAGCGCCACGGTCTCCCCCGGCCGGATGGCGAGGTCGACCCCGTCGAGGGCCCACTCGCTCGTGCTTTCCCCGTAGCGGAACCGGACCCCCTCCAGACCCAGGGCGCCGCTCAGGTGCTCGGGCGGCAGCGCCCCGGGGGCGTCGGGGGTGCTGATCGGCGTGGCCAGCAGCTCGGCCAGCTTGGTGGCCGCCGCCCGGGCCTGCTGGTAGGTGTCGAACACCTGCGACAGCTGCTGGATGGGGGCGAAGAACAGGTTGAGGTAGAGGATGAAGGCGATGAGGTCGGCCGGCGTGAGCGACCCGCCCCGGATCAGCGCCGCGCCGTAGGCCACGACGATGGTGGTGGCCACCTGGCCGAGGAACTCGACGGTCGGGAAGTAGGTCGCCGACAGGCGGTTGCCCTCCAGCCGGGCGTCGAGATGCTCGTCGGACAGGGCCCGGAACTCCTCGAGGTTGCGGCCTTCCCGGGCGAAGGCGGCCACCACCCGGGCGCCGGTCAGGCTCTCCTGGAGGCTGGCCATGACCAGGGCCACCTTGTCGCGGATCCGCAGGTAGGCCCGGTCGGAGGCCCGGCGGAACCACACGGTGAGGGCGAACAGCGGCGGGACGACGGCCAGCGCGGCCAGCGCCAGGCGCCAGTCGAGCACGAACAGCACGACGGCCACGCCGGCGGCCGTCAGCCCGCTGGCCACCAGGTTGACGATCCCCTGCTGGAACAGCTGCGACAGGGCCTCGATGTCGCCGGTCATCCGGGTGAGGATCCGCCCGCCGAGCTCCCGTTCGTAGAAGTCGAGCCCGAGCCGGCTGAGGTGGGCGAAGACCTTGACCCGCACCGAGTACAGGAGCCGCTCCGACAGGCGGCCGGTCCAGCGGGCACCGGCCCACAGCGCCCACCAGTCGAGGAGGACCACGACGGCGAAGGCCAGCGTGGCGGCGATCAGCCCGCCGTCGGAGTGGCGGGCCACGCCCCGGGCCACCCCGGTGCGGACGAAGGCCGGGCCGGCCAGGCCGGCCAGGGCGTCGACGGCCACCAGGGCGACACCGACGGCCAGCGCCCCCCGGAAGGGCCGCACGAACCGCCCCAGCGAGAACTCCGGGTCGGGCTGGGCGGCGACGGCCGGATCGACGTCGGGTTCGTCGTCGGCCGGCGGCAGCGCCGCCACCTGGGCCAGCAGCTTCTCGTCGGCCGGCAGGGCACCGGCCAGGGCGAAATGCCCTCCGTGGGCGGCGGCCGCCGGCCCCGTGCCGCCGGGCCGGCCGATCCACGACGCCGCCCGCGATGCGGCCACGACGCCCCGTTGGCCGACCAACGCCGATCGCTCTGCACCCGGCGCCGCCCCGGCGGTGGAGCCGCCGTCGGCCGGCGGCACCGCGCTGATCGCCGCCGGGGCGGGGAACCCCGGTGCCGCGCCGGTCAGCAGCTCGACGTAGCGCTCGCAGGTGGCCATGAGCTCGTCGTGCGTGCCTTCGGCCAGCACCCGCCCGCCGTCGACGACGACGATCCGGTCGGCCAGGCTGATCGTCGACCGGCGGTGGGCCACGATGATCGTGGTGCGGTCGGCCATGAGACGCCGCAGCGTGGCGTGGATCTCGGCCTCGACGGTGGGGTCGACGGCCGAGGTGGCGTCGTCGAGGATCAGGATCCGGGGCCGGGTGACGAGGGCCCGGGCCAGCGTCACCCGCTGGCGCTGCCCGCCCGACAGGGTGAGCCCCCGCTCCCCCACCACGGTGTCGTAGCCGTCGGGCAGCGCCTCGATGAACCCGTCGGCCTCGGCCGCCCGGGCCGCGGCCCGGATCTCCTCCCGGGTGGCGCCCGGAGCGCCGAAGGCGATGTTGTCGGCGATCGAGGCCGAGAACAGGAAGGCGTCCTCGAAGACGATCCCGATCGAGCGGCGCAGCTCGGCCAGCCGCAGCCGGCGGACGTCGGTCCCGTCGAGCGTGACCCGCCCCCCGTCGACGTCGTAGAACCGGGGCAGGAGCAGGGCCAGCGTGGACTTCCCCGATCCGCTGGCCCCGACGAGGGCCACCCGCTCGCCGGGCTCGATCCGGAGGCTGAAGCCGTCGAGGAGGGCCGGCCGGTCGGGGTCGGCCTCGGCGGTCTCGTAGCTGAAGCGCACGTCCTCGAACGTGACGGCGCCGGTCACGGGGCCGACCGGCTCGGCGTCGGGGGGCTCGACGACCTCCGGGCGGGTGTCGAGGAGCTCCAGGATCCGCACCGCCCCCGCCCGGGCCATCTGCCCCGCCGCCAGCAGCCCCGACAGCATCCGGGCCGGCGCCGACAGCTGGAGCAGGTAGGTGTTGAAGGCCAGGAACGTGCCGAGCGAGATGTGCCCGGCGATGACGAGGCGGCCACCGGCCAGCAGCAGCGCCGCCATCCCGAAGCTCGGCAGGACCTGGATGAGCGGCACCAGCCGGGCCTGGATGCGGACGTTGCGCAGCTGGGCGCCGTAGAGCTGCCGGGCGGCCCGCTCCAGGCGGGCCACCTCCCGCTCCTCGGCGGCGAAGGCCTTCACCACCCGCACGCCCGACACCGCCTCGTCGACGACGCCGGCCACGTCGGCCGCCCGCTGCTGGGCCACCCAGGTGGCCGGGAAGACCCGGTCCCGCATCCGGCCCGACGCCACCGCCAGCCCCGGCAGCACGACCAGGGCGATGGCCGTGAGCGCCGGGCTCAGCCACAGCATCACGGCCAGCGACAGGATCAGCATGACGATGTTGCCGATCATGAGCGGGGCGAAGGCCAGCAGCATCTGGACCATGCGGACGTCGCTGCCGGCCCGGGACATCGCCTGCCCCGTCTCGAGGCGGTCGTGGGCGGCGAAGTCGAGGCGGGCCAGGTGCTCGTAGACGGCGTTGCGCAGGTCGTACTCGACGTCGTAGCTGACCCGCCCGGCGTAGAGCCGCCGCACCAGGGCGGCGCCGAAGCGCACGACCCCGAGCCCCAGCAGGGCGAGGATCCCGCCGGCCGGCAGGTCCCGCCCGGCGGCTACGTCGTCGACCAGCGACCGCAGCACCAGCGGCCCGAACACGGTGGCCACCATCCCGACCACCGCCCCGAGCAGCGCCAGGACCAGCGTGCGGCGGTGCCGCCGCATCAGCGGCCGCATCCGCCGCATCCAGCCCCCCGCCCCGGGTGGCTCGATGAATTCGAGGCTCAAACTGTTCAGCGCCCGTCAACGGTCATCCCGCCAGGCTACCCGTAACGAGCCCCTTACCGAGCCGGGCGGTCAGGCGAGCGGCCCGGCCAGGTCCCCGGCCCGGGCCACCCACCCGGTCATGCCGAGGATCTCGAACTGCTTCCGGGCCACCTCGATGAGGGGCCGGGCCCGCTCCCACCCGCCCGGGTCCCCCGACCGGATGTGGACCCGGGCTTCGTCGAGGTCGGCGACGGCCAGGAGCGGCCGGGCGCCCTGCTCGGCGAGGACGGCCCGGGCCAGCTCGAACCAGGCCAGCGCCTCGTCGACCCGGCCGGTCAGGGCGCAGAGCCGGGCCATGGACAACCGGGCGTCGGCGCCCGGACCGCGGAAGTCCGCCGCGATCATCTTGTGGCGCAGGGCGGCCTCGACACGGTCGCTGTGATCGGTGCGATCAAGGAGCCACAGCACGTCGGCGCAGTAGCTCGTGATGATCGACATTCCCCCGGTCCAGGCCGGCGCCTCGGTCACCCAGCCGACGAGACGGCCGAGCTGGTCCAGCGCTGTCGCCTCGTCGCCCCGGACGGCGGCGAGCCGGGCCGCCCAGGCGTGGAAGTAGCCGAGCGCCCAGCGCAGCGCCGGCGGATCGGCGGCCAGCAGGCTGGCGACCAGCGACTCCAGCTCGTCAGCGCCCTCGTCCCAGAACACTGCCAGCTCCTCCATCACGTAGAGGTCCACGGGGTTCGCCCGCCCGACCCGCTGGCTGAGCGCCCGGGCCTCGGCCAGGGACTGCCGGGCCTCCTCGGGGAAGCCCAGCATGGCGCTGCACAACGCGGCGAACGACAGGCAGCGGGCGGCCCGGTACAGCTGGCCTCGCCGCAACGCGCTGTCGGCCTCCTGGCGGAGGCCGGTCAGCGCCTCGGCAAACCGGCCGCAGTTCATGATCTGGAGCGGGAGGTTCACCGCTTCCAGCAGCTCGGCGCGGGACCGGCTGGGCGCCACCAGCGCCGCCGGTGCCATCGGATCGAGCCGGGCCGCCCGCAGGATACGGGCCGACTCCAGCCGGTCCGGCGTCTCCTGCGGCACGCCCGGATGCTCCGTGTCGGCCGCCGCCCGGCGCTCGTCCTCGAACGACACCAGCAGCGCCCAGGCCTCGTCCCGCCGGGTGGTGCGGTACTCCAGCCCCCGGGTGGCCAGGGCCCAGGCCTGGACCTGCCCCCCGGCCTGGCCGCAGGTGAACGCCGCCTGGGCCAGATAGCCGACGGCGGCGTCGGGCCCTTCGGCGGTGGCGATGTGGTCGGCCGCCTCCCCCGCCACCGCGACGGCGTCGTCGAAGCGCAGCGCCCAGGCCAGCGCCAGGCCGAGGCGGGCCAGCAGGCGGGGCCGCCGGTCGTCCCCGCCGGGCAGAAGGTCGAGGGCCACCCGGAGGAAGCGGGCGGCGTCGTCGGTGGCGCCCGTCGCCTCGGCGTGGTCGGCGGCCGCCAGCGCCGGCTCCACGCCCTGCTCCGCCCCGGCCAGGCCGGCCGCCCGGTGGAACTGCGAGGCGATCTCCCCGGCCCGGGCGGGCGACGGCACCGCCCCCGACTCGGCCAGCAGCGTCTCGGCCGCCCGCAGGTGAAGCCGGGCCCGGCGGGAGGGGCTGAGGCCGTCGGCCAGCGTGTGGCGGATCAGCGCGTGGGTGAAGCCGTAGACGTCGATGCCGCCGGCCGGTTCGACCAGCTGGGCTTCGAGCGCCTCGTCGAGGGCGTCGAGGGCGGTGTCCTCGTCGAGGCCGGCCACCGCCGCCACGACCCCGAGCCGGATCTCCCCCTCGAAGACCGAGGCCGCCGACAGCAGCTTGTTGGCGTCGGCCGAAAGGCGGGCCAGCCGGCGGTCGATGACCTCCCGGACCCCCTCGGGGATCCCCAGCTCCTCGACGGGGCGCTCGGCGGTCCAGGCGCCGTCGCCCCCCTGGACGAGGCGCCCCTCCTCCACGAGGTGGCGGAGCAGCTCCTTGATGAAGAAGGGGTTGCCGTCGGTCTCGGTGGCGATGGCCACGGCCACCGAGCGCAGGACGTCGTGCTCCGGCATGGCCTCGAGCAGCTCGGCCACCGCCGTGGCCGCCAGACCTTCGAGCCGGAGCCGCTCGAACTCGACATCGCGGCGCAGACCGCCGAGGGCGTCGTGGAGCGGGTGGTTGGGGCCGACCTCCCCGTCGCGGTAGGTCCCCATCACCAGCAGCCGGTTGGCCGGCGTGAAGCGGGCCACGTGGCGGAGCATGGCCACCGTCGAGTGGTCGGCCCAGTGGAGGTCGTCGAGACAGACGAGCAGCGGCGCCCGGCGGGAGCGGGCGATGAGGAACTGGGCCATGGCGTCGTGGAGCCGGAACCGCTCCTCGTCGGGCTGGACCGGGCTGGCGACGGGCAGGTCGGGCAGGCGTTCGCGCAGGGCCGGGAGCAGCTGGGCCAGCGCCGGCCCGCCCGTTCCGAGGTCGGGGGCGAGCTCCTCGGGCGGGGCGGGAGCGGTGAGGGACTCCAGCGCTTCGGCGAAGGGCGCGTAGGGCGGCGACCAGTCGCCGTCGAGGCAGTGGCCCCAGACGACCGCGAATCCGTCGCCGTGGGCGGTCTCGGCGAGTTTCTCCACGAGGCGGGTCTTGCCGATGCCCGGCTCGCCGACCACGAAGGCCAGCCCGCCCCGGCCGGCGCCCGCGTCGGCGAGCAGCCCGGCCAGGCGAGCCAGCTGGGCCTCGCGGCCGACGAAAGGCAGCTGTGGCGGCAGCCCGGGGAGGCCGGCGCCGTAGCGCACGTCGAGGGCGGCCACCGGCTGGGGGACGCCTTTGAGCTCCAGCGGGCCGAGCGGGTCGAAGTCGAACCCGGCCCGACCGGCCAGGAGCCCGGCCACGAGTTCGGAGCAGAGGATCTGGCCGCCCACGGCCCGGTCGCACAGGCGCCGGGCCACCACCACCGCAGTGCCGAAGTAGTCGGCCTCGTCCCGCAGGGCTTCGCCGGCGTTGAGCCCGACCCGGATGGCGAGGTGCTCCCCCGCCACGGGCCGCTGCGTCGCCTGCTGCATGGCGATGGCGCAGTGCAGGGCGTCGGCGGCCGACAGGAAGGCTCCCATCAGCCCGTCGCCCAGCCACTTCACCTCGGCGCCACCGTGGGCCGCCGCCGTCTCGGCCAGCAGCTTGTGGTGGGCGCGGAAGATCCGTTGCGCCTCCTCGTCGCCGGCCCGGGACAGGAGCTCGGTCGACCCGACGAGATCGGTGAAGAGGATGGTGACCAGCGCCGACGCCCGTCCCGGCATGGCGCCAGTCTGCCGTGTCGGGGGGTGGCGTGTCTCAAGAAATGTCAGAGAACGGCGACCGTCTCGGCGTAGTGGCAGGCGGCGGGGTGGCCGGTGCCGCGGTCGATCAGAGCCGGGGGCTCGTCGATGCAGCGTTGGCGCTCGTCGGGGCTCAGGTCGAGGGCGAACTTCGGGCAGCGGGTGCGGAAGCGGCAGCCGCTGGGCGGGTCGAGCGGGCTGGGGACGTCGCCGGCGAGGAGGATCGGCGTCCGCTGGCGCTCCTTGCGGGGGTCGGGCACCGGCACGGCCGAGATCAGCGCCTGCGTGTAGGGGTGCGACGGCGCCTCGAACAGGTCGTCGGTGGCCGCCTCCTCGACGATGGCGCCGAGGTACATCACCGCCACCCGGTCGGCGATGTGGCGCACCACCGACAGGTCGTGGGCGATGAACAGGTAGGCCAGCCCGAGCCGGTCCTGGATGTCCTCCAGCAGGTTGAGGACCTGGGCCTGGATCGACACGTCGAGGGCCGACACCGGCTCGTCGCACACCACCAGCTTGGGGTCGAGGGCGATGGCCCGGGCGATGCCGACCCGCTGGCGCTGCCCGCCGGAGAACTCGTGGGGGTAGCGGCCCTGGTGCTCGGGGGCCAGGCCGACGAGCGACAGCAGCTCGGCCACCCGGTCGCCGGGGTCGAGGCCGTGGATCTTGAACGGCTCCGTCAGGATGGTCCGCACCGGCATGCGGGGGTTGAGGCTGGCGTAGGGGTCCTGAAAGACGATCTGCATCTCCCGGCGCAGCTCCCGCAGCCGTTCGGTCGACGCCTCCGTCAGCTCCTCGCCCTCGAAGCGGACCGAGCCCGACGTCGGTTCGATCAGCCGCAGCACCGCCCGGGCGGTGGTCGACTTCCCGCACCCCGACTCCCCCACCAGCGCCAGCGTCTCGCCCCGGTCGACGGAGAACGACACGCCGTCGACCGCCTTCACCGTGCCGATCTGGTGGCGCATGATGATGCCCCGGGTGACGGGGAAGTGCTTGACGAGATCGGTGACCTCGAGCAGCGCCATCAGCTCAGACCTCGATGGCCGCGGCCCGGGCCTCGGCGACCCGGTCCTGGTGGTGGCAGGCGGCGATGTGGGCGGCCCCGCCGGTCAGCGGGGGCATCTCCTTCGAGCAGATGTCGGTGGCGAACGGGCAGCGGGGATGGAACGGGCAGCCCGGCGGCACCCGGATGAGGCTCGGCGGCTGGCCGGGGATCGGCCGCAGCCGCTCGGTGCGGCGCCGGTCGAGGCGGGCCAGGCTGGTCAGCAGGCCCAGCGTGTAAGGGTGGCGGGGAGCGTGGAAGAGGGCGTCGGCCCCGGCCGCCTCGGCCACCTTGCCGGCGTACATCACCAGCACCCGGTCGGCGTGGCCGGCCACCACCCCGAGGTCGTGGGTGATGAGGACGATGGCCGTGCCCCGCTCCTCCTGGAGCTTCGACAGCAGGCTCATGATCTGGGCCTGGACGGTCACGTCGAGGGCGGTGGTCGGCTCGTCGGCCAGCAGCAGTGCCGGGTCGAGGGCTAGGGCCATGGCGATCATGGCCCGCTGGCGCATGCCCCCCGAGAACTGGTGGGGGTACTCGTCGGCCCGGATCCTGGCGTTGGGGATGCCGACCTCGACGAGCAGGTCGACGGCCCGCTTCCGGGCCGGGATCCGGCCGATCTTCTCGTGGGCCTGGATCACCTCGGCCACCTGGTGGCCCACCTTGTAGACGGGGTTCAGGGCGGTGAGCGGGTCCTGGAAGATCATCGAGACGTCGCGGCCCCGCAGCGAGCGCAGCTCGTCCTCCGAAGCGACGAGCAGGTCCCGGCCCCGGAACAGGATCTTGCCCGTGACCTTCCCCGGCGGCTGCTGGATCAGGCCCATCAGCGCCATGGCCGATACCGACTTCCCCGAACCCGACTCCCCCACGATGCCGAGGGTCTCGCCGGGGCTGATCGACCACGACACGCCGTCGACGGCCTTGACGACGCCGGCGTCGGTGTGGAACTCGACCCTCAGGTCCTCGACGGAGACGAGCGGCTCCGGCCCGGCCGGCGTCACCGGAGCCTCGGGTCGAGGGCGTCGCGCAGCCCGTCCCCGACGAACACGAAGCCGAGCACGGTGAAGACCACGGCCAGGCTCGGGATCTCCCACAGGTAGTCCTTGAACCCGAAGAAGGCCCGGCCGGCCGAGATCATGTTGCCCCAGTCGGCCACGTTGGGCTTCACCCCCACGCCGAGGAACGACAGCGCCGTCTCGGCCACGATGGCCGTGCCCACGCTGACCATCCCGTAGACGAGGACGGGGGCCAGGCTGTTGGGCAGCACGTGGCGGGTCACGATCCGCCACTTCGACGCCCCGAGGGACCGGGCCGCCTCCACGTACTCGGCTTCCCGGACCGACAGGATCGAAGACCGCAGCAGCCGGGCCGGGACGGCCCACGTGAAGATGCCGATCGACAGGATGACGGGCACCACCCCCCGCCCGGTCACCAGGATGATCAGGATGGCCCCGATGAGCAGGGGGAAGGCGAAGAAGGCGTCGGCCGTGCGCATGATCACCGAGTCGGCCTTGCCGCCCCGGTAGCCGGCGATCGAGCCGAGGATCACGCCGAGCACCAGGGCCAGCACGATCGAGGCCAGGCCGACGACGATGGCGATGCGCGATCCGTAGATCACCCGGGACAACTGGTCGCGGCCCAGTTCGTCCGTTCCGAACCAATGGGCCGCCGACGGCGGGCGCGCCGTCAGGGAGAGGTTCTGGGCCTGCGGGTCGTCGGGGGCCACCAGCGGCGCGAAGACGGCCAGCAGGAAGACGAGGCCCACCATCGTCAGGCCGATCACCGCCAGCTTATTGCGGAAGAAGCGGCGGCGGATGTCGCCGAACTGCGTCTGGCCGCGGATGCCGAAGGCGGCGGCGGGAACGGCGTCCTTGGGCGGCGCCGCTTCGTCGATGAGGGGCGGGGTGTCGGTCATTCGAGGCGGATCCGGGGGTCGAGGTAGGCGTAGGTCAGGTCGACGATGAGGTTGACGATCACGAAGGCGCCGACACCGTAGGTGACGACGGCGATGATGACGGGGTTGTCCTGGGTGGAGATGGCGGTGTACAGCGCCAGGCCGATGCCCGGCCAGTTGAAGATCGTCTCGGTGATGAGCGCCCCGCCGAGCAGCCCGCCGAAGGCGATACCCACGTAGGTGATGACGGGAATCACCGAGTTGCGCATGACGTGCTTCAGGATCACGACCCGTTTGGACAGGCCCTTGGCCACGGCGGTGCGCACGTAGTCGGCCCGCAGCGATTCGAGCATCGTGCCTCGCATGAGCCGGGCCACCAGGGCGGCGTCGACCGAGGCCAGCGTGAGGGCGGGCAGGAACAGGTAGCGGAGGTTCCAGCTCCCGCTGCCGCCCTGGCGGGGGAAGATGTGGAACTTCTGGGCGAAGATCCCCTGGAGGATCGACCCGCCCACGTAGGTCGGGACGCCGATGGCCAGCGTGGTCGTCAGCGTGACCAGCACGTCCCAGAACGAGTAGCGGAGGACGGCGGCGACCACGCCGGCCGTCATGCCGATGAGGATCTCGAGGACGATCGCCCCCAGCGCCAGCCGGGCGGTGGCCCCGAACCGGGTGCGCAGGTAGGCCGACACCGGCCGGCGGAGGCGGTAGGACTCACCGAAGTCGCCCCGGACGACCCGCCCGACGTAGTGCAGGTACTGGACGGGCAGGGGCTTGTCGAGGTCGTAGCGCTTCTCGAGGACCGCACGGACGGCCGGGTCGCGGGAACGCTCCCCGGCCGCCGTGCCGATCGGGTCGCCCGGCAGGACGAAGAGACTGACGAACAGGATGATGCTCGCCCCGAACAGGACGAGCACCATCTGCAGCAGTCGCCGGACGACGTAGCGCCCCATTACTTGAGGCTGATACTGGCCAGCGTCGGGTTCTCGAAGAAGTCGATGTCGACGCCGGTCCACTTGGCCGAGTCGAACGCCCGGTACTGGTCCCGGTACCACATCGGGATCAGCGCCATGTCGTCGCCGATGGCGATCTTCTCGGCCTGCTTGATCAGCGAGGCCCGCTGCGACTCGTCGGCCGTCGTGCGGGCCTGGGCCAGCAGGTCGTCGAACTGCTTGTTGACGTAGCGGCCCCGGTTGTCACCGGGCGGGAGCGACTTCTGCGACAGCAGCGGGAACAGGAAGTTCTCGGCGCTCGGGTAGTCGGCGCTCCAGGCCGCCCGGAACAGGCCGCTGGCGTTGTTGGCCTTCTCCTTGGTCAGCAGCTCGGCGAAGGGCGACGGCTGGAGGTCGACCTTGAGGCCGAGGTTCTTCTCCAGCTGCTGCTGCACCGCCTGGACCCAGGCCTCGTGGCCGCCACCGGTGTTGAAGGCCAGGCTCACCTTGGTGCCGGGGGTCAGGCCGGCGCCGGCGGCCAGCTGCTTGGCCTTCGTGACGTCGGGCTTGTCGCACGTGTCACAGACATTGGCCGTGTAGAAGTCCTTGAGCGGCGGCGGGATGATCGAGGTGGCCTTCGTCTGCAGGCCGGAGAACACGCCGTCGATGATCGCCTGGCGGTCGATGGCCAGCGAGATGGCCTTGCGGGCGTCGGCCTTGTTGAGCGGCGGGTTCACCACGTTGACCAGCAGGTAGTTGATCCCGTAGCTCAGCTTGTGGACGAAGCCGCCCTTCGGCTCGTAGACCGTCTTGGCCTGGGGAATCAGGGCCGGCGGGATCCGGGCGTAGTCGTACTGGCCCGACTGCAGGCCCTTGTACTCCGCCTCGAGGGCGTCCTGGCTCGGCTGGATCGTCAGGTCGACCTCGTCGAGGTGGGCCTTGTCGCCGAAGTAGCTGTCGTTGCGGACCAGCGTGATGCTCTGGTCGTGGTGCCACGGCTCCTTCATCTTGAAGGGGCCGTTCCCGATCGGCATGTCGTTGAAGGCCTTGTTGCTGGCCTCACCGGCCGACGCCGGGACGGGGCTCATGACCGGCTGGAGCGTCTTCTTGTCGAACTCGCAGTCGGCGGCCGACAGCTTGACCTGGAGCGTGTTGGCGTCGGGCGCCGACAGCCCGGAGAACGTGGTCGCCGTGGCCTTGGAGTTGGCGTCGCCGGTGCCGTGGATGTCGTTGTACCCGGCGATGCCGGCCATGTGGTAGGCCACGTCGGACGCCGCCGACTGCTTGGCCGCCCGGGTCATGCCCCGGATGAAGGCGTTGGCGTCGACCGGTTCACCGTTGCTGAACGTGGTCCCGGGGTGGAGGTTGAACGTCCACTCCGTGCAGTCGTTGTTGTGGCTCCACTTGTCGGCCACCCCGGGCTTGATCTGGGCGGTGGCGTTGTCGATCTGGACCAGCCCGGTGAACAGCTCCTTGGTGACCAGGATCCCCTCCGACTCCTGGGAGTTGTAGGGGTCGATGGCGGTGGGCTCGACGATCCCCAGGCGGAAGACGCCACCCTGCTTGGCCGCGCCGGTCGTGGAACCCTGCTGGTCCTTGGCTTTGTCGTTCCCCCCGCTGCTGCAGGCGGCGAAGAGGGTGGCCAGCACCGCCACGGTGGCGGCCAGGCGCACGGAACGAGGAGGTCGGCGCACAGAGCGCTCCTTTCGTCTTCTTTGACGAGCAGTCTTCGTGGTTACGGCCCGGTGAGCAAGGACCCAACGTGTGAAGACGACATCTACCCAGAAGTTGGCGCTGACGTGCAGCTTTGTCGAACGGGAGTTACCGATACGACCGATTCGGGCACTTTTCCCTCAAGAAGTGGCCGTTTCGACCTCTCTCACCGCGCCCTCGCAGACATCGAAACGCCTGGTCAGGCGCAGTTCGTCGAGCAGGCGGCGGTCGTGGCTGACGACCAGCAGCGTGCCGTCGAAGTCGTCGAGCGCCCGCTCCAGGGCCTCGATCGCCTCGAGGTCGAGGTGGTTGGTCGGCTCGTCGAGCACCAGAAAATTCGTGCCCCGGGCCATGAGGACGGCCAGGGCGGCCCGCGACCGCTCGCCCGGGGACAGCGCCGCCTCGGCCCGGGCGGCGTGCTCGGCCGTCAGGTCGAACTTGGCCAGGAGCGAGCGGGCCTCCTGGGCCTTCAGGCCGGTGGCGGCGACCACGGCGTCGAGCAGCGTGGCGCCGGCGATCGCCTCCTCCCCCACCGCCGCCCGGTCCTGGCGGAGGATGCCGACCACGACGCCCGAGCCGAGCCGGACGAGGCCGGCCGTGGCCGGCAGGCGGCCGGTCAGGAGTTCGACCAGCGTCGACTTGCCGGCGCCGTTGGGCCCGGTCAGGGCGACGCGGTCCTGCCAGCGCAGCTCGAGGTCGACGGGCCCCAGCCGGAACGAGCCCCGTTCCACCACCGCCCCGCCCAGGGTCGCCACGACCGCGCCGCTGCGGCTGGTGGTCCGCAGCGTCATCCGCAGCTCCCAGCCCTCCCAGGGCTTCTCGACGCCCGACAGGCGGTCGATCCTCGTCTGGAGCGCCTTGGCGCCGGCCGCCGCCGACTCCGACCGCTCCTTCTGCCGGGCGGCCAGCGCCTTGTCCTTGTCCTTCTTCCGCTGGCCCCGCTGGCTGACGCTCCACTCCTTGCGCTGGCGCATCGAGTCTTCCAGCCGCGTCCGCTCCTCCCTGGCCGACTCGAAGCGGGCGTAGGCCTGCTCCCGGCGGAGGCGGCGCTCCTCCATGTAGGCGGTGAAGCCGCCGCCGAACTCGTCGAGCTGGTGGCTGACCATGTCGATCTCGGCGATGCGGGTGGTGTGGTCGGCCAGCAGCGCCCGGTCGTGGCTGACGAGGACGACGCCGCAGGCGGCGGTGTCGAGGTACCGGCCGAGGCGCTCGAGGCCGTCGAAGTCGAGGTTGTTGGTCGGCTCGTCGAGCAGCAGGACGTCGAAGCGCGACAGCAGCACCGCCGCCAGGTTGACCTTGACCTGCTGGCCGCCCGACAGCTCCGCCAGCGGCCGGCCCTCCACGCCGGCCGGCAGGCCGAGGTCGGCCAGCACCTTCGGCACCCGCACGTCGTGGTCGTCGCCCCCGAGGGCCAGAAGGCCGGCCAGGGCGGCGTCGTAGGCCGCCAGCTCGGCCGGCCCGGCCGAGTGCTCGAGCGCCGCCAGCGCCTCGTCGTGGGCCGCCTCCGCCCCGGCCAGGCCCGTCCGGCGCCGGAGGTAGGCGGCCGTCGTCTCGCCGCCCTGCGGGTCGACCTCCTGGGTGAGGTAGCCGACGGTCAGGGCGGCCGGCGCCCGCTCGACCGTGCCCGACGTCGGCGCCTCCAGCCCGGCCAGGACCCGCAGCAGCGTCGACTTCCCGGCGCCGTTGCGGCCCAGGACCCCGATGCGGCTGCCGGCGTCGACCGACAGGTCGACCCGGTCGAGCACGAGGCGCGGGCCGCGCATCACCGTCACGTTGCGGGCTGCCAGCATCGCGTCGAGCGTAAAGGCCTATTCGTGGGCGATGGCCCGCAGCACGTCGAGCCGGGCCGCCCGTCGCGCCGGGAAGACGGCCGCCACCACGCCGGCCAGGCCGGCCACCACCACGAACATGATCAGCCGGAAGGCGGGGAACGACAGGCGGTCGACGCCGATGTCGCCCATGGCCGACACCGCCGCCCAGCCGAAGAAGGCCCCGACCACGAGGCCCAGCACCGCCCCGAGGATCGTGATGATCACCGATTCCCAGCGGATCATCCGTTTCAGCTGGCGGCGGGCCATGCCGACCGCCCGCAGCAGGCCCAGCTCCCGGGTCCGCTCGAAGATCGACAGCGCCAGCGTGTTCACGATGCCGATGAGGGCGATCACCACCGCCAGCAGCAGCAGGATCACGACGAAGACCAGCGCCTTGTCGATCTGGCCGGCCACCTGCTCCTTGTACTGCGCCTGGTCCTGCAGCTCGACCGACGGGTACTGGGCCAGGATCGGCGCCACCGCCGCCCGGGCGGCGGCGTCGGTCACGCCCTTGGCCCGCTTGGCCAGCACCAGGCTGTCGAGGTCGTCGGCGGCGTTGGCCCCGTAGTCGTCGAGCGTGATGATGTAGCCGCTGTTGAACAGGGCGTCGTCGTGGTAGACGGCCACGATCTCCATCATCTGGTCGCCGGTGCGGGGGAACGTCAGCTTGATCCGCTGGCCGATCTGCCAGCCCTTGTCCTTGGCCACCCGGTCGGAGACGAGCATCGTGCCGGGGACGAAGTCGAACAGCTTCCCCTTGCGGATGTCGATGTCCATGACGTCGCCGAAGGTGTAGGGGTCGACGGCGTCGTCGCGGTGGCGCACCCCGTCGAGCTTGAACTCGCCGGCGAAGCGCATGGCCGAGACGGTGGCCAGCTCCCGCTGCTGCGACAGCTGGAGGGCCACCTCCCGGCTGAACTTGGCTTCGCCGCCGTTGGCCCCCTGGATGATGTAGTCGGCCTTGACGCTGCGGTCCAGGGTGGCGGCGAACGACGTCTTGAGCGAGGCGGCCAGGATCGTCACGAAGCTGACGAGGCCGAGCCCGATCATCAGCGCGGCGGCCGTCGACGACGTGCGGCGGGGGTTGCGCATGGCGTTGAGCCGGCCGAGCCGGCCGGGCAGGCCCAGCCGGGCGGCCGGTGCGCCGATGATGCGGGCCAGCGGCGCCGCCACCAGCGGCGAGAGCATGGCCACCCCGCCGTAGAAGATCAGCGCCCCCAGCCCGACGAGGGCGATCCCGCCCCCGGCCAGGCCGCCGGCCAGGGCCACGATCCCGAGGCCCAGCACCAGACCGCCGCTGATCAGGCGGCGGCGGAGGGAACGCCCCTCGGGCACCGACTCCGCCCCCCGGATGGCCGCCACCGGCGGCACCTTCGACGCCTTGCGGGCCGGCCCCCACGACGACAGCGCCGTGATGACGACGCCGAGGACCACGGGCACGATCACGGTGCGGGACTTGATCACCATGGCGGTGGACGGGAGCGAGGCGCCGGCGGCGGAGAAGATGGCCCGCAGGCCCATGGCCACCAGCACGCCGAAGCCCACGCCGACCAGCGAGGCGAAGAAGCCGACCAGCAGGCCCTCGGCCAGCACCGAGCGGGTCACCTGGCGGCGGCTCGCCCCCAGCGCCCGCAGCAGGGCCAGCTCCCGCAGCCGCTGGGCCACGATGATCGTGAACGTGTTGTAGATGATGAACGACCCCACGAACAGCGACACGGCGGCGAAGGCCAGCAGGAACGTCGACAGGAAGCCGAGCGACTTCTTCACCTGGTCGGCCTGCTGCGCCGCGGCCACGTCGCTGGTGATGGCCTCGAGCCCCCGGGGCAGCACCGGCTGGAGCCGTTCGACGAGCTGCGGCCGCGACACGCCGTCGGCCGCCTTGACCGAGATCAGGTCGAACTCGTCGAGGCGGTGCAGGACCCGCTGGGCGGTGGCCGTGTCCCACAGGGCGAACTTGGCGCCGGCCAGGTTGTCGGCCGACCCGAAGCCGACGACGCCGACCAGCGTGTACGTCCCCGTCTGGCTGGCCTCGATGCGGAGCTTGTCGCCGATGGCGAAGTGCTCCCGCTTGGCCGTGCCGGCGTCGATGACGACCTCGCCGTCGCCCTTCGGTGCCCGGCCCGACTTGATGGAGAACGGCGACAGCGTCCCCAGCCCGGCCGCCGAACCGCCGAAGTTCGGCGCCTGGCCGCCGACGAGCTTGCCGTCCTTGCCGATGATGGCCGCCCGGCCCTGCACGTACCCCTCGGCCTCGGCCACGCCGGGGACCTTCCGCACGGCGTCGAGGACCGACGCCGGCACCGGCCCGCGGTCCGATTCGGCCGGGTCCTGGGGCGAGAGCTTCTGGGTGGAGCGGATCTGGGCGTCGGTCTTGCCGTTGACCTCGGCGAAGAGGTTGTCGAAGGTGTGGGCCAGCGTGTCGGTCAGCACGAACGTGCCGGCCACGAACCCGACGCCCAGCACCACCGACAGGGCCGTCAGGGCGAGGCGCAGCTTGTGGGCCAGCAGGCCCTTGATCATGACCCGGCGCACGGCGCTAGGCCTCCAGGGTCTTGAGCCGGTCCAGTACCCGCTCGACCGTGGGGCCCTCCATCTCGTCGACGATGTGGCCGTCGGCCAGGAACACCGCGGCGTCGGCGTAGCCGGCCGCGGTCGGGTCGTGGGTGACCATGACGATCGTCTGCCCGAGGGTGTCGACCGACTGGCGCAGGAACCCCAGGACCTCGGCCCCGGCCCGGGAGTCGAGGTTCCCGGTCGGCTCGTCGGCGAAGACGATCTGGGGCCGGGTGGCCAGCGCCCGGGCCACCGCCACCCGCTGCTGCTGGCCGCCGGACAGCTCGGTCGGCCGGTGGGTCAGGCGGGAACGCAGCCCGACGGTGTCGATCACCCCGTCGAGCCAGGCCTGGTCGGGCTTGCGCCCGGCCAGGTCGATCGGGAGCGTGATGTTCTCCAGGGCCGTCAGCGTCGGCAGCAGGTTGAAGGCCTGGAAGATGAAGCCGACCTCGTCCCGCCGGAGCTGGGTGAGCGCCTTGTCGTCGAGCGTCGACAGGTCGGTGCGGCCCAGGTACACGTTGCCGCTGGTGACCGTGTCGAGCCCGGCCAGGCAGTGCATCAGCGTCGACTTCCCCGACCCGGATGGGCCCATGATGGCCGTGAAGCGCCCGACCGGGAAGCCGACGGTCACGGAGTCGAGCGCCCGGACGGCGGCGTCACCTTCCCCGTAGATCTTGCTGACCTTGACAGCGCGGGCGGCGTAGTTGACGTCGGTGCCGGTGATGTCGACAGACATAGGGCGGCAACTTACCGCCCCGGGGTGCCCTACAGGTTGCCGCGGCGTTCCTGTTCCCGTTCGATGGCCTCGAACAGGGCCTTGAAGTTCCCGGCCCCGAAGCCCCGGGCCCCTTCCCGCTGGATGATCTCGAAGAACAGCGTCGGCCGGTCGCCCATCGTCTCGGTGAAGACCTGGAGCAGGTGGCCCTCGTGGTCGCGGTCGGCCAGGATGCCGAGCTCGGCCAGCGCCTCCCAGGGCAGGTCGATGCCGGCCATGCGGACCTTGGCGTCGTCGTAGTACTCGGCCGGCACCCGCAGGAAGCGCACGCCCCGGTCCCGCAGGGCCCGCACGGTGGTGACGATGTCGTCGGTCCGGAGGGCGATGTGCTGCACGCCCGGCCCGCCGTACCAGTCGAGGTACTCCTCGATCTGGCTCTTGCGCCGGCCCTGGGCCGGCTCGTTGATGGGCAGGACGACCTTCGACCCGTCCCACACCACCGTCGACATCAGCGCCGAGTACTCGGTGGCGATGGTCTCGTCGTCGAAGTGGACCATCTGCTCGAAGCCGAAGACCCGGGCGTAGAAGTCGACCCAGTGGTCGAGGTTCCCGAGCTCGACGTTGGCCACCACGTGGTCGACCCGGGTCAGGCCGACGGCCGGGCCGACCGGCGGGGACAGCGGCGGCGGGCCGTAGCCGGGGGCGAAGAGGCCGAGGTAGTCGTCCCGCTCGATGAAGCTGTGCCGGGTCTCGCCGTAGGTGGCGACGCTGGCCCGCACGATGCGCCCGGCGGGGTCGGACTCGACGTGGGGGGCGACGACGCCGAGGGCCCCCCGGGCGGTGGCCGCCCCGTAGGCGGCGGCGGCGTTGTCGACGAGGAAGGCCACGTCGTGGACCCCGTCGCCGTGGGCGGCCACGTGGGCCACGATCGGCGACGTCGGGGCGATGCCGGCCGTGACCACGAACCGGACGTCGCCCTGCGTCAGCACGTACGACACCCGGTCGGCCACCCCGGTCTCGGGCCCGGCGTAGGCCACGATGTCGAACCCGAAGCACCCGGCGAAGAAGGCCGCCGCCGCCCGGGCGTTGCCCACCCAGAACTCGATGTGGTCGATGCCGCCCAGGCGGGGGGCGGCCACCGACGGCGCCGACGCCGCCGCCAGCCAGTCGGACGTGACACTCACTACGCCACCCTCCTCGTCTCGTAGGCCCGGCGGTCGGCCTCCAGCCCGTCCCAGAAGGCCTTCACCCCGTCGAGCATCTCGGCCGCACCGTGGAGGAACCGCTCCTCGTCGAAGTCGGCCCGGAAGAAGGCCTCGGCCAGCTCGTCGGCGGTGTGGGCGGCGTGCTGGTCCTCGATCTTGTCGTGCCAGATCCAGAAGCCCATCGGCAGCTCGGGGCACTCCCGGGCCTTGAAGGCCGACAGGCCGGCGATCAGCTCCTTCCAGAACCCGGCGGCGGCCCAGTGCTCCACGGCGTAGGAGGCGCCCTCGGCGACCGAGGCGTCCTCCGAGCCGTAGATGCGCAGCAGCTCGTCGCAGAAGAACAGCGTCGAGGGGGTGCCGTGGCGGCGCTTGCCCATGTCGTCGAAGCCGAGGCCGATCGGGGCGCCGAACCGGAGCAGCCATTCGAAGTGGGCGGCGGTGAAGCGGAAGCGGCCGCCGTCGACCGAGCCCTCGGTGGACACGATCTCGGGGTCGACCCCCTCGGCGGCGGCGGCGTCGGGCCGGACGGGCCTGAACACGACCCCCAGCTCGTTCATCAGGATCTCCTTGCCGGCCCGGTAGGAGTCGAGGTCGGCGGCGTTGAGGACCTTGCGGAGCTGGGCCTCGACGAACTGGTGGGAGAACACCGAGAACTGCACGGCCAGGTGGCGGACCTCGGCCCGGTCGGCCGCTCCGGTGGCGAACCAGCGGGTGTAGGCGTTGTCGACGACCACCGGGTGGTGGTGGACGAGCGCCTCGACCCGCGACCGAAATCGGGCGAGGTCACCGGAGGTGCGGACGGGCATGGGAGGCTCCCTTCGACCTGAAGCTGCCGACGCTCACTCCAGTTGACGCTCACTGGCCGGATCAGTCAACATGTCCAACTTTCTTTGAGCAATCTGTCCAATGCATAGGGCCCTGCCCCGGACAGTCCGGGCAGCTTGTTCAGACGAAAGCTGCGGACGGTAGAGTCCGCAGATGGCCGAGCCCCTCGACGCGGTCGACTGGCGGGTGCTCCAGGTGCTGGCGGAGGGTTCGCGCATCGGGATGCTCGAGCTCTCCCGGCGGGCCCAGGTCGCCCGGGGGACGGCCCAGGCCCACGTCGACCGGCTGATGGCCAACGGCGTCATCACCAGCTTCGCCCCCCACCTCGACGTGCGGGCGATGGGCTACGGGGTCCTGGCCTTCACCACCATCGACATCGCCCAGGGCCGCCTCGGCGACGTCGTGGCCCACCTCCAAGAGGTGCCGGAGGTCCTCGAGGCCCACGCCACCACCGGGGCCGACGATCTGCTGTGCCGGATCGTGGCCCGCAGCAACGACCACCTCCAGGAGGTGCTCAACCGGATCCTGGAGGTCCAGGGCATCAACCGGACCCAGACGGTCATCGCCCTGACCGAGCAGATCCCCTACCGGGTCACTCCGCTGGTGGAGGCCGGCCTGAAGGAGAAGTGACGCCTAGCGGACGACGGGTTCTTCGGCGGGATCGGTGAGGACGATCTCGGTCTCGCCCGCTCCGGCCGGCGCCGCCCCCGGGCGGGGTTCGATCCACGTCTCCTCCCCGAGGAACACCTCGAGGAAGGCCCGGAGCTCGGCGAGGCCCTCGACCCGGGCGCGGTAGTAGCGGCGCGTTCCCTGACGCCGCTCCGTGACCAAACCGCTGTCCTTCAGGATGCGGAGGTGCTGGCTGACGGCCGGCCGGCTCACCTCGAAATGCGAGGCGATCTGACCCGCCGTGAGCTCCCGATCACGCACCAGGCGGACGATTTCCCGCCGGTGACGCTCGGCGATGGCCCGAATCGCTGCTTCCACAGCCCTCATTTAAGCGCAGCCTCACATCGTCGCTCAAGTAGACAGGACAATTCTCTGGCAACATTTGGTGACAGCACCGTCGGGGTACCCCGCAGGACCACTCCCCGGGAGGCCACGAACTGTGGGTATCGTCAGTCGCATGGCGCCCCGTCCTCCGCTGATCGTCCCGTCCGTCCTGCCGGCCGACTTCTCCCGCCTCGGTGACGACGTCGCCGCCCTCGAGAAGGCCGGCGTCGACCGCATCCAATGGGATGTTATGGACGGGCACTTCGTCCCGAACCTGACCTTCGGGCCAGATGTCATCGCCGCCTGCCGCCCCCGGGCGGCGGTCGGGTTCGAGGCCCACCTCATGGTCAGCAACCCCGACGAGCTGCTCGGCCGCTACGTCGACGCCGGCTGCGAGCTGGTGATCGTCCACGCCGAGACGTGCGTCCACCTGCACTCGACGCTGGGGCGGATCCGCTCGCTCGGCGCCCGGTCGGGGGTGGCCCTCAACCCGTCCACCGGGGTGGAGGCCGTCCGCCACGTCCTCGACCTGCTCGACCTGCTGCTGGTGATGACCGTCAACCCCGGCTTCGGGGGCCAGGCCTACATCGCCACCATGGAGCCGAAGGTGGCCGAGGCCCGGGCCCTGATCGACGGCAGCGGCTTCGACATCGAGCTCGAGGTCGACGGGGGCATCGGCCCGTCCACCGTGGCCGGGGCGGCCGGCGCCGGCGCCGACGTCCTCGTGGCCGGCAGCGCGCTCTTCCGCGACCCCGAGGGTCTCGAGCACGCCGTCTCCGATCTGCGGGCCCGGGCCGTCGCCGCCCAGGAGGCCTCCTTCGGAGGGTCTGCCTAAGTCTTCCCGGCGAAATCCGACAACTCGGTCAAACCACGGCCCGGTCTTCGGCGGGCCGACAGGAGCCGGCCCCCGCGCCGTCGAAAGGGCCGCCCATGATGCATTGGAGGGCCGAGCCTGTCCCGTCGCCAGCGCGCTCGAAGCGACCGAAGCCGGCGCCGCCCGCCGCGCCCGCGCCGACGAGCCCGGCCGCCGGGCGCCAGGCGTTCGTCATCCGCTGTCTGGCCCTGGCGGTGGCCGCCCTTCTCACCGCCAACGGCGTCATCGTCACCGAGCAGGTGACGGGCCGCGACCTCATCACCCTCTCCTCCGACGGGCTGAGCAACGCCCGGGAGGCCATCGCCGAGCTGCTCGGCGACAAGAAGGACAAGGGCCCGGTGGTGGCCGGCGTGGTCGTCGAGAAGTCGACCACCACCACGACCGCCGCCCCCGCCGCCGGCGACTCCACCACCACGACGGCCGCCCCCGCCCCCGCCGCCCCGGCCCCCGCTCCGGCCGCCACCACGTCGTCGTCGGCCCCGGCCAAGACCACCACGACCACGGCCAGGAAGCCGCCGGCCGGCGCCACCGCCGCCCCGACCGACTGGAACCACGTGGCCGACACGATCCGGCCCTACATCGAGAAGGAGACCAGCCTCCCCTTCGCCGGGCCGCTCAAGGTCACCGCCCTCGAGGTCGGGCCGTTCAACGACCGGCTCAACGCCGTCCGCATGGTGCCGGCCCTCGACCGGGCCCGGAAGGCCGAGGGCACCCTCAAGGCGCTCGGGATCATCGACCCCGACGTCAACCTGGCCGACCAGGTCCAGCGCCTGTCGACCGGCAGCGTGACCGCCTTCTACGACGTGAAGGCCAACGAGCTCGTGATCCGCAACGGCCAGCTGACGCCGTTCATGCTGAAGACGATCGTCCACGAGATGGTCCGGGCCGACTACGACCAGCACTTCGAGCTCGACCGGCCGTCGCTGGTGGCGCCCGACGACGAGACCGGCGCCGCCTGGGACAGCCTGGTGGAGGGCACCGCCTCCCGGATCGAGGCCCGCTTCGTCTCCGCCCTGCCCGACGCCGACAAGAAGTCGGTCCAGGCCGAGCAGCAGCGGATCGCCGGCCAGCTGCCCAAGGACCTGCCCGACTACGTGCTGGTGCAGTACGCCTTCCCGTTCGGGTCGGGGCCGAAGTTCGCCGACTACCTGATGACCAACGGCGGGCCGGCCCGGGTCAACGCCGCCTTCCAGAAGCCGCCGATCACCACCGAGCAGATCATCCACCCCGAGAAGTTCGTGGCCGGCGAGGGCCCCAAGGCGCTGGCCAACCCGGCCGCCGACGGCCCGGCGATCCGGTCCGGCTCCCTCGGGCAGCTGATGATCTCGCTCATGCTGGCCCAGGTCCTCGACCCCGGCCAGGCCGAGACGGTGGCCGACGGCTGGGGCGCCGACCGTTACGTGGCCTGGATGAACGGCAACCAGACCTGCGTCCGGCTGGCCATCGACATGGACACGCCCGACAAGCTGACGGCCATGGGCCAGGCCCTGGCCGACTGGGCCAAGGGCACGCCCGGTGCCACGGTGCAGGGCTCGGGGCCCTACACCGTGACCCGCTGCGCCTAGCGGCGCGGGCGGCTAGCCGGCCTGGTTGTCGGCCAGGCGCTTCTCGAGGGCCTTCAGCTGGTCGTTGAGGGCGCCGGGGAGCCGCTCGCCGAAGCTCTCGTAGTGGGCCTCCATCTGGGGCAGCTCGCGGCGCCAGCTCTCCTTGTCGACCGTGGTCAGCTCGGTGAGGACGCCGGGGTCGAGGTCGAGGCCGGTGGTGTCGAGGGCGCCGGGGGCCGGCACCCGGCCGATCGGCGTGTCGACGGCCTGGCCCTCCCCGGTGACCCGCTCCAGGATCCACTTGAGCACCCGGCTGTTCTCGCCGAAGCCCGGCCAGAGGAACGAGCCGTCGTCGCCGCGGCGGAACCAGTTGACCCAGAACAGCTTCGGCAGCTTGCCGGCGTCGGTGGCCGAGCCGATCTCCAGCCAGTGGGCGAAGTAGTCGCCCATGTTGTAGCCGCAGAACGGCAGCATGGCGAAGGGGTCGAAGCGCAGCTTGCCGACGGCGCCGGCCTGGGCGGCGGTCGTCTCCGAGCTCATGATCGAGCCGAGGAACACGCCGTGCTCCCAGTCGAAGGCCTCGGTCACCAGCGGGACGTTGGTCGCCCGCCGGCCGCCGAAGAGGATCGCCGAGATCGGCACGCCGGCCGGGTCCTCCCACTCGGGGGCGATCGACGGGCACTGGGCGGCCGACACGGTGAAACGGGCGTTGGGGTGGGCGGCCGGCGTCTCCGACCCGGGAGTCCAGTCCTGGCCCTTCCAGTCGAGGAGGTGGGCCGGCGGCTCCGAGAGCCCCTCCCACCAGATGTCGCCCTCGTCGGTCTCGGCCACGTTGGTGAAGACGCAGTCGTGGGTGAGCATCTTGACGGCGTTGGGGTTGGTCTTCTCCCCGGTGCCCGGGGCGACGCCGAAGAAGCCGGCCTCGGGGTTGGTGGCGTAGAGGCGGCCGTCGGCGCCGAACTTCATCCAGCAGATGTCGTCGCCGATGGTCTCGATCTTCCACCCCGGCAGCGTCGGGATGAGCATGGCCATGTTGGTCTTGCCGCAGGCCGACGGGAAGGCGGCGGCCACGTAGCGCTTCTCCCCGCCGGGCGGGGTGACGCCCAGGATCAGCATGTGCTCGGCCAGCCAGCCGTCGTCGCGGGCCAGGACCGAGGCGATCCGCAGGGCGAAGCACTTCTTGCCGACCAGGGCGTTGCCGCCGTAGCCCGACCCGTAGCTCCAGATCTCCCGGGTCTCGGGGAAGTGGACGATGTACTTGTTCTCGCCGTCGCACGGCCAGGCCACCTCGGGCCGGGCGTGGCCCTCGGGGTCGACGAGGGGGTAGCCGACCGAGTGGAGGCAGGGGACGAAGGCGCCGTCGCCCAGGACCTCGAGGACGCTGGCCCCCATGCGGGTCATGATCCGCATGCTGGCGGCCACGTAGGCCGAGTCGGTCAGCTGGATCCCGATGTGGGAGAACGGCGATCCGAGCGGGCCCATGGAGAACGGGACGACGTACATCGTCCGGCCCCGCATCGACCCCTCGAACAGGCCCAGCATCGTCTGGCGCATTTCGGCCGGGTCCCGCCAGTTGTTGGTCGGGCCGGCGTCGATCTCCCGCTCGCTGCAGATGAACGTGCGGTCCTCGACCCGGGCGACGTCGGCCGGGTCGGAGCGGGCCAGGAAGCTGCTGGGCCGCTTGGCGTCGGACAGCCGCTTGAAGGTCCCGTTGGCCACCAGCAGTGAGCAGAGCTCGTCGTACTCCTCCTGGCTGCCATCGCACCAGTGAACCGATTCCGGCTGGAAGAGCTGCCGGCCTTTCTCCACGAAGTCCAACAGGGCCTGGTTTGTGGTCGTGGCTGTCATCTCCAAATTCTTCCCCATGTAAGGCTCCAGGTCACGAACCGGGACGGGCCGCAGCGGCCAAAGCTTTCAATTGGGCCTCGGTACCGATGGCGATCAGGATCTGACCGGCTGCCAGGACCGTTTCCGGCGTGGGGTTGGTCGTAAACTCCCCGCCGGCGTCGCGCAGGGCCAGGATCAGGGCCCCGGTGGAGTCGCGGATGTGGGCGTCGCGCAGCGACCGGCCGGCCAGCGGCGAGCCCGGGGGCAGCGGGACCTCCTCCAGGCGGAACTCCAGGCTGCCGTCGTGCATGACGACGTCGAGGAACTCGGCCACGTGGGGCTGGAGCACGAAGGCGGCCATGCGGGCCCCGCCGATGCCCTGGGGGTTGACCACCCGGTCGGCGCCGGCCTGGGCCAGCTTCGCCTCCGAGCTCTCGATCCGGGCCCGGGCCACGATGAACAGGTCCTCCCGCAGGGAGCGGGCGGTGAGGGTCACGAACAGGTTGGCGGCGTCGGTGTCGAGGGCGCTGACCAACACCCGGGCCCGCTCGACGCCGGCCCCCCGCAGCACCTCGTCGGTGGTGGCGTCGCCCCGCACGACGTGGACGCCGGTGCCGACGGCGTCGGCCGCCCGGGCCGGGTCGTTGTCGATGACGACGACGTTCTCCCCGGCGCCGGCCAGGTAGTGGGCCAGGTTGCGGCCCACCCGGCCGAAGCCACACACGATCACGTGCCCGGTCATCCCGGCGATCCGGCGGTCCATGCGCCTCCTCCCGACGAGCTCGGCGATCTGGCCCTCGACCACCGCCTCGAGCACCAGCGTGAAGGTGTAGAGGGCCGTCCCCACCCCGACGAGGATCAGGGCGATGGTGAAGACCCGGCCGGCGGCCGACAGCGGGTGGACCTCCCGGAACCCGACCGTCGAGACGGTGGTCACCGTCTGGTAGACGGCGTCGAGCAGGGAGAAGCCGAGCAGCGCGTAGCCGACCGTCCCCGTCACCAGGACGCCGACGAGGGCGGCCAGCCCGAAGCGCAGCCGCCGCCAGGCCTCCACGGCCGGAGAGGTTAGGATGCCTCGATCGTTCGCGAGGGAGGGTGCATGGCGGTCCAGGCGTACGTGCTCATCCAGACGGAGGTCGGCAAGGCGGCGCAGGTCGCCGCCGAGGTCCGCAAGATCGAGGGCGTCAAGTGCGCCGACGACGTGACCGGCCCCTACGACGTGATCGTCAACGCCGAGGCCGACAGTGTCGACGAGCTCGGGAAGATGGTCGTCTCGCGCGTCCAGCTGGTCGAGGGCATCACCCGCACCCTGACCTGCCCGGTCGTCAACCTCTAGTCGACGTCACGGCTCGCGGGGGCGGCCGGCCCGCTCGGCCCGCCGTTCGTGGCGCTCCAGCGCCAGGGCCACGAGCCGGTCGAGCAGCTCGGGGTAGGGGACGCCGGTGACCTCCCACAGCCGGGGGTACATCGAGATCGGCGTGAAACCGGGGATCGTGTTGACCTCGTTGACGAGAAACCCCCGGCCGGGGTCCTCGAGGAAGAAGTCGACGCGGGCCATCGCCTCGCAGCGGCAGGCCTCGAAGGCGGCCACCGCCAGCCGGCGCACCTCGGCGGTGCGGTCGGCGTCGAGGTCGGCCGGGGCCCGGAGCTCGGCCGAGTCGTCGAGGTACTTGTCCTCGTAGGTGTAGAAGTCGGCGCCGGGCACGATCTCGCCGGGGAGCGACGCCTCGGGGGGCCGGTCGCCGAGGACCGCCACCTCGATCTCCCGGCCGGCGATCCCCTCCTCGACGAGGATCCACTCGTCGAAGCGCAGGGCCACGTCGACGGCGTCCTCGAGGCCGGCCCGGTCGGCGGCCTTCGACACCCCGATCGACGAGCCGAGGTTGGCCGGCTTGACGAAGCAGGGGTAGCCGAGCGTGTCCTCGCAGCGGTCGAGCTCGGCCTTGGAGATTCCGGGGGAGGCCGGTGGAGCTCCCGGGTCCTCCCGGAGGGCGACGAAGCGGGGCGTGGCCAGCCCGCAGGCCAGGAAGGCCCGCTTCATCATCACCTTGTCCATCCCCACCGCCGAGCCCAGGACCCCGGAGCCGACGTAGGGCAGGCCGGCCAGCTCCAGCAGGCCCTGGACCGTCCCGTCCTCCCCGTAGGGGCCGTGGAGCAGCGGGAAGGCGACGTCGACCGCCCCCAGCGGGCTGCCCCCCGACTCCAGGCGGACGACGGCCGAGCCGAGCCCGGCCCGCTTCTCGGCCAGGCGGACGGGCGCCCCGTCGACCTCGAAGGCGGGCGGGAAGTCGCCGGTCTCCAGGGCCGCCCGGGCCCGGTCGGCCAGCAGCCAGCGGCCCTCCCGGGTGATGGCCACGGGGACGACGTCGTAGCGGGCGGGGTCGAGCGCCCGGGCCACGGCCACGGCGCTGACCCGGGAGACGTCGTGCTCGGCCGACTGCCCGCCGAAGAGGAGCATGACCCGGAGGCGGCGGTCGGGGGACGGGCTCATCGCACCTGCAGGACGGCCCGGATCCCCACGCCCATGAGGAACAGGCCGATGATCCCGTAGAACATCTCCAGGCGGCCTCGCATCGAGTCACGGGACGAGTAGGCGATGCCGATGGTGATGAAGCCGACGAAGCCGTAGAACATGTGGAACCGGGGCACGGTGTAGTGGTGGCTCGACACCAGCGTGGCGCCGGTGGCCACCTGGATCAGCAGGGCGACCTCGGCGGCCACCGTGGCGACGAACACCCAGCGGCCCCGCCAGCGGGGGACGCGCCAGGCGGCGAGGGCCACGAGGCCGGCCAGGGCGTTGCCGACGATGGCCACCCAGGCCCAGTTCTTGTGGAAGGTGTGGAGCGCTTCGATCAGACGGTCTCTTGCTGGATGACGTCGAACGACCACAGTTCGCTGGCCGTCCCGACCGGGCCCTGGCTGGAATGCTGCTTGTGGCCGTGCTGGAAGGCGGCGCTGTTCACCCAGTTGTTGAACGCCTCCTCCGACGCCCACCGGGTGTAGACGAGGCAGACGTCGCGCCCGTCGCTCGGGCGCAGCAGCTGGAACTCTTCGAAGCCTTCCATCTTCGACACCTCGCCGGCCCGGTTGGCGAAGCGCTTCTCGAACTCCTCCATCCGGTCGGCGGGCACCGTGATGGCGTTGATGCGGACGACACTCACGAGGGACCTCCCATGTCGGCGGGCATCCTACGGTCGACGTCGGGTTCGAGGAACATCAGGCGGGCCTCGGG
>Ga0070741_10004655_pt1 | contig 31736 bp, 29 predicted proteins | sample Coa_R1_4_FD_66440 | JGI IMG/M metagenome (GOLD analysis project Ga0070741, IMG submission 66440) | Surface soil microbial communities from Centralia Pennsylvania, which are recovering from an underground coalmine fire - Coalmine... | ecosystem: Environmental > Terrestrial > Soil > Unclassified ... | reverse complement strand
GCTGCGGCGCAGCCGCGCCACGTAGCGCTGCCCGGCGCGCAGCGCGAGCTGGTCCTCGCCGTCGCCGGCCAGCAGCTCGGCGCAGAGGAGCGCGGCCTCGGCGGCCGCGTCGGGCTCTGTGGCCCGCGGGGGGAGGTCGAGGAGCCCGCCCCATAGCGTGGGGCAGTCGAGGGCGAGGCACCGCCCCAGGCCCCAGAGGGGCGCCTGCGCCACCGCCAGCGGGCCGGCGCCGGCCGCCCCGACCGGCTGCGCGCCGCGCGTCACCACCCAGAGCCGCGGCGGCTCGCCGGCCGGGAGGGCGGCGAGCGCCTGCGCCAGGTACAGCACGGCGTCGCAGCCGAGCAGGTCCTGCTCCAGCGCCGCCGGCGCGAGCCCCTCCGCGGCCGGCAGGTCGAGGCCCCAGAGGTAGACGATGCCCCGACACGGCCCGGCCGCGTCCAGTGCCTCGCCGATGGTGTGCTTGAACGCGTCCGGGGTAGTTGGGTCCAGGCTCACCCGGGCCGGATCGCCCGGGGCCACGCCGCAGGCGTCGGCCCGGAAGGCGCGCACGCAGCGAGCGCCCGCCGCCTCGAGCCGCCGCGCCACCGCCTCGCCGGTGCCGCCACGGTCCATGAAGACCCACCAGGCGCCGCGCGCCGATGGGAGGGCGGCGGGCTGGCCGGCCGCGCGGGGTTTGGGCTCCCAGGCCAGCTCGTATAGCCACTTGGGCTCCGCGCGCTCCAGGCGCACGCTGCCGCTGGCCTGCTCCGTCCACGCCGCCGCTTCGTCGGCCCGACTGAACAGGCGGAAGTCGGCGCGCTCCGCGCCGTCGGCGGTCAGCACGAGCTGCACGGTCGGCGCGGCGCCCGCGACGACGCTGAGCGGCTGGTGGATGGTCAGCGCGGTCACGGCATGCGGCTTCGGCCCGTAGACCGCGCGCGCCGCCGCCAGCGCCATGTCCTCGTAGTAGCGCTCGGGGAGGGCGCGCGGGCTCGCGTCGCCCTCGATCTCGTCGCCCAGGTACTGCCGGGCCTGCCCGTCGAGGCGGCTCTCCCAGATGCGGCTGCCCGGGAGCTGCGCCAGCTCGGGGAGCGGCCGCCCCAGCAGCGGGTCCGCCGCCATGTCCGGCCCGTGCTGGGTCGCCGGCTGGCTTGCGGGCACGTCCAGCCAGTACCGCTCCCGCTGCCAGGGATAGGTCGGCAGGGGCACCACCTGGCCGCCGGCCGGGTACAGCGCGCTCCAATCGAGCGGGTAGCCCGCCGTGTACAGCGCGCCGAGCGTTCCCAGCAGCACCGCGCGCTCGTCTTCGCCGCGCCGCATGGAGGGCAGCGCCAGGCCGGCGCGGCCCGCGTGCTGCAGCCCCTGCTGGATGGCAGGCAGGAGCACGGGGTGCGGGCTCAGCTCGATGAAGATGGTGTGCTCGTCGTCGAGCAGCCGCTGCATCGCGGTCCAGAACAGCACCGGCTCGCGCAGATTCCGCACCCAGTAGGCCGCGTCCAGCGTCGCGCCGTCGGCGACGGCGCCGAGCACCGTCGAGTAGATCGGAAGGGCCGCGGCGGTGGGACGCAGCTCGGCGAGCGCCTGGTGCAGGTCCGCGCGCAACGGGCCCATCTGCGGGCTGTGCGACGCCACGTCCACCTTCACGGGCCGGCAGAACACGGCGCGGCGCTCCAGGCGCTCCAGCACCTCGGCCAGCGCCGCTGGGTCGCCCGACAACACGGTCGAGCGCGGGCCGTTGCTGACGGCGACCGCCAGCCGCTGCTCGTAGCCTGCGATCTCGGCGCGCGCTTCGTCGAACGATAGCTCGACCACGGCCATCGCGCCCTGCCCACTGGTCCGTCGCAGCAGACGACTGCGGCGACAGATGATCCGGGCGGCGTCCGCCAGGCTCAGGGCGCCGGCGACGTGGGCGGCGGCCACCTCGCCCATGCTGTGGCCGATGACCGCGTCGGGCTCGACGCCCCATGACTGCCACAGCGCGGCGAGCGCGACCTGGATGGCGAACAGGGTCGGCTGGACCACGTCGATCTCGGCAAGCCGCGAGTGGGCCTCGTCGGCCAGCAGCTCGTCGAGCAGCGACCAGTCCGCGCACGCACTGATCGCCGCCGCGCAGCGCTCGATCGCCGCCCGGAAGACGGGCTCCTGGGCCAATAGCTGCCGCGCCATCCCGAGCCACTGCGCGCCCTGGCCGGGGAAGATGAAGGCCACTTTCGGGCGTTCGCCCGCCGCGGCGGCGCCCAACGCCAGCCCCGCGCATAGCTCGCCCCTCAGGTACGCGCCCAGGTGCTCGGCCAGCTCCGCGCGGTCGCGCGCGACCACGGCCAGGCGATGCTCGCGATGGGCGCGCCGCGCGCTCGCGGTGTAGCAGAGGTCGCCCAGGGCGGGCGCCCCGGACGCGGCTGTTAGGAAATCCTGGTACTTGCTGGCCAGGGCCGCCAGCGCCTCCGCACTGTGGGCGGAGAGCGGGAGCAGCCGCGCCTGAGCGCCTTCGGTTGCGGGGGCCGGATCCGCCTGCGGCAGCGCGCGGGGCGCCTCCTCCAGTACGACGTGCGCGTTCGTGCCGGCGATCCCGAAGGCGCTCACGCCGGCGATGGCGGGCTCGTCGTCGTCCGGCCAGGCGGTTAGCTCGGGCCGGACGACGAGACCGAGCCTGCCCCACGGAATGTTGGGGTTCGGCTGCTCGAAGTGCAGTGTCGCGGGAATCTGGCGCTGCTGCAACACCAGGGCCGCCTTGATGAGGCCGGCAATGCCCGCCGCGCCTTCGGTATGGCCGATGTTGGTCTTCACTGAGCCGACGAGGCAGGGGCGGTCGGCGGCGCGCCCCGCGCCCACGACGGCGCCCAGCGCACCCAGCTCGACGGGATCGCCCGCGCTCGTCCCGGTGCCGTGCGCCTCGACGTAGCCCACCCGGGCCGGCGCCACGCCCGCGTCGCGGTACGCCTTCGCCAGCAGCTCCTGCTGGCCGGCCTGGCCTGGCGTGGCCAGGAAGCCGCTGGTCCGGCCGTCGTTGTTGACCGCGCTGCCGCGGATGACGGCGTACACCGGATCGCGGTCGGCCAACGCGCGCGAGAGCCGCTTGAGCACGACGACGCCGGCCCCCTCGCTCCGCACGTAGCCGTTGGCGCGGGCGTCGCCGAACTTGCAGCGGCCATCCGGCGCTAGCATCTGCGCTTGCGAGTAGGCGATGGAGATCTGGGGCTGCAGGATCGCGTTCGCGCCGCCGGCGAGGGCGAGGTCGCACTCGCCGGCCCACAGGCTGCGGCAGGCGAGATGCACGGCGACCAGCGACGACGAGCAGGCCGTGTCGAGGGTCAGGCTGGGCCCCTGTAAGCCGAACGTGTAAGACAGGCGGCCCGAGGCCGAGTACCGGCCCGTGCCGGTTGTCATGTAGAAGTCCACGCCCGTGGGGTCCCGGAAAAGGCGCGCCTCGTAGTCGTTCAGCCACAGCCCGACGAAGACCCCCGTGGGGCTGCCGGCGAGGGCGTCGAGCGGCAGGCCGGCGTCCTCCAGCGCCTCCCAGGCGACCTCGAGGAGCAGGCGCTGCTGGGGGTCCATGCGCTCGGCTTCGCGCGGGGCGATGCCAAACGCCGCCGGGTCGAACCGGTCGACCGCATCCAGGAAGCCGCCCCAGCGGCTTACCAGCTTGCCGGGTGTGGCAGGCCGCGGGTCGTACAGCGTGGCGGCATCGAAGCGGTCCGGTGGGACCTCTCGAATCGCATCGCCGCCGTCGTGTAGCAGGCGCCAGAACGCCCGGGGGCTGTCGACGCCGCCGGGAAAGCGGCAGCCGATGCCGACGATGGCGATGGGGTCGCGCGTGGTGCCGCCGCCTGGCGACGGTCGCTCCGCGGGTGGCATCAGATCCCGACCTTGCGACGCTGGGGCCCGGCGATCTCGGCCAGGTCGGGATGCCGGATTCGACCCTTCGCGGCGAAGCTGATGAGCTCCGTGTCCCGCGTGACGTTCTCGCTCCCTCTTGCCTGGTCTGGCACGATGTCAGCGGCCGCGAGACGGCCGTGATCGGTCGTCGCGCAGACCGCGTCTACGCGGTTCGGGTGCGTCTTCGTGGCCCAGTGTAGCTTGGGTTGCAGCATCGAGCGCGCCACAATGCCGATGACTTCGGTGTTCATATGCACCATCTCGCTATTCGGGACGAGCCAGTATTTAACGCAACGGATAGCACAGCTTCGTGGCTGCGCCAGCGGCTGTCATAGCGCACTATCAGGGCGCTAATGGGTTCTCGGCGATAGACCACTCGGAGGCGCGACGTGCCGCTCTCCACCTGCTTTAGGCGGACGGATTGTCGCGCCGCGTTGTGAACTAGTTGAGCCGTCAAAGCCCATTAGTTTGGCCGAGCGGCAAGCCGCTAGCGCGGCGTGACTTGCCTCTCAGCTCATGAATCAATAGCAGCCTGGCAAAGCCCTTGCGCCCAGGCACCCGAGACCCCGTATAGCGCATCCTGTAAAGGCCATTGAAACAATAAGCGTCCACGGTACACTGGAAGTACGGCTTTGGTTGAGATCTCATTGAGCTAAGGTTCGACGCACGTTAATGATACGTTCATATAACTACACAAGAATAGTTACGAGGGCGAGAGGTAATCGCCTGTACGTGAACCGCCCCGGGTAGTGCGATCGCCCGTTGCACGGTCGCGCGCCTGCTGCGCGAGCGCGGGCTGCGGGGCGCAGTCCGCGGCAATTCGGAGCCCTTCAGGCGAGGCAGACGACTCCACCCCGGCTGGCCGCGTCCCAATGAACGGAGTCTCTACGAGACCCGGGGCGGTTCACCGCGGGTGGCTCTCCAGTTAGAGAGCGGCCCGGCTGATGCGCGGTGCGGTGTGATGGAGCTAAGACGCCGCAGGCTAGCGGACGGCGGCGGGCAGGAGGTCGGGCGGCAGGTCGAGGGCGCGGAGCGTGGCGGCCGTGGGCACGCCCGTCTCGGGGTCCCAGCCCTGGGCCACGTAGTAATCGCGCACGATGCCCGCGACCTCTTCCTTCGTGATGACGCGCTCGGCGAGCGGGCCGCCCTGGATCGGCTCGTGGAGGCGCGGCGGCAGCACGTCGTCGTGGCGGCCATGGCCTTCGCGCAGGTTCACCAGCCGCGCGAGGGTGATGGCGCGGCGGGCGACAACGCCCAGCTCGTCGGCGTCGAAGTCGTCCCAGCCGGTGATCGCGCGCGTGAGCGCGACGACCTGGTCCTGGCTGTAGTTCAGGAAGTGGCAGAGGCCGATCACGTTGCGGAAGGCGCGCTCCTCGTAGGCGGTGCCGGTGTGGTCGCCGCCGGTGGGGGAGACGGGATAGTTCTTCAGCATGTTCGCCATGTGGCGGGGGTCGTGCATGGCGACTTCGAGGCCCTTGATGTGGACGGCGAAGGCCTCGCTGCCGCGGCCGAGCCGCCGCGCCGCGCGCGCCGAGCCCTCCGCCAGGAGGTCGCCGAGGCCCTGGCGGCGGGCGATGCGCTCGGTGAGGGCGACGACCGTGTTGGCCGCGCCGAAGCGCAGGTCGAGGCCGTCGGCCTCCTGCGGGCTGAGCAGGCCGCGCTCGTAGGCCTCCATCGCCCAGGCGATCGTGGTGCCCGTGGAGATGGTGTCGAGGCCGAGCGCGTTGCACTGCTCGTTCGCCTTGCAGATGGCGATCAGGTCGTCCACCGCGCAGGTGTTGCCGAGCGCGGCGAGCGACTCGTACTCGGGGCCGCCGTACTTGCGGTCCACGCGGTAGGGGCCCTCGGCGACCTCGACGACCTTCTTGCAGCGCACGGAGCAGGCGTAGCAGCTCTCCATGCCGACGCGGACCGTGTTGGCGACGGCCTCGGCGTTGATCCGCTCGACGCCGGCGAACTGGCCCTGCTGGTAGTTGCGGGTGGGCAGGCCGCCGGCCAGGTGCTTGCCCGTCATGCCGGCGCCCGTGCCGTACTCGTGGAAGACGCGGTGGTTCTCCATGAGCGTGCCCGACACCCAGCGGGCGAGCTGCTGGATGGCCGCGGGGTCGGCGATCGGCACCTTGCCGCGGCCGCGCACGGCGATGGCCTTGAGCTGCTTGGCGCCCATGACGGCGCCCATGCCGGTGCGGCCGGCGACGTCCTTGAGGTCGTTGACGACGCAGGCGTAGCGCACGCGGTTCTCGCCGGCGGGGCCGATCTGGGCGACGCGGACGAGCTGGTCGCCTAGCTCGGTGCGGATGCGCTCCTGGGCCTCGCCGGTGGTGAGGCCCCAGAGGGGGCGGGCGTCGCGGAACTCGACGCCGGCGGCGGTGACGACGAGCCAGACGGGGGCGTCGGCCTGGCCCTCGACGAGGAGGGCGTCGTAGCCGGCCTTCTTCAGCTCGGCGCCCCAGTAGCCGCCGGCCTCGGCCTCGCCGTAGCCGTCGTTGAGCGGCGACTTGGCGCCGACGCTGTGGCGGCCGGCGCCGGGGAGGGGGGCGGCGGTGACGACGCCGGGGGCGAAGACGAGCAGGTTGTCGGCGCTGTAGGGGTCGACGCCGGCGGGGGTCTCGGTGAGCAGGTAGTAGCCGATGAAGCCGCGGCCGCCGACGTAGCGGCGGTAGAAGGCGTCGTCGCGCTCCTCGACGCGGCTGGTGCGGTCGGTGAGGTTCACCCGCAGAATGCGGTTCCAGTACGCGTAGGCCATGGCCGTCTCCCGTGCTGAGTGCTGAGTGCTGAGTAGGGGCGGCTACTCAGCGCTGAGCGCTGGGCACTCGGTGCTCGCTCATCCCCCGCCCATGGGGTGGTAGAGGCTCAGCTCGTCGCCGTCGTGGAGGGGCGTGGTGTCCTGGGCGAGGACGCCGCCGAGGCCGACGATGCGCTCGTCGGCCGGCTGGACGCCGACGCGGGCGAGCGCGTCGCGGACGAGCGCGCCGTCGGGCAGCTCGAGCTCGACGGCGTCGCGGCCGGGCGGCAGGTGCCGCCGCATCTCGCCAAAGAACAGGACGCGCACCCGCACGCGGCCCTCCCCGCAGGCATTCTAGCAGACGGAGGGACCTTGCCCTCCGGCCGACTTACCCCCCCGGCCCGCCTCTCGGGAAAGGGGAGGGGACGCCCCCCCCGGCCCTGGAGACGGCCCCCCGGCTCCCAATCCTGGGGGGAGTCGCGACGGCGGCACGGGAGCAGGCGGCGAGCTCGCCGGATGCAGGGCGGCCAGGGCCGCCAAGCAGGATGGACGTGATTACCACGGCAGGCTTCGAGAAATCCGGTCCCGGCGTGGCTCCTGCGGCTGTTGCCGGCCTGGCGAGTGTGCGCACCGATCCGGGGCACGATTGCCGGGAGCGGAGAGGGCCCAGGGGGCGATGTGCTATAAGGCGGCTATGGACGAGTCGCAACTGCGGGTGGGCGACGCCGAGCGGCGGCAGGCGGCGGACGCCCTGCAGCGGCACTACGTGGACGGGCGGCTGACGGCGGAGGAGCTGGCGGAGCGGGTGCGCCAGGCGACGGCGGCCCGTACGCGCGCGGAGCTGGACGCGGTGCTGCGCGACCTGCCGCCGCTGTCGGCGCCGAACACGACGGAGGCGCCGCCGCTGCCGCAGGCCACGGCGGCGGCGAGGGGCCGGGGCGCGGTGCCGAGCGATCTGCGGCTGCACCTGACGCTGTACGCGCTGACGATGCTGCTGCTCGTGACGATCTGGCTGGTGACGACGCCGGGGCGGTACTTCTGGCCGATCTGGGCGATGCTGGGCTGGGGGTTTGCCGTGGCGGTGCACGCGCTCACGCGGCGCGGTTGACGCGGGAGGGAGGGCGGCGCATACTGAGGCCGGTTGAGGGGAAGGAGCAGCGTCATGCGTTTCGGCCTGTTCTCGATGGGCGAGCATCCCCGCCGCGTGCCGCGCGATGCCTACGCGGAGGACCTGGAGGAGATCGTCGCCGCCGACGGCTTCGGCTGGGACGAGGTGTGGATCGGCGAGCACCACCTGAATGGTAAGCAGGAGGTGCTGCCGCACCCGGACATGCTGATCGCGAAGGCGGCAGCGCGCACGACGCAGATTCGGTTGGGGCCGGGCGTGCGGCTGCTGGCGCTGCACTACCCGCTGGACGTGGCGTCGGAGGCGGCGACGGCGGACCACCTGACGGACGGGCGGTACCTGTTCGGCTACGGCACGGGCACGCCGCTCGACTACCCGTTCTATGGCGTGGACTTTGCGGAGGCGCAGGCGCGCATTGACGAGTCGCTGGACTTGATCCAGGCGGCGTGGGCGCACGACGAGCCGTTCTCGTGGGCGGGGCGGCACTGGCAGGTGCGCGACGTGTACCTGTGGCCGCGGCCGCTGCAGCAGCCGCACATGCCGATGGCGCGGGCCTGCGGCAGCCCGGACTCGTGGGAGGCCACGGGGCGGCGGGGGCACTGGGCGCTGGCGAGCCAGTACCAGACGGCCGCGCGCTTGCAGGAGGGCTGGGCGTACTACGAGCGCGGCGCGCGCGCGGCGGGGCGCACGCCGGACCGGCGGGACCTGCACGTGTGCCGCTTCGTCTGGGTAGGCGACTCGGACGCTCAGGCGCGGGACATGGTGCGGAACTGGATGAACGCCTCGCTGGACTACCTGCGGACGCAGCCGCCGGTGCGGGCGAACCTGGAGCGGCTGAAGCCGGCGGGCGGGCGCGTCGAGGACGTGACGTTCGACTACCTCTGCGACATTGGGCAATTCGTGGTGGGCGACGCGGAGGCGGTGGCGCGGCAGTTGCGGCAGCTCTACGCCGACGTGGGCGGGTTCGGGACGTTCCTGCTGGTGGCAGGGCGCGACCCGGCGCCGCTCGGCGCGCGGCTCAGGATGCTGGAGCGGTTCGCGCGCGAGGTGGCGCCGGCGCTGGCCGACCTGGGGGCGGTGGAGGCGCTGCCGGCGTAGGGTGGGGGCTGGGGAGGGGCAGATGGAGTTCGGGCTGTTCTCGAACGGGCAGCGGCACAACACGGTGGCGGCGCTGACGTACGCGGAGGACCTGCACGAGATCGCGGTGGCGGACGAGCTGGGCTTCCGCGAGGCGTGGATCAGCGAGCACGCCGGCGGCAATCGGCCCGACCAGCTCCCGGCCGCCGACCTGCTGATCTGCACGGCCGCGACGCAGACGAAGCAGATCCGGCTCGGGCCGGGCATCCGGCCGCTGCCGTACAACCACCCGCTACAGGTGGCGGCCGAGGCGGCGGTGTGCGACCACCTGACGGGCGGGCGGTACCTGTTCGGGTTTGGGACGGGCACGCTGCCGCAGCTCGCCCTGCAGCGGAACGTGGACCGCGCGGAGGCGCGGGCGATGTCGGCGGAGGCGATTGACCTGATCCTGCGCGCCTGGACGGCGCCGGAGCCGTTCGACCACGAGGGGCGGTACTGGCAGGGGAAGAGCATCAACATCGCGCCGCGGCCGCTGCAGCAGCCGCACATGCCGGTGGGCGTGGCCTGCTTCCACACGCTGGCGACGGCGGAGATGGCGGGGCGGCAGGGGTTTCTGCCGCTGATTAGCCAGTACTCGGCGGTGGGCTTCGTGCGGGAGCTGGCGGAGGCGTTCGTGCGCGGCGCGGCGGCGGCGGGACGGGCGCCGCGGCGGAGCGAGCTGCGGGTGTGCCGCTACATCTACGTGGCGGAGAGCCAGGAGCAGGCGCGGCGCGAGCTGCGCGAGAGCGTGAACCGCGGCGTAGCCTACAACCGCGGGCTGGGGCAGTTCGACGAGGTGCTGGCGCCGGGCGACGTGCGCGAGCAGATTGACTTCGATTACCTGGTGGACCACGAGCACTTCTTCGTGGGCGACCCGGACCACGTGACGCGGTGCGTGCAGCGACTGTACGACGCGGTGGGGGGCTTTGGCGTGCTGATGCTGCTGGTGGGGAAGGACTGGGGCACGCGCGAGCAGCGCGACCGGTCGATGCGGCTGTTCGCGGAGCACGTGATGCCGCGGCTGGCGCTGCTCGACCCCGATGCCCAGCCGGCCGGCAGCCTTTCGGCGGCGGCGGTCGGGTAGCCACCGGGAGTCCATGCCGGCCCCGTAGAGTCGTCAAACCGTGCCGTGAATGGCGACCACGACGATCCGCATTGCGTCCTGCCGCTGGCAGGCGCGGATTGGCCGGCGCTCCAGAGTTGCGCGGTCCGCAGTGGCCACGCGGCGTCACGCCGACGGAATCTGTTGTGGCCGGCGGGCGCGGCGGGCCACCATGTCAGCAGAAGGAGCGGTCGGCAGGCGGAGCGGTTCTCGATGCGGGTCACGCGGGCTCCGTGGTTGCTGGACGCCCGAGATTTGCTGGGGAGAGCGAAGCATGCAGCTCGCAAGCGCGGCCCTGGCGGCCCTGCTGGTCGGCGGTCTGGCCGCGGCACTGGCCGCCCAATCGGCCCACGCGCAGGCGGCTCCCGCGCCCGGCCCGCTCTGCCAGGCGCTCGACGCGTGGGTACACGACCCGGTCGGCGCGGTGAACGAGACGCTCATCGAGATCGGGCACAACCAGGCCGACGAGGGCACGAGCTGGGTGCGCGAGCATGCGCAGCGCGTCGTGGACAACACGGTCTACGACTACGTGCGCTCGCGGGCGGAGAAGGACCTGAACCTGGCCGACGCGGAGAACGAGCTGACCGACTCGATTCGCGCGGTCGTGCAAGGCCCGGCGGACGAGCAGACGGCGGCGCGCCAGCGCCTGGGCCGCGTGCTCTCGATTGACTTGCCGGCGTTCCTGGCGCGGGCTGTTCCCGCTTGCGCCAACGCGGACACCCCGGTGGGCGGCAGCTAGCGCCGCGCCAGTCGCGGGCGGCTACTGGGGCAGGCGGTCGAGGAAGCCGCTGGCTTTGAGGCGGTCGGCGAAGCGGAAGTCGGCGACGTCGTCGGGCTTGGCGGCGCGGGCGGCGGGGTTCTCTTCGAGGTCGAGGACGCGCTGTGATCAGCGACAGAGCCGCCAGTCGGTGGAAGCGCGGTAACGGTACACGGCGTTTTCGAGCGGCCAGCCCCGCCCGAGAAAGTCGGCGAGGCGCCGGGCCAAGTCGGCCTCGTCGGCTTGCTCGAGCACCAGGACGGCGACGTGCGGCTCGGCCTGTTGCCAGTGCGCGCTCCAGAGCAGCCAGGCGCGGTGGAGCAGAAGGAAGTCCTTGTAGTTGTGTGTCACCAGCAGCGCCTTGTAGGTGACGCTCGCCGAGAGCAATTGCTGCGCGTCGTTGTGCGTGGCAGCGCCCACGTCGCGGCTCACATAGACCACGTGGCCGCCGGCGCGGAGGAAGTCGGCGAGGGCGAGCGATACGTCGTGGTCGAGGTAGAACGCGGCCACCGCGCGCTAGGCGGCGTTGTCGGCAATGCGCGCCGCGATCTCGGCGGGGTAGCGGTCGCGATAGGCGAGGGCGGCCTCGACAGCCTCTAGCGGCAGACGATAGGCTCGCGCCGTGGCGACGGCGTCGCGGCCCGTTGCCTCCCCGTAGCCCACCAGGGCCCAGACGGGCACTCCGTACTCGCGCAGCCGCGCGTCCCCGACGCCGGGCCGATCGGGATTAGGCTCGATGTATTGCTCGATGAGCGCGGCTGGGTCTCGGGCTGTCTGGGCCATACAGCCCTCCCTGCATGGCGGGTTGCTCACGAGTAGTATACCGAGCAATCAGCCCTTTCGACGCCGGGGTTGCGGCATCGACGGCCACCGCACGGGGACAAGCCCCCTACGCTACGGCCTGCCTGCGCTGGACAGGCGGCATCAGGGCGACGGGGGCAGCATGCTGCCGGGAGTCCGCCGGCGTGACAGCGGCACGCGGCGCGCGGCCGGTGTGAGCGGCTACTGGGGCAGGCGGTCGAGGAAGCCGCTGGTCTTCAGGCGGTCGGCGAAGCGGAAGTCGGCGACGTCGTCGGGCTTGGCGGCGCGGGCGGCGGGGTTCTCTTCGAGGTCGAGGACGCCCTGGATGGCGGCGGGGTCGGGGTAGAGGTCGGGTTGGAGCTGCGGGCGGATGTAGTCCACGGTGGCGCTGAGCAGCTCGGCGTCGTCGCTCTGGCTGTACTGGCCGATGACCTGCATGGCGTACTCGCGGTCGGTGCGCAGGCGGTTGATGGCCTGCGCCAGCGCCCGCAGCGCGCCGTCGATGACCGCGGGCTGCTCGGCGATGACGCGCCTGGTGCTGCCGACGCCGGCCGTCAGGAAGGGGATGCCGAGGTCCTGGATGGGCAGTAGCTCGCGGTAGCCGCGCTTGCGCGCCTGGAAGATCGCCGGTCCGTTGATGCTGGCACCGTCCACGGTGCCGCCCTCGAGCGCCGCCAGCGACTCGGGGATGCCGCCGGTACCGCGCGTAAACACGTCCACGTCGGGATGCAGGCCCATGCGCTCGAGGCCGAGGCGCGCGGCCACGTCGGTGATGGACTTCAGGCGACTGACGCCGATGGTTTTGCCGCGCAGGTCGGCGACGGTCTGGATCTCGGGGCGGGTGAAGATGATGACGTCGAGCACGTTGGAGGCCGAGCCGACGATCATCGTGTCGAGCCCCTGGAGGTTGCCGAGGACGAGCGCCGGGCCGCCCGAGGCGGCAAGCTGCACCTCGCCCTGGTGCATGCCGGCGAGGAGGGTGGCGCCCGCGTCGATGCGGGTGAGCTGCAGATCGAGGCCCTGCTCGCGGAAGTAGCCGCCCTCGAGGGCGATCCACCAGGGCGACTGGTTGGCGGTCACGGAGCTATAAGCGGCCTGCACGCGCACGGGAGCCGCCGGGGGCGCGGCGGTCGCCGGGCCGGCGGCGCTGGCGGCGGTCGGGGCCGCGGGCGCGCTGGCGGCCGGGGCGTTCGTGGCAGGGGCGGCGGGGGCGCTGGCGCCGGGCGCGGGGCCGCAGGCAAGGGCGAGCGCGGCGGCGAGCACGAGCGCGCGGGTGGTTAGTGCGGTCACGATGGTCTCCAGCTTCGCAGGGTGGCTACAGGAGCGGAGATCAAGCGGCGCTGAGGGCGGCGCGCCAGGCGGCGAAGCCTTGCGCTAGCTCGGGCTCGTCATAATCGTGCAGGCGGCGCTCGTGGTCGGCGACGAAGTGGCGGTAGAGCGGCTTGATGCCGGCGGCGACGATGCGGACCGATGTGGCGCGGTCCTGCTCGGGCGGGGTCTCGCGCCAGCGGAGGGCGGCGGCGGCGAGGTCGGCCATCGGCCCGGTCTCGGTCGCCACGAAGTGGGCCACGGCATCGGGGTTGCGGCCGATGGCGCCAGTCTGGGCGGTGTAGATGAAGCGGACCGGGAACAGGATGCGCTTGGTGAGGTGGCGCGCGCCGGCGGCGACGAGGCCGTCGGGGTCGTCTAGCTCGGCGACGACGGCGGGCGCGGCGAGCGAGCGGAGCGCCTGGGCGGCCGCGGCCACGACCAGCTCGCGGGTGGTGGGGATGGGCAGCCCGTCGCGGCAGTCGCGGCCGGCGAGCAGGCGGCCGTGGCGCGCGAGGTCGAGGCGGTCGAGTGGCGGGAAGCGGCCGAGCGCGCCCTCGCCGCGCAGGGTGGCGGCCGAGCCCCAAAAGACCGACAGGCGCTCGGCGAGCGGCGCGCCGCCGGCCCGCACGCGCGCGCCGAGCGCCGCCACGCGCGCCGCGTCGTCGGCGGTGAGCGGCGCGGCGAGCACCAGGCCAAGGTCCACGTCGCTCACGAGGTCGCTGAAGCCGCCGTGCGCCAGGCTGCCGAGCGCGTAGGCGGCGAGGAGCCGCGCGCCCCAGGTCTCCTGAGCCACCGCCACCGCCTGGTCGAGGATCGCCTCGCCGCGCGCCTCGTTCATGGTCCCTCCCCTCGCAGCCGGCCCGGCTGCCGCTCTCTGGTCGCTCGCCGGGAGAATAGCCCTCGCGGGGCAGGCGACGCCAGCCACCGCGCGAGCAGAAGGTTCCCGCGGTCGTGACGACACGGCGACCAGGAGGCGTGGCGGCCGCGGCCGGCGAGCCGCCCGGGCGAATTTCAGGGCGCCCTGACAGCCCGAGGCCGCGCTGGCGAGCGTATTGGCGGCTCCGTACAATTCCGGCGGTCCCCGGCGCCGGGCGCGGGCGCACACTGCTCTGGGAGAGAGGCGATGAGCGCGTTGCCGCGCGTGGCGGCGATCTTTACGGGCGGGACGATTGACTCGATCGGCACGGACCGGCTGGACCTGGCCTGGTACAACGAGGCGGGGATGCGGCTGGAGGAGGGCGAGCTGCTCGGACGCATCCCCGAGCTAGCGGCGATCGCCGCGGTGGAGGAGGTGCCGTTTCGGCGGCTGCCGAGCCACGCGCTGACGCCGCGCGATCTGCTCGACCTGAACCGCACGGTCCACGCGCTGCTGGAGACGCACGACGGCGTGGTGATCACGCACGGCACGAACACGCTGGAGGAGACCGCCTACTTCCTGCACCTGGCGCTGAAGACGGACAAGCCGGTGGTGGTGGTAGGCGCCATGCGGCCGTCGTCGGCACTGAGCGCGGACGGCTACCTGAACCTGCTGGAGGCGGTGCGGGTGGCGGCGGCGCCCGAGGCGCGCGGGAAGGGCGTGCTGGTGGTGCTGAACGACACGATCCTCTCGGCGCGCGACGCGACGAAGACGGCGACCTACCGCGTGCAGACCTTCCAGGGGCGCGACCTGGGCCCGCTGGGCTACGCGGACGCCGACGGCCGCGTGGTGTTCTATCACCTGCCGGCGCGCCCGCACACGACGCGCACGGAGTTCGACGTGCGCGGGCTGGGCGACTTGCCGCGCGTGGACGTGGTGCTGTCGTACATTGGCGCGGACGGGGCGCTGATTGATGCGGCGGTGGCGGCGGGCGCGCGGGGCATCGTGAGCGCGGGCACGGGCGCGGGGCGGCCGACGCCGCTGGAGGACGAGGCGCTGCAGCGGGCGCACGCGCGGGGCGTGGTGATCGTGCAGGGCACGCGGGTCGGCTCGGGGCGGGCGGTGCGGAGCCCGGGCCTGGTGCGCAAGGGGTGGATCGCCACGGACAACCTGCAGCCGTGGAAGGCGAAGCTGCTGCTGGCGCTCGGCCTGACCGTGACGCAGGACGCCGACCGCCTGCAGCAGATGTTCGACACGTACTGAGCCGAGCCCGGAGATGCCACGGCCGCATCGCGCGCTGGCCCGTGTTCTGAGTGGCACTGCGGATCGCAACGTTCGCTTCAGCGATCTGCGCAGCCTTCTACGGGCTCTGGGGTTCGACGAACGGATCCGTGGAAGTCATCATATTTACACTCGAAGCGGCGTCGTGGAGATCCTGAATCTACAGCCACGAGACGGCGGCATGGCGAAACCCTACCAAGTGAAGCAGGTTCGCGACGAGATCGTGAAGTACAAGCTGACAGGAGAGGCGACCGAATGAGCGTAGAGCCGCTGAAGTACGAGGTGATCATCTATTGGAGCGCCGAAGACGAGGCGTTCATCGCTGAAGTGCCTGAGCTGGCGGGCTGCGCCGCAGATGGCGCCACCCCACAGCAGGCGCTCAGCCAGGTGCAGATTGTAGCTCAGGAGTGGCTCGACACCGCTCGTGAACTAGGCCGCCCGATACCGCAACCGAAGGGACGCCTGCTCTTCGCGTAAAACGGGTCAGGGCCGAGTCGGGTGGCGCTCGAAACCAGTAGTGGGTAGTCGGGAACGCCTGCAATAGCATACTCGTTCGGCGCCCCCGGAGCAGCCGGCAGTGGTCGGGACCTACGAGCGGACCTGTGCGCGCGCCTGCTCGGCGCGCGCGAGCCGGAAGGGCATGTTCGTGGCGCGGTACGTCGCGGCCGCAGCACGAGATGAGACGTGTTCAGCGGATAGCAGCGAAATCAGGGTGGCCAGGGAGCACCGTCTGGATGAAGTCTCCAGGCGTGAGCGCGATGAGGGGTAGGCCCGCTTGCACGATCTGCTGGATAAGCGGCCGGTCGAGGGTCAGCAGATACGGCGCCTGAGCCGCCAGGACCGATGCTACGACATGCGCGTCCTCACCAAAAACAGGACCGTGCTGGTGGATGCTTCGCCTGGAGGGCGTGGACACCAAGACAAGCGGAGCAGCAGCGATCTGCAGGTGGTAGGTGGCCAGCGCGGCTGCTGGTAGCTTGGCGGCTATATTGCGCTCGGCTTCCAGGAGGACTGAGGCGGAGCTACACGCTTTGAGGAAGCCTGCCTGACAGACCGAGAGCAGGAAACCTGAGCCACCGCTCGGCGAGGCCGCGGCCGCGATCAGACAACTGGCGTCGAAGAACAGAAGACTGTCCCGCGTGAGCGTCATCTAGAAGGGGCAGGGGAGCGCTCAATGAGCTGGCGAACCCGCGACGCGACCTCGGCTGCCTTGCCCGTGAGCTGATCCGCCTCGATGAACTGCTGGACCTCGGCGCCCGTGTAGTCACGCAGAGTAATGTCATCCCGCGTCCTGGTCGCCCAGAGGAGCAAGTCCAGGCTACTGCGCGGGATGCGGTAGGCACGCCCGAGCTTGGAGGCGACCAGCCGGCCGTCCCTGATGTAACGGTAGATGGTTTCGCGGTTCACCTGGAGGTAGTCGGCTGCCTGCTCAGGTGTAAGGATCTCTCTGGCTCGCACCATGTTCACGCCCTGAAGGTCATCAGATCATACTCAAAACCATCCATGACTACTTCAGTATACCTTCCGCGCGCCGCACTGACCCCCGACCTATCTACGCCGGCGCGGCCTGCGCGCGCGCGAGCCAGATGCGCGGCGCTGGCCGGGAGCCGACTGCGCCCAGTCCTTACGCGCCTTCCCGCGTCGCCACGCCCACTTCGAGCGTGCCGAGGCCCGCGATCTCGGCGGCCAGGCGGTCGCCGGGGGCGAGCGGCTGCTGGAACTCGGGCGCGTCGGGGTTGCCCGTCGCGATCAGGTCGCCGGGATAGAGCGTGCTGACGCGCGACAGGTAGCTGACGAGCGTCGCCACGCCGTTGATCATGCCGTCGGTGCTGGCGTCCTGGACGCGCTGGCCGTTCACCGCCAGGCGCAGCGGCAGGCGCTGGGGATCGGCCACCTCGTCGCGGGTGACGAGCCACGGCCCCAGCGGCGCGAAAGTATCGAAGCCCTTGCGGACGCAGCGGGTGGCGAGCAGGTTCTGGCTGGCGCCGAACTGCCGCGCGGTGACGTCGAGGATGACGGTGTAGCCGAAGACGACCTCCAGCGCGTCGGCGACGCTCACGTTCGCCGCCTCCTGGCCGATGACCACGCACAGCTCCAGTTCGGGAAAGACGCGCCCGGCGCCCGCATGGATGACGATGTTCTCGCCCGGGCCGATGATCGCCGAGGGCGGCTTGAGAAAGGCGAGGTCGAGAAGCGCCGCGGGGCTCTCCGCCGGCGTGGCGCCGCGGCCCGCCTCGCCGCCGAGCGCGGCCGCGCCGCGGCGGTAATTCGAGGCCGCCGCCCAGATCTTCGAGGGCTGGTCCACCGGCGCCGCCAGGCGGTCGGGTGTGAGCGGCAGGCGCTCCGCGGTGGCGGCCAGCTCGGCCAGCGCGGGCTGGATGGCCGGGTAGCTGGCGATGAGCGCGCGCATGGAGGGCGCGCGGAGGAGGCCCTGGCGGACGAGCGCGGCGCCCACGGGCACGAGCGCATCGCCCACGACGAGCGCTAGGTCGTCCGAGCGGAGGCGCGCGATTCGCATGCTGCTCCATCCTGTCTGGCCGCGCGGGCGCGGCCGGGTAGCTGAGTATAGAGGTGGCATCTCACGGCGGCAATGGCGCGGGGCCGCGGCGCGGCCCACCGCTCCGCGCGGCCGCAGCGGTCGGCTCGACGCGCGCGGTAACGGAGTTGGTCAGGTTGATATACTCGCCGTGAGTGTTGACGATGCCCAAGGGGCTGCCGTGGCGAGAGGGCGAGCGTATGCTAGCCGGCCGGCAGGCTGATCCGACGCCGCTGTACTATCAGCTTCGCGAGGCGCTGCGCGAGCGCATCCAGCAGGGCGAGTTTCCGCCGGGCACCCGTCTGCCGAGCGAGGAGGCGCTCTGCCGGGACTACAGCGTGAGCCGCATCACGGTCATCCGTGCCCTGCGGGACCTGACGACCGAGGGGCTGGTGGAGCGCCGCCAGGGGCGCGGCACGTTTGTGACGGCGCCGGTCGTCGAGCAGGACCTGCTGCGCCTGACCGACTTCGTGGAGGACATGGCGCAGGCGGGGCTGCGCGCCGAGTCGCTGGTGCTCGCCCGGGCGACCCTGCCGGCGCCCGAGCACGTCGCCGCGGCGCTGGGCCTGCCGGCCGGGACGCCGCTGCTGGAACTGCGCCGCCTGCGCAGCGCGAACGGCGCGCCGATGGCGTTCGACGACACCTGGCTGGCGCCGGCCTTCGCACCGCTCGTGGCCGAGGCGGACCTGGAGCGCGAGACGATCTACGCGGTGCTGGAGCGCCAGCACCAGGTCACGGTGGCGCGCGGCGAGTACCTGATCGAGGCCGTGGCGGCGCCGGCGGCCGTGGCGGACGCGCTGGGGGTCGCCAGCGGCGCGCCGCTGCTGTTGTTCCACCGCACGTCGTGGGCCGCCGACGGCCGCGCGATCTACCACCAGGAGCGGTACTACCGCGCCGACCGCGTGCGCTATCGGCTGGTGCTGGAGCGCACGGCCGCGCCGCTGGGGCCGGCGCGCTCCGCCATCCGCGAGTTCGCCCCGGTCTTCGAGGGCACCGCTAGCCCCGCTTCCTCTTGAGCGCCCCACGCCCCGCGCCGCGCGCAGCAGCGCGTGGTAGATCGGGCAGCAGCCGCATCGTGCCGTTTACCCTGCGCAACCTGGCCAGCAACGCCGCCGTGCGACGCTGAGCCTGCGAAGGCGGTATCGCCGCGCCCCCGCCGCGCGCGGGGCGCGAAGGCGGGGCGAGCACGGGACGGAGACAGCAATCCGGCCGACGCGTGCTGTAGTCGCTGTTGCAGTAGTGAATATAACAATATGTTGTCAGTATGAGATGATATATCGTACGATGAGCGTGATGGACCGCGCTGGCGCTTCTCGCTGGCGGGGACCTAGAGACGCGCAAGCCCGCGCGGCGCGGCCCGCAGCGTGAGCGCCGGGCGAGGCGCGGACAAGGCGAGGTATCAGATAGTGATCGCGCAAGTGCTGGCCGCCCTGGCCTTCGGCGGGGCGATCGGGCTGCCGCTGGCGCTGCTCGGCTCGGGCGGCTCGATCCTCGCCGTGCCGATCCTGGTGTATGCCTTCGGCCTGGACGTGCCCACCGCGGCGGGCACGTCGCTGGCGATCGTCGGCGCCATCGCGGTCACGGGAGCCCTGGGCCACCTGCGGGCGGGCCGCGTGCTGCCGCTCACGGGGCTGCTGTTCGGGGCGCTGGGCGCGGTCGGCGCGGGCCTGGGGGCGCGGCTGAACGCGCTGACGCCGGGGGCGGTCGTCCTCCTGCTGTTCGGCGTGGTGATGTTCGCGTCGGCGGCCGCCATGTTCCGCTCCAGCCGGAGGGCGCCGGCCAAGCCCGTGGCGTTCCACGAGCCGCGCGACGCCGCGAGCCTGCTGCGGCTGGCCGGGGCGGGGCTGGCCGTGGGCGTGCTGAGCGGCTTCTTTGGCGTCGGCGGCGGCTTCCTGATCATCCCGGCGCTGCTGCTGACGGTCCGCGCGCCGATCCACCTGGCGGTGGGCACGTCGCTGTGCGCGATCGCGCTGCAGTCGGCGGGCGGGATCGTCGGCTACGTGCAGCTTGGCAAGGTGAATTTCGCCCTGGCCGCGTGGTTCCTGGCCGGCGGGGCGGTGGGGACGTTCGTGGGGATGCAGCTCGCGGGCCGCGTGAGCGGGCGCCGGCTGCAGCAGGTGTTCGCGAGCTTCGTGCTCGTCGTGGCGTTGTTCCTGCTCTACCGCAACGGGGCGGCGATCATCGGCGCGCTGTAGGAGGGAGCCGTGTATTTCGAGCAGTTCTTCGTGGAGGGGCTGGGGCACGCCAGCTACCTGATCGCGTCCGACCGGACGAAAGAGGCGGTCGTCGTGGACCCGCGCCGCGACATCCAGGCCTACGTGGAGGCGGCGCAGCGGCACGGCTTCGAGGTGCGCTACGTGCTGGAGACGCACAACCACAACGACTTCGTGTCGGGCGCGCACGCGCTGGCGACCTGCCTAGGCGCGGAGCACGTGGCCTCGGCGGCGGCGGGCCTGCAGTTCCCCTACCGGCCGGTCCGCGACGGCGACGAGCTGCAGGTGGGCGAGCTGCGCATCCGCGTGCTGGAGACGCCGGGCCACACGCCCGAGCACCTGAGCTACGTGGTGATAGACACCAGCCGCGCCGACGAGCCGTTCCTGGTGTTCAGCGGCGGCGACCTGCTGGTGGGCGCCGTGGGGCGGCCGGACCTGCTGGGCCGCGAGCTGGGCGAGCGGCTGGCGCCGCGGCTGTACGACAGCCTGCACCAGAAGCTCTTGCCGCTGGGCGACCACGTGATCGTCATGCCGACGCACGGCGGCGGCTCGCTGTGCGGGCGGGGCATCGCCGGCACGCGCTTCACCTCGATCGGCTACGAGCGACGCTTCAACCAGGCGCTGCAGCAGCCGACCAGAGAGGCGTTCGTGGCGGCGGTGCTGGGCGGCAATCCCGGCATTCCGACGTACTACGCGCGGATGCGGCCGACGAACCAGCGCGGGCCGGCGCCCTTCCAGCCGCCGGAGCCGCGGCCGCTGCCGCCGCACGAGGTGCAGCACCTGGCGGGGCACGGCGCGATCGTGCTGGACGCGCGGGCGAATGTGGCGTTTGGCGGCGCGCACGTGCCGGGCGCGCTGAACGTGCCGCTGGGCGCGATGTTCGCCACCTGGGTGGGCTGGCTCGTGCCGGCGGACGTGCCGCTGGTGCTGGTGCTCGACCGCGACGAGGACTGGGCCGAGGCGACGACGGCGCTCGGGCGCATTGGCTACGAGCGGTTCGCGGGCTACGCGCAGTTCGGCATGGCCGCCTGGGTGGAGGCGGGCCTGCCCGTCGAGCGCGTGGAGCAGCTCAGCGTCCACGAGCTGCGCCGCCGGCTGGACGCCGACCCGTGGGCGCAGGTGCTGGACGTGCGGATGGACTCGGAGTGGGCCGAGGGGCACGTGGCGCGGGCGGTCCACGCGCCGCTGGGCGACCTGCCGAAGCTGCTCGACACGCTGCCGCTCGACCGCGCGCGGCCGGTGGCGGTGATGTGCGGCTCGGGCTACCGTTCGAGCATCGGCACGAGCCTGCTCAAGCAGCGCGGCTTCACGACCGTCTGGAACACGCTGGGCGGCATGACCGCCTGGAAGGAGGCCGGCTACCCGACCGAGGCGGTCGGCGGCCCGGCGCGCCATGAGGCCGAGGAGCTGCGCGTGCGCGACGAGGGCCAGCACCTCGTGCGCCGCGCGGCCGCGCTGGCGAAGTGAGGCGCGTGGCGCGAGAAGGAGAACACAGATGCGACCGGAAGAGCTAGAGCAGAAGCAGCGCGCGGGGACGGAGGTACACGTGCTGGACGTGCGCACCCCGGCGGAGTTCGAGAGCGCGCACATCCCTGGCAGCTACAACCTGCCGCTCGACCAGCTCCGCGAGCACGGCCAGGCGCTGAGCACGAGCCGCGCGCCGCTGGTGCTGGTGTGCCGCAGCGGCAACCGCGCCCGCGAGGCGCAGGTGCTGCTGCACTCGGCGGGGCGCGACGGCATCGAGGTGCTGGAGGGCGGCGTCGCGGCGTGGGAGCAGGCGGGGCTGCCCGTCGAGCGCGGCCGCGCGCGCTGGAGCATGGAGCGGCAGGTGCGCGGCGTGGCCGGCGGGCTGGTGCTGGCCGGGGCGCTCGGCGGCCTGTTCGTCTGGCGGCCGCTGGGGGCGCTGGCGGCGGCGCTCGGCGGCGGGCTGCTGTACTCGGCGCTGTCGGACACCTGCGGCATGGCCGCGCTGCTCGCGCGCCTGCCCTACAACCGCGGCGCGGGCTGCGACGTGGACGCCACGCTCGCGGCGCTGGGCGGCGCGCCGCCCCCCCAGGCGGCGGCCAAGCCCGGCGAAGCGGCCTGAGGAGTAGCCCCATGGCCGCACATCGCCCCGACTCCTCGAACGCGCCCCCGCCGCGTCAGCCGCCGGGCGGGAGCCGCGTCCCCCGCCTCTCGCGGCGGCGCTTTCTGGTGGCCAGCGCGGGCGTCGCGGCGGCGGGGCTGGCCGTCGGGCGGCTCGACCTGGCGCGCGGCGCGCAGGGCGGCGGCCCGGAGCTTGTCGAGCCGGCCGTGCGGGCGAGCCGCGACGGCCTGCTGGAGACGACGCTGGAGGCCGGGTGGGCCAGCGTGCCGGTGGCCGGCCGCACGGCGACGACGACCGTGTACGAGGGCAGCCTGCCCGGCCCGACGCTGCGCTTGCGCCCGGGCGACCGGCTGCGGCTCCGGCTCGTGAACGGCCTCGCCGAGGCGACGAACCTGCACGTTCACGGGCTGCACGTCTCGCCCCGGGGCAACGGGGACAACCCGTTCGTCCACGTCGGCGCGCGCGAGAGCTTCGACTACGAGTACGCGCTGCCCGCCGACCATCCCGCGGGCCTGTACTGGTATCATCCGCACCGGCACGGCCTGGTGGCCGACCAGGTGTTCGGGGGCATGGCGGGCGCGATCATCGTCGAGGGCGAGCTGGACCGCCTGCCCGGCATCGCCGAGCTGCCCGAGCGGCTACTGCTGCTCGGCGTCACGCGGCTCGACGGCGCCGGGCGGATCGCGCCGGGCGACGAGACGCGCGGCGCGCCGTTCGAGCGGCTGGTGAACGGCCAACTCAACCCGACGCTGCGCATCCGCCCCGGCGAGACGCAGCGCTGGCGGCTCGGCAACGTCAGCCCCGACACGTTCTTCCGCGTGCAGCTCGCGGGCCACACGCTGCACCAGATCGCCGCGGACGGCAACCCGCTCGCCGCGGTCTGGCCGCGCGACGAGATCGTGCTGGCGCCCGGGCAGCGTGCCGAGGTGCTGGTGCAGGGCGGCGCGGCCGGCAGCTACGCGCTGCGCACGCGGCCGTACGACAAGGGCGCGGTGAGCATGGGCCTGCCGACCGAGCCCGACGCGCTGCTGGCGACGCTGGTGTCCGAGGGTCCGAGCGTGGAGCCCCAGCCACTGCCGACGGCGCTGCTGCCGTTCGCGGACCTGCGCGACGAGCCGGTCGCCAACCGGCGGGTGGTGACGTTCCAATCGCCGATGGCCGGGATGGGCCAGATGATGGGCGGTATGGGCGGGATGCGCGGCATGGGCGGGATGCGCGGGATGGCGCACGGCATGTGGTTCATCGACGGGAAGAGCTACGACGAGAACCGTGTGGATCAGACGGTGCGGCTCGACACGACGGAGGAGTGGGTGATCCGCAACGCGTCGGCCGAGGTGCATCCCTTCCACATCCACGTCAACCCGTTCCAGGTGGTCGCGGTGAATGGCCAGCCGACAGAGGCGCATGGCTACGCCGACACGGTGGCTGTGCCGCCGCAGGGCGAGGTGACGCTCCGCACGCGCTTCCGCGACTTTACGGGCAAGTTCGTCTATCACTGCCACATCCTAATGCACGAGGACGGCGGCATGATGGGCGTCGTCGAGGTGGTGTGATGGCCGACCCGCTCCGCCCCACGGCCGAGGAAGCGCTGGCTGCCTGGGCGCAGCGCGTGCGCGCGAACCGCGAGCAGGTGGAGCGCTACCAGGAGGCGGGCAACCGCGGCGACCGCTACGCGCCGATCGCGGCGCGCTTCGCCCTCGACCCGCGCCGTACCGACGATCCGGCGGCCGCCGCGCTGCAAGCGCTCGTGCAGCCCGACGACGTCTGGCTGGACGTGGGGGCGGGGGGTGGGCGCTACGCGCTGCCGCTGACGCTGCGCGCGCGCGAGGTGATCGCGCTCGACCAGTCGGAGAGCATGCTCGACGTGCTGCGCGCGGGGATGGCCGAGTATGGCATCGCCAACGTGCGGGTGGTGCAGGCGCGCTGGCCGATCGCGGAGCCGCCCGCGGCGGACGTGGCGCTCATCGCGCACGTGGGCTACGACATCGAGAACATGGGTCCATTCCTGGACGCCATGGAGCGGGCGGCGCGGCGCGCCTGCGTGGCGCTCTTGGCGCAGCGGCGGCCGACCTGGGTGGCCGACCAGCTCTGGCCGGCGGTCCACGGCGTGGAGCGCGCGGCGCTGCCGGCGCTGCCCGAGTTTCTGGCGCTGCTGCTAGCGCGGCGGCGGCTGTTCGAGGTGCGGCTGGTGTACGAGACGCCGCAGGGGTACGCCAGCTTCGAGCAGGCGCTCACCTTCGCGCGGCTGCAGACCTGGGTGCAGCCGGGCAGCGCGAAGGACGAGCGGCTGCGCGCGGCGCTAGCGGAGCGGCTGAGCGAGCGCAACGGCCGCCTGGCCTTCGACTGGGCGCCGGTCGCGCTCGGCGTCGTCACCTGGCAGCCCGAGGCGGCCCCGGCTTGAGTGCTAGAGATGTGAAAAAATCAGTTGCGCGGCCCTTGCGAGATTTCCGGGGCGGTGCTATGGTTCTTGTGAGGGTCGCGCGAACCAGATCAAACCCCAGACGACCCAGGAAGGGGGGAGATACATGAAGACTCGAGCGACCAGAGTAGTTGTAGGAGATTGGCGAGCCGGCTGACGAGCCCCGCGCTAGCCGGGGCACGCGACCAGCGGGCGCCGCGTCGCGAACCTGCTGCTACGGGTAGATGCGGCCAGGACGTGGTGTGATTACACCCTGACGCGGCGCACCCGCTATGAACTAAGTACGTTAGGGCCCGACCGTGAGGTCGGGCCCTTTCTTTGTGTCTGGGGTTGGCCCGGCGGCGTGTTCGCCGTCGGGAGAGCTTGCAGCACGGCAGCGAGGCTGACGGCGTGGGCTGGCCCTGGTGGAGTGCCGGAAACGGCCTGCCGCGCTGGGGCTAGCCGGCGGCGACGGCGCGGAGGATGGCGCGCAGCCCGCGCAGGTTGCGCTCGAACTCCGGGTCGCGGTGGTTGGCGGTCTCGATGAGCACGGAGCCGATCTCGTGGCTCGTGAGCCAGCGGCCCATCGTGCCCGTGGCGCGGTAGGGGAGCAGCCCGCCCAGGCCGCCGCCCGGCGTGGGCAAGCGGTAGCCGGTCGCGGCCGCGTAAGGCTCGGCCAGCTCGCGCGTGCCCACCACGAAGCTGCCCTGGCTGTGGTACTGCACGACCACGGCGGGGCGCACGGCCAGGAACCAGGCGGCCATCGCCCGCGTCTCCGGCTCGGACATCGGCGCCGCGCCCCCCAGGTTCCGCACGAGGCGCCCGTTGCCGTCGTAGGCGTCGGCCGCCCAGTCGGGCGTGTCCCAGTTGCGGTTGGGGTCCACGTTGGTGAGGTAGTAGCGTGAGTCGAGGGCGATGCCGTCGGGGTTGGCCTCGGGCATGAAGGCCAGGCGCAGGCCCTCGGGGATCTCGTCGGGGTGCGTCTCATAGTAGTCGCGGAGCTGGAACGCGAGATACGACGTGTTGATCTCGTAGCCGCCGTGGATGGCGCCCTGCACGATGACGGCGGTTGGGCCGTCGCCGAGCCAGTAGGCGGTGAGCGGGATGCCGCCAGACGAGCTGCCGATCACCTCGGTGGCGGGCGGCGCATCCGCCCGCGCGGCGGTCGCCGGCAGGGACGCGCGGCCCGCGGGCAGCAGCTCCCGCGCGTGGGCGGGCGCGACCGCGCCAAGCGCCGCGGCGCCTGCCAGGCTGGCCGCCGCGCCGAGGAACGTGCGCCGCGAGATGCCGTGTGCCTGCCCGCCAACCATGCCGTGTCCTCCGTAGTGTGGCCGTCGCCGCGCGCTGCCCCTCCCCCGCGCGCGGCGCGCTTCAGATCGAGCGCCCGCTTGCTCGCCGCTGGCCGCGGCCGCCCGCCACGGCCTCTGGAGTGAGAATACCGCATCGCGCCCGGGCACGACAGTTCGCCTTTTCCGCCGGCCGGTGGTGGCGTATCATGGGGGCCAGACTGGCGCTGGACGGGAGGCGGGCGACCGACCAGGCTGACGGGCGGCTCGCGGCGCACCCTGGGACAGGACGAGCGCAGGCCGAGGAGGAGGACGCGATGAGCCAGGCGACGGAGGCGGTGCAGGTCTTCACGATCGGGCCGGAGGCGGTGCCGAGCGGGCACGTCGCGGCGGTCGTGCGCAGCGATACGCAGGTCGTGCTGGCGCACGTGTGGGAGAAGGGCGGCGAGACGGCGCTGCACTCGCACTACGGCTCGGACGCCACCTGGGTCGTGCTCGACGGCCGCGTGACGTTCTACGGCGAGGGCGACCGCGTGCTGGCGACGCTGGAGCGGGGCGGCGGCATCTACATCCCGCGCAACACGAAGTACTGGTTCGAGAGCAACGGGGAGGTGCCGCTGGTGATGGTGCGCTGCGCCGCGAAGGACAAGGGTGTGGGCGACGACCGCGTATACGTGCAGCAGTAGGCAACGGGAACAGGCAGATGAGGCGTGTGGCCTGGCCAGACGCCTCATCTGCCTGAGCAACCAGTAGGGGGCCAGCATGCTCGACTTTCAGTTGATCTCGGCCGACACGCACGTCGCGGAGCACCCCGATGCCTGGGCGCGCGTGCAGCGGGAGTACGGCGACCGCGCCCCGCACGTCGTGCAGGACCCGCCCGGGCTCGGCAAGGGCCTGTGGATCATCACCGATGGCCTGGAGCCGATGCGCTCCGCTTACTTCGCCCTCGGCCACATCGTGGAGAAGCCCGAGGGCATCAGCAACATGGACCAGTGGGAGGACCCGCGCGCCTTCCAGCGCCGCGTGCTGGAGTTCAACGAGACCTTCCGCTACGAGGACTATCCGGGCGGCTGGGACCCGGCGGCGCACGTCGCCGACATGGACCGCGATGGCGTGGAGGCCGAGATCATCTTCTCCAGTCCCACCCGCTTCAACTACTCGCAGACCGACGCGAAGTTCCAGCGCGCGATCTTCCGCTCGTACAACGAGTGGGTGCTGGAGTTCGCCAGCTACGCGCCGCGGCGGCTGTTCCCGATGCCGCTCATCTCCATTCTGGACATCGAGGCGGCCGTCGCCGACATGCGGGAGTACGTCAAGCGCGGCTGCAAGTCGGTGCATATCCCCACCCAGATCCTGGGGAGCGGCTACTACGAGCCGTGCTACGAGCCGCTCTGGGCGACCGCCGCGGAGCTGGACATCCCGCTCACGGTCCACTCCAACTCCAGCCAGAACCTGCCACGCCACCACGTGGACCAGGGGGCGCGCGAGTTCGACCCCCGCAAGCAGATCATGCGCACAACGCGCCAGCTCCCCGCCGTCGAGTTCCTCAGCAACCTGATCTTCTCGGGCGTGTTCGACCGCTACCCCAGCTTGAAAGTCGTCTGCTCGGAGTTCGAGTGCCACTGGGTCGCCGGGCTGGTGCAGCGCGTGGACTACAACCTGGGCCGCGAGAGCACCTACGATCCTGAGCGCAACGTCAACCGGCGTAGCCCGAGCGAGTACCTGCGCGAGAATGCCTACTTCAGCTTCGAGGACGACCGGGCCGGGATGCTGACCGTCCCGCTGTACGGCGCGGACAACTTCATGTGGGGCAACGACTACCCGCATCACCAGACCACCTGGCCGTACTCGCGGCAGGGGCTGGAGGAGAACTGCGCCGGCCTCGACCCGGTGGTGATCCGCAGGCTGGGCCGCGAGAACGCGAGCCGCGTGTATAAGCTGGGGCTGTAGGAGCGGTGGGGGACGGACCTACCCCCCCGGCCCCCCTCTCTACCAGGGAAGGGGGAGAGGACGGGCCTACCCCCCGGCCCCCCTCCCTATCAGGGAAGGGGGAGAGGACGGGCCTACCCCACGGCCCTCTCCGGATGCGGGCAGGGGGAGATAGAGCCTCAGCTTGGTACGAGGAGGCGTGGATGCATCAGACGCTAGCGCGCGCGGTGGCGATCGTCGGGCTGCTGGTGCTCGCGGCGTGTGGGGCGCCGGCGGGCGGTGGCGCGGGGGGCGCCGGGCCGGCGCAGCCGGCGGCGGGTGGGGCTCCGCTCACGGCCGCCGACGCGCCGATCCTGGGAACGCTGTCGGGCGCGGAGCGCGACCGCGTGGCGGGGCTGATCCAGGCGGCGCGGCAGGAGGGCCAGCTCAACTGGCTCGACGCCGTCGTCGTGCCGGCGAGCGCCGTGGAGATGGGCGAGGCGTTCAAGGCGCGCTACGGCCTGCCGAATCTGCAGATCAACCACGAGCGGACGCAGACGGCGGCCGTGGCCGCGCGCATCCAGGAAGAGGTGAAGGCTGACCGGGTGACGGTGGACGTGTTCGCCGTCGCGTCGCCACGGCTGTTCTACGATCTGAAGGCGGCGAACGCGCTGCTGCAGTACGACTCGCCGGAGTACGCGCACTACGACAGCTCGAAGAAGGCGGGGCTGACGTACGAGCCGGGCTACTGGATGTCGCCGGTGGCGTACACTTTCGCGCCGATCACGAACCCGAAGTTCTACGCGAAGGAGATCCGGAGCTGGAACGACCTGCTCGACCCGCAGCTCCGCGGCAAGCTTGAGTTTCCCGACGTGGGCGGCGGCGAGGCGGCGCTGTACACCTACATCGGCCTGCGCAAGGTGATGTCCACGGACTACATGGCGCAGGTGGCGGCGCTGCAGCCGGTCACGAACACGGGCAGCTCGGTGTCGGGCACGCAGAAGCTGGCGAGCGGCGAGCTGTGGCTATCAGTCACGCTGCCGAGCCGGCTGGTGCAGACGGTGGCGCAGACGGGCGTGCCGATGAATGCCTACTACCCGCAAGAGGGCGTGACGATGCTCGGCCACCCCTACGGCATCCTGGCGAAGGCGCAGCACCCGAGCGCGGCCAAGCTGTTCGTGGACTGGCTGTTCAGCGAGGAGGGCCAGTCGATGTACGTGCGGCTGGAGGGGCTGAGCTCCGGGCGGGACGGGCTGAAGGTGCCGGACGAGGTGCGGCCGTACTCGCCGCCGCTGGCGGAGATCAAGTCCATCCCGCTGGACTGGAAGAGCCTGGACCCGCGGGCAATGGAGGCGGCGCGCGAGGAGTACCGGCAGATTTTCAAGCGGTAGCCATGAGGACGCGGGGCGGGGAGAGGTAGGTGGCGACGCAAGGGGCGCTGGAGCGGCCGCTGGGGCGGGTGCAGGCTTGGGCGGCGCCGCTGCGGGCGCGGCCGGAAAGCCTGCTGCTCGGCGGCGTGGCGCTCGTGGTGTCGGCGGCGATCCTGGGGCCGCTGGCGGTGGTCGTGTGGCGCAGCGTGCAGGTGGACCAGGGGCTGCTCGCCTCGACGTACAGCCTGGAGAACTACGCGCGGCTCGGCGCGCCGCGCACGCTGGCCGCGCTCGGCAACAGCCTGATCATCGGCGCGGGGAGCGCGCTGCTGGCGTGCGCCTGGGGCGTGGCGCTGGCCTGGATCGTGACGCGCACGAACGTGCCGCTGCGCGGGGCGCTGTTCGCCGCGAACCCCATCCCGTTCTTCATCTCGCCGCTGCTGAGCGCGATCGCCTGGAGCTACCTGGCGTCGCCCACGGTGGGGCTGCTGAACCGGCTGGCGATGGATACGCTGGGGCTGGCCGACCCGCCGTTCGACGCCTACTCCCACCTGGGCATCATCTGGGTGTGCGGCCTGGCGCACGTGCCGCTGGTGTACCTGTTCTGCGTGGGCGCGCTCAGCCAGATGGACCCGACGCTGGAGCACGCGGCGCGCGTGTCGGGCGCCAGCGCGCTGGGCACGCTCGCGCGCATCACCCTGCCGCTGGCGGCGCCGGCGATCCTGTCCAGCCTGATCCTGTGCTTCGTGCTGGGCATCGAGGACCTGGGCACGCCGCTGGTGCTTGGCTACGGGCACGGCATCCAGACGCTTTCGACGCAGATCTACGACGGGATGGCGAAGTCGCCGCCCGACTACAACTTCGGGGCGGCGCTCGGCTGCCTGCTGATGCTGCTGACGGCAGCGGGCATCTTGCTGCAGCGGCGGGTGATGGCCGGGCGCTCGTTCGCGACGATCGGCGGCCGCGGCTACCGGCCGGAGATCCTCGACCTGGGCGCCGGGCGCTACCTGGCGCTCGGCGTGAACCTGTTTTACCTGACGGTGGCCGTGCTCCTGCCGATCGGCACGCTGGTGCTCGTGTCGTTCTCGCGGGCCTGGCTCGGCTACGTGGACCCGAGCCAGTTCACGCCGCAGTACTACGTGTACATCGCCACGACGAACCCGATGGCGCTGCGGGCGGTGCGCAACAGCCTGTTCCTGGCGGCGGCGGGCGCGACGCTGGCGGTGGTGCTGGCCTACGCCGTGGCCTACGCCATCCACCGCACGCGGAGCTGGGCGCGCGGCTGGCTGGACGTGGTGACAACGGTGCCGGTCGGCGTGCCCGGGCTGGTGCTGGCGATCGGCATCTTTGTGGCGTTCCTGCGCACGCCGCTGTACGGCACGATCTGGATCCTGCTGGTGGCGTATCTGATCCGTTACCTGCCGTATGGGCAGCGCACGGTATCGGCGGCGATCGTGTCGGTGTCGGGCGAGCTGGAGGAGTCGGCGCGCATGAGCGGCGCCGGCTGGCTGACGACGGTGTGGCGCATCTACTGGCCGCTCTTGCGGCCGGGGCTGGTGGCGGCGTGGCTGCTGCTGTTCATCACGTTCATGCGCGAGGTCTCGATGTCGCTACTGCTCGCGCGCAGCGGCACGGAGACGCTGTCCACGGCGCTGTGGAGCCTGCTGACCTACGATCCCACGGGCGCGTCGTCGGCGTTCACGGTCGTGCAGGTGGCGATGATCCTGCTGGTGGCCGTGGTATTCTTGCGAGTGTCGCGCGGCGAGAACATCCGGGTGTGAAGGGGAAGCGACGATGAAGCTGCTGTTCTTCGACGACTTCAAGCTGGGCGTGCTGAAGGGCGACGCGGTAGTGGACGTGTCGAGCATCGTGCGCGACGTGCCGCACCTGGGGCCGGGCGACCTGCTGCGCGGGGTGATCGAGCGCTGGGGCGACCTGCGGCCGAGGCTGGAGCAGGCGGCGGCGCAGGGCCAGGGCGCGCCCGTGAGCCAGGTACGCATCCGGCCGCCGGTGCCGAAGCCGTACACGATTGTCTGCATGGCCGTGAACTACATGGAGGACGGCACGCGCGCCGAGCCGGCGCCGATCAACGCTTTCCTCAAGGCGCCGAGCGCGATCATCGGCGACGGCGATACGATGGTGCTGCCCGACGTGCCGTCGCCGATCTTCGAGGGCGAGGCGGAGATCGCGCTGGTGTTCAACCGGCGGGCGTCGCACGTGCCGGCGGCCGAGGCGATGGACTACGTGTTTGGCTACATGAACTTCATTGACGGCTCGGCGCGCGGGCTGCCGCCGGCGGGCAACACGTTCTACCAGATGAAGTCGCGCGACACGTTCGCGCCGATCGGGCCGTATCTGGTGACGCCGGACGAGATCGCGGACGTGAACAACCTGCAGGTGCGGCTCTGGAACAACGGCGAGCTGAAGCAGAACTACAACACGAGCGACATGGCGCACAAGATCCCGCGCTGCATCGAGTGGGTGACGAGCATTCACGCGATGGAGCCGGGCGACATCCTGGCGCTGGGCACGAACCACCGCGGACTGCACGCCTTCCAGGACGGCGACCGGATCGAGCTGGAGGTGGAGGGCCTGGGGCGGCTGCACATCAACGTGCGCGACGAGCTGAAGCGCACCTGGGGCCGCGAGACGCGCCTGGACCGCCAGAACGCGGGCCAGGAGGGCACAACGCCGCAGCTCACGGGCAAGTACGCGAAGTAGGAGCGCCAGTATGGCAGGGACGGACGCGCCGCGGGCGCAGGTGGCGGCGCTGCGGGAGGCGGCGCAGCGCGAGGTGGCCGCGCTGGCGAGCGACGCGCGCACGCTGGACGCGGCGGGCTGGGCCGCGCCGACGTGGTGCCCCGGCTGGGACGTGCGAGAGATCGTGGCGCACCTGGCCGAGGGGATGGACCGCTTCGGCCAGCAGGTGGACGGGGCGCTCCGGGGCCAGCCGGTGGAGTTCTCGATGGCCGAGCGCGACGCGCGCCGCGCGCAGGTGAAGGCGCTGCC
>Ga0070741_10004654_pt1 | contig 31741 bp, 31 predicted proteins | sample Coa_R1_4_FD_66440 | JGI IMG/M metagenome (GOLD analysis project Ga0070741, IMG submission 66440) | Surface soil microbial communities from Centralia Pennsylvania, which are recovering from an underground coalmine fire - Coalmine... | ecosystem: Environmental > Terrestrial > Soil > Unclassified ... | reverse complement strand
CCACCGGGCGGCCGAGGCGACGTTCGTCGACCGGTTCGTGCGGTCGCTGCCCGACGGCTACGACACGGTGGTGAGCGACGACGAGGGCTCGATCTCGGCCGGCGAGAAGCAGCTGCTGACCATCGCCCGGGCCTTCCTCGCCGACCCCGCCATCCTCATCCTCGACGAGGCCACCAGCTCGGTCGACACCCGCACCGAAGTCCTCATCCAGGAGGCCATGGCCGCGCTGCGGTCCCAGCGGACGAGCTTCGTGATCGCCCACCGGCTGTCGACGATCCGCGACGCCGACGTGATCCTCGTCATGGAGCACGGCCAGATCGTCGAGCAGGGCAGCCACGAGGAGCTCCTCGCCTCGGGCGGCGCCTACGCCCGCCTCTACCACGCCCAGTTCGCCGCCCCCGTCACCGACGTCGCCTGAGTCGCCGACCGGCACGGCCGGCGGCGGCCTAGGGTCGGGACCGTGCCCGACAACGCCGAGATGCGGACGGTGGCCCGGGAGGGGGCGCTGCTGGCCGGTGGCGCCCGGGCGATCCTGCTCCAGGTCGCCCATCCCGGCGTCGCCCGGGGTGTGGCCGAGCACAGCGACTTCGCCACCCGGCCGCTCGACCGGCTGCGGGCCACGCTGAGCTACGTCTACGGCGTCACCTTCGGCACCCCCGAAGAGCGCCGGGCGGTGGCGGCACTGGTGACCGAGGCCCACCGGCCGGTGACCGGCGCCGGGTACCGGGCGTCGGATCCGGAGCTGCAGCTGTGGGTAGCGGCCACGCTCTACGACACCGCCCTGCTCATCTACGAGCGGCTGTTCGGGCCGCTCCCGGCGGCGACGGCGGAGCGGGTCTACGACCAGTACGCCGTGCTCGGCACCGCCCTCCAGGTGCCGGACGGGCGGTGGCCGCCTGACCGGGCCGCCTTCGTCGCCTATTGGGCCCGCATGATCGACACGCTCGAGGTGTCCGACGACGCCCGGCGGGTGGCGCGGGACCTGCTGCATCCCGAGTGGGCGCCGCCGCTGCTGTGGGCGGCCATGCCGCTCAACCGGCTCCTCACCGCCGCCTGGCTGCCGGAGCCGATCCGCCGCCAGTACGGCATCGCCTGGGATCCCGGCCGGCAGCGCCGCTACGACGCCGCGATGACCGTCGGCGGCGCCGTGTACCGGCTCCTGCCCGTCCCCCTCCGGGAAGCCCCGAAGACGTGGTACCTGCACGGCCTGCGCCGGCGGTTGAGCGGCGCCTGACCGGCCGGTGCGGCAACCTTTGGACATCTGTTGGGGACTGTGCCCGACAGCTGTCCAAACCTCTTCGCCACCGCGGACAGTGCCCGGCGCGCCGGTGCCCATTGGGGCCGGCGAGGACGACTCAGCGGAGGGTGAAGCCGACGATCTGGTTGCCGGTGGCGGCCACCAGGAGGCCCTTGCTGGCGGCCGGGGATCCGAAGCGGGTGACGGCGCCGAGGACGTCGGTGAAGCGGGGAACGCCGGTGGCGGGGTCGTAGGCGGTGAGCGTGCCCTTGGCGTCAACAGCCCAGACGGCGCCGGCGGCGACGATGGGGGCGCCGGTCGAGACCGGCGCCGAGCGCCAGGCGACGTCGAAGCGGTCGGCGCCGATGTGCAGGGCCACCAGCCCGTCGACGCAGGGTACGTAGACGAGGCTGCCGGTCATCGCCGCGCTGCCGTACCCGCCCTGGCAGACCTTGGCCGAGAACTTCTGGCCGCCCTCGTGGCCGAGGTGGGCGGCATCGAGGAGGAAGCCGACGCCCTCCTTGCCGATGGCGAAGACCCGCCCGGCGGGGAGCAGGACCGGGCTGGCCGACCCGAGGTCGACGTCGTCGCGGTTGAGGGCCTTCCAGTTGGTGGGCGCGAAGTAGTCGACGGCGTGGAGGGCGGGGTCGAGGTTCACGACGGCGTTGCCGTAGTCGAAGCTCGAGTTCGACTCGCTGTTGCCGGTGGCGACCCAGAGGTGGCCGCCGGCATCGACGGCCGGCCCCCCCGGCGCCCAGATGCCCGCCTCCCGGCTGGTGGGCACGATCCAGGCCGCGAGGTCGCCGGAGCCGTCGGCGGCCGAGGAGACCACCGCACCCTTGTAGGGCCCGCAGTCGCCGTACAGGCCGCCGAAGGGGACGTAGACGCGCCCGCCGGTGATCGTGGCCGCCCCCCGCTCCTGCTCGACCTTCGGGGAGAGGCCGGGCGGGTCGATCGGCCGCTGCCAGCGGACGGCGCCGCCGGCCAGGTCGAGAGCGAACAGCTCGTGGTGGGGTCCGTCGGCCAGGAAGGCGACGACGTCGACGGTGCCGGCGCCCGTGTCGACCACCGGGGTGCCGGTGATGCCGGACGGGTCGATGTTCCCGCAGGGCAGCGACTTCCCCGACACGGCCGGTCCGAGGTTCTTCTGCCACACCACGGCGCCGGTCCCCCGGTCGAGGGCGTAGACGGAGTTGGCCTCGGTCACCACGACGACGCTGTCGCCGGCGATGAGCGGCTGGGCGTAGACCTTGCCGTCGAGGGCGGGCGACGTCCACGCCTTCTTGACCCCGCCGAGCGCCGCCTGGTCGCCGGCCACGCCGCTGCGGCCGGCGTCGTGGTGGTAGGCCAGCCAGTCGTCGGCCGGGGAGAGGGTCGGTGCCGCCGCCGGCGCCGTATTCCCGGGCCCACCGCTCGGCGCCGTGACGACCGGATCGCTGCCCGGCGGGTTCACCGCCCCCGACCGGGCCTGGTGGTCTCCATTCGAGTGGGAGCAGCCGGACAGGACGGCGAGGCAGAGCGCCACTGCCAAGGCCAGGAGGACGGACCGCCGGGTGCCCATCCCCCTCACGGTACCCCGTCCGGAGTGGGCCGGTGACCTCCGCCTCCCTTAACCTTTCCCTCCGACAGGGGAGACGGGAGCGGCCATGCCGGCTGGTACGGGAAGCGACGCCGCCTACGACCTGGTGGTCGTCGGCGGGAACTCGGGTGGGCTGTCGGTGGCCATCGCCGCCCAGAGCGGCGGGCTCGGCCGGGTGCGGATCCTGGAGCCGTCGTCGGCGGTGGCCTACACGGAGCTGATCGGCGAGCACCAGCTCGACGTGGGCTTCGGCGAGACGGTCGAGACGATCGACGTCGCCCCCGGCGGGGAGCTCGAGATCACCACCACCAAAGGCGTCTACCGGGCCCGGTCGTGCGTGGTGGCGCACCGCACCAACGTCGGCAACTCCGTGTGGACGCCGCCCATCGACGCCTCGCTGTCGGAGCGGGTCATCGTCGACCGGTTCTCGGGCCAGCTGGTCGACCAGGACATCCTCATCGTCGGGCACACCGACCACGCGGTGGAGATGACCTCGAAGGCGGCCATGGCCGGAGCCCGGGTCGTGCTGGCCGCGGGCGGGATGATCCCCAAGCGCCTCTCCCCCATCGGCCAGCGGATGCTGCGCCGGCTGGAGCGGGAGCGGATGGCCACGATCCTGTTCCGGTCGGTGCCGGAGCGGATCACCGAGGACGACGGGCTGCCGCTGGCCTGCTTCGGCGACCGCCGCACGCCCGACCTGGAGTTCGACAAGGTCGTCTTCGCCTCCGGCCGTACGCCGGTGAAGCCCGACGACGTCGGCCTGACCGAGGAGGCGGCCGCCTCCGGCCGGGTCTGGCTGCTCGGCCTGCCGACCTCCGACGAGGACGGGGCGCCGCTGCTGATGGCGGCGACGGTGCTGCCCGAGCTGGCCCGGCTCTTCCCCTCCCTCGAGGCCTACCTCGAGGCCGAGGCGGAGGCCGCCCGGCGGGACGGGGGGCGCAGCTTCGCCGTCATCGAGGAGCTGCGCCGGGAGCACTACAACGCCACCATCACCTATTTCGAACCCACGCACTCCGATCTGTGGGTGCTCGGCGTGAAGCCCGACCACGGCGACATCGGCCACCTGCCTGGTCAGTACGCCTCCCTCGGCCTCGGCTTCTGGGAGGACCGCATCGACGACGCCGAGGACCCCGGCCTCGAGGAGCGCTGGGACAAGCTCGTGCGCCGCTCCTACTCGATCTCCCACCGCATCTTCGACGAGCACGGCTACCTGGCCCAGGAGCGCGACACCACCGAGCTTGAGTTCTACATCGTGCTCGTCCCGCCCACCCCCGACAACATTCCCGGGCTGACGCCCCGGCTGGCACTGAAGCGTCCCGGCGACCGTATCTATCTCGGCCCGAAGGTGGCCGGCCGCTACACGCTGGCGCCCGTCACCGACCCCCGGGGCACCGTGATGTTCTTCGCCACCGGCACCGGCGAAGCGCCGCACAACGCCATGATCGTCGAGCTCCTCCGCAAGGGTCACATGGGCCCGATCGTCTCGGCCGTCACCGTCCGCAACCTGGCCGACCTCGGTTACATCGACAAGCACCGCGAGCTCGAGTCCCGCTACGAGAACTTCCACTACCTCCCGCTGCCGACCCGGGAGCCCGGAATCCCGAAGCGCTACATCCAGGACCTCATCACCGACAACGTGTTCGAGAAGCAGTACGGCGTCGCCCTCGACCCGGCCACGACCCACGTCTTCATGTGCGGCAACCCCGCCATGATCGGCCTCCCCAAGGAAGACGAGGACACGGGCGAGCTCACCTACCCCAAGCCCACCGGCGTCGTGGAGATCCTGACCGAGCGGGGCTTCACCCTCGACCACCGCGGCCACCGCGGCAACCTCCACTTCGAGGAGTACTGGTAGATTCCGCGCTTCTGCGCAGGTCAGGGCCTTAGGGCTTCCGGCCTGGCGGTTCTGTCTGTGCCCTCGAACCGGCGTTTGGGGGCACCCGGCAGAGCGATACCGAGCGGCTTCGAGGTGCCGCGTCAGCCCGCCGAACCCGAGAGAGAACGGCACGTTGCGAGCATCTGCCGTACGCTCGATCGGCATGCGAGCCCATGCAGGAGGAGACTTCGGTGCGCGACTGCGCGTCGTCGTCGAGCGAAGCTTGCGAGATACGTCTCAGTTCTGGACGAGCGTTTCGATCGAGGGCGTAACGCTCGAAGACGAGCACCACGACCGGGCGATTGTCGTAGAGCTTCGGACGAGCGATCACCCGCAGACCCTTTACAGGCTGCGGTTGAAAGTCGAGGAGTACGAGTCAAACGACAGCGACCCGAGGGGTGGGGGCCATACATCTACAACGAGATCATGGAGGCCGTCGAGGCTGCGCCTGGACTCCCGACCACAGCATCTCATGCCGGGGTGATCACCATTTCCCTCAGTGACCGATAGCGCCAGGTTCCGGAGATCGGCTCGGGCTCAGTCGCTGGAGTGATGGGCTTCCTGGCCGAAGGCAAGGAACGGACCCCAGCGGCGGCTCTCGCGCCGGGAGACGCAGTCCTGATCCACGAAGGTATTGCGGTTACACCATGCGCGGTCGTTGTAACGCCGAATTTGCCCGAGTCCCCAGAGCGCTCCAGGGGCAGAGAGGACGAGGGTGACGCTGAGGACAGCCAAGCGCTGGACGATGCGCTGGACGGTTTGCCGGCGGCTGAGTGGCTCGCGGTTGAACTTGGTGTCCATGTCGGACATGTTCGCCGACCCTGCCGGCCTGGCCCTGCGTCTTGACGAAACCTTCCAATGTTCTGTGCCCTTCGCACGATTTTCCTGCCGTAGTGCGCCAGGCTCATCGGGCCGAGTCTTCACAGCGACTCGGTCGGTGGAAGAGCAGCAATAGAAAGCACGCAGGCACGTCAGGTGCGGTGACCGCCGGGCGGTGGAGCTCCGGGACCGTTGAAGAAGAGGAGGAGCTCGGCGGGGTCGATGTGTTCGTCGCTTCCCAACAGTCGAACGACTCCGACGGCCAATATCCGGAAGACTTCCCAGGCGCTCCCGGCATCCGTCACCGCCCCCCACATGAAGCGGACGACTCCCCGGCCGAGCCGCCCGGGATCGTGAAGGGCTCCGGCGAACACGCCGCCGCAGACATAGTCGGGGAGCCCGACCTTGGCTTCAAGCCGCTCTCCCAGCGCCTCGTCGTACGGGCCAGCTGGGTTGGCGATGCCGACGCTGACGCGTAGGAACTCGTAATCGTGGGGATGGAACCCGGCACCGAGCAGCCCGTACAGGATGCGCTCGCCCGTCGGGACCATGACCTCGAAGGCGGCCCGCTTCGCCTCCTACGAAACGGATGGACCGGGGTTGTTCCAGAAGCTGTCCACGACCCCTACTGGCGTCACTTCAGGAGGCACCTCGCCCAGCCATGCCCGGCCGCGTCGCCCGACACCCTGGTTCAGCTGGTGGACTGTCACTCATACCATGTTGCCGTCAGAGCAGGACCTGAGCGGGGATGTCGTGATCCACCCACGGGCCCGCTGCCACCCGACGGGGCCCGAACCGCACCCGATCGGCACCTTGCGGTCTGGTCCGGGTGGACACGACCCTTACTGTCCGTCCAGCCTGGAGTGCATGTCGTCTGTGCGGTGGCCACGGCGGCCCTGGAGGCGCTTCTGGTTCTTGGAGCCCGAGGTCGCCGCCGAGGGGGTTGTCGGATCGCGCGGCCCTCTCATCGGAGCGGCCGGGGTCGTCTCGATGACGGTCTGTGGGTCGTCCGGGCTGGGTCGTGCCTGGGTCTCGACCTACCGGGGCCGGCCCCCGGGCCACGAGGAGCTGCGAGAGGTGACGGGCTTCAACATGACCAACGGAGGGAAGGAACCGGCGCTTCAGTGGGCCGAAACGACGCTCGACGTGCATGGGAGATCGGTGCCCGGACAGCTGGCCTTCGTACCGGCCTCCGTACAGGTCAATATTGACCGGTGGGCCGTGCTGCTCTTCGGCAAGGAGTACTCGGCTTCCATCCAACTCGAGGGCATGACGCCTGAGCAACTGACCCTCACGATGAAGAACGACGACGCGGGGCACACCGACCTGCGAACAGCCTTAGCGCACCACCCATAGCCGGGAGATCGACGCCCGTCGCAATGACGACCGAAAACGGCATTCCGCTCGCCTCGTTGTCCCTCCGGTGTCCGGGCAGACTGTGGCCGTGACCCTTCTCCCTCGAAGAGCGCTGGTGGGGCTGCTGGCGGGCTGTCTGTTCGTCGGCTCGTGCCGGTCGCATGGGGGTTCGGGAGAGGGACCTTCGACGAGCTCCTCCACAGCCGCGACGTCGAGCACGGTGCCGGCCGGCCCGCCTGCTACGGGGAAGGGGACGTCGTCTTCCGGCGGTCCGCCGGGAAGCCTCCCGGCGGGCTTCGCCGCCGCGTCAGTCACGTTTGTGTCGTCGGCGACGGGCTGGGTGTTGGGGAGCGCTCCATGTGGAGCCAGCCGATGCGCCCAGGTGTGGCATACCGGCGATGGCGGACAGACCTGGAGGGGCAGCCCGGCGCCGCCGGCTCCTGCGGCACTCGAGACCAGTGGCGACACCCCGTCTCGGATCCGGTTTGCCAACGCCGATGACGGCTGGGTCGCAGCCGGCGGAAAGCTGTGGGCGACCCACGACGGCGGTGCGCACTGGGACCAGCAGTCCGTCGAGACCGTCTCCGCCATCGAGGCATCGGCTGGCGCCGTCCACGCCGTCACTGCCCAGTCGGGAGCCGACGGTTTCCACTTCGTGGTGGCGACGAGCCCGGTCCACACCGACGCCTGGCGGCTGTCGGCGGTCAGGCTTGACGCCGGCGCCGGGCCGGTGCCACGACCCCAACTGGTCCTGCATGGTTCCGCGGGGTGGCTGGTGATCGTCAACCGCACGGTCGTTGGGGGCGCTCGACTCCAGGAAGGCCAATGGGTTGGGTGGAAGCCGCCGTGCGACGACGCCGGCACACCGGTCGAACTCGCCGCCTCAACCACAGCCGACCTGGTCGCCTTCTGCGCCGATGGGATGTGGAACGACCGTCCGCCAGGCGAACGGGTCTTCGTGTCCAGCGACGGGGGCTCGTCCTTCCGTCAAGCTCCCACGACCCTGCCGGTCCGAAGCGTCTATCCCGTTGCCGCCGCGACTCGCAGCGCCTGGGTCGTCGGCAGCGCCGACACCGAGGCGCAGAGCCAACCGCAGGCGAGGCTGCTCCGGACTGCCGACGGGGGCAAAACCTGGAAAACTGTCCACCGATCCGGGGAGGCGGGCTGGCTTGAGCTCGGATTCACCGGCGCTGACCAGGGCGTCGTCATCGGCCAAGGTAACGGCGACAGGCTGCTCATGACCTTCGACGGCGGACAGACCTGGAACCCGATCGCAACCCGATGAACCAGGACAACGGGGCGCGTAGGCAATCTGGGGGACCACCCGCGAGGCGAGGGGCCGGGGCGCACTCACTCCAGCAACTCTGGCGCCGCAATCCGCTGAGAACCGGCACGGCGCGTGGCGAGCTTCCAATTCCGAGCCCTATCGCCATCCTTCGCGGCTCCGCTCGGTGAGGCGTGCCCCTTCTCGGAGGAGAGGCGACGCTGCGAATCAAACGACCAACGCTGCAAGGCGGGCCGGTAGAGATCTTCCGCGGCAAAGCGCAGTGCGGGCGCTCCAGGATTCAGCCCGGCGGGGAGCGGGGCCAACCTCCGGGGAACCAAATCAGCCCACGGCGGAGACCGAAACGGCGTCCTTGTCGGTTCACGTCCACGGGGGTGGTGTACGAGGGGGGCCGGGCCCCTGGCGTGGTGAGGATCTGAGGGTCCGCCACTCGCGTTGACCACCGCATCAACTTCAGCAAGTCGTGTTCATGCCTTCGTGCGCGAATTGGCAGCCGCCAGTTTCGTCGGATGCCGCAAGGGATCCTGCTCACTGACGAGAGGCTGGTCCGAAGAGCGCGGCCGGGACTGCGTGCGGTCCGCTTGTCGCGCATCCATCCGGTATCGCTCGGAGCCGGCGTTCTGGGGCAGTGCGTGAGGGTGCGATCCCTGCTTCGTTACCGAAGGCGGTAGCGGAAATGGACGACGCCGCTGCTGAATCGGTGCTCGTCGATGAGCTCAAGATCGGCGCGCGTGTCGGTCGGTAGTGCGGGATTGCTCCCACCGAGGACGACTGGCATCGGCGCAGCTTCGCCGAGTCCAGGCACCGTCGGACAACCCCAAGTGCACAGGATGCTTCAGCGCGATTCGCGCTTCAGAAACTCAATGAGGCGTTCGACGGCGGCGATCAGTGGCGGAAGGTCGGAGTTGATCGTTGCCTGCACGATGGCGCGAGCCGTGTCGAAGTAGCGGTGGGCGAGGTGATTGCGCAGTCCGGCGACATCGACCCAGGGGATCGATGGCTCTCGGGCCAGCAGAGCGGGATCGATGGCTCTGACTGCTTCTCCGATCTCGATGAGGCGCACCCCCGACCGCATCGAAGACCAGACCATCGTCCAGTGCGCCCCGTTCGAGGTGCGCTCGGATCGCCTGGGCGGAGGCCAGGATGTCGTCGAGGCGTTGGTCGTCGTGGCGGCTCACAGCGGTACGGCTTCTGCCAACACCTCGGACCGAACTCCCCGCTTCAGCGAGCCAGCCGGAACGACGTCGACCGCAACACCGAGAAGGTCGGTAAGTTCCCGGGCGAGGCCGGCGATGGCCACCAGCCCCACACCCTCAGCGACGTCGACCAGCAGGTCGACGTCGCTGCCCTCCCAGTCCTCTCCCCGAGCCACACTCCCGAAGACGCGAACATTGCGAAGCCCACGCCGCTCGGCCAGTTCCGTCACCGCCCGGCGGTGCCGCCGCAGGCGCCGGCCGAGGGGCGTATCCGGCAACCCGAGGCGGCGCCCCGGCAAAGGCTCCACGGTGAACGTGAGCTGATGTCCCGTCGCTTCGATCAGCTTCGACAGCATGGCCATGCCAGGCTCTCGGCGGTCGGACTCGTAGGCACTGATGACCGACTGGGCGACCCCAGCCCGACGCGCCAAATCGGTCTGCGACAAGCGCGCCCTGCGCCGAGCATCACGAATCATTGCCCCCGGGGTAACCGACATCGCAGCAATCCTATCACGTATTGTCTATGGACTGGCTGTCCGGGATGCTGAATGTAGGTTCCGTCCTCAATCAGTCCTCAGAACGACGAGCAGCGCCGAGGAACCTCACGCACGGTCGAAAAAGGAAATACCTGGTCACGGCCTATTTCGCGTCATCGTCGCTGGTCCCCGGACCCCCATGTCGCCCGCCAGCGTGATGGGACCGCCTTTCCGCCAGTGTGATGGGACCACCTGGCGTGGGTCTCCTGCGTCGGCGGGGTGATGATGGCGGCTGCCGGGCGGGGTGGTCAAGGGCGTGGTCGCCGTCGTCGTGTTCTTGGGGTGGTGCCGCCGACGTCGAGGCCGGGTTTCTGTCGGCGGCGGTAGCTCTCGCCGTCGAGGATGAGTTCGTAGGCGGCGGACTGGAGGCGGTCGATGGCGGACTGGGCGAGGAGGGCGTCGGCCATCTGGCCGATCCATTCGATCGGTTCCCGGTTCGAGGTGACAACGGTGGAAGCCGCTCGGTGGCGCTCGACGATCAGTTCGTAGATGTCGGCCGTGTCGAGCGGATCGAGCGGCTGGAGAACGAAGTCATCGAGGACGAGCAGGTCGAGCCGGATCAGCTTGCGGAGTTCGGCGTCGTGGCTGTTGTCGAGCCGGGAAGCCCGGAGTCGCTTGAGCAGCACGTCGGTCCGTTGGAAGCTGACCGTGTAACGCCGGCGACTGGCAGCGTGACCGAGCGCCGAAGCCATGAAGGTTTTCCCGACCCCGACCGGGCCGAGGATCAAAACGTTGTGGCCGGCATCGACGAAGCGCAGGGAACAGAGCTCGTCCCAGACGGCATGGTCGAAGTTGACCTTGGTCGTGTCGTCCCAGTTCTCCAGACACATGGACGGATCCAACCCGGCGGCCTTGGCCCGCAACGCAGCCGAGGTGGTTTCCCGGCGAGTGACCTCGTCGGAGAGCACGAGTTCGAGGAACTCGGCGTGACTCATCTCCCGGGCCCTCGCCAAGGCGAGCCGCTCCGGCAGGGTGTCGAGACATCGGCCGAGCTTGACCGCTCGGAGCACGGTCTTGAGCTCGTTCGTGACGGTCGGAGTCGGGGCGGTCATGCCGACGCCTCCTTCCCTTTCGTGGCGAAGTCCGACGCCGGGCGAGCGAACCGGCCGGGCAGCAGGCTCTGCTGCCGACACGTTTCCGGCGGGGCGGTCTCGGCGCCTCGTTCGAGCATTCGGCCGATCAACCCGACGCTGAACGCCTCGGCGTCGGCCGCTCGGGCGCAGGCGGCATCGACCCGGTCGGGGCCCCACTTCTTGGCCAGGCCCAGCAGGGCGTAGACCTGGCGCATCTTGGTCCAGGGCAACGGAGTGTCGAGGATTCGTTGGGCGTAGGCGCCGATGGCCGGGCCCTGAGCGGCGGCCATGGCGACGAGCCGGTCGAGGTCCCGCATGGCGTAGACGGTCTTGTGGGCCGGCAGGTCGTCCGCGTCGGTCGACCGGCCGCCCGGCGGTTGGCGGGGATGGGTCTTGACCAGCACACCACGGTGGAAGACCTTGACCAGTTGCCGGTCGGCCCGGACGTCGACCCGCTGGCCGATCAACCCGCCGGGGATGGAGTAGAGGGCCTTGGCCACCTCGATGTGGTGGTCCCGGTGGACCTTGGCCGTGGCGTAGATCGGCAGGTCATAGGGCTCGGTCGGGGCGGGCAGCAGCCGGGGCAGTTCCTCGAGGGAGAAGTGCTCGACCGGCCGGCAAGCGGTCGTGCCATGCGTCCGCAACCCGGCGACCGAGCAGCACCATTGCTCGGCCCGGCGCTGGGCATCGGCCAGGTCGACGAAGGTCTCCCCGGCGAAGAACGAACGGCGCACATAGGGAACGGTCCGCTCGACTCTCGGCTTGGCGTTCACCGTCAACTGCTCATGCCGGCAGTGACCAACAGCGATTCCGTATCACGCACCCGTTCCATCCCCTGACGGGCGAGGAGCAGGAACTGGTCGGCTTCGCTCATACCTGGGGGGAGCACCGGGTGTTCTTCCGCAAGCCCGGTGACCAGCGTGTCTACTCGGTGCCGGCGAGCTGGACGGATGTCGAAGGACCCGATCCTTTCGTTGCCCTGTCCGCTGGCCGATCACTCTTCCGCCTCGAAGATCTGCTGGCCCTGAGCGGCCTCATCCAGGAACTGCGCCAGCGCCGGTGTAAGTGAGATTATGCCGGAACTGTAAGGCTCATTACGTCCTCTGATCTCCGTCCACATTCGGTCGGCCTCACACAATAGAAATGATTAACAGGAGTATCAACGCAGATTGCCACGCTTGCGGATGAGAGGAGCGGCATAATGTTCCTAACACTAGGTGAGGAGGACCGCACTTGAGCGCCGCCCCGGAGAACGACAAGGTGACGTCCCTGCGCCGCCATCACGCCCTGAACCCCCGGCCGGAGGGCGTCACCGACCCGGCCTTCTGTTCGGAGGATCCGTTCTTCGACGCCCGAGACCTGGTGCAGGTGAAGTACGAGATGTTGCGCCGGGTGAGGGAGGAAGGCTCGACCGTGAGCGAGACGGCCGCCTCCTTCGGGTTCTCCCGGCCGTCGTTCTATGAGGCCAAGGCCGCCTTCGAGGCGGCGGGCATGCCCGGGCTTCTGCCGAAGCGGCCGGGGCCGAGACGGGCTCACAAGCTGTCCGAGGGGGTCGTCGAGCGGTTGGCGGAGGCGCTGGCGGCGGAGCCGTCTCTGTCCTCGGCGGACCTGGCCGGCTTGGCAGAGATGGAGTTCGGCGTCCGCGTGCACCCCAGGAGCGTCGAGCGTGCACTGGCCCGCCGCCCAAAAGACGAGAGGGGCCCGAGGTCATGAGCGGCCGTCCGAGCGATGAGCTCTGCGCCGGGTATGAGGCGCTGAGGGCTGCGGCAACAGGGTCGATGGCTGTCGATACACCTCGGGGCTTGGCGCTGCTGCTGGCCCAGGGGCTGCCGACCTGGATGCGGGCATTGGGTCCGCGCCCGACCGGGGGGCCGATCGGCCCCGCCGGTGACCAGCGTGTGGTGCCCGGCGTCGGTGCTGAGGTGGTGCGCCTGCTCACCGAGATGGCGCTCGGGTGTCGGACCAGGCTGGCGACGTCATGAGTGGCGACGCCAGCCACAAGATCACCGCTGCCCACTTGTCGCGCCAGGCATTCCTCTATGTACGCCAGTCCACCCTGCGTCAGGTGCTCGAGAACACGGAGTCGACCAAGCGCCAGTACGCGCTGCAGGAACGAGCCGTGGCGTTGGGATGGCGACCGGACCAGGTCGTGGTGATCGACTCCGACCTTGGCCAATCCGGCGCCGATGCCGACCGGGCCGGTTTCCAGCGCCTGGTGGCGGCGGTGGGCATGGGCGAAGTCGGAGTCGTGCTCGGCCTGGAGGTGTCCCGCCTCGCCCGCAGCTCGTCGGACTGGCACCGTCTGCTCGAGATCTGTGCCCTGGCCGGCACGCTGATCCTGGACGAGGACGGCCTCTATGACCCGGCCCACTTCAACGACCGTCTGCTGCTGGGCCTCAAGGGCACGATGTCAGAAGCCGAACTGCATGTCCTTCGGGCCCGCCTCATCGGCGGCCAGATCGCCAAGGCACGCCGAGGCGAGCTGGAGCTGCGGTTGCCCGTCGGTCTCGTCTATGACGGCGCGGGAAAAGTGGTGCTCGATCCGGACCTGGCCGTCCAAGAAGCGATCCGGCAGTTCTTCGAGACCTTCCGCCGCACGGGCTCTGCGACGGCCACCGTGCGCAGCTTCCGCGAGCGCAGCCTCCTGTTCCCCCGCCGGATCTACTCCGGCGCACACCACGGCGAGCTGGCCTGGGGAGAGCTCCTGCACTATCGGGCCCTCAACGTGCTCAAGAACCCTCGCTATGCCGGGGCGTTCACCTATGGGCGCTATCAGACGAAGAAGACGCCGCAGGGAACCCAGACCCGGCGTCTTCCCCGAGAGCAATGGGACACACTCATCCTCGACGCCCACCCCGGTTACATCACCTGGAGCGAATACGAGGAGAACCTGGCCCAGCTGCGGGCCAACTCCGCCGCCTATGGCTCCGACCGCCGCCACGGCCCGCCCCGGGAAGGACCAGCCCTCCTCCAAGGTCTCGCCGTCTGCGGGCGTTGCGGTGGGCGCATGACCATCCGCTATTACGCTCGTCGGGGCCAGTCCGTGCCCGAGTACTGCTGCCAGCGGGAGGGCATCCAACGGGCAGAACCTCCCTGCCAGAGGATCATCGGCGGCGCCCTCGACCGGGCCGTCGGCGACCTGCTGGTGGAGAGCATGAGCCCCCTCGCTCTGGAGGTGGCACTGTCCGTCCAAGACGAGCTCGCCGCCCGAGCCGAAGAAGCCGACCGGCTCCGCCGCCAGCAAGTCGAGCGGGCCCGCTACGAAGCCGACCTGGCCCAGCGCCGTTACCTGCGGGTCGACCCCGACAACCGCCTGGTCGCTGCCTCGTTGGAGGCCGAGTGGAACAACAAGCTCCGGGCGTTGACTGGCGCACAGGAAGACTACGAACGTCAGCGCACCGCCGATGCGCTCCTGGATGAGGACCAACGCCAGCACGTCCTCGCCCTGGCCACCGACTTTCCCCGGTTATGGAGCGATCCTGCCACCCCGGCCCGGGAACGCAAACGGATGGCCCGACTGCTCATCGACGACGTCACCCTCCTCAGAGGCGACGAGCTCGTCGCCCACGTCCGCTTCCGCGGCGGTGCCACCCGCACCATCCGGCTGCCCCGCCCGAAACCGGCAGCCGATCTCCGCAAGCTGGATCCCGCCGTCGTCGCCGAAGTCGACCGCCTCCTCAACGACCACACCGACTCCGAGATCGCCGACCTCCTGAACGGAGCTGGCCACCAACCCCCGGTCGGCGAGAAGTTCACCACCTGGATCGTCTGGAAGATCCGCAAGGCGCACCGGCTCGAGAGCCGCTTCGACCGGCTGCGCCGGAAGGGCCTGCTCACCCTGACCGAGATGGCTGAGGCGCTCAATGTGCATCCCGCCACCGTGAAGGCCCGCCAGGCGCGAGGCGAACTGATCTCGGTTGCCTACAACGACAAGGGCCAACGGCTCTATGCGCCACCCCACCCGGCTCCGACGATCCCGTGTGATCACTGCGGCAAGCCGATCCCTGAACGAGGCGCCCAGGGCCAGCGGCAAAAGTTCTGCACCGTGAGCTGCCGAACCGGCGCTTACGCCAGGCGGCGGCGCGCGGCAGGATGGGTCCGACCCCGGCGTCGCCGGTGACCCCTGACGCTACGTGATCCCACTCGTCCCAACTGGAGGTGCAGTCAGTTGCGCAAGCCTTGTCCTGGGGGTGGCGGACCCTGGCCGCATCGATCAGGAACCCTCGGGCCTGGGCGTACTCGACGAACGCCTGGTTGAACCTCGGGTCGGTCGGGTTGGCCTTGTCGATCACGGCCGAGAGGTTGTCGGGGATCACGACCCGGAACACCCCGCCGAAGAACCGCCAGGCCGCCTCGAACCCCTCGATGACCGCCGCCGTGGTCTGCGAGAACGACAGCCACACGAAGCAGTGCCTGGAGAAGCAGGCGGTGAAGATCAGCGCGTGGCAGACCCGGCGCCGGCCGGTCTCCGGGTCGAAGATGAGACCCATGCGGCCGAAGTCGACCTGGAGTTCGTCGCCCGGTTCGCCATCGACCACCCGGACCGTGGTTCCCCGGCCCCTGCGGGGGCCGCACAACCCGGCGGCGAACCGCTCCAACGTGCGGGCCGGGACCACGACCCCTTGCCGGCCAAGGAGATCCCGGACCTTGGCCACCGTGAGGTCCTCCTCGTCGAGCCAGACCTTGATCTGCTCGGCATGTTGTTCCAGCAGCCGCCACGCCTCGCCGTGACCATCGAGACGGTGAGGCCGGACCTTCTCCACCACCTGGGCCAAGAACAGATCGGTGAGCTGGTCCTCGCCACCAGCCCGGTCCAGACCGGCCTCCACCGCCGCCGTCACGTACCGCCGGACCGTCTTGCGGTCCACCCCCGACAGCCGCTCCACGGCCCGGAACCCATGATCCCCGAGCCACAACCGCAACACTTCACGGACCTCGTACACACGCACCTCCCGGAAGGACATCGCCGCTCCTCGATCCGCTGACCGATGGCGACGAGTGCACCGGCCAACGCACCGGCGCAGGTGGACCCCCGGGGTGGTCCCACTACTGGCGGACAGGCGGTCCCATCACTGACGGAACCCCCGGTCCCATGACTGGCGGAAGGGTGGTCCCATGCTGCTGGCGGAACCTGCCCGTAGACGGTCCCATGTCACTGGCGGGCGACACCCCAGATTCATGTCGAGGAGTACTGGTAATACTGCGCCGTTGCCGCAGGTCGGGGCCGATGTAGGGCACCCCTGCAGGGGGTTCAGCCGCTGCGTGGATGTAGTCGCCGCCCAGCACCCGTGAGGCCGGCGTGATCTGTGCCGCCTGACCGCCGGCGGAACAAGCGATCGCCCACGAGGCCCGCGTAGTCACCGCGGTCGATGTCGCGGCGCCCGGCGGGCAGTCGACATCGACACTCGTTGCCCGGGCGTGGCCAAGTCGCGCCCGGTCGTTCATCGCCGGTCCGAAACCTTCGCGTCGATTTCTCGATGGTCCCGGGTTTGGTCGCAGTTCCGGTCCAAGGTCGCGGGTGCAGTGTGCTGGCCATGACCGCCGCGGAGCACCTCCATCCGGCCCTCCGTATTGCCAGTCGATGCATCGGCCCGGCCGGCGGTCGCTCCGCGCCGGCCCATGAGCCAGCGCGTTCGGCTCCATCGCAGCGTCCTGCCGCCGGGCGACGTCACCGAACGCCAGGGGTTCCGGGTGACCACGCCGCTCCAAACACTCCTCGACATCGCCGCAGGCCATCTCGACACCGACCAGCTGGCCACCGCCATCGGCGACGGCCTCGACGCCAGCCTGGTCACCCGCCGTCAACTGCTCCGCCGAGGACTCCTTCGGGACCACGCCGCCTTCCGCATCGAACGGGCGCTCGCCGCCGTCTCGTTCCGGCGTTCCTGACGAACACCTGCCGTTCTCCAGGAGCGCAGGTTCCCGACGAACACGGCGGCCGTCCGTTTCGGCGTTCCTGAGGAACATCCCCTGTTCCTCAGGAACGCAGGTTGGTGGACCCCGGCTTTCTACACCACCCCAGGAGACACCAACACCTCCTCGGGCCGGCCAGCTCGGTGCGGAAGAACCCCTTGACAGTTCGCTTGACTCCCAGTAGCTTGATATCAAGCTACCCAGGAGGGAGTCATGCCGAGTCCGATCGATGCCGTCGTAGCGATCCACAACGCCTTCCGACGGGACATGGCCGACATCGATGCCGCCGCCCTCGGCGCGGCTGGTGGCAAGCCCGGGATGGAGGCGACGGTCGAGCGCTTCCGGTTCTTCAACGAAGTGCTCGAGTGGCACGCCCGCGGAGAGGAGCTGGCCATGTTCTCCGCGCTGGAGGACGTCGCGCCGCTGGTCGCCGAGGCCTACGAGAGGGACCACCGAGGCCTGGATGCCGCCTTCGAGGCGTTGAGCAAGGCCGTCTCGGCCCGTGATCCGCTCGAGTCGGCCCGCGCCACCGCGGCGTTCAAGTTCCATCTCGACATCCATCTGGACAAGGAAGACAACCATCTGTACCGCATCATCAGAGAGCGCGTCTCGGTGGCCGATCAGGGCAAGGCAGTCGGCGTCATGGCCGGCGAAGTCCCCCACGACCGCGTCCCGGAGTTCATCGCCTGGATGTTCCCGCTGTTGGGCCACGACGATCGGGAGAACATGACCCGGATCTGGCAGATGGTGATGCCGCCCGAGGCATTCTCCGGGGCCATGCAGCTGGTTCGTCAAGCCATCGGCGACGGTTTCGCCGAGCTCAGCCGTCGTATCCCGAACTTGGCGGCATGACGGCAACAGCCTCGAACAAGATCATCCCCCAGCCCCTGATCCAGGTCGGGGACGACTTCGAAGGCGAGTACCCGGGCGCCAGCGCGCTGGCCACCGAGTGCTACGCCAACCTGTGCTGCACCGCCGACCGGTTGATCGAGCTGCACAACCGCCACACCCGCCACGAATACCGGCTCTCGCCGGGCGCCCGTCAAGTCCTCGCCGTCGTGGAAGGTGCCGGCGAGCCGCTCGAACCGTCGGTGATCGCCGAGCGTCTCCTCGTCACGACGGGGACGATGACGTCGCTGCTCGACACCCTCGAGAAGCGCGCGCTCATCCGGCGGCTGCCGCACCCCGACGACCGTCGCAAGCTCCTGGTCGACATCACCCCCGCCGCCCAGGCCATCCTCGACGACCTCCTCCCCTCACTGCACGCCCGCGAGCGCGAGGTGATCTCCACCGCGCTCTCCACCGCCGAGCAACGACAACTCCTCCGTCTCGTCGCCAAAGTCCAACAGGCGGCGATCCAGGCCAGCTCCATGCCGCAGCCCCGTGATGCCCGCCGCGTCCGCCCCGCCCGCAGCACCAAGGAAGGAACCCGCCGATGAGCGCGACCGTGCCCTCCACGACCGACGAGCCCACGCCGCAATGGCAGGGGGTGAACCACCTCGCCCTCGTGACGGCCGACATGGACGCCACCGTCCGCTTCTACCACGGCACCCTCGGAGCACGACTCGTCAGCACCGTCGCCACGGACGCCTTCCGTCACTACTTCTTCGAGTTCGGCCCGCACACCACGGTGGCGTTCTTCGAGTACGCGGCCACGACCGCCGAGCCATTCGCCAAACCGGCCGGCACACCCGACCCGCGGGCACCCCAGTTCGACCATCTGGCCCTGAACCTGCCCGACGAGGAAGCGCTCCACGAGCTCCGTCGACGCCTCAAGTCCGCCGACTGCGAGGTCACCGACATCATCGAACACCGCGCCATCCGCTCCGTGTACTTCAACGACCCCAACGGGATCGCCCTCGAAGCCTCCTGCTGGGTCCACGATCCCACCGGCCGACCCGTCGACTACACGGATCAGGCCCAGTTCCGCGATCCCGACCCCGTCGCCGCGCTCCGAGAGCTCCAAACGACGGGTGAACTCACGAGCACCCCGAGTACCCGACTCGCTCGAAGGACTGGGTCGACGTCGAGGAGATGATCGGAGCCGGACGGCGGGGTCAGCGGGGGTTGGCAGCGATGAATTCGGCGACGACCCGGCCGAGTTCGGTGCCGGCGTCCTCGTGCAGGTTGTGGCCGCCGCCGGCGATCACCGCGTGGCGTTGGCCCTTCGCCCCCGGCACGGTGGCCTGGAACATGGTGTCGGCGCCGGCGGTCACCGGGTCGCCGTCGGAGAAGGCGGTGAGGAACGGCCGCTCCCACGCCTTGAGCAGCTCGAGGGCCCGCCGGGCGGACGGCGACGCCGGGTCGTCGGGCCGGATGGGAACCAGGACCGGGAAGATCCGGGCTCCGGCCTTGTGCGACTCGTCGGGGAACGGAGCGTCGTAGGCGGCGACGACCTCCGGTGCCATCGGCAGCGCGCAGCCGTTGGCCACGATCTGGCCGGCGGGGAAGGGGTCGACCGTCTGGGAGTACTCCAGCCAGGCCAGGAAGGCGTCGGTCGGCGCCCGATCCCCGGTGGGGAAGCCGTGGTTGGAGGCCACGATGCGGGTGAACCGGTCCGGATGGCGAACCGCCAGCTGCAACCCGATGATGCCCCCCCAGTCCTGCCCTGCGATGGTCGCCCCCTCCAGGCCGACCGCTTCCACGAACGATTCCATCCACGTCACGTGCCGCTCGTAGGTGTAGTCGGAGGTCTCGGCCGGCTTGTCGGAGCGCCCGAAGCCGACGAGGTCGGGGGCCACGGCCCGCAGCCCGGCGGCCACGAGGACGGGGATCATCGTGCGGAACATGTAGCCCCAGGTCGGTTCGCCGTGGAGCAGCAGGACGGTCTCGGCGTCCGGTGGTCCGGCGTCGACGTAGTGGATCCGCAGCCGCCCGCCTTCGGTGTCGTCGACCTCGACATAGTTCGGTTCGTATCCGAACCCCGGAAGGTCGTCGAAACGCTCGTCCGGCGTTCGCAGCACCTTCATCGCTCGGCTCCCTTCTCCGCATCGCCGAGCGGGACCGTAGACGGCCCGGGGCGGACCGCTCGCCGTCCCGCCGGGATGACGCTGCGGCGGGCTTCGTCTCGCCGAGACGTGGACGCCGGGACCCGCCCCGACGATCGTGCAGCCCAGGGGCCTGGCGGGGCCGGGCGCGCATCGAACAGGAGGCGAGAACGATGGGCAAGCTCGACGGGAGGGTTGCGCTGATCACCGGCGGAGCGAGGGGCCAGGGGCGCTCACACGCCCTGACCTTCGCCCGGGAGGGCGCCAGCATCGTCGTCTGCGACATCGCCGAGCAGATCGACACGGTTCCCTACACCATGGCCAACGACGCTCAGCTGGCCGAGACGGCCAAGCTGGTCGAGGAATACGACCAGCGCTGCCTGGCCCTGAAGGCCGACGTGCGCGACACCGCCGCCGTGCAGTCGGTGGTCGACGAGGCCCTGTCGGAGTTCGGCCGGATCGACATCCTCGTCGCCAACCACGGGATCCTGTCCCTGTCGACCGTCGCCGACATGACCGACGAACAGTGGAACCACGTGATCGACACCGACCTGACCGGCGTCTTCAAGCCGATGCGGGCGGTGATCCCCCACATGCGGGAGCAGGGGTGGGGCCGGATCATCGCCACCGCCTCGATGGCCGGCCGGACCGGGCTGCCGACCGTGGCCCACTACTGCGCCGCCAAGTGGGGCGTGATCGGGCTGTGCAAGTCGGTCGCCCGGGAGGTGGCCGACCGGGGGGTCACCGTCAACTGCGTCTGCCCGACCAACGTCGACACCGACATGATCCACAACCAGGCCTTCTACCAGCTCTTCGCCCCCGGGATCGAGAACCCCACCCGGGAGCAGGCAGTCCCCGGGTTCCAGTCCCTCAACGCCATCCCCGTGCCGTGGATCGAACCGAAGGACATCTCCGAAGCCATGCTGTTCCTGGCCTCGGAAGAAGCGCGCTACATCACCGGCGAGGCGCTCCACGTGTCCGCCGGCTGGAACGCCTTCAACGCCGCGTGACGGCCCTCGCCCCCCCGGTGCGGTCCACGTTCGAGGCGGTCCGCACCGACGTCGTGGGGCGGGAGCGACAGATCTCGAGCATCCTGGCCGCGCTGGCCGCCGGGCGGGACCTTCTCCTGGAGGGCCCGCCCGGCACCAGCAAGTCCACGATCCTGCGCTCCATCACCGCCCACTACGGGATTCCGCTCCTCCTGGTGGAAGGCAATGCCGAGCTGACCCCGGCCAAGCTGATCGGATACCACAATCCCGCCGCGGTCGTCCGCCACGGCTACCGGGCGGAGGACTTCGTCCCCGGCCCCCTGCCGGAGGCGATGACCCGGGGCGGGTTCCTCTACATCGAGGAGTTCAACCGGGTGCCGGAGGACACCCTCAACACGCTCCTCACCGCCCTGGCCGAACGGGAGCTCCACGTGCCCCGCGTCGGGGTGGTCCACGCCGCGCCGTCCTTCCGGGTCGTCGGGGCCATGAACCCGTTCGACAACGTCGGGACGTCACGGGTCAGCATCTCGATCTACGACCGGATGTGCCGCCTGGCGCTCGGCTACCAGGACGAGGACGACGAACGGCGCATCGTCGCCTTGCGGACCGGCGGGGGCCAGGACCGCCTCGTGGCGCTGGCGGTGGCGATCACCCGGGCCACCCGCCGGCATCCCGATCTGCGGACGGGGTCGTCGGTCCGGGGCGCCATCGACTTCGTCCTCGTCGCCCGGGAACTGGCCGAGATCCGGGGCCTGCCCATCACCGGTGACGGCGGCGCGGCCGTCGACGCCGTCGCCCGGGAGGCGGCGCTGCTGGCGCTGTCGTCGAAGGTGATCGTGGACGAGGGGACCGAGCGGACGCCGGAGGACGTGCTCTCCGACATCGTGTCGTCGCTGGCGCCGACGGCCTCCTGACATGCCGGCCGGTGACGTCCTCGCCCGGGCCGGCGCCCGGGTCGTCGGCCGCCGGGCGGAGCTGGAGGCGATCCTCGCCGCCCTCGAAGCCGGAACCCACCTGGTGCTCGAGGGGCCGCCGGGGACGGGGAAGTCGACGCTGCTGCGGGCCGTGGCCGAGGAACGGCGGATGCCGTTCCTCGTCGTGGAGGGGACGTGCGAGCTGACGCCCGTCCGCCTCGTCGGCGCCCACGACCCGGCCGCCGTCCTGCGGCACGGCTACCGGGACGGCGATTTCGTGCCCGGCCCGCTGGTCGAGGCGATGCGGACCGGTGCGCTCCTCTATGTCGAAGAGCTCAACCGGGCGCCGGAAGACACCCTCAACGTGCTGCTCGGCCCGCTCGCCGACGGCGCGCTGTCCGTCCCCCGCCTCGGGGTCGTCACCGCCGCCGCCGGGTTCCGGATCGTGGCGGCCATGAACCCCTACGACCGGATCGGCACGGAACGGGTCAGCCGCTCGGTCAGCGACCGCCTCACCCGGCTTCCCATCGGCTACCAGGACGAGAGCGAGGAACGGGCCATCGTCGCGGCCTGCGCTCCGGCGCTGCCCGGCTGGGTGGGCGACGCCGCCGTCGCCCTCGTCCGGGCCACGCGCCACCACCCCGACGTGGCCATGGGGGCGAGCGTCCGGGGGGCGATCGACATCGCCGTGGTGGCACCCGAACTGGCCCGGCTCCGCGACGTCTCCCTCGACGCCGATGTCGGGGACGCCCGTGACGTCGTCCTCGACGCCGCCCTCTGCGCCCTCTCGGGGCGGATCGTCCCCGCCGAGGGAACAGCCCGCACCGCCGAGGCGATCATCACCGAGCTGTGGGAAGACCTCTTCTACTTCCATGGCCGCACCGCTGACGGAGGAGCCGCCGAGGAACGACTCGCCCGGCTGGCCCAATCGGTCACCAGCGCCGTGCAGGTCCGGCGGGCACCCGACCCCCGGCGCCGGAGGCGGCGGACGACAACCGCGGTGGCGGTCCCCGACCGGAGCCGGTTCCGACCCGCCCCGCTGACCGAGGCGCCCCGGGTCCTCACCTCGCGGACGTGGCGGGGCGTTGCCCCCGGCGGCAACGCCGCCGGGACGCCGGGACCTGATCCCGGGTCGGCCGATGTCGACCTGGCCGACGCGCTGGGCGACCTCCTCACCGACCACGGGGGCCTCGCCGCCTTCGACGCCGCCCGGGACGGACTGGACGCCGCCGGGCTGCGGGACCTCACCCGCCGGCTGGCCCTCCGGATCATCCTCAAGCTGGCCCGCCCGTCACGACCCGCCCCGCCCGGCCGGGGGGCGCTCCGCTCCGTCCGATACCGCTTCAACTCCGACGACCTCGATCTCGACCGGACCGTCGAGGCGATCGCCGGCCAGCCGCATCCCGAGTACGACGATTTCTGGGTCCGGGAGCGGGTGAAACCCCGCCGGACGCTGGCCCTGATCCTCGATGCCAGTGGCTCGATGCGGGGCTCGAGCATCCTCCACGGCGCGGTGGCCGCCGCCGCCCTGGCCCAGGCCCTGCCCGACGACGACTACGCCGTGGTCATGTTCTGGCGCGACGCCGCCGTCCTCAAGTCTCCCGGGCAGACCCGTCCGCTCGCCGCCCTGGTCGACGACGTCCTCTCGCTGCGGGCCCGGGGACTGACCAACGTCCGCCTCGGCCTCGAGGTCGGCCTGCGCGAACTGGGCCGCAGCGCCGCCCCCGAGAAGGCCGGGATCCTCTTCACCGATGCCCTCCACAACCTGGGTGACGATCCCGGGCCCGTGGCGCGGCGATACCCGCGGCTCCACGTCGTCGGCACCTCCCCGGCGCCGGACCGGGTGGCCGCCTGCCGGGCGCTGGCCGCCCGCGGCCGAGGAGAGTGCATCGTCATCAACTCCGTCGACGACATTCCGGCCGCCATCAGCCGGTGCCTGGCCGGCTGAGCCGGAACCGGCCGGCCGCCGGGCGTGTGTGTCAAAGTGACACACGACGCCGCCGGCCGGCGCGACAGACTGTGGCCGCAGAGGAGCGCGACGAGGAGGTCGGTCAGTGCGCTCGACGCCCAGCACGACCCGGGTCCGCGCCGCCCGCGCCGCCTTCCTCGCCGGCGACGAAGAACCGACCGACGTCCGGCCCGAGATCGCCCGGTCATGGCGACGTTCCCGGCTGAGCGGCGTCGACGCCGACCGACCGCAACTGCCGTACTTCCCCGACCTCGAACCCGCCACGAGCAAGCTGTACCTGGCCGCCCACCCGATCCTGGAACGCTGCGCCGAACGGCTCCTCGACGCCAACTCGAGCATCGTCCTCGCTGACCGCCGGGCCCGCGTGCTGGGCCGCTGGTCGGGTGATCGGTCACTGGATCGGGGTCTCGAGCAGGCCAACGTCGCCCGGGGCTTTCTCCTGACCGAGACGGCCGCAGGCACCAACGGCATCGGCACGGTGCTGGAAGAGGGCGGGCCGGTCAAGATCGTCGGCCAGGAGCACTTCGCCGAGCAGTTCGCCCGCTTCACCTGTGTCGGTTCCCCGATCCGCCACCCGGTCACGAACCAGATCGAAGGGGTGCTCGACATCGCTTGCCGTGACGCCCAGCACGACCGGCTCCTCCTCCCCATGGCGATGGAGATCGCCTCCGAGATCGAGCACGAGCTGTATCTCCACGCCTCGGAGCGGGAACGGGCCCTGCTGGAGAGCTTCCTCCGGGAGGTCAGGACGTCGACGCGCCCGGTGGTGTCCATGAGCGAACAGTTCATGATGGCGAACGCCGCGGCCGCCCGGCTCCTCGACGGCACCGACCAGGTCCTCCTCTGGGAGCAGGCCTCCCTGGCCGTCACGTCGCACCGGGAACGATCCCTCGACCTCGTCCTCGGCGACGGCCGTCCCGTCCGGGCCAGCTGCCGCCCGGTCGAACTCGACCGCCGCACCATCGGTGTGGTCGTCGAGCTCGACGCCGGCTCGCTCAGCGAAGCGGCGGTCCGCCGGAACCCCGCGCTGCCGACCGACGGCGGCGCCGGGATGATCGTCGGCCAGACCTCCGCCTGGCAGCAAGCCGAAACGCTCACCCGGCGGATCGCCGCCACCGGCCTCCCGCTGCTGTTCATCGGCGAGGCGGGCACGGGCAAGGCGGCACTGGCCCGGTTCGCCCACGCCTGCGCCGTTGGGGCGGCCGGCGACGACGCACCCTTCACCATCGTCGACTGCGCCCTCGCCGCGGTCGACGGCGCCGCCGCCTGGCTGCAGCAGCTCAAGGGCCACCTCGCCGCCGGCGGCGGCAGTGTCGTCCTGCGCCACGTCGAGCAGCTCGACCCGACGACCTCGGCCGGACTCTGCGCCCTGGTCGACGCCGCCCCGGACAGCGGCGTCCGGCTGTTCTCGACCGCCACGGTCCCGTACGGCTCCGATCCCGAGCTGGCCCAGCCGCTCCTCGACCGCCTGGCGGTCACCCGCGTCACGATCCCGCCGCTCCGGCAGCGCCCCGAGGACATCCCCATCCTCGCCGGGGAGTTCGTCCGGCGCCACTGCCGGCGTCGGTCCCGGCCCCGCTTCGCTCCCGAGGCCCTGCAGGCGATGCTGCGGCTCGACTGGCCCGGCAACGTCCGCCAGCTCGAGAACCTGGTGCGGGCGCTGGTCGCCGACGGCCGCCTGGCCGACATCCGGCTCGAGGACCTGCCCGAGAACGTGCGGCGCCTGACGAGCCGCCGCCCCCTGTCGCGACTCGAACAGCTCCAGCTCGAGCAGATCCTCCTCGCCGTCCGCCAGGCGGGAGGCAACAAGCAACTGGCGGCCGCCCAGCTCGGGATCTCCCGTTCGACCCTGTACCGGAAGCTCCGGGCGTCGGGCATCGAGATCGACCGCGTGATCTTCTGACGGCGGGCCGGTGGGCCGGAGCCGTCCGAGTCCGTGTCACCTCGACTGTGTCAAAGTCGCACACCGCCGGTCGGGCCCCCGCCGTAACGTCCCGATGGAGTGACCGCTACGACCGGAAGGGGGCCGGTGGCCGTTCAGGAAGCCGACGGGATGCTGGCCGAGATCTCCGCGCTGCTCGACGCCGCGGCGGCCCTGGTCTCGCGGGACGCTGTCCTGGCCGGAGACCAGTCCCCCGTGTTGAGCTCGGACAGGCGGGACGCCAGCCGCTTCCTGCTCTCCCTGTTGTTCGCCGGCGACGACTTTCCCGACGCCGAACTCGTCCGGTGGGCCAACCAGCTCGAGGTCGACCTCGCCGCGCCGGCCCGGGTCACCTTCCTCTGCCACGCCCCGTCGCATCGGAACCGATGGCCGCTGGAGCAGGCGCAGCGCCTGTGGGAAGTCCTCATCACGATCGTGGATCGGCCGTTGCTGGCCGACATCTCCGACGGCATCGTCTGCCTCTGTGCGGACCCGGTCCCCCAGTCCTCGCGCCACTGGGTGCAGGCCTGGGAGCGCATCCTCCCCCACCTCGCCGACGTCGGCGTCGGTGGAGTCACCGTCGGTGGCGCCTTCACCGGCGTCGCCGGAGTGCGCCGCTCCTACCGGCAGGCCCGCGCCCTGGCGGAGCGGCAACGGAGCACGGCCCGGGTCCTCGCCGCCCGCGGCGTGTCGGTCTACGAGGAGGGCGGCCTCACCGAGATTGTCCTCGGCCATCCCGACTCCGAGAATCTGCAGGCCTACGTCCGGCGGGTCCTCGGCCCCCTCCTCGACGACCCCCGCTTCGGCGGAGAGCTCGCCGAGACGCTGCAGGCGTACCTGGCCACCGGCGGCAGCCCCGCCGGTGCGGCCGAGCTCCTCCATCTCCACCCGTCGTCGGTGAAGTACCGGATGCGGGTCATCCGCGATCTCCTCGGCGGCGACGAACTCGACGACCACGACCGCCGCTTCGAGCTCGAGCTGGCCCTGCGCATGTTCCGCATCTTCCGGGACCTCGCCGATCCCGGACGACCCTGGCGGACGAACGAGGGTGCTCTTTCGTCCCGGCGAGCCGATGTGGCCGCCACCACCCGACCGTAGGGTCGCCGTCGTCCGAACGCACCGCCCGAGGAGGCAGCGCAATGAAGGCTCTTCTCCAGGACAAGCTCCTGCCCACCACCATCGTCGGCTCCTACCCGCGGGCCATGTTCCTCCGGGGGAAGGTCTTCCCGCTCACCGGCCCGCAATCGCCGGAGTTCCCCAGCTTCGAGGCCCGGACCCTCTACCGCAACGCCGTGGCGCTGGCCATCAAGGACATGACCGACGCCGGCCTCGACGTCGTCACCGACGGCTGCCAGCACTACGAGAGCGACACCGACTACGAGCAGGGCGAGATCTTCCACTTCTACCTCGACCGGCTGGAGGGGTTCCGGCCCTACGGCTCCAACCTGAGCGCCGGGCACTTCCAGAACCTCCCGGTCTACCGGCCGACGTGTGTCGGACCGATCGGGTGGGTCCGGCCGATCTTCAAACCGATCGTCGAGGCCGTCGTCCAGCAGACCGACAAGCCGGCCAAGATCCAGGCCGCGGTCGGGCCGGCCACGATGTCGGCGCTCATCGACGACCACCACTACGGGGACATCAAAGCCCTCTCGATGGACCTGGCCCGGGCGCTCAACCAGGAGCTCAAGGACATCACGTCGCGAGGCGTGAGCATCGTCCAGTTCGCCGAGGTCCTGACGTTCTTCGACCCCGCCGACTGGGTCATCGAGTGCATCAACGCCGCCTTCGAGGGAGTCGACGCCTACAAGGTCATCCACATCTGCTACGGCCAGCAGGAAGGCCAGCCCGGTGTCACCGACCTGCGGGGCCCGTCGCTGTTCCCGTGGCTGTGGGACCTCGACTGCGACATGATCCAGTACGAGATGGCGAGCCACGGCTACGACGACTCCGACATCACCGCCATCAAGACCATTCCCGCCGACAAGGCCTTCGGGATCGGTGTCATCAACGGCAAGAACATCGTGGTCGAGCACCCCGAGACCGTCGCCGCCGGAATTCGGAAGGTGGCCGGCGTCGTGAGCCCCGACCGGCTGGCCGTCTTCACCGACTGCACGCTGACCGGCATGAAGCACATCGTGGCCAAGCGGAAGCTGTCCTCCATCGTCGAGGGCGCCCGGATCGTCCGCACCGAACTCGAAGGAAGTCGCTGAGAGGAGCGAGAACCCATGCTGGAGCTGCTGTCGGGCGGCCGGCTCTTCCAGATCGGCATCGTCGTCCCCGACCTCCGCAAGGCGCTCGAGCGCTACAGCGGCGCGTTCGGGCTCGGCCCCTGGATCGGCTTCCACTTCACCCCCGACAACGTGCGCGACTTCACCTACCGCGGCCGGCCCGCCGACTACAGCATCGAGATCGCCCTCACCGTCGACCCGAGCCCGCAGGTCGAGCTCGTCCAGGTCCACGGAGGCGGCAGCCTCTACCACGAGTGGATCGAGCGGCACGGCTACGGCGTCCAACACCTCGGCGTGCGGGTCGACGACGCCCGGGCCGTGGCGGCGGAGATGACCGCGGCCGGTTACGAGATCCTCCAGTCCGGCCACGGCTACGGCGCCGACGGCGACGGCATGTTCGTCTACTTCGACACCCTGGCCGACTTCGGGATCATCACCGAGTGCATCCAGGTCCCGGCCAGCCGGCGGGCACCGGACTTCGTCTGGCCCCCCGAACCGTGACGTCCCCCGACGGAGCGGCCACCTCGGGCGGCGCGCCGCCCGAGGTGGCCCTCTTCGTCACCTGCCTCGTCGACCAGCTCGCCCCGCAGGCCGGGATGGCCACCGTCCGGCTGCTGGAGGCGGCGGGCTGCCGGGTCGTCGTGCCCGATCGGCAGACATGCTGCGGGCAACCGGCGCTCAACACCGGCGAACCGGAGGCCGCCGCCGTTCTGGCCCGGCACCACGTCTCCGTGTTCGAGCCGTTCGAGACTGTCGTCACCCCGTCCGGTTCGTGCGCCGCCATGGTCCATCACTGGTATCCGCGGCTCTTGGCCTCCGACGACCGGTGGGCGGAACGGGCCCGGGCAGTGGCGGGACGGACCCACGAGTTGTCCGGGTACCTCGTCGACGTCCTCGGCCGGGTGGACGTCGGCGCCACGGTCGACGGCCGAGTCACGGTCCACGACGCCTGCCACGGCTTGCGCACCCTCGGCGTCAAGGAGGCGGCGCGACGACTCCTCGCCGCCGCCGGTGCGGGAATCGACGAGATGGCCGAACCGGAGACGTGCTGCGGCTTCGGCGGGACGTTCGCCGCCAAGCACGACGAGATCTCGGTTCCCATGGCCGACGACAAGTTGTGCCAGGCGGCGGCCACCGGCGCCGGCTACCTCGTCGCCTGCGATTCCGGCTGCCTCCTGCACCTCGCCGGGCGCCGGGCCCGGACCGGTGTCGGACCCGAGCCCGTCCACGTCGCCGAACTGCTGGCCCGCACCCTGCCGTGAGCCACTCCGTCCTGCCTCTGGCCGAGCGGGCCCGCCGGGCGATCGACGACCGGACGCTGCAGCAGGCCCTGCGCACCGCCACTGCGGAGCTCGCCCGGGGAAGCGAGCTGACCCGCGGCGACGAGGATCTGCAGGTCGCCCGCCGGGAGGCCGCCCGTATCCGCCGGGAGGTCCTCGCCGATCTCGACGGCTGGCTCGACCGGCTGCAGGCCCGCCTCGAGTCCCTCGGTGTCGTGGTCCACCGGGCGGCCACCCCGGAGGACGCCCGTCGCATCATCGTGGCGATCGCCGCCCGGGAGGGAGCCCGGCTGGTCGTGAAGTCGAAGTCGATGGCCACCGAGGAGATCCATCTCAACCCGGCGCTCGCGGCAGCCGGCATCGAGGCGGTCGAGACCGACCTCGGCGAGTACATCATCCAGCTGGCCGGCGAAGCTCCCTCCCACATCATCGTGCCCGCCGTCCACAAGACGGTGCCCCAGGTGGCCGAGCTGTTCAACACGGTGAGAGCGGACGCCCCGCCGCTTCCCGCCGACGACCGGGAGGCGCTCTGCGCCTATGCCCGCCAGGAGCTCCGCAGCAAGTTCCTGGCCGCCGACCTGGCCGTCACCGGCGCCAACTTCGTGGCCGCCGACACCGGCACGATCCTCCTCGTCAGCAACGAAGGAAACGCCCGGATGTGCACGTCGCTCCCCCGGGTGCACGTCTGCCTGATGCCGGTCGAGAAGGTCATCCCCCGGCTGGCCGACGCCGGCGTCCTCGTCCCGCTCCTCACGCAGAGCGCCACCGCCCAGCCGCTCACCAGCTATCTCTCGATGATCACCGGCCCTCGCCGGCCGGACGAGTCGGACGGGCCGGAGCGGATGCACGTCGTCTTCCTCGATCATCATCGGCGGTCCCTCGTCGGCACTCCCTACGAGGAGATGCTGGCCTGCGTGCGGTGCGGCGCCTGCCTCAACGTCTGCCCGATCTACCGGCGCATCGGCGGCCACGCCTACGGTTCCACCTATCCGGGCCCGATGGGCGCCGTCCTCACCCCGCTCCTCTCGGCCGGCGAAGAGGGCCGCGACCTTCCCGACGCCTCCTCGCTGTGCGGTGCGTGCAACGACGCCTGCCCGGTCGACATCCCGCTCGCCGACCTCCTCGTCCGTCTCCGGGCCGACCTGCGCCGGCCCGGCCCTCCCGTCGACCCGGCGCCCGCCTGGCCGACGCCCACCCGACCGGCACCGCCGCCGGCCCCGTGGCCTCCGCCCCGCTCCGGCCGCTGGCCCCGGCCCCGCCGCCTGGCCTTCGGCCTGTGGGCCCGCCTGTGGGCGTCACCCGCCGGGTACCGGGCCAGCTCGCGGCTCGCCCGCCTGGGGCGCATCGTCCCGTCGAAGGCGTGGTGTCGCGTTCCCCTCATCTCCGGGTGGGCGGCAGGAAGGGACGTACCCCTGCCGGACAGCCGGTCGTTCCACGACCGCTGGGCAGGCCGGTCCGACAGCCCATGGTGAGAAGCGAACGATTGTCGTCGATCCGGTCGGACGCCGAAACGCCGGACGGGTTGTCGCTGCTCGACCGCTTCGCCGCCGCACTCCGCGCCAACGCCGGCTTCTGCCACGGCCCGTTCGCCCCCGACGCCGCCGCCGACGTCGCCGCCCGCCTGGCGGCGGAACGCGCCGCCGGCCGGCCAGTGGCGGTGGCGGCCGGTGACGCGCTGGTGGTGGGCCTCGGCATCCCCGCCCGACTCGGACAGCTTGGCGCCCGGCTGTTGCTTCCCGACGATCATCGCTGGCCGACGGAGATCGCCTCGGCCGGAGCCGGGGTCACCGGCGCCGTCCGGGGCCTCGCCGCCACCGGGACCGTGGCCATCGCCTGCGGCCCCCGGTCGCCGAGGTCCGTGAGCCTCCTCCCCCGCGCCCACGTCTGCCTGCTGGCCGCCACGGACCTGACGGTCGACCTCTCCGCCGGGCTGGCCTCCCTGACCGCACTCCCCTCCGCCCTCACCTGGATCAGCGGGCCGTCCCGGTCGGCCGACCTCGAGATGAAGATCACCCTCGGGATTCACGGACCGGCGTCCCTTGACGTCGTCGTCATCGCCGCCGGCAACTCCCACGGGACCCACCGGTGACCGGGGGCGCCACCGAGCGTCCGACCGGCGCCTCGTACCCGATGCCGGTCTGGCTCAACCGGAAGGACCCCGATGGCGCCGCTCGCTGCGCCGAGGCAGCGGACGCCTTCCGGCGGTGGTCGGCTGCCCTCGGCTCTCCGCCGGCGCAGAGGCGCTCACCGAACGGCGGCTGGTTGGATGGTCCCTGGTCCGGAACCGCAGCGTTGCTGTCGTCCATCGTCAAGAACCAGGCCCTGGTGGAGGGGAACGAGCGTCTCGGCTGGTTTGCCACCGCGGTCCTCCTCGACATCAACGGCATCGACATCTCAGTCGCCAGCAACGACGACGTGTACAAGCTCATGATCGACGTCACCGCCGGCAGTCACACGTGCGCGTAGCCCGGGTCTTTCAGTAGGCTCGCTCGGCTGAGGTCTGGAATCCGCGTAAAGGCCCTCCTGGCAAGGAAGACTGCGCTTGTCGAAGGAGCAGGACCCCTGCCAAGGAGGGCACTTCCG
>Ga0070741_10004653_pt1 | contig 31743 bp, 20 predicted proteins | sample Coa_R1_4_FD_66440 | JGI IMG/M metagenome (GOLD analysis project Ga0070741, IMG submission 66440) | Surface soil microbial communities from Centralia Pennsylvania, which are recovering from an underground coalmine fire - Coalmine... | ecosystem: Environmental > Terrestrial > Soil > Unclassified ... | reverse complement strand
CTTGCTCGCGCCGGCGGTCGTGATCGTGCCGATGTTCGTCTTGCCGGCTTCGGTGAACCACAGGTTGCCATCTGGTCCGGCGACGATGCTCGCCGGCGATTCCGCAACGCCGTACTCGGCGATCGTGTTCGGCGTCGCCGCGGGCGCAGGCGGTATGCCCGAGCGCGGGCAGGTCGTACCGTCGATCTGCGTCAGGCGCGTGAGCGGCATCGAACCGCTGCCGTAGCCGAGCACGGACGCGAAATCGACACGGCCGTGGTTGCAATCATCGAACGTGAACGTCAGCGAGCCCCAGAGCGTCTTCGTGATCGTCGACGGATCGAAGTTCGGGATGAAGCGTCCACCCGTCGTGAGCGCCACTTCGGTGATCGTCGCGGTGTTGCCGGAATAGGTTCCGACGCCGCCGAACCACGCCTGCCCGCCGTCGGGTGCAAAGGTAAACCACCATGCAAGGAATCGATTGTCGGGCAATACCTCGACGAACAGCCCATGGCCGCTTTGCGTCGGATCGAACCAGGCGCCCGTGAAACTCGGTTCGATCGGCACCGACAAGGTCGTCGCAAACGTGCCGATCTTGTCGTTCGTCGTGTCGGTGAACCAGAGCTTTCCGTCAGGACCTGCCGTTATGCCGCCGAGTTCCAATGCGGAGGGATAGGCACCCGCCAGCGGGAATTCGGTGATCGTGCCATCGGGCGCGATCTTGCCGAGCGCTGGCGTGTAGTTCCCCTTTTCGCTGAACCACAAGTTGCCGTCGGGCCCTGGCGCGATGTGCTCGGGCCGGCGCTGCGCGTCGCTCGGCAACGAAAAATTCGCCACGTCGCCTGCAAGGCTGATGCGCCCGATCGCGGGCACGTTTTGCGTGAACCAGAGATTGCCGTCCGCTCCGGAGACGATCTCGCCTGCCGTGCTGTCGTTCGGCAATGGAAACGATGTGGCTGTGCCGGCTGTCGTGATGCGAGCGATGTCGTTCGCGATGCTGGAGTTTTCGTCTACCGCAAACCACAGGTTGCCATCGGCGCCTTTTGCGAGCGACGAAGCGCAGACGCCGCCGTTCAACGTCGGGCCGAAATACGACGTCAGCGTGATCGCCCCTGCGAGCGTGATTCGACCGATCGTTTGGCGGCAGTCGTACTGGAACGTGTTGAAGTCGTAGCTTTGAACCGCTGCGGTAAACCACACTGCCCCGTCGGAGCCGTTCGCGAGGTCGCCCGGTTGGACAACATTGCCTTCGATGGCCGGCAACGGAAATTCCGTCAGCGTGCCGCTCGTCGTCATGCGGGCGATCGCGCCGCCGGCTCCGCCGCCGCCGGTTTCGGCAAACCACAGATTGTGGTCGGGCCCGACGACGATGCCGGGTCCCGCAAAGCGGCCCGTGGTCAGCGGAAACTGCGTGATGGCACCGGCGGGCGTGATCCGAGCGATGCCGCCACCAGTGTTCGGCCCGGCTTCGACGAACCACAGATTGCCGTCGGGGCCGGCCACGATGCGTCCGGCTTGACTGAATTCCGGTAGCGAGAACTCGGTGATATCGCTGGCGGCGGCGGTCGCGGAAACGGCGACCAACAATGCGCCCACGGCGATTCGCATCGACACGCGCCAAATACCACCCATGCGCTTGCCTCCCTCTGGTTGCGATGACCCCGCGTAACGCCGGTACTTCGGAAACCAAACGAACCGCAGACGCCTTTCCGGACATGTTCGGCGCAGGACATGATACACGGCGATACGCAGTGACCACCGCATCACTTGCCGAGATCCCTGGGTTTCTTGTCCAAGCGCATCGCCTTGAAAGCAGGCTGACGCAAGAGGCCCAGCGTTCCGATCCCTTGATGGTAAACCTCGACGACGAATTCTGGCTTCGTCCATGTCGAAACGGCACGATCCTTCGCGCCGACCAAGTGGATGTCCGCGGGTGGATCGCTCACCTTGGCGGCGCCGAGCCGCTTGCGCAGCGCGACGAGTTGCGCGTTCGTGAAACCGGTGCCGACGCGACCGATGTAGACGAGCCGTCCGTCCTGCGGCTTGGCGAGCAGCAGCGCACCGAAGCCCGCTCGGCTGCCCTTCGGCGGCGTGTAGCCGATCACGACGAACTCGTCGGACGGCCGATCCTTCACTTTCACCCAATCGCCGTTGCGCGCGCCGTAGCGGTACGGACTCTGCGCACGCTTGCTGACGATGCCTTCGAAGCCTGCTCGCGTCGCGCGCGCGAGCGCGCGAGCGCCGTTGCCGATCTCGTGCACGGAGTACCGCAGCAACGGATGCGGATGGCGCGCGAGCAGATCCTCGAGCGCCTGCTTGCGGTCGACGAGCGGCAGCTCGGTCAGCGATTTGCCGTCGAGATACGGCATGTCGAACAGCATGTACGTCGCCGGCTGCGCATTCTCGGCGGAGAGTCGCCTTTGCAGCGCGCCGAAATCGTCGCGCTTCCCGTGCAGCACGATCATCTCGCCATCGAACTTCGCGCTGCGTGTACCGAGCGACGCGACCGCGGCGGCGAGTTCCGGCACTTTGTGCGTCCACTCGATGCCATTCCGCGACCACAGACGCACCGTGCCGTACGCGACCGTCGCGACGATGCGGTAGCCGTCCCACTTCGTCTCGTGCACCCACTCCGGACCCGCCGGCGGCATGTTCTCCAGACGGCAAAGCTCCGGCGCGAACGCCTGCGTTCGATATCGTTCCGTCATCCTTCTGCCTCGCGATGCCATTTCCTGCCCACACGATGCCGGAAAGTCTCTTTCTAGCACGATTCGCCGGCGCCTTCGGCGTGGTACGCTCGTCGCCGTTCGCCCGTCGCAGCCGACTGGCGAACGCAGCCAGCGCCCGCCAGCAGCGCGGTGCGGGTCGTACAACTTTCGAGCAGTGCGGCATCCACTACGGGGAGCACACGATGGCAATGCGCGCGATCACGGTGTTGTGTTCCGCAGCACTTATCATGGTGGCGGCGGCGAGCGACGCTGCGCCTCCCGAATCCGCAGGACACGTCACCGGCGTCGGCGGCGTTTTCTTCAAGGCGAAGGACCCGAAGACGCTCGCCGCTTGGTACCGCGACGTGTTGGGCCTGCCGATCGAAACGTGGGGCGGCGCGGCGCTGCACTACGACGCGCCGAAGCATCCTCCGGTCGTGGCCTGGAATGCGTTCCCCGCGTCGACGAGTTATTTCGCGCCCTCGACGAGCGACTTCATGATCAACTACGCCGTCGACGACATGGACGCATTGCTTGCGCGCTTGCGCGCGAAAGGCGTGACCATCCTCAAGCAGGACGACACCGACGCGAACGGACGCTTCGCATGGATACTCGATCCCGAGCGCAACAAGATCGAGCTCTGGGAACCGAAGCGCAGCGCGCCCAGCCATTGACGACAGCGATGCGGCGGTGACGCCAAGCGGCGTCGATCGCGTAGGAGCAGCGGAATCGTTGTCGACCGCGAAGCGAGCCCGCTGCGGCGACGCTGTCGCATGTGGCGGAAATTTTTTCGCGAGCAGCCGGCTGGATACTGAACGGCTCGCAAGCTGGCTCAGCGGTTTGGGCGCGGTCCCGGAGCGCTCGCGGAGTACCATTCGGAAAAACGAGAGGAGCGTGTCATGGACGACCTCAAGCGACAGCGACAAGAAGAAATCAAGGAAAACCTGCTCGACGCGATTCGAGACCTGCTCGAACTCACGGGCGCCGCCGGCTTCATCTTGCCGATCCAAATCGGAGCGTGTGAGGCCGTGATAGCCGTGGGCCGCCCTGACGTGGTTCTGGAGCATGTCCGAACCCATGCAGAAGCGCCCGACGTATGCGGGACGGCCGCACACGAAAAAATCGAAGTGACCACGGAAGAGAAGCTCCATTCGCTGCGCGAAGCGCTCGGCGCCAGCGGCGCCCTTGTATTCGCCGCAGACTTGAGCGCCGCATTTCCGGTGGACTGGGACGAGCGGCTCGGCGGATACCGTATGCGCGCGGCGGACGAGCCGCCGCCGACGGCGATTCACTGAACCACGCTTTTCGACGAAACCTGCACGTCTTGCAGCGCGAGTCTTCTGCGCCGGCGGAGCAACGCTCGGGTGGGAAATCGAGCGCTATAATCGCCGGCGATGCGTGCCCTCGCCGCCAGTCTCGCGCTCATCTCATGCTGTGTCCTCGCCGATACCACGCAGGAGCATGTCCACGGCGCCGCGCACAGCGTCATGCCGTTCGACATGTCGAAGACCTTGCACGTGTTCGTCATGACCGACGACGGCGGCGTCCAGAAGGTCGTGACGCGCGACGGCGCCGGCGCGGAGCAAGTCGCGCTGATCCGTCGGCATCTCGAACAGGAGGCCGATGCGTTCGCCAAGGGCGACTTCGCGGATCCAGCGCATTTGCATGGCGCTTCCATGCCGGGGTTGGCCGACATGAAGGCGAATGCAACGAAGATTCGAGTCGCTTATTCGGAACTGCCGAATGGCGCGCAGATAACATTCCGAACCACGGACCTGCATACGATCACGGCGATACACCGCTGGTTCGGCGCGCAGCTGTCCGAACACGGCGCAGATGCCAAGGCCGAGTAGGCCCCTGTCGCCAGTCGACGCAAGACGTACGTGGTGCGGGCAAGAAGCGGCGGACGTTGCGTCCGCCGCTTCCGTTTTGTACGCCGCGCGCTGAGGGCGCTCAATACTCCGCTTTCACGCGCAAATACCAGAACGCACCGTTGAAGCCGAACGGCGACGTCAGGGCGTATTTGACGCCGAGGAACTGCAAGGTGCCGTTCTTCTCCTTGTCCGGATACGTGTTGAACACGTTCTCGCCGCCGAGCGCGACCGAATAGTTGTCGTTGAACCGGTAGCGGCCCTCGAGATCGAGCAGCGTCTTGCTGCTGTAGCTGACCGCGTCGGACGCGTCGCCGTTGCCGAACAAACCGCCCGTCGTGCTCCAGCTGCCGTAGTAGTTGACGCGCGCGCTGGCGCTGAACCGTTCGAGTGTGTAGTCGAAACTCAGCACCGCACGGTTTTTCGGCACTTGATGCTCGAGGTCGTACACGCGATCGGCGTTGATCGTACCGGGCACCACGTTGACGACGTCCTGCGTGTTGTGGTTGTAACGGAAATCGATGTTGAGCGTGCCGGCGCCGACCTTGTGGCGCGTGTCGATGACGAAGTCCTCACCGCTGACGTCGGAACCGAACGCGTTCGCGAAATAACTCGCGTCGCTGTTGAGCAGCAAATTGGCGTTCGGGTAGTTCTCGGCGTTCAGGATATCGACGGTCCCCTGCGTCACGGTCTTCGAGACGAGGCCGATGCGGTTGTTGATCCTGAGCTTGTAGTAGTCGAGCGTCGTCGTGACGTTGTCGAGCGGATCCCACACCAGGCCACCGGAGAAGTTCTTCGATTTCTCCGAACGCAGCGGCACCGCGCCGAGTGCGCGCGCGACGGGGTGATCGACCGGATACGTGCCGCTCGGAATCAGGTTGCCGCTCGCATCCGCGGTCGTGGTGACGTTGAGCGTGAATTCCTGGCCCGGCGTCGGCGTGCGGAAGCCCGTGTTGTAGGTCGCGCGCGCAGCGAACGTATCGGTGAACGCGTAGCGGCCGGACAATTTGTATACCGTCGACGAACCGAAGCCGTCGGCGTGCTCGTACCGCAGTGCGGCGGCGCCCGAAAGCTTGTCCGTCAACGAGGTTTCGGCGTCGATGTAGGCCGAGTCGCTGTTCTGGCGGAACGAGCCGGCGGAGGCCGGGAAAAACCCCTGGAAGCCGTCGGAGCCCACGCCGAACACCGACGCGGTCGGACCGACCGCGATCGAGGCCGCATCGCCCGGCGTGATCGTGTAGATCTGATCGCGCCACTGCACTCCGTAGGCGAGCGTCAGCGGATTGGCGCCGAACGTGTTCACGAAATCGAGGCCGACCTCGTTCTCTTCCTGCGTGAGCTTGCCGGGATGGAAACTCGTCGGCGACAGGGAGCCGAGGCTCGGATTGATCGAGCCTTCGAGGTCGTAGTCGATCGAATCCTGCGCGGTGCGCGCGTGAAGATCCCATTTCCAGTCCGGCGCGACGTTGCCGCGAATGCCGGCGACTGCTTCGTGATCCTCGATGTGCGCACCGAACTGCGGGCTGTAGCCTCCCGGGAACTTGGTGTAGATCGGGTTCAACAGCACGAAGCCGCTCGGACTCGAGCTGTCGGCCGTCAAGTAGTTCGCCGGATTGAGCCCCTGCGCGAGGATGCTGTTGACCAGCGACTGCGGCGCCGGATCGGGCAGGAAATCACCGTTCGCGTCGCCGATCAGCGTCGAGCGGCCATGAATCTTGTACTGTGGCGGCAGCACCGGCGCGCGGTAGAAAAAGCCGGACAGCGTGTCGTTGTCCATGTAGCTGCCGTTGCCGTACAGCTCCAGGTTGTCGGAGATGTGGAACGCGGTGTTGAGGAAGAATTTGTTCGCGTCGACGTCCGGATCTCCCCAACGCTGGCCGAGGCCGTTGTAGGCGACCTTGTCGGCGCCGACGATCGCCGCGATCGCCGCGGCATCCGGTCGCGCCACGCCGCGCGAGGTGATGTCGGCAGTGTCGCGCTCGACGGCGACGTGCAGGAAACCTTGCGGCCCGAGCGGGAAGCCCGCGTCGGCATCCAGGCGCAAGCGGCCGCCGTCGCCCTTCTCGAATTCGCCGTATTGCGCGCTGACGGTCGCGCCTTGCGGCGAATCCTTGAGGATCACGTTGACCACGCCGGCGATCGCGTCGGAGCCGTACAGCACCGAAGCGCCGTCGCGCAGCACTTCGACGCGCTGGATCGCGTTCGCCGGAATGGCCGAGAAATCGACCGCCTGCGCACCCTGGTTGACGGTGCCGAGCGGCGCGAGCTGCAGGTTGACCAGCGCTGAGCGATGCCGGCGCACGCCGTCGACGAGCACCAGCGTCTGGTCGGGCGAGAGGTCGCGCAGCGTCACCGGACGCACGAACGCAGTGCCGTCGGCGATCGGGAACCGCTGCGTGTTGAGCGCGGGGGTGATCTTGGTCAGCGAGTCGGTCAGGTCGACCGCGCCTTGGTCTTCGATCTGGTCGCCGGCATAGACGTCGATCGGCGAGATCGAATCGGTCGGTGACAAGCCGGCCTTGTGCGTGCCGGTGACCACGATGGGGCTGAGCTCGGTCGGCTCCTTCTGCTCGTCGGCGTGTGCGGCGATAGCCGCCATGATCGCCAATGGGAGCGCGCGGCGGAGCACACGGGGTGCTGCGAAACGGCGGGACGGCGTTGTTTTACGCATGGATTTCTCCCCGAATCGGTGCTGTTTTGGATGATTTTTTGGCTATCTGTCGCGCCCCCACCCGCGTCAGACGGACTCAACGTTAACAGATTTTTACGGTTGTGTGGTTTTCGTGACGATGGGCGAGCCGGGCCGCGTAGCCCGCACGCGCGGAGCAAAAGACGGTCAACATCGACGCGTTCGCGCAGGATTCGCCGAAAGAGGTACGGGCGAACCCCGACATCCCTTGCTCATGGCCGGCGCGAGAATCTCCGGGCTGCTTGAGTTCAATCAGAGGGAGCGTTCGCCAACGTTTGTGCCGCCTCGGGTCGAGCGGAAGTTCGCTGCGGTCATCAGTCCCATCACAAGGCATACACCTTGTAGCGCGGCTCCAGTGACAGCGCGCCCGGTAGCGGCTTGACGGATGCGTCGATCTGCCGAAGCATAGGCGCAGCGGCCGGTTGCCCTATCGTTGCACCAGGCCCCACATCGAGATGCGAGGAGTCATCGAGTGTCGCCGAAGGAACTCGTGCAGGAGTGGGTCTCGCGCTTCAACATGGCAGATATCGACGGGCTCGCCGCTCTTTATGCGCACGACGCGACAAACCATCAGGTCGTCATGGAGCCGCTCTTGGGTCGAGAGGCTATCCGGCAGATGTTCGCGACGGAATTCGGGCGCGCCGAGATGACATGTATCGTCGAGAACATCTTCGAAGATGGCGACTGGGCGATCCTGGAATGGAGCGACCCGAACGGCCTGCGTGGCTGCGGGTTTTTCCATGTACGAAACAGCCAGATCGTTTTTCAACGCGGCTACTTCGACCAGCTCTCGTTTTTTCGGCTCCAAGGTATACCGGTACCGGCAACCTATCTTGGAACCTGACGTTTCGTTAAGCGGATTGCTGCGGGATCATTGCGCTACCATCCTGCACACACAGCGACAGCCGCTTAGGTTGGGAAAGCCCCTTTTTAGCGAATCAGCGTGTTCCGGGAGCGCAAATGATCGAACTTCCCGTAAGAGATCCCTGCGATCTTTGCGAGGGGATGGCGGGCCGCGAAGAACGATGGGCGATCATCGACGAAGGCGAACATACGTTGACCGTCATCAACCCATGGCAATTCGAGACTGGCCAGTGCTGCGTTATCACGCGCCGGCATGTCGCGACACTGCTCGATCTTTCCAACGACGAGTGCGGCGCGATACTGCGCGCGGCCAAAAGAGCCGCCGGAGCGCTCGTCAAGGCCTTTCGGCCTCTTGGAATACTCACGTTCCAAAACAACGGTGTCTTTAGCGGACAGGAAACCCCACACTTCCATTTCCATGTCGTGCCGCGGCAGAAGGGCAGCGATTGGGGTATCGGCCCGCCGCAACTCGCGACATTCGACGGCGCTGGGCGCAAGAGGGGCGTCTCGCACGATCCGAGTGCGGATGCGCAGCGTCGAGAGCGAGTTCGAGTTTCTGTCCAGCAGCTCGTCGAAACCGCGGCGCTGGTTCGTTCGCATCTACCCGACTAGGCAACGCCAGCGGACCGCCCACGTAAGACCATAGCTCATACAATCCATCCGGCGACGCGCGATTTGGCGTGCTCCTCGAAATCGATCGAACGGCCGCGGCCAGGGTCGGGCTGCACGGCCCCGCGGCGGTGTGCCGGATGATCCGCCCAATGCACACCTCTGTTCGCCCGAGGCTCGGTTGCGCGTTAGACTCGTGATCGTCGCGATTCTGCGTCGCGCTAATTGCCGTTCAGCCCAGGGGACTCGACCCGTGAAGGGACTGCTGCAAAAGCTGATCGCATGCAGCGAGATCGTGCAGCCGCTCGTCCCATTCCTGTTCACCGGCGACGCGATCCAGGCGTTCACGGCGCTGAGCCGCTTCGAGGGCGGCACGTTGCCCGCTGCCCGCATCCTGCAACTGGCGTTCTATATCGGCGTGTGCGTACTCAGTGTCGTCGCCGGAGTGCAGTTGTTGCGCGCGAGGCCGTCCGGCCTGCGTCTGTCGATCCTGGTCCAAGCGCTGCAGGTCCCGGTGATCAATTCGACCGCGTTCAGCTACGTGGTGAAGTTCATCTGCGGGGTGTGGGTGTTCTGCCGCTTCGATACGGGCTTCGTCGGCTTCCACGCCAGCCTGATCGACAACATCGAGTTCGCGCTGATTTTCCATGGTGAGCCGGTCGCGCCGGAGCTTGAGATCAACCTGCTCGCCGTGGCGATCATCGTCTGCTTGCTGCGCGCGCTGCGGCGCCAGCGGCCGGGTTACGTGGAAAAGCCGAAACCGCCGTTGCCGCGGCGCCTGTGGCGTTTCGCCTGGCGCGCGACACTGGTGCTGCTGGCGCTGGTCTCCTTCCCGCTCCTCGCGCTATGGATCTACAACCGCACCGATGAAAAGCCGACGGCCGCCGCGGAGCGCTGGTTCGCACCGCTTCCGCACCAAGTGCCCGACGCGGAAAACGCTTGGCTTTACATGCTCGGCCTGCACGCCGTGAGCGAGGAAAATCCGATCGCGTTCGGCAGCAAACGGTTGGCCGCGTACGAAGAACGCATTGCGCGTCCCGGTCCAATCCAGGACCCCGACCCGACGGAAAAGGCCCTGGATGCCGATCCGCTGCCGTTCGTGCAGAAAGATGAGAGCGGCCACGACCTGCCGTATACCTGCGACAGCGACAAGGAAGACTGCGTCGCCTGGGCCGCCAAGAACGCCGAGCAGCTGGCAGAACTCGAGCGCGCTAACACGCTCCTGATGCAGCGCTACGATACTCTGCTCGGCATGACGCGCTTCGAGGATTCCTCGACGCCATCGATCGCCGAACCCTTGCCCGGCGTCACGCACGAAGCGGCGTTGTACCGCAGCCTGGTCTGGCGCGACATCGCCGACCCCGCGAGGCGGCCGGCTGCCTTGCAGCGCATGGTGCGCGCGGTCGAATTCGCGCAACGTCAAGGAGCGAACGCGACGAGCTTGCAGATGAAGATCTTCAGCGAACGCACGCGCGAGCGCTACATGCGCGTGCTCGACGCACTGATCGATCGAGTCGGCGAGCGCGGACTGGACGGGCTGCACGACACGATCGACGTCGTGCTGCGCGAGCCCACTGCGGCGCAACGTGAATGGGAGCCGACTTTGCACCGCGAAGCGCTGCGACTCGCCACGGCGACGGCGGAAACGATATTCCCGGGCCCGCTCGACGCGTGGCGCTACTGCACTAAGGCCTGCTTCACGAATTGAGTGATCGCACAGCTGTACGCACCGCAGGCGACGCGCAATCTCGCCGGGCAGTTCTGGGACGCAGAGCTGGCGCTTTTCGACGGCGATCCTCGCGAAATGGCCGCACTCGGCGGTCCGGTGGAGTACATTATCGATTCGAACATGCCGCTCAACGCCACCGGCACGGAGATGATGCGCCGCATGTCATATAACGTCGCCGGCAAAATGCTGGTCGTCGTCGCCACGCCGAGCTACAACGATTACCTCACGTTCCAGCACGACAGCGAAGCGCTGCGGCGCATGCTGCTGCTCAAGATCGAAGCGCTCAAGGAACGCGTCGAGCCGCAGAAAATGCCAGCATTCTTCGTCCGGCAGCGTGGCGCGCTCGGCGACCCGTATACGGGCGAGCCGTTCGCCTGGGACGAAGCATCGAAAGAAATCCGGTTCGTGCCGAAATCGAAAAAGTGGAGCAAGAACGTGCTCGCTACGGTGTACGCGCCATCTGCAGACGCGGCGAGGAAACGCACGAAATAAGGCCCCAAGAAAAACGCGCGGCACGGCGGCACTCGGGCACTGCTTTACTTTCTCGCCGTGATCAAAAAAAAACGTCACGGAATCGAGGCTCCCGACATAGACCGAACGAATGCAATGTCCGCGTCGGAAGCGTTCGCGGCAAGGACACGCGCTGCATTCACAGTAGCACTCGCGCCGATCGATTCCACGGACGGATTGTGGTGCGCCGGACTGGCGACCTTTCCACACGTCGAGTCAAGCATGAGCCGCATGGTGAAGCTGACCTGGAGCGTTTGGTTGCTGCCGGCGCATGCAATAGACAGCGTCATTTCGATACGTGAGCGTTGCCGGGCACGAACCAGCGCCACGGCCGCTCGACCGCGCGGCTGATGCCGATGCGTGGCGTGCCGACCAGTCCGAGCGGCGGAGGCATGCCGTCGTCGACGATCGCGAACGGCGCGCGTCCCGTGTACAGCGCGATGCCATCGTGTGCGCCGACGATGCCAAATGCCTGCGTAAGACGTCCCGGTCCGCTGCACAGATCGCGGTCGCGTTTCGCGGCGGGTCGCGCGGCGCGCATCGCGTCCAGGCCGCTCTCCGGGTCCAGCGCGCGCAGCAACACGCCGGCGCCGATGCCCTCCTCCGCGCATACCGTATTCGCGCACCAATGCATGCCGTAGGTGAAATACACGTACAAGTGTCCGGGCGGACCGAACATCGTCGCGTTGCGCGCAGTCTTGCCGCGATACGTGTGCGCAGCGGGATCCTCCGCGCCGCAATATGCCTCCACCTCGACGATGCGTCCGCTCCGCCCGTCCGCCGCAACGAGGATCTTGTTGAGCAGGTCTGGAGCGACGACGCGCGGATCGCGGCGGTAGAACGACTGCGGCACCAGACGCTGACGGCATCGGGCAACGCGCGGCGCGAAAGAAGGTGCGGGCATCTTGGAGTGAGCCATGGAGATCGATCCAGTGTCTCGTATTTTCCGCAGAACGACGGCAAGGATGGCGACGTCAGCCACTGCGAAAAGACGAACTCGACGAAGCGAGTGCCATTGCCACCATGCAGACCGATGTTCCGTGTCGAGTCCGCTTCATGTGCCGTTGAACTGCCGTCATTCGAAAGAAAGACGTCGGCTCGATTGACCGCGGCAAATACGCAGCCCTAAGTGCTGCAGGGTAGTGCCACGATAGCAGCTAAGCCGCCGCCGGTACGGTTGACCAGCTGCAACTCGCCGCCGTGCAGGCGGGCGATACGCTCGACGATCGACAGGCCCAGTCCCGCGCCGGAGGGTCCGCCGCGGGCGAGGTCTTCGCGCGCGAACGGTTTGACCAAGGCGTTAGGGTCGGTGGTGCGGATGCCAGGGCCGCGGTCAGTGACGGAAAAGATCAGCTGCTTGCCTTCGACCTTCGTGGAGACTTGCACGTCGGTATGAGCATAGCGCACCGCATTGTCGATCAGGTTGGTGGCGAGGCGTCGCAGCGCGAGCGGTCTGCCGTCGAGCAATGGGATCGGGGCAAGCGTTGGGTCGATCTTCGCACCCGACGCGTTGTAGCGTGCGCAAGTGTCGGCGACGATCTGGTTGAAGTCCGTCGCGACGACATCTTCCTCCTTGCCGCTGCGAACGAAGTCGGTGAATTGCGCGAGGATTGCCGACATCTCCTCGACATCGTGGATCATGCCCGGCGTCTGCGAAAGGTCGCCTTTTAGGCTCGACAGCTCCAGCGCCAACCGCAGACGCGTCAGCGGCGTGGACAGATCGTGCGAGATGCCCACGAGCATCATGCGGCGGTCCGCCTCGAGCGCCTCCAGATTCGACGCCAGCTGATTGAACCCTGTACTGAGCTGGCGGACCTCCTCCGCACCCGTCTCCGGCAGTCGCGGCGGCGTACGTCCCTCGCCCAACAATCGCGCCGCATTGACCACGCTTTGCAGCTGTCGCCGCAGCCAGAAGAACAGCACGTAGACGCCGAGTGTCGCCGTGATCAGGCTGCATGCGATCCATTCGGCCTGTAGATAGACAACCTGCATGCCGGCCGGATGGTAGATCTTGTCGGGAGTGACGAAGCGGTTGTATACCGCAGGGCGCACGAAGCTCAGCCACAGAAATTGGTTCGCGATCAGTATCACCGTGACGAACAGAGCATTGCGCGCCACCAGCGATTTAGGGAGCAACCTGCCGAACGCCGTCCGGAACGAAGACATAGCCGTACCCCCAAACAGTCTGGATGAAACGTGGCGCCGCAGGGTCCTGCTCGATCACGCGCCGCAGTCGCGATATCTGCACGTCCATGCTGCGGTCGTACGCCGCGTGTTCGCGTCCGCGCGCACGCTCCATCAGCTTCTCGCGCGATAGCGGCCGGCGCGGATGCCGGACCAGCGCCTCGAGCACGGCGAACTCGCCCGTCGTGAGCGCCATGGAGCGGCCTGAACGCGTGAGCGAGCGCGTGCCAAGATTGAGCTCGCAGTCGCCGAAGACGATCACGTCATCGGCCTGGGCCGGTGCGCCGATCGGGCCCTGTTCGCGCCGTCGGAGTACCGCGTTGATCCTCGCCACGAGCTCGCGTGGCTCGAACGGCTTCGGCAGATAGTCGTCGGCGCCAAGTTCCAGGCCCACGATGCGATCGATCGCACTGCCTTTGCCGGTCAGCATGATGATCGGCACATCCACCTGGCTCCCGCGCAGCTTGCGGCAGATGCTCAGTCCGTCCTCGCCCGGCAGCATCAGGTCGAGCACGATGAGATCGATTTTTTGGCGTTCCAACGTCTGCTCGATGAAGCGGCCCTCCGATGCGACCGACACTTCAAAGCCCATTTCGGCGAGATAGGAATCGAGCAGCGCGCGTGTGCGCCCGTCGTCGTCGACAACCAAGATCTTGGAAGGGCTGCGCCTCACGCGACGAGTTTAGCGCGCCGCGACGCACGCGCACACGGGCTGAAACGTTTTGTTACGAGTTTTCCGATACGAGGCAACACTTGCGCAACAGCGCCTGCCTACAGTCCCTCCACTCGCGCGACTCGGGACTGACAGCATGGCCGCCATTCGCATCACCAGGATCCGCCACGTGACCCGAACTTCGGCCTTTGTTCTGGTGCTGGCCGCCTGTGCGGTGCAAGCGCTGCCCATCACATACGAAATCGACCCGGAGCACACGCATCCCGCGTTCGAGGCGGACCATTTCGGCATGTCGTCGTGGCGCGGGATGTTCCGCACCACGCACGGCACCGTCGTTCTCGACACGGAGCACGGAACCGGTGCGGTTGACGTGACCGTCGATGTGACGAGTGTCGAATTCGGCCACGACAAACTCAACGCGATGGCGGTCAGCTCGACTATGCCGCCCATCCTCGAAGCAACGAAATTCCCCGAAGCGCACTATGTTGGAACCTTACGCGGATTCTTCCGCGGCGCACCGAGGCGCGTGGATGGCACGCTCACGTTGCATGGCGTCACGAAACCCTTGTCGCTCAAGATCACCAAATTCCGCTGCATGCCGGAGCAACCGATCGTCAAGCGCGAGGTGTGTGGCGCGGATGCCGTTGGTCACATCAATCGCGAGGACTTCGGCATCACGACCGGCAAGCGCTACGGCTTCGACATGAACGTGGATCTGCGCGTGCAAGTCGAGGCGATGCGCGTCACCGAGACGTCCTCGACGCGCTAGAGCGCCGCGACTTTGCTACTCGACTGACGATGCGCACGAACGGCTCGCGTTGGTACTTCGCCTCCGCCCTTCCAGCAGCAGCGGTGGTCGCCGCGGCCATCGCCATGCGCTTTACGGCCGGCGGAAACGCAAAGGCGGTGACGCGCGAAGCGCCGCCGTTGGCGGTGGAGACGTCGCTCGCACAGGTGCAAGCGATGCCCGTGCAGCTTCAGGCGGTCGGCGTGGTCGTGTCGATGCATACGGTCGAGATTCGGCCCCAAGTCGCGGGTAAGCTCGAACGTGTATGGTTCACCGAGGGCGAGCCCGTTGCCGCCGGACAGCGTCTTTTCCGGATCGAGGCGGCCCCGTTCGAGGCCGCACTGACGTCGGCGCAGGCGACGTGGCAAAACGCAAAGAGCAATGCCGACCGGCTGGAACTCTTGGCGCAGCGCGGCTACGTCGTGCCGCAGGACTATCGCAATGCCCGCGCCGCCGCGGAACAGGCACGAGGCGCTTTTCAACAAGCGAAGATCAATCTCGGTTACACGGTCCTGCGCGCGCCAATCGCGGGTCGCACCGGCAGCATCGCGTCGAAAGCGGGCAACATCGTCGCGCCGGCGGACGCCGTCCCGTTGGTCACGATCAACCGGATGCAGCCGATCGAAGTGCAGTTCAGCCTACCGCAACAGTACTTGCCCGACGTGCGGCATTACCAACGCGAGAACGGCATCCGCGTCGTGCTGAAGACGGAAGACGGTCGCCGAGAATTGGACCGCGGTGAACTTGCTTTCGTCGACAACACGATCAACGCGGGCGCAGGCACAGTGATGCTCAAGGCGCAATGCCCCAACGCTGACGATCAGCTCTGGCCCGGGCAATACGTGCGCGTGGATCTGGAGCTCACCGTCGAGCCGCATGCAGTGGTGGTCGACCGGTCTGCCGTGAATGAGGGGCAGAACGGAAGTTTCGTCTACGTCGTGGCAGAAGGCCGGGCGCTCGTGCGCGAGGTGAGCATCGATCGCCAAGTGGACGAACTCGCCGTGATCTCCGCCGGCCTGGTCGGCGGCGAACGCGTGGTCTCGCGCGTGCCGCGCAACCTTCGTCCCGGGATGCGGATCGCGATCGCGACGCCCGGGCGGACATTGCCGGCCGCAGTGAACTTGCCCGGCATTCGATGAACCTCTCCGCCGTATTCATCCGGCGTCCGGTGATGACGAGCGTGCTCACGTTCGCGTTGCTGCTTTCCGGCGCGCTGGCGTTCGTTGATTTGCCGGTGAGCGAACTGCCGAGTATCGATTTCCCCACGATCACCGTCTCCGCGAGCCTGCCCGGTGCGAATGCGCAGACCATCGCAGCGACGGTTGCCACACCGCTCGAACGCCGTTTCAGCAGCATCCCCGGCGTGATCGCCCTGAGTTCGAACAGCACGGTCGGGCGCGCCAGCATCACCTTGCAGTTCAAACTCGATCGCAGTATCGACGCCGCGGCGCAGGACGTGCAGACGGCGATCGCGCAAGCATCGCGCCTGCTGCCCGCACGCATGCCGACGCCGCCAGTTCTGAGCAAGGTGAATCCCACCGACTACGGTATCGTGTATCTGGCATTGACCGCCGAGACGGTTCCACTGACACGGCTCGACGAATTCGCGGAGACGCGCGTGGCCGAGCGCCTCTCGCAGGTCGCAGGTGTGGGTCAGGTATCGGTTTTCGGTTCGTACCAATATGCGGCTCGGATTTACTTGAATCCGTACGCGTTGACGGCACGCGGCCTGACGCTCGATGCCGTGGTCAGTGCGGTCCAGAGCAACAACACAAGCCTTCCGACCGGCACGATGTACGGCGGTGCGCGCACGTATGTGATCGAGAACAAAGGGCAGCTGGTCGACGCGCATGCGTACGACGACATGGTAGTTGCGCGCCGGAACGGCGTACCCGTCCACCTGCGTGACGTCGGTTACGCCGTGGACGGCATCCAGCAGGACCGCCAACTCACTACGTTCACCGAGGCGCGCGGCGACGGCAAGCTGCGGCCAGCCGTAATGCTCTCGGTCCGGCGCCAACCCGGCGCGAATACGGTCGCGGTGGCTGATGCAATAGCGGCGCTGCTGCCGCAGCTGAGCGCCGAAGCGCCTGGCGATGCCAAGCTGCACCTACTTTACAGCCGCGGCGATTTCGTCAAGGGCTGTCTCGACGAGGTACGCAAGACACTGCTCGTGGCGATCGCGCTGGTTGTCGCCGTGATGCTCGCATTCTTGCGTAATGTGCATGCCACATTCGTCTGCGCGCTGGCGCTGCCCACCTCGGTGCTTGGCACGTTTCTCGTGATGCGCTTGTTCGGCTTCAGCCTCGACAACCTATCGCTGATGGCCTTGACGCTAGCGGCGGGCTTCGTGGTGGACGATGCGATCGTCGTGCTGGAGAACATCGTGCGCCATCGCGAGCACGGTAAGTCCTGGCGCGCAGCCGCGCTGGACGGGAGCCGCGAGATCGCATTTACGGTGGCCTCCATGAGCGTGTCGCTGGCGGCCGTGTTCGTCCCGGTGCTCTTGATGGGCGGCATCATCGGGCGTCTGTTCGGCGAATTCGCCGTGACCGTGGCCGCGGCGATCGGTATCTCCGCGCTGGTCGCACTGACGCTCACGCCGATGCTCTGCAGCCGCGCGGCGCGGCGCGATGTCGCGACGCGTTCGCCGACGCGGGGCGCGCGCGCTTTCGCCCGCATCGTCTATGCCTATCGCGCGTCGCTCGTTTGGACCGTCGAGCGATGGCGCGCAACGCTCGTGTTCGCGGGCTTGATTCTCGCCGGCGTCGTCGCCTTATTCGCCGTCGTTCCAAAAGGCTTCATCCCGAGCGAGGACACCGGGCAGGTGATCGGCACGACCGTCGTTCCGGAGGGTACTTCATTCGCGACCTTGAACAGCGCGCAGCAGCAAGTCGCCCGCGTAGCCGCCGCGAATTCCTCGATCGCCACCGTGATGTCGAATGCAGGCCAGGGTTGGGGCAGCACGGGCGGCAACAACATCGGCCTTCTGTATATGGGCCTGCGGCCGATGGGCGAACGCGCAGAGGCCGGCGAAGTGCGCAGTCAACTACGCACGGCGCTGGCGAACGTGCGCGGTATCCAGGTGTATATCGAAAATCCGGCACCGGTCAATGTCGGCATTGTGGGCGGCAATGCCGAATACCAATTCGTGCTGCAGAGCGCCGACATCGACAGCTTGTACCGGGTGGCGCCGCGTTTCGAGCAGGAGCTCGCGGCCCTTCCCATGCTGCAGGATGTAAGCAGCGACCTGGTGCTCGACAATCCTCAGATCGAGGTGCGCTTGCATCGCGAGGTGGCAGCGAACCTGGGCGTCACGGCCGACAAGGTGCAGGCCACTTTGGCGAGCGCGTACGGAGGTCAGCAGGTCAGCACGATTTATGGCGCGGCAAACGAATACTGGGTGATGATGCAGCTCGCGCCGGAATACCAAGAACAGATCGGCGCGTTCGATGCGCTATCGGTGCCGGGCACCGACGATCGTCCGGTGCCGTTGCGCGCCGTTGCGGACATCAAGCCTAGCGTCGGCCCGCTCTATATCAATCACTACGCGCAGGTGCCTGCCGTGGCGATGTCGTTCAACCTTGCCCCGGGCGTGTCGCTGGGCGAGGCGACGGCCGCGATCGAAGCGATCGCGCAACGCGAACTCGGCGCTGATGTATTGGGCGCTTTCGTCGGAAATGCACAGGGCTTCAAGGAGTCGTTGCGCAATCTGCCGCTCCTGCTCGTGCTCACGATCGTCGTGATCTACATGGTGCTGGCGATCCTGTACGAGAGTTTCGTACACCCGATCACGATATTGACGGCGCTGCCGCTCGCCATGTTCGGTGGACTGCTTTCGCTGCTCGTGTGCGGTAGCGAACTCAATCTGTTCAGTTTCGTAGGGCTGATCCTGCTCGTCGGACTGGTGAAGAAGAACGGCATCATTATGGTCGACTTCGCGCTGCATTTGCGCCGCCAAGCGAGTTTGTCGGCTGCGGAAGCCATCGTCGAAGCGTGCGTCGTGCGCTTTCGTCCCATCATGATGACAACCATCGCCGCGATCCTCGGCACGCTGCCTGTCGCGATGTCGACCGGAATGGGTTCGGAAGCGCGGCGGCCGCTAGGCATTGCCATTGTCGGCGGATTGATCTTCTCGCAACTGCTGACGCTTTACGTAACGCCAGCTTTCTACGTCGCCGTTGAAACGGCCGCAACCCGACTCGCTGCATTACGCAGGCCGGTCCTCGATCGCTGAAACGAACAGTTACAAATGTTCCCCGCGGCCGCAACGATTGCCTAACAGTTTGCCGATAACGTGACGGTGCGAATCCGGTTCGTGTCACGTACCCTGGAGATCAGTCAAATGTGCACACTCAGGCTTTCCCACGTCGTCTGCGCGGGCCTGGCACTCGTCGTTGCCGCCACAGCTGTCGCGGCTCCCGACTACGCCAAGCGCGCGCAAAAGCTCGATCCTTCGCTGAAGTCGAAGCTGCTCGGCAAATGGACAAATCCGATAGACAAGGTGGTCATCGAACTCGTGTCGCTCGATCTCGAATCCGGGCTGCTCAAAGGCAAGGAGTGGCCGACGACGGGACAGGCCGCCAACGACGAACATGAACTGATCGGATGGGTCAGCGCTGCACCGCCGCGTGAGAATTTCGACAACGTGATCCCCGTGTCGTTCAGCACCACGCTTTACGAGTACGGCACGTTGCCGGTGTGGGCCGGGTACGTCAAAGACGATCAGATCGTGACGATGCATTATCTGATCTGGCCGAACCGCGCGTATCCCTGGGATCACGTGTCCACGCTGCAGGAAACCTGGAGCCGGTTGCCCGCAGGTGCCGAACGATCGCAATGACTGCCGGAACGCGCCAAGGTGCATCCATGAATCTCCTCACGACACCGCCGTCGCGGTATAGCGCGGTTGCCAAGATACTGCATTGGTCCATAGCCGCCCTGATCGCAGTGGACTTCATTCTCGCCCTGTACTTTGCCCATATCGCTTCCCGAGACGACGACTTCGTGCAGACTTCTTATCTGGCGCACATGTCGGTCGGCATGTGGGCATTGGCATTGACCGTCGTCCGAATCGCGTGGCGCTTGCTGCACACCTATCCACCGTTGCCAGCCGAAATGGGCCGAGGCGTTCGCTGGCTTGCGCGCTCGACGCACTTCCTGCTGTACGCCTACATGTTGATCGTGCCGCTATCCGGATGGTTCGTGCTGAGCTTGCGCCGCCAAGCGGCACCGCTCGTTCCGTATCTTTCCTGGCCGGCCGTTCCTTGGCTCAACACCGCCACAACTCACGAACAGCGCGTTGCGATCTACCAGACATTGCTGCCGGCACATATCGTTCTGTCGTACGCTGGCCTCGGTCTGATCGCGCTGCACGTTGCCGCGGCGTTCTACCACCACTACTACCGGCGCGACGACGTGCTGATGCGCATGCTGCCGCTGCGGCGAGGTGCCCCGGCGACACCCGATTCGCCGACGGAGAAGGTGATGTCGCCGTGAACTCGAACCTGCGGTAGCGATGCAGGCGCTGCAAGCTGGCGCAGGGCTCGAAGAGCGCATGGCGAACTAGTGGCGCCATAGCGCTCGTCTGCGCTGCGCCATCGAACTGTTCTTCGGGCCGAAGCGCCGCGGCGGAGGCAGCTTGAGCTCAACTCCGAACTAAAAATCGCCGGCGCGAAAATTGACGACACCGGAGCCACTCGCGGACCTCGCAATACGCGCATGCGCCCGCGGTGCGGGCGCCGCCACCGACAAAATGGCGCGAGGCGCCATCTAGTGCTGTCGCTGCTACTCACCGCACTCACCTATGCCCTGTTCCATGGCAGCCGGAACAAAGGTCGATCCTCAAAGCTCCACACGAGTGACCGCGGCGCCGTCTGCCCAGACGGTAGCGCGGAAGCAACCTACCTGGTCGAACATCGAATCATTGCGCTCCGTCGCCGTAAGGTACTTCGAAATCATCGTGGAATATCACCAGCGTGTCGGTGTCGACCTGCGTATTCGGTGCGACGAAGCTCGGACCGTCGAGAGAGATCGCGAAATCCGCCGTCGCATCGGGCGCGTTTTCCGGTACGGGTACGGTTATGAGCCAGGCCACGAGGCCCCCGGCAGGAATCGTGACGGCGCTGTCGGCGAATGCGCCTTGGCCTTGTTGCTGGCATTGGGTGCTGGATCCAAAGCAAGTCCATGTGGTCGAACCGGTGCCCAAGTCCGCCGAGTTCGCCGCGCTGATGCTCAACCCCGATACGTCGATGCCGACCGGATTGCTCACGATCACCGTGTATTGCATCTGCATGCCGTAGCGCGAGAAGAGGTGATCGTCCGTAACCTCGAGGGTGAGCGAATCGGCTGCCGATACGAACGTCGCCGTCACCGAACAATCGCCGCCGATGATCCCGGTCGTGTACACGCCGTGACTCAGATTTCCCGCCGGGCAAGTACCGCCGATATTGACGGAGTAACCCGCACTGGCGCTCAAATTGAACGACGCCGTATTGCCGTCGGTGACATATTGCGATGCCGGCGAGATCGTGCCGTTCGTGTCGCCGCTCGACGTAACCGTACGCGCGGGCGGTGTGACTACCAGCGTCGCGGGTGCACTCGTGCTGCCGACAAAGTTGCTGTCGCCCTCATATTGCGCCGTGACAGACTTCGTGCCCGTAGAGGTGGGCGTCAAATCGCAGCTGCCGACTCCGCCGGACAACGTAATTGCGCAACTGGCCCCGGTACCGTCGCTGACGGTAACCGATCCCGTCGGCGTGACGCCGCTGCCTGCGACGAACACCGACACGGTCGTCGCACTTCCGATCGTGATCGGACTCGGCGGATCGAAGCTGGTGATCGTCGTGGTAGAACCCAGGCTGCCGCCTGAGGGCAAGACCGATGCCGTAAAGCCCGTAGTGGCGAGGCTTGACGACAGCAGTGCAAACGCAAGAACGACGCTCGAGCTCGACGAATACCCGCGCATATGAGACCCCTCCCCGAACGTCTTCATTTGGACGCACTCGCAACGCGCACTTGCCACGAGGCCGACGCCGCGATCGGCACATCGATTTTGGCTGCGCCGCCGACAAGCATGACTTCGCACTTGCCTTGAACGCAGGCAGCACCCAACCACAACGGTGTGTTCGGGGAGAAGGCAACCCAACTGCCTGCTTGCTCTTCGCCCTGCGGATCGAAGGTCACAACGCGCAACCAATCCTGCGAGCCTGTGTCGAAGCGTTCGATGCGGAACCCGGACTGATCCGACGCTTTCGCGTCGAGCACGATTTCTATGACGCCACTGGCACTCGCCATCGGCGGCAGCGACAGGGCGGAACCGTCCCAGTACTCCGCCGCCGAGACGCCCGATGGCATGGATGATCCCGTTCCGTCACCGTTCGCAACATCGAAGCCGTCGCGGAAAATGACGAAGACATCCGTATCGGACTGCACCAACGCCGGAGTGATGCCGCTGACGGTGACTTGATACGTCGCGTAGCCGTCGGGAGGATTCGCGCGGCTGGGAACCGATACGACCCAGGCAATACTGGTGTTTGCAGGGACGGTCACATTGCCGTCGAAGAAAGATCCCGTTCCAGTCTGCAGGCAATCGGCAGCGATGGCGAAACATTGCCAATGACCGTTGGCAGGGTCGAGATCCGACGCAGGCGAAATCTCCGTACCGCTGATGGTCAGGCCGGTGACGTCGCTGCCCGACGAGTTGCTCAGCGTCACGACGTAGCTCATGAACGCGCCGTAGTGCACATACGATCGGTTGTCGCTCAGCGTCAGCGTGAGTGTGGCCGCCGCCGAAGCCGACGTGAACGTCGCCGCGACCGAGCAGTCCTGCGAGATCGGAAGCGATGTGTAGACGTTGTTCTTGAGCGTGCCGAGTCCTTCCGGACACGTCGTGCTCATGGTCGCGACGTACCCGTTCTGAGGCGTCACGACGAAACTTGCGATGTTGCCGTCGACGACGTATTGCGTGCTCGGAGTGATCGAACCGTTGGCCCCCGCTGTCGCGGTGATCGTCCGCGTGGCAGGCGTGACCGAAAGGATCGTCGGCGGGCTCGTCGTGCTGTTGAAAAACGCATCGCCGCTGTAGCTCGATGTCAACGAGTGATTGCCCGCCGCCAATGCTGCGGTCGAAATGCTCGCAGTGCCGCCGCTCAGGGAAACCGTACCGATCGTGGCTCCGCCGTCGAAGAAAGTCACGGATCCGGTCGGCGTTCCCGCACCCGGCGCTGCGGCGCTCACCGTCGCCGTCACTTGCACGGCGCCGCCGGCCGTAATCGGCCCGGGCGGTGTCGATTGGGTCACGGCCACCGCGGCGTCTTTGTCGACGACTTGCGACGACGCGCCCGAACTGTTGCTGAAGTTACCGTCGGCGTTCACGTAATTGGCAGTGACGCTATGCGGCGAACCAACGATCGACAGGCTGCTCGTGGCGGAACTCGTCGCCGTGCTGCTGCTGGCGCCGGCAGCAGCGAGGGAAACCGGCGCCCCGAAATTCACGCCGTCAACGACGAATTGCACGGCGCCCGTCGGCGCTGCGATGGACGCGGGGTCGGAGACGGTCGCCGTGAACGTCACCGACTGGCCGAACACCGAAGGGTTCGACGAAGACGCTACTGCGGTGGATGTGCTCGCCACCGTGATCGTCTGGCCCGCCGCGAGGTTGGCGGAACTGTTGTTGAAGTTGCCGTCGGCATTCACGTAGACGGCACTGACGGTATGCGGCGAACCCGAAACCGACAACGTGCTCGTTGCGGAACTCGTCGCGCTGCCGCTCGTGCTGCCCGCATTGGCGAGCGCCACGGGCGAACCGAAACTCACGCCGTCGACCACGAACTGCACCGCGCCGGTCGGCACGGCGGTCGAACCTGCCGCATTGTCGGTGACAGTGGCCGTGAAGCTCACCGGCTGGCCGTACTGGGACGGATTGACGGACGAGACCAGCGCCGTCGCAGTGCTGGCCGGAGCGACGCCCTGCGGATTGCCGGACAGCGAACCCGCGCTGCCGTTGAAGTTGCCGTCGCCCGCGTACGTCGTAGTGATCGTGTGATTGCCGGCGGGCAACGCCGAAGTCGCGAATGTCGCGACACCGCCGGACAACGTGCCCGCGCCAAGGGGAGTGCTGCCTTCGAGGAAAACCACCGTGCCGGTCGGCGTTCCGGATCCCGGTGCTGCCGCCGAAACTGTCGCCGTGAACGTGACGGACTGGCCGAATACGGACGGCTTCGGCACGGACGTTACATTTGTCGTGGAGTCTGATTTGTTGACGACCTGCGGATTGCCTGACAGCGCCCCATCGCTGACGTTGAAATTGCCATCGCCGTCGTAGTGGATCGTGATGGTATGGGAGCCCACGGCAAGCGCGGATGTCGTGAATGTCGCCGTGCCGCCCACAAGCGAGCCGGAGCCGATCGGGCTACCAGCGTCGGAGAACGTCACCGTTCCCGTCGGAATGCCGTTGCCTGGCAATACGGCCGAGACCGTCGCCGTCAGCGTGACCGATTGGCCGAACACGGCTGGGTTTGCAGTGGAGGTCGCCGTCGTCGTCGAGTTGGCCGAGGTGACGACTTGCGGATTGCCGGTCATCGAGCCATCGCTGGTATTGAAGTTGCCGTCGCCGCCGTAATGCGCGGTGATCGTATGGCTGCCTGCCGCCAGCGCCGACGTGGTGAAGGTCGCCGTCCCGGCGCCCAGCGAACCGGAACCGATGATGTTGCCGCCGTCGAGGAACGTCACCGTGCCGCTCGGCGTGCCGCTGCCGAGCGATGCGACAGTAGCCGTGAACGTGACGGACTGGCCGAACACGGACGGATTGGTCGCGGACGTCACGCTGGTCGACGTGTCGGTCTTGTTGAGGATCAGACTCGCGGTATTGCTGCTGCTCGCGTGCACGCCGTCGGCCGGATAAGTCCCGGTAATCGTGTGCGGACTCGTCGCGACATTGGCAGGCGTGACGGTTGCGGTGCAGGTCGACGCTGTGCTCGTGCTCGGCGTCAGCACGCAAGCGCCGGTAATCGCATCTGTGCCTTCCGAGGACGTCACGACGACCGTGCCGAGCGGATTGAACGATGGTGCGTACAACTCCGCGTCCGATGCCGGTGTGGCGCTCGTGGTCAAACCGACGACCAAGACCTGGCCGTTGTTGAGCAGTACCGACTGCAAACCGGCATCGGACTGCTGCAACGAGCCGGTCATGTTGAACTGATCGCTGTCCTCGTCGTAGAGATCCACCGCTTGGCTTGTCGTGCCGCCGGCCAAGAGCACCATGCCGCTCGGCAGAGCGACGGCCGTGCCGCCGGCGCGAGCCTGCGACATCTGCTCGCCACTCGCCGTGAAGCTGTCGGCAACCGGATCGTACAAATCGGCGCTCGTCAGTGCGCCACCGGAGTTCACGCCACCGGCGACGAGCACCTTGCCGCTCAACAGCAACGCCGCTTCGGGCTGCCAGCGCGCGACACCGAGGCTCGCGTTCGTACCTGCGACGGCGGCGAACGTTCCGGCGCCTGCGTTGCCGGCCGGATCGAACACTTCGGCGCTATTCAACGCGCCGTTGGCGGTGCCGTCGCTCGAACCGCCCGCGAGCAACACTTTGCCGCTTCCCAACAACGTCGCGCTCGCGCCGCTGCGCGCCGCATTCAAGTTACCCGTCGCCGTGAACGTGTCGGCCGTCGCATCGTAGAGCTCGGCCGTGTTCAGCACGCCGCCGGAATCGATGCCGCCGGCGAGCAACACCTTACCGTTCTTGAGCAGCACCGCTGTCGCACCCAAGCGTGCCGCGTTCATGGCGTGGCTCGTCGCGGTGAACGTGCCGGTGTTCGGATCGAAAAGCTCCGCCGTCTTGAGCGCGCCGTTGGCTGTGCCATCGCTCGAACCGCCCGCGACCAACACTTTGCCGTTGGGCAACAATACGGCGACGGCACCCGTGCGCGCGGTATTGAGATTTCCGACCGACGTGAACGACGCCCCGGAAACGTTGTAGACCTCAGCGCCGTTCAGCACGTTGTTGTTGGCATCCGTTCCGCCGGCGACGAGCGCGAGCCCATCGCCGAACAGCGTCGCCGTGAAGCCGGTTCTTCCGGAGGCGGGTGCACCTGTCGATGCGAAGGTGTCCGCTGCGCCCGGCGGCACGGAGCCGGAGTCGGTCACGGTCACCGTCGCCGTGCTCGCTTGCTGTACGACGACGGCGGTCGGATTCACGACCACTCCCGTCGCGCTCGTGCGCGGGTTGACCGTCTCGCCGATCGTCGCCGACGTGCTGCCCGCAAACGACGCCGTATCCTCGAACGTCGCCTTGATTGCGTGCGGAGAACCCGTCGCGGAGAGCAGGCTCGTCGTGAACGCCGCCTGATCGTTTCCAGCAACGCCATTCAACGTGGCGCTGCCGATCGGCGTCGCGCCGTCGAAGAACGTGACGATGCCTTGAGCGGTATTGCTCCCCGCCGCCACCGTGGCCGTGAACGTGACCGTATCGCCCAAGGCGATCGTGCCCGCCGATGTACTGATCGCCGTCGTCGTGATCGCTTTCGTGACGGTCTGGCCGCCGACGAGCGAACCGCTGCTGTTGTTGAAATTGCCGTCGGCGTTCGAATAGTTCGCCGTGACCGAGTGCGGTGAACCGGCGACCGACAACGTCGTCGTCGCTTGGCTCTGCGCCGTATTGGCTCCCGCAGCGAGAGCGACCGGCGAACCGAAATTCGCACCGTCGACGACGAACTGCACCGAGCCGGTCGGAACCGCTGCCGTCGACGAATTCGTGATCGTCGCCGTGAACGTGACCGATTGATTGATGACCGACGGGTTTTGCGACGACGTCACGCCTGTGGACGTGCTGGCCGGAGCGACGTTCTGACCACCCGTCAGCGTGCCCGTACTGTTGCTGAAATTCCCGTCTGCATTGACGAAGTTCGCCGTCACCGTGTGCGGCGATCCCGAGGCCGACAAGGTCGTCGTCGATGCGCTCGTTGCCGAGCCGCTCACGAGCGTGACGGGCGTGCCGAAATTCGCGCCATCGACCACGAACTGCACCGCGCCCGTAGGCACCGCGCTCGAGCCGGCCGCGGTGTCGGTGACGGTGGCCGTGAATTTCACGGACTGTCCGAAGGTCGAGGGATTGATCGACGAGGCAACCGCGGTCGCCGTCGACGCCGGCGTGATGGTCTGGCCGCCGGTGAGCGTGCCACTGCTGTTGTTGAAATTGCCGTCGGCGTTGACGTAGTTCGCCGTGACCGTGTGCGGCGATGCATTGACTCCCAACGTCGCCGTCGCCTGACTCGTCGCCGTGGCGCTCGTGCTGCTCGCTGCGGTCAGCGCGACGGGCGAACCGAAATTCACGCCATCGACGACGAACTGAACGGTGCCCGTCGGCACAGCCGTCGAGCCGGCGGAACTGTCCGTCACCGTCGCGGTGAATGTCACCGGTTTGCCGAACGCGCTCGGGTTCGAGGACGACGCGATCGCCGTCGTCGTATTCGCTTTGGTGACGGCAAGCGAAGCGTTTGCCGTGTTGCCGGTCAGTCCGCCGAAATCCGTCGAGGTGATCGACACGCTGTTGTTGTACGTTCCTACTGGCGTGGCGACGACGGTCAGCGTGACTTGGCAGGTCGCGCCTGCGGCCAGGGTGACGCCGCTCAGTGCGACGCGTGAGGTCGTCGGTGTCGTCGCCGAGCCGCCGCAAGTATTGTTGAGATTGCTCGGCGAGGCGACCGTCATTCCCGATGGCAGATTGTCGGTGAACGCGACGCCGTTCAGAGTTTCGTTCACGTTGCTGCTGCTGACCGTCAACGTGAGCGTGCTCGTCGCGCCGAACGGAATCGAGTTCGGCGTGAAGCTTTTCGCGATCGTCGGCGGGTTGATCACGGTGATGCTCGCCGACCCCGTGTTGCCGGTCATGCCGCCGAGATCCGTGGCGGTGACGGAGCCTGTCACGTTGTTTTGCACGCCGTCGACGGCGCCTCTGACGTCGACCGAAACCGTGCAGGTCAAGGTGCCTGCCGCATTGAAGCTGAGCGTTCCGCCCGAGAGACTGATCGTCCCCGACCCCGCTGTCGCGCTCACGGCACCGCCGGTGCACGTCGTGCTCGCGTTCGGCGCGGCCGCGACTTTCAAGCCGGCGGGCAAGTTGTCCGTGAACGCAAGGCCGTTGAGACCGTGCGTGGTGTTCTGATTGGTGATCGTGAACGTCAGCGTCGCCACACCGTTGTCGGCGATGTGCGTCGCAGAGAACGATTTGCTGATTTGCGGCGGGAATAGCACCGTCACCAAAGTCGTCGCGGTTTGGCTGTCGACCTGCGCCGTCGGATGATCGAGTCCACCCGCGGTTGAGGTGAACGTCGCAGTTGCGGTGCCGCCGCTTTGCACCGTCGTTTGCTGGCCGGACAGAGTACCGAGGCTGCCGCTCGCCCACGTCACGGGTTTGCCGACTTCGCGCGCGAGGTTGGCCGTCGACACGCTGTTGCCGGCGGAGTCGGTGAGGAAACTGCCGGTCAAGGTCGAGGTATCGCCGATCCGGATCAGGTTCGGCGCGGCCGACAGGTTCCATTGCAGCCCACTGTCTTCGAGCTTCGCAAAACTGCCCGTGGTGGAACTCGCCAGACCGGACGTGGTGTTCGTATACGTGAAACTGGTCGATGCGACCGAGGTCACGATGAAAACGCCGTTGTAACCGGCGACACCGACGCCGCCGATCAATACCACATTGCCGACGGCCAAGCCGTGCGCACCGTTGGTATTGATGGTGACGGTCGAACCCGATTCGCTCGTCGTCACGATATTCTTCGGCATCGCGATCGCGTTGCCGATCTGGCTGCCGTTGTCGAGGTTGTTGAGCGTCGGCAGGCCCGATGTTGGCGCCGTGTACGTCAAGGTATGCGCCGTCGCATTGAAGCCCGTCACGACATAGACGCCGTTGTAGCCCGCATTCGAAATGCCCCAGACGTGCACAAGATCGCCCGATTCCATCGGACGCATGTTGGAATCGCCCGCGTCGCCGAAACCTTGGGGCGTATGCACGCCGGTCAGGGTGACCGTATTGCCGGATTCTTGCGCGGTTTGAACTTGCCAAGCCTGGTTCACGTAGCCGCCGCTCGATGCGGGCTGTGGGTTGGTCGCGGCACCGCAGTACTGGAAGGTCGTCGCCGTGACGTTCGTGATCCCGGGAAACGGCGTCGTCGTGCCGCAAACGCCGATGTTGCCGCCATAGGCGCCGTTGGCGACACCTTCGATGCCGACCATTTGTCCGGCGAAGAATCCGTGCGGCCGGGATGTCGTCGCGGTCACCGGGCTGCCAGCCCCACCCGATTGCGGACCGATGGCGCTGATCGGCACGGCATTGTTGAACCCGATGTCGTTCGGCCCCGGCAGGTTTGCGCCGAGCCAGTTGTCGACCAGCGAATTCGGCACATCCGCACCATCGATCTGATTCGCGCCAAGCGTCGCCGTGTTGCCGACGATGCGACTGAAACTCACGGACGGCATCGAGAGTCCGAGCGAGGCATCCCCGCCGCTGAAGAAGTAGATGCCGCCAGCCGTGGTGCCGGCTGTGTTGTTGGAAATATCGGACAGCGTGACCGTCGAGCCGCTGCCGATGGAGATTCCGCCACCGTAGAGCGCGGCGGAGTTGCCGGTGATGACCGTACCGGCGGCGATGCTGATGTTGCTGTCCACGAACACGCCGCCGCCGGCTCCGGTCGTCGCGCTGTTGCCGGTGATCTGCGTGCCTTGATCGATCACGAAATGAGCGAGCGGCTCGGTACCTTGGATCGCACCCCCATAGGCGGCCGAGTTGCTCTGGAACGTGCTGCTATGGATATCGACGTGATACGCGTTTGTGCCGCCGACAACTTCGATCGCGCCGCCCGACGTCGACTGACACGTATTGCCGGTGAAGGTGCTGTTCGTGATCGATAGCGTATTGACGATCGACGTCGACGCCGTCGTCTGCGAATTCGTCACGGCGATCGCACCGCCGCCGCCCTGACCGGCGCCCGTTACCGAGTTGTTCGTGAACGAACTGCCGGTGATGGTGACCGCACCGCCGTTGAACAATACGACGCCGCCGGCGCCACCGCCGTGAGCCGTCGCGTTATGGTCGAGTGTCACGCTGGTCAAGACGAGCGAACCAACTTCCAGCGAACCGTGCACCCACGCGCATTCCCACCAGATGCCGCCTCCGGCGGAATAGCCGTTGACGCCGTCGTCGCTTGGATTGTTGCCGTGCGCGACGGTCAGGTTCTGCAGGGTCACCGTGAAATTCGTTTGGATCACGCTGAGGTCGGTGTTGACGACGTACGGATTGATCGTCATTACGCGATCACCCATGCCCGTCGCGTCGATGATCGTCGCCGCTTGGCCTGCGCCGTTGATCGTGACCGAGGCGTCAATGTCGAGGCTGCCGGTGAGGTTGAGGCCCGTACCGTTGTCGTAGGCGGCTTTGTGGAAATTGCCCGATCCCACGGTGCCGGACATGACCGGCGGTATCGTGAGGGCGTAGGTTCCCGAACCGAGGTTGATCGTCGAACCGGAATTCTGATTGGCGGCCTGCACCGCCGAACGGAGCGATATCTGGCCGTTGCCGGTGCCGCCTGTGATCACGCCGGTGCTGGTATTGACGCTGATCCCGCTACCCGAGATCGGCGGGTCGGTCTTGATCGTGGGCGTGAAAACCGCCCCCGCGGCCGGGGTGGCCCCGAGCACCGCGCAAAGCCAGAAGGCGAACCACGACAGTCGCGTCACGCTGGGACGCGCGAATGCGAATCGACCCCAACGGCCAGTCCGTGAAGACTTCATAGTTCCCCCTGGTTTTTGAACCTACTTTCTCTAGCGCTGCCGTCCACGCGTTGCGCGGACCGGATGCGCTCGGCGGTCCACCCGCCGCACCCTCTCACCCGACCGATCGCGACCGTCTTTCATTTCGTCGCCACTACCCACGTTCCGCACACGGCTGGCGTTGCCGGTGCCCAACTTGCGACAAAGTTCACGCAACTGCTCACGCTCCACCCGCGTGAGTGCTGCGAACTGATCGGCGACACAACGAGCATGAATCGGAAACATCTCGTCGATCAGTGTCTTGCCTGCGGACGTCAACGACACCGTGACGACTCGACGATCATCCGTCGAACGTTCGCGCGTCACGAGGCCGCGTTTCTCCAGCTTGTCGACGTTGGCCGTGACCGTTCCGCACGTCTTCAACAGTTTTCCCGCCAACTCACCCTGCGTAAGCCTGCCGCAATAGCGCAATACCTCGAGCACACCGAATTCGCTTGGCGCAAATCCTTTGCCCTCGACGTACGTATGCGCTCTACGCATCACGGATTCCGCTGCACGGATCAGATTGATGTAGGCGTTCAAAGCACTGGTTTCGTCGCTGCCACCTCGGTACTTCGTGCCCATAAATATTTTGAAGACAAAACTTTTTACGCCAAAATATTCCTGTTGGAGCGTTCAGTCAACAGCGGTTCGGCGCATGCCACCGGCCCAACCGGCGAAGCTCGATTGACCGTGGCACCAAGAGATAAGCGTCGAGACGGAACCCGAAGCAGCGAGTGCGTCGCACACTTCCGCCACGACGTCGCGAATGATCGGGACAGTCGACGATCGCCGTAGCGATCCCACGAGCCGAACAGCGCGATCTGCTCTGACCTGAGTTGCCCGTCCGTGCACCCTGCGCGAGCGCGTAGAGGAAATCCTCTATTCCCAGACAGGCAAAACCCTGATGGTGCGGCATCGACTCAGCCTGCCAAAATTGCCTTATGTAAACGGTTTCATTTATTCTCCACCGCGAGCAACAACGAACTGGGGATCGGGGATGATCGACTGTAGGACGATGTCTGGCGCCGCCGCCAACATGACGAAGTGGAGCATTCGTCTCCTTGCATGCGGACTCGCGCTCGCAAGCGTCGATGTGCTCGCCGAAGGCAGTCGCACCCTGTTTCCTGCGAGCTATCCCGCAGGCGGATTCCGCGCGGATCTGGATTTGACGCTCGATTCGGCTCCGACTGCACCCTATGCCGGTGTCACCGCGCGCCGGCAATTCATTTACGTCTATGCGAAAGCAGGCGAATACATCCTGCTCGGATCGAGCAATCGCGCCAATGGCGGCGACATCCTCGTGTTCGATCCGCAGTCGTTCGGCGCCAAAGGCAGCGAG
>Ga0070741_10004652_pt1 | contig 31743 bp, 37 predicted proteins | sample Coa_R1_4_FD_66440 | JGI IMG/M metagenome (GOLD analysis project Ga0070741, IMG submission 66440) | Surface soil microbial communities from Centralia Pennsylvania, which are recovering from an underground coalmine fire - Coalmine... | ecosystem: Environmental > Terrestrial > Soil > Unclassified ... | reverse complement strand
TAGCTGGCGAAAAAGGCCTGATAGCGAGTAGCGGTCATTACATGCTCGAACTCAGAAACTTTTGCGATTGTGACATCCTGCCCGATTCTTTTTTCGTCTCGAGCCCCGGGAATTTCCTGCCCATCGGCACATATTGCCAGCACGAGGGTAGTCGGCAAATTGTTAGTGAGGAAAAACAACCTGAATCCGGCCGCAGTGCCAAGAGTGCCGCCGGGGACAATCAGTATGTCGATACGAGCGTCACTTGCCGTCCAAAGCTGGGGAGCAAGGTATGTGAATTGAGCCATAAAATTTTTCGGCTCGCTGTACTGGTCGATGGTGTCCCATCCTGGCCGGGAACTTTTTTCACGCGCGTATTGAACGGTTCCCGAACTGAGAAGAGTAACGTCGACCGGATGGCCGAGGGCGGAAATGCTTCCTACTTTCGGCGCCGGTGTGTCGTTCGACATGACGATTTCGCATTTCAAGCCGAGAGCTTTGCAGATCCCGGCAATGCCAAGTCCGGTGTTGCCGCTCGAAGGCACGCACAGTTTGGTTTCCGGAGTGATTTTTCCGGAAAAAACTTTTTCCTTGAGCAATTCGTATGCCATCGCGGACTTAGAGTTGAAAGTGTCTGCATAGAGAATGGCGGGTGTGAGTATGACACCATCTTCGGCAAACGGGTTAAGATTATCCGCAAGGGGGGTAGCCGTGCGGACCAGCCGTCGCCTTGACGGATCAAGTCGTTTCCAAATCGGATGCCTTCGCAAATCCATAGGTACCTCTTTCTGTAATGAGCGTTTCTGTGCGGATACTACCTTTTTTGTTTTTGCTTGGCAATTACGCTTTCCTGACAATGCAAAATGGGGTCATTTCGTCGCTTTGGCCGAGGGGGTTGTCGCGGAAAAGTTTTTGAATGAAGCTTTCGGAAATCGGGCCGGATGTGCCGAGGGAAAATGCGCCGCGATAATTGGCATCGAGAATGACCGTTTCAGCGCCGATAGCGTCCCGGATTCTCCTGGCGGCTTCATTCGGTTTATCCGGAGCGAGTTTGGCGGAATGTGCGTATTCAAGAATTAGAAATGACATCGGACAGTCGATTGACTTTGCCCGTTTGCCGATTAAAGCGTAAAACAAACCGCGAATACCGAAGGGGCGGGTGATTGCCGAAACCGCGGCCGCGAAAAGCACTCGCACATAGCCCGCCTCGTCGATGAGTAATTGCATGGCAATGCTCGTGCCGTGGCCGAAGCCGCGAAAATCATCCGAACCGTAATTATTGGCAACACGTTTGGAAAGAAATTTGGCAAGCCATGACGGTTTGATGTCATGCATATTGACCACTCGGCCTTGGGTGACAGTCAAAGCCTTTTCACTGACAAAAAATAAATCGCCGGGCTGCATGTGCGGAACGGCGTACTCTTTAATCAGCGGTAAAATGTCAGTGTCTTGCGGTCCGATGAATCGCGTTTTGACCGGCAGGCGCAAATATTTCGTACCATCGACATCGATCCCAATTTTCTTGCCCGGATTAGGTGCAAATTGCGGAGAAGATGAGATATTTCTGACGCTGACCGAATCAATTTCTTCAAGCGGAACTTTTTCTCCGCGAAACAATGAGAATAAAATTTCCAGCGCCCTGTAAATCATATGCCGGCTCTGATTCAACGCCATTCGAGTCTGGATAAGCTCGGTGGATTCCATGTACAATATGTGCGCCTCGTCGATTTTTTCTTCGGCAAAGGTAATTTCAATCGGCGCATTTTCCGATCTTGCTTCCAATGTCACACTGCTATCGGAATGGGGAGTATAGATAATGGAAAAGCCGTTCAGTTCGTATTTTAATGATTTTTCTTTCATGTAAAAATCAGTATATACTAACCATTTTTAATCTGCTATAGTACCGCTATGTTAATCAGAGTCTGTCTTGCAAAAATCCATAGAGCTACGGTTACCCAGGCCGATTTGAACTATGTCGGCTCCATCACCATTGACCAGGAATTGCTCAAAAAAAGCGGCATTCAGCCATTTCAGATGGTAAACATCACCAATCTTTCCAACGGTACGCTCTGGCAGACCTACGTCATTGCCGGCAAGAAAGGCGATATTATTTTAAACGGTCCGCCGGCTCGCCATTTCCAGCCCGGAGATAAAGTCATTATTATTGCCGATGCTTACATCGAACCAGCCGAGCTGAAAGATCTTAATCCTGTTGTCGTTTTTGTCGATGATAAAAATAAAGCCACTAAAGTAGTCAAGCACAAGGCAGTGCCAGTTCAGAGAAAGTAAAAATTAGATGTCACAATTTGTGACATCCAATTTTCCCCTGCGGAGGCGGAAGGATTCGAACCTTCGATCCAGTTACCCAGATAACACCTTAGCACGGTGCCGCTTTCGACCACTCAGCCACGCCTCCAATGGGGGAAGAATATCACATCAGTGGGCAATCGTAAACGCGGAAATTTCTTTTGCACCGGCGGAGAGCAGGGTATGTTTCGCTTCAGTGAGCGTTGAACCGGTTGTGACGACATCATCGATCAAAATGACGTATTTATTTTCAACTTTCGGATCCGCAAAAAAGCAATTTTGCAAATTTTCCATGCGTTCGGATTTTGATTCACTATGGCTTTGAGAGTTTGTTTCCTTAACTTTTTGAAACCATTGGGGAGCGTATAACAGTTTGTGTTCAATATCGTATTCCAAAATCGATTTGGCAATATATTCGCTTTGATTGTATCCGCGTTCTTTTTTCCTTGAAACGGAAAGGGGAATGGGAATGAGCAGAAATTGGGCGTCTTTGTCGAAAAGAAAAATTTCTGACATGCAAATTAGGATCTCGTCGTACAACAGTTTGCCGATATGATCTAAGGCCGAGGTTTCGCCTCGGTATTTCAATTCCCAGATGATGGCTTTGACGCGTTTGTCGGCGTAATTGAACAGGGGATGGATCCAGTCCAGCGAATCCGCCCGGGGCAGGCTGAAAATTTCTTCTTCCGAAAGATTTCTGACGATAATCAGGTTTTGGCGGCGGGGGAATATGTAATCCAGTAGTTTCTCGAGCATTTTGCTAGTATACTATGGTATAATTTTTTACATGAGTTTTTTCTCCAGTCTGTTCGGCAATGATAAAAACGCCCGGGTGCTCGGCATCGATATCGGCTCGAGCTCGATCAAGGTGGTTGAACTTTCCCGCAAGAGCGGCCATCCGGTGCTTGAAACCTATGGCGAGCTGGCGCTCGGGCCGTATGCCGGCAAGACCGTCGGCGAAGCGGTGCAGTTGACGCCGGACAAAATCATCGAAGCGGTTTCCGACCTGCTCAAGGAAAAGGAGGTCAATATCAGCACCAAACTCTGCGGGGTGGCCATTCCGTTCGCTTCGTCTCTTATGGCCGTGATCGAATTGCCGGGCGATGATAAAAAGCAGCTGGCGGACATGATTCCTCTCGAAGCTCGCAAATATATTCCGGTGCCGATCAATGAAGTGGCGCTCGACTGGTACATTATTCCAAAGGACAAGACTCCGGACGAAGCCGTCGACGAGCTCGGCAAGCCGGTGTCCGCCAAAGCCGAAGTGCTTATCGTGGCCATTCACAACGACACCATCGCTCACTACAAAGACATTGTCGAAAAAAATCAGCTCCAGGCCAGCTTTTTCGAAATTGAAATTTTTTCGACCATGCGCTCCGTGCTCGACGAGGGTCTTGCGCCGGTGCTCATTGTCGACATGGGAGCGACGTCGACCAAGCTGTACATCGTCGAGCGGGGAATATTGCGCTCGTCGCATCAGATTACCCGCGGCGGCCAGGCGGTGAGCGACGAAATGTCCAAGTCGCTCGGCATTTCCTTCGCCGAGGCCGAAGAAATGAAGCGCGACAAAGGTCTCGAAGGCGTCATCAACGGCATTGATGTCGGCAAAGTCATGACGGTCACGCTCGATTATATTTTCTCCGAAGCCAATCATGTCGTCCTGGCCTATCAGAAAAAATATTCAAAAAATATAGCCAAAGTCATTTTGGCCGGCGGGGGATCGGCGCTCAGGGGCATCGTCGATGTGGCCAAGAAAAATTTTCAGGCCTTCGTTGAGGCAGGCGACCCGTTTGCCAAAGTTCTGGCGCCGGCGTTTCTGGAAAAAGTTCTGAAAGATACCGGTCCCGAATTTACGGTGGCCGTCGGCGCGGCTCTCCGGCGGCTCGCCGAGCTGGAATAGTTTATTTATACACACTGTTTATAGTGTTTTGATTTGACAACGTATATAATTTAGTCAGTCATGGAGCCAAGATTCCAAACATCTTTCATTCCCAAGGCCCCGGTTATTTCCACGGCATCGTCCATTTCCGAAAAAAAATCCGGAAGAGCCAATCTGCTGTCTATCGCGGCAACGATTCTCTTTCTGGCGGCCATAGCGGCTGCTGCCGGCCTGTATTTTTACCAGAATCTGGTCGAGGGCCAGATCGCCGTGGCCGATAAAAGCCTGTCCGATGCCCGGTCCGCGTTCGAGCCGGACAAAATCAGCCAGCTTGTCGACGCCAACAGCAAAATCCAGGCGGTTAAAGTTCTGCTCGGCCGCCATGTCGCGGTTTCGCCGATTCTCGATCTGATCGGCAGCCTGACGGTCAAAAATGTGACCTTTTCCAATTTCGTATTTGTGCCGAAAGACGGCGTGCCGACAGTTTCCATGGATGTCGAGGCTCTGAGCTACAATGCGCTGGCCAATGAGCAGCAATTTTTTTCCCAGGCCGGAAGCATAAAGACTTCGGCATTTTCAAATTTCAGCCTGGCCGATAACGGCGACGTCAAGGCTAATTTTTTCGCCACTCTCGATCCGTCGATCACGTCGTATAAGAATTTGATTCTGAGCAGTTCCGCCACAACAGCTGTAGCTACTACAACCACGCCATGAAAAATGTCACTTCGCTTTTAGTTATTTTGATTTCAGTCGGCCTGTACTTTTTGTATATCGGCCCGGCATGGAGCAATACCTCGGCGTTGTCGGCTGAGCTTTCCTCATATCAGACCGTGCTTCAAAAATCGAAACAGATCATCGACACCCGCGACTCGATGCTGACCACCTACAATGCCATCAGCTCGGACGATATGGCCCGGCTCCAAAAGGCCCTGCCGACAACATTTGACGGCGTGGCTTTCGCCAATGAAATCCATACGCTGGCCTCGGCCTACGGCCTGACCGTCAAGCAAATCAAGTTCGATCAGGTTTCCGACAGCCAGGACAGGACTGCGGTCATCGCTCCCGCCGGTCCGTATAAGACCATTCCGGTTTCCATGATTCTCATCGGGCCGTATCCGGGTTTTGTGGCTTTTCTCAAGAGCTCGGAATTATCCCTGAATCTCATGGATGTGACCAGGCTGGCCATCGCTCCGCCGCTCGCTGTGGCCAAAGCGTCCTCGAACAGTCTTGAATATGATATCGATATGACGACCTATTCTCTGAAATAAACATATGCAATAATATTATGACTGGTAAAACCCAAAAATCACTTTCCGCCATTCTCATCCTGATCATCGTCGCCTTTATCGCGTACGAATATTTGTACGCCGCGCCGCCGGCGCCTTCAGCCGACAGTACGGCAGTCGGGGCCGACGTGCTGTCGCTTGCCGGCAAAATCGGCACCATATCTCTCGATCAATCGCTTTTCTCAAACCCGCTGTTTGCCGGCCTTAAGGATGATTCCGCTCCGCTCTCTCCGGAAGCTCAGGGCCGCGACAATCCGTTCGCTCCGATAGGTCAATGATAACAATGGACATACTCGAACTGCTCGTACAAAAAGGAAAAATCAAAAAGAAAGACACCGAGGCCGTTTCCAAGGAAGCGGCCGATTCAGGTCTGACTTTGGAAGAAGTGCTTATTAAAAGAGGCGTATCGCCCGAAGATATTTTATCGGCCAAGGGCCAGTCGCTTGATATTCCGACCCGGCATGTCGGCAAAAACGAAATACCATCGAAGATTCTCGACTATATTCCCCAGGAATCGGCCGAACATTATAAGTTTGTGCCCATAGCGGTCACCGACGGCGTTCTCGAAGTGGGCATGGTTGATCCGGACAATATCGACGCCCGCGACGCCCTTAATTTCATTTCCTCAAAGGTGGGCATGCCTTTCAAAATATTCCTCATCAGCCAGGATGATTTCGACAGCGTGGTCGAACAGTACAAAGGGCTGGTCGGCGAAGTCGGAAAGTCCCTGTCGGAGCTTGAGACCGAACTGGAAAAAGAAAAAGAGACCGCGACGGATGAAAGCGATAAAACCGACGTTCTTGGTTTGGGCGGCAAGGGCGACGGCAAAAAAGCGGAGATAACCGAAGACGCGCCGGTCATCAAGATCGTGGCCACCATATTGCGCTATGCCACCGACGGCAATGCGTCGGACGTTCACATCGAACCGGAGCGCGAATCGGTCAGAGTCCGTTTCAGAGTTGACGGCGAAATGAACACCTCGCTGACGCTGCCGATTAAGATTCATCAGGCTCTCGTGGCCCGCATCAAAGTGCTCACTCAGAGCATGAAGCTTGACGAAAAGCGCAAGCCGCAGGACGGCCGGTTCAGCGCCAGAATCGAAAATCGCAGAATCGACTTTCGTGTCTCCACCTTTCCGACATATTTCGGCGAAAAGGTGGTAATGCGGATTCTCGATCAGGAAAAGGGAGTAAAGAAGCTCGAAGACATCGGCATGTCCAAGAAAAATATGGAACTTGTCCGGCAGGCTATCAACCGGCCGTACGGCATCATTTTGATTTCCGGCCCGACCGGCTCCGGCAAGACCACGACGCTGTACTCGATGTTAAATGAAATCGACCGCGAGCATCAGAACGTCCTTTCGCTTGAAGATCCGATCGAATACAATATCGAGGGAATGTCCCAGTCGCAGGTCCAGCCTGAAATCGGCTATACTTTCGCCTCGGGACTTCGCACCACATTGCGCCAGGACCCCGACGTCATCATGGTCGGTGAAATCCGGGACGAAGAGACGGCCCAGCTGGCCATTCAGGCCGCGCTGACCGGCCACCTCGTGCTCTCGACCATTCACACCAATTCGGCCACCGGCGTCATTCCGCGCCTGATCGACATGAAGGTCGATCCGTATCTGATTGCGCCGACACTTATTCTGGCCATGGCCCAGCGCCTGACGCTCGGTCTTGCTCCCGGCTCCGGCAAAGCCATACCGATCGAGGGCAGTCTGAAGGTCATGATCGACAAGCAGTTTGAAGATCTGCCGAAACAGTTCCGCGACGAAATCGAATTCACCAAAGAGGTGTACGAACCGACGCCGACGGCCGATTCGGCCACCGGCACGCGCGGCAGACAGGCCGTCATGGAAATGTTTCCGATGGACAAAGACCTTGAAAGCCTGCTGTTGAAAAATTCGAGCGAGGCCGATATTTCCAAGTTGCTCCGCTCGAAGGGCATGCTCACTATGAAAGAAGATGCCATCATCAAGGCTATGCACAAAGTTATTCCCTGGACGGAGATCAATGCGCTATAATAAAAATCTATACTAAACAAATGGACGACGCGCAAAAACAATTTGACAGCTTGATATCGACGGTCATGTCCGAAGGGGCGTCGGATCTGCATCTTGCCGAAGGACGGGTGCCGATTATCCGCGTGGCCGGCACGCTCATTCCTCTGGTCAAATTCGAGCCGATGACGCGGCCGGAGATCAAGGCGATTTTAGACAGCCTGCTCGACCAGAAAAAGAAGGAAATTTTTATCGACAAGCGGGAGGCTGATTTTTCATACGAGCACAAGGATTTGCGCTTCCGCGGAAACGCCTTTTTCCAGCTCGGCAGAATCGGCATCGCCCTGCGCTATATTCCAAAGCAGATCAAAGGCTTCGCCGAGCTCAATCTGCCGACTATTCTGGAAACGTTCGCCGGCAAGAAGCAGGGACTGTTTCTGGTGGTCGGCCCGACCGGTTCGGGGAAGTCGACCACTCTCGCGGCCATGATCGAGCATATCAATGAGACTCGGCTCGAGCATGTCATCACCATCGAAGATCCGGTCGAATATATTTTCGAATCGAAAAAATCGATTATCGACCAGCGCGAAGTTCTCGAAGACACGCCCGATTTTCATACGGCTCTCCAGGGCATGTTCCGCCAGGACGTTGACGTGATGATGATCGGCGAGATGCGCACGCCGGAAGATATTTCCGCCGCCGTGACCGCGGCCGAAACCGGCCACCTGGTTCTTTCCACGCTCCACACCAATAACGCCTCGGAAACGGTCGACCGCATCATCGATTCGTTTTCGGCGGTGGGCCAGAGCCAGATCCGCACCCAGCTTTCCTCGTCGCTTCTCGGCATTTTCTCCCAGCGCCTCATTCCGCGGATTTCCGGCGGCCTTATCCCGGCCTGCGAACTGCTTATTAAAAACACGGCGGTTTCCAATCTGATCCGCGACAGCCGGACGCATGAGATCAATTCGGTCATCAGCACAAGCTCCGGCGAAGGCATGATCGATCTGAACAAGAGTCTCGGCGACCTGGTCAGAGCGGGTGAGATTACCATTGAAAACGCCAACTTATATTCGCAGGATCAGAAAGCCCTGCTCAGACTGGTATGATTTTCACCTACAAAGCATTGTCAGCGGACGGCAAGCCGTCGGAAGGAACCATCGACGCCTTTTCGGTCGATGTGGCCATCGCTTCGCTCCAGAAGCGCGGCCTGATTCTGCGCGAAATCCATTCGCCCGGCGACAAAAGCAAGATCGGCGACTGGTTCATGTCGCTTCTCAACGGCGTGTCCAACAAAGACATCGTCATTTTGTCCCGCCAGCTCGCGACGCTCTTCGAGGCTCAGGTTTCGGCGCTGCGCATTTTCGACTTGCTCGCCGGCCAGGTGGAAAATCCGAGACTGCAGAAATATCTGCATCAGGTTTCCATGGATATTTCCGGCGGAGCTTCCATTTCCCAGGCTCTGTCGAAATTTCCCGACGCTTTTTCGCCTTTTTACGTCAACATGGTCAGAGCCGGCGAAGAATCCGGCAAGCTCAACGATGTGTTCAACTATCTGGCCGACTATCTCGACCGGACCTACGAGGTCACTTCCAAAGCCAAGAACGCCCTGATCTATCCGGCTTTCATCATTACCACCTTTGTGGCCGTGATGATTCTGATGATGACGGTCATTATTCCCAAAATCGCTTTGATGATCACCGACTCCGGCCAGCCCGTGCCGATTTACACCCAGATCGTGCTTGATATCAGCAATCTTTTCATTAATTACGGCATATTCATGGCCGTCGGCCTTGTCATCGTGATTTTCCTGCTCTGGAGATATCTCAAGACGGACGAGGGTCAGAAACAGTTCGATCTGTTCCGTTTCAGCCTGCCGTATCTCGGCAATCTGTACAAGAAACTGTATCTGTCGCGTATCGCCGACAACCTGAACACCATGATTGTTTCCGGCATTCCCATTTTGCGCTCTCTGGAAATCACCGCCGCCGTGGTAGACAATCCGACCTACAGCGAAATTCTCGGCCAGGCCCTGTCCGATGTCAAAAGCGGATCTTCGCTGTCGGCCGCGTTTGAAAAACACAAGGAAATTCCGGCCATCATGACTCAGATGATAAAAGTCGGCGAAGAGTCCGGCGAAGTCGGCAACATTTTGAAGTCGCTTGCCAATTTCTACCGCAGGGAAGTGACCAATGCCGTCGACACGCTCGTTTCCCTTATCGAGCCGGTCATGATTATCGCTCTCGGCCTCGGCGTCGGCATTCTTCTGTCGGCCGTGCTCATTCCGATTTATAATATTGCCGCCGCTTCGTAATCGGACATTATCCACATAGACCTTTGCGAAAGGAATAGTCGGTGTATAATACAAGTATGAAATCCAATCGAGGTTCCGGTTCTTATGGTTTCACGCTTATCGAATTGCTCGTGGTCATCGCCATCATCGGCATTCTCTCAAGCGTCGTCTTGGCTTCGCTTAACACAGCTCGCGGCAAGGGAGACGATGCCGCCGCCAAGGAAGATCTGAATAATATCCGCGCCCAGGCCGAACTCAGTTACGACAACAACACGGAAACCTACTCTCTTGTCTGTTCCGACACGAATGTTACCAAGGGTATTACCGCGGCAGCAAGCGCCGAAGGTTTTACCTGGACAAGCACGGCAAACAATAGTGCTGATGTGACTTGCACGAACAGCAATACTGCGTGGATGGCCTATGTTCACCTTGTAAAAGGAGCCGGAACATGGTGGTGCGTTGACAATACCGGCTCATCAAAATCCGAAGCTTCTTCTCCGGGCGCCGCAGCAGTATCCTGCCTGTAACAATGACACTTTTTGTTATCTTCGCTTTCATCATCGGAGCCATCATCGGCAGTTTTGTCAATGTGGTGGCCATGCGCTACAACACCGGCTCATCCTTTGTGGCCGGCCGCTCGCGCTGTCCCAACTGCAACGTACCTCTCAAATGGTACGAGCTTATTCCCGTTCTCTCGTTTGTGTTTTCCGGCGGCAAATGTCTGTCCTGCGGAAGCAAAATTTCCTGGCAGTATCCGCTTATTGAAATCTCATCCGGAATAATCTTCGTGTTGCTTTTCCTGCGCCAGGCCGCCCTCCTTTCTTTTTACGGCATGGCATATTCGTGGATCTTTTTTGTCTATTACGCCTTTGTCTTCAGCCTGCTCCTGGTCATTCTTTTGTATGATTTTCATCACAAGATCATTCCGAACAGTCTGGTGTACGTCTTCGCCTTTCTGGCCGTCCTGAAACTGGCATTGTTTTTCTATATCAGGCCGCCGCTCGGCGCCCTCGATTATGTCGACCTGCTCTCGCCGGTTATTTTATTCGCCTTCATTTTTATCCTTTGGTTTGTGTCGCGGGGGAGATGGATCGGCCTCGGCGACGCCAAGCTGGCTTTCGGCATCGGCGCACTGCTCGGTTTCGTGCTCGGCATTTCCGGGCTGGTCCTGGCTTTTTGGATCGGGGCGGTTTTCGGAATCGTGTATCTCATATTCAAAAAATCTTCGGGAGCAAGCGGCCAGTCTCAAATTCCTTTCGCTCCGTTTCTGATCGTGGCCACCTTCATTGTCTTTTTTACGCACATCGATGTTCTCCGGCTCGGCGCGTTTTTGAATTATCTCTGATGCCATGACTAAAGGCTTTACTCTCGTCGAAGTGATCATTTCCGTGGCCATCGCTTCGGTTATCATGTCCGTGGTTTTGTGGAATTACTCGGCTTTCAACGACCAGCTCGCACTGTCGTCGGCCGCGCAGGAGATAGCCATTGCCATCCGCCAGGCTCAGACTTATGGCATATCCGCCAGAGAAACCGGCGCGGGCCAGGGCAATTTCGATTCCGATTACGGCGTATACCTCAGCCTGAAAGAGCCGAACGCATACTCTATATTCGTCGATACCAATGCCAATAAAGTGTACGATCCGGGCCAGGGCTGCGGCAGCGGAGTTCAAAATACCGAATGCGTGGAAAAATCCATGCTCCGAAACGGCGTGGTCATTTCCGCAATATGCGACGAGTCTGGAAGCTGCCCGCCCTCGTCGGCAAGCCAGCTTGACGTGACATTCCTGCGTCCCAATCCCGACGCCACCATCGATTTCGCCGACGATTCCGGATTCATCGTCTCCGGTCCGTCCCGCGCCGGCACCGTTGTCCTCACGTCGCCGATGGGCAGGACCATCCGCGTCGAAGTAGATAACACCGGCGAGATTGTTATTAAGTAGTAGTATAATAATTGAATGAGAAAAGATTCCGCCGGTTTTTCGCTTATCGAACTGATGGTGGCTGTTTCGGTTTTCACCTTGATCATGACGGCGTCGATGGGGTCAGTCCTGTCGGTGCTTGCGGCCAATCGAAAAGCGCAGTCTCTGCGGGCCGTCATGGACAATCTTGATTTTGCCCTCGAAGGCATGACCCGGACCATCCGTTTCGGCACGGCCTATCATTGCGGTTCGGGCGGAGACCCGAGCCAGCCGGCGGATTGTCCTTCCGGCGACATGTCCATTACCGTCAAAAGCCAGAATGGCCAGCTCGTGAGCTACGCCTTAAGCGGTTCGAGCATCGTTCGGTCGGTGGCGGGAGGGCAGTATTATGCCGTGACTTCTCCGGACGTCACTATTTCAAAACTTTCTTTCAGAGTGTTCGGCTCGGAGCCGTTTTCAAAAGGCGGGCAGGCTCAGCCGGAAGTGATCATTGTCGTTTCCGGATTTGCCGGCTCCCAGGCTTCGAGCCAGTCGTCTTTCAATCTGGAAACAACGGTATCGCAGCTGGTATTTAATTCGCAATGAAAAAAAACAGGCTCAAAAAAGGCTTTACCCTGGTCGAGACATTGGTGGCCATTTCCATTTTGTCTCTTTCGGTCGTGGCCGCCTTTACGGCCGCGCAGTCGGGCATTCAGTCGTCGTCGATCGCCCGCGATCAGATCACGGCGTTTTATCTTGCCCAGGAAGCCATGGAATTTATCAGAAACACCCGCGACCAGAATGCTGTCCAGACTCTCGGCGGCAATACGACCATCTGGCTTACCGGCGTGGCCGCCGATCCGACCGACCCGTGCTATTTCGGCAAGACCTGCATCATCGATTCTCCGCTCAAGACGGTCACTGCCTGCCCGGCCGGCTTCGGCTCCTGTCCGAGCTTAAATCAGGATCCGGTGTCCGGCCTCTGGGGCTATACATCGAGCTGGCCGGCCACCAATTTCAAAAGGGAAATTCAGCTGAGCCAGACTTCTGCAAATGAAGTTCTAGTCACCATCAGAATGAGCTGGACGGACCGCGGCGTTCCGCAGTCATTCCAGGTAGAAGGTATTTTATTCAACCGATGAAAACGCACCAAAAAAACAACAGGACAAGTCAGGCCGGATTCACGCTGGTGGTGGCGGTGGTCATTACGGCAATGCTTCTTCTCATCAGTTTCGTGGTGGCGGATTTGGCGACCAAAGAATTGCTCATTGCCCAGTCGGGCAAGGATTCGCAGTACGCTTTTTACAATGCATATAACGGCAGCGAATGCGCCATATATTGGGATCTGAATAATAATCAGGCATATACGAGCGCTTTTAACGTAAACGCGCCGGGCAGCATTTCCTGCAACAATCAGACCGTGACCACCGGCAGCGAAACCGTGCCGACCGTTCCCGGCACGCCGTCGCTTGTCGGCGGAGGCGGCAGCGGAAATCCGACCAGCATATTCAGCATCAATTTTTCTCCGGGCTGCGCCATCGTCCGGGTCACTAAAAATCCGAACAATACCACCACTGTCGATTCGCGAGGCTATAATACCTGCGATACCAGCTCGCCGCGAAGATTTGAGAGAGGCATTACTCTGACCTATTAAAATGTGCTAAAATGGCTTTTTATGCCTATTCCAAAGGAGATTGCGGGCAGAGCCCAAAAACTAAAAGAGACGATAGAAAAACATCGGTACTTATATCACACGCTTGACGCGCCGGAAATTTCAGACGAGGCGTACGATTCTCTGGTTAAAGAACTTGAGGAAATTGAAAAAAAATATCCTGAATTGAAATCAGACATCACTCTGCGTGTCGGCGGCGAGCCTTTGAAGGAATTCGTCAAAGTCAGGCATTCTGTCAGGCAGTGGTCGTTCGATGATGTCTTTGATTTTGAGGAATTGAAGAAGTGGACTGAAAAAGTCAGAAATTTTTTGAAAAAAGCCGGAGTACCGGCGGACAGTCTCGAATACTGCTGCGAATTGAAAATCGACGGGCTGAAAATCATCCTGACCTATGAGAACGGCAGGCTCGTCCAGGGCGCCACTCGCGGCGACGGCGTGGTCGGTGAAGACGTGACGAGCAATATCAAGACCATTTTCAGCATTCCTCTGGAATTGAAGAAAAAAATAGGCATGATCGTGGCCGGCGAAGCCTGGATCGGCCAGAAAGATCTGAAAAAAATAAATCAGGAGAGAGAGAAAGCCGGCGAGCCGGTATACGCTAACACCCGCAACCTGGCTGCCGGTTCCATTCGCCAGCTCGATCCGAAAATGGCCGCAGAGAGGAAATTGCAGTCATTTATATATGACATTGAGTCGGCCGACGCCAAACTTCCCGAGACCCAGTTTGAAGAATTGACGCTTTTGAAAGAGCTCGGATTTCAGACCAATGAGCATGCCCGGCTGTGCGACACTCTGGACGACATTGAAAAATTTTATCAACACTGGACCAAAAAGCGCCAAAGCCTGAATTACGGCCTGGACGGCATCGTGGTTAAAATCAATTCGCGGAAGCTTCAGGAAACTCTCGGCTTTACCGGCAAATCGCCGCGCTGGGCCGTGGCCTATAAATTTCCGGCCGAGCAGGTGACCACGGTTGTCGAGGATATTGTCCTGCAGGTCGGCCGCACGGGCGTGCTCACGCCGGTGGCCCATCTCCGGCCGGTGGCGGTGGCAGGTTCGACAGTTTCGCGGGCGACATTGCACAACGAAGACGAAATCAGGCGTCTCGATGTCCGCATCGGCGACACGGTTATTTTGCAGAAGGCCGGCGATGTTATTCCGGATATCGTTTCGGTAGTCAGAGAACTCCGGCCGAAAAATTCCAGGCCGTATGTTTTTCCGACCCATGTTCCGGCCTGCGGGGGCGACGGCAGGATCGAGCGCATTCCGGGCCAGGCGGCCTGGCGCTGCGTCAATAAAAATTCCTTCGAGCAGCAAAAAAGAAAGTTCTATCATTTCGTTTCCAAAAAAGCTTTTGATATCAATGAAGTCGGTCCGAAAGTCATCGATGTTTTGCTTAAGGAAAATCTGATTTCCGAGTATGCCGACATATTTACGTTGAAAAAAGGCGACATCCTGTCACTGCCGCGGTTCGCAGAAAAATCCGCCGACAATGTCATTTCTTCAATTGAAAAAGCTAAAAGTGTGACATTGCCGAGACTGCTTATCTCGCTTTCAATCCCGCAGGTCGGCGAAGAGACCGCATATGATCTGGCCAGGCATTTCTCGCTTGAACAGCTGCGAACGGCCGGGTTTGAAGATTTGGAAAAAATTTCCGGCATTGGTCCGATTGTCGGCCAGTCGATCGTCGACTTTTTCAAAAACAAAGAAAATAAAAAAATCGTCGATCATCTTTTAAAACATATAAAAATAGAAACCGAAAAAATTTCCGGAAAACTTTCAGGCAAAACATTTGTGCTTACGGGCACCATTTCCATGTCGCGCGACGAAGCCAAGGAAAAAATCCGTTCTCTCGGCGGCACGGTTTCCGAAAGTGTCTCCAAAGAAACCGATTACGTGGTGGCAGGGGAGAATCCGGGCTCGAAATACGATAAAGCTCAAAAATTAGGCGTCAAAATTTTAAATGAGGAAGAGTTTAAGAAATTGTTAACTTGACACGACGTGTCAGTTTGCTAAACTGTCTTTAAGCTGGTATGGTCTGCATAAGATCATTCTTCAGATGTTCAGAAAAGGTCCTTCGAGTCCCGAAGGGCCTTTTCTGTTGTCTGTTGTGGAAATTCCGCTCGATTTAATGGGCCCGTGGTGTATGCAGTAACATATCAGCTTTAACATCTGGAGAAGCGGGTGCAAATCCCGCCGGGTCCACACTAAAAAATCTGTCCTAACGGATAGATTTTTTAGTCGGGCAATGCTACCATAGCTTCATGATTACTCGTGATGAAGTTAAACATCTCGCAGATTTAGCCCGGATTGAAATGTCCGAAGGGGAATTGGAACAGATGACCAAGGAAATCGACTCGATTTTGAATTATGTCGGCATTATTCAAAATGTCAGCGGCGACGTACAAAGGGAAATTCCAAATCTGAGAAATGTCATGCGCGACGATGTCATAACTCATGAAAGCGGCGAATACACCGAAAAACTTCTGGCAAATGCTCCAAGCAGGGAAGGAAGCTACCTCAAAGTCAAAAAGATTTTATGATTGATTTAAAAAATTTAACCATTGCAAAGGCCAAAAAACATATCGCTCAAAAAGATTTTTCTGCTGAAGAATTGGCCAAAGCCTATCTCGCCGAAATTGAAAAGAAGAATCCGGAACTGAATGTGTATCTGGAAGTCTACGATGACGTCCTTGAACAGGCGCGAAAGGCGCAGGGAGAGCTGGCGGGCATCCCTTTGGCAATCAAAGATAATATTTTAATCGAGGGCAAAACGGCAACGTCGGCTTCGAAAATTTTAAAAAATTATGTTGCTCCGTACGATGCCACCGCAATCAGCAAATTGAAAAAAGCCGGTGCAGTTTTTCTCGGCCGGGCCAACATGGACGAGTTCGCCATGGGCGGCTCGACTGAAAATTCGGCTTTCGGCGTGACAAAAAATCCTCACGACATCACTCGCGTTTCCGGTGGTTCGTCCGGCGGCTCGGCTGCGGCTGTTGCAAGTAATACTGCATTGGCAGCTTTGGGTTCTGACACCGGCGGTTCAGTCCGCGAGCCGTCGGCTTTTTGCGGCGTAGTCGGATTGAAGCCGACCTACGGTTCCGTTTCACGTCATGGCTTGATGGCCATGGGCTCGTCTCTGGATGTTATCGGTCCGATTGCCAAAACCGTAAGCGACACCGAAATCATTTTTAATGTCATTAAGGGTCATGACGTTTTGGACAGCACAACGTATCCGGAAAATATATATTCAAAAAAAACCAAAGCAAAAAAAATAGGCGTGCCCTATCATATCCTTGAAGGTCTGGAAGGGGAGACGAAGAAAAATTTTAATGAGAGCATTGAAAAATTGAAAAAAGTCGGTTATGAAATCAAAGACATCAGCTTGCCGAGCATTTCCTCGTCGCTGGCTGTCTATTACATCATCATGCCGGCCGAAGTGTCTTCGAATATGGCCCGCTTTGACGGCGTCAAATTCGGTCTGCACGTTGACGGCAAAGATTTGCTTGACGATTATAAAAAAACCCGACGGCAGGGTTTCGGTCCGGAAGTGCGGCGGAGAATTCTGATCGGCACATATGTTCTTTCGGCCGGCTATCATGATGCCTATTACAATAAAGCCCTCATGCTCCGCCAAAAAATTTCTTCAGAATTTAAAAAGGCTTTTGAAGAAGTGGACGCCATTGCCACCCCGACCGCTCCTGGTCCGGCGTTCAAAATCGGCGAGAAAGTTGGCGATCCGGTGGCAATGTATCTCGAGGATATTTTCACCGTGCCGGCAAATATCGTCGGCGTTCCGGCCATTTCGCTGCCTTCCGGTTCTATTAATAATCTTCCGCTCGGCCTGCAGCTCATGGCTCCGCATGACGCCGAACATGTCCTTTTCGATATCGGCAAAAAATTTTTAGGCGAGGTATAATGAGCTCATGGCAGAGGAAGTCAAAGTAGAAAAAGATCCCTTTGTGGAAATCGTCTGGTGGATTGCCGGCATCGCGTCCGCTATTTTCATACTTAATGCCGTTATTGTCTATCTCGTTTCCGATATCGCCGCATGGGAGAAGGTGATCATTGAGATTATTTTCACCACAGTCAAAGTCTGGGAAATTTTGTCCGTCATTATTTCTCTCATTCTCCTGGTGATTCTTGTCGACGTCTACCGCAAGCTGGTCAAGTTCCGGGAAAATGAACTGAAGCTGCTCTATCCGGAGGTTCAGACCGCGCCGTCGTCAGTCAATCCGCGCTGGGATCATGTCATCGCCCTAAGCGAGGCTTCGAATCCGAATGACTGGCGCCAGGCCATTCTCGAGGCCGACATTTTGCTTGCCGAACTTCTGGATACCATGTTTTTGCCGGGGGACACCGTGGCCGATAAATTGAAAGCGGTGAACAAAGCGGAATTTCTTTCCATCGACAATGCCTGGGAAGCTCACAAAGTCAGAAATCAAATCGCTCACGAGGGCTCCCAGTTTCCGCTTTCGCAGCATGAAGCCAAACGTGTCATCGCATTATATAAAAGCGTTTTTGAAGAATTTAAAACGATTTAGTTTCCAAAGAACATTTTCTATAGGATTTATTTGTTTTTATATTCGTAATATGTTAATATACATGACTGGAGTACCATGCCAATCAAAGACCCGATAAAAAAGAAGCGGTACCACGCTGACTATATGAAAAATGTCTGGTACCCAAAAAATCGGGACAGACATATCCAAGCTGTTACTTCCTTAAAAAGGAAGTTGTCTCTTTTTATTTTTGAATATAAAAAAGAGAGTGTCTGCAAAGATTGTGGTTTTAGTGGAAAAGAATATCCGCAAGTTTTGGAGTTTGATCATCTTGGTGATAAAGATTTTTCAATAGGCGAATTTTCTAGCCACATATTAGGCATGGATACTCTAAAGAAAGAAATTTCTAAATGTGATCTAGTTTGCGCTAACTGTCATAGAATTAGAACAGTAAACCGAACTAATCAAAGATAGCGGGGTGGAGAAGCAGTATCTCGCAAGGCTCATAACCTTGAGGCCCGCGTGCAAGTCGCGGCCCCGCAACACGTAACTAAAAGAAAAATCCCATTTGGGATTTTTCTTTTGGTGAATTTCTGCTATATTGCTTTTATTGCCGGCGTAGTTCAATGGTAGAACATGGGACTCATAAGCCTAAAACCGTGGTCCGATTCCACGCGTCGGCACAAAATTGTTTTTAGTCAGAAAAAAGTGTATATTTTCCTCATTGCGATCGTAGCTCAATTTGGTTAGAGCACTCCCCTGTCACGGGAGAGGTTGCCGGTTCAAGTCCGGTCGGTCGCGCAAAAATGCAAAGAAAAGTCATCATCTTCGACATGGACGGAGTGCTGTTCGACTCCATTCCGCTTGCCAAGAAAGTTTTTATGGAAGGACATCCGGGCCTGACGGAAGAAATGTACCATGAAATACATTCCGGAAACTTTCACGTCGAGGCCGAAAAATATGCCCATTTGCGGGTGAAAGAAACCGAAGAGGAGAGACAGAAGCGGTATCGCGAATACAGCGAGACGAAAAGCAAATCGCCTTTATTCGAGGGTATAAAAGATTTGCTGTTTGATTTGCATTCAATGGGTTACATACTGGTGGTAAATACCAACGCCTATGAGAAAAATTCCATGCCGTTGCTTGAATATTCGGGCATAAAAAATTTGTTTGATTTCATTGCGACTGCAGAAGTGAGTAAAGACAAAGTGGAGAAATTTAAAATAATTGAAGATAAATACAAAACTAATAAGGAAGATGTGTTGTTCATTACCGATTCGCTAGGGGATGTCAAAGCCGCGGATGCTGTCCGGGTGCCGACAGTCGCGGTGACCTGGGGTGTGCATGATAGGTCATTTTTTGAACGCGAGAAATATTCTAATTTAGTTGGAATTGTTGATACAATGGAGAGTTTAAAGAATTTTATTATTGATCAGCAAAAATAACGATCCTGGCCGACGAGCTTTTGGTGGCTACGCTCCAGGTTCCGGCGCAGGTGATCAGATTGAGATGGGCTTTGCCATCGTTTGAAGTAAAAACGGCTGAAGTCGCGTCATGCTGCTGATATTTTCGAATTTTCCGTACGACAAAAGCGGCGGTTTCGCCGTTTTTGTCCCGGACGTATATTTTGTCTCCGGCCGTCACTTTGTAGAGACTGTCGAACACGGCCGGAATGCCGTCTTTCCATCCGGAGTGCCCGTCAATGACGGCGTTGCCTGTTTCTCCGGGCCGAGGTCCCAACATATACCAGCCTGTTGTATCCGGACCGCTCGGCGCACCCATCGCTCCGTCTGCAGTCAGGCCGACATTTTCAATGGCGGCGTCTACGTGGATGGCGGGGATTTTTAGACGAACGGGCGTTGTATCGTTTTGTATCGACAGCTGCGGGGGAAGTGGCTGTGCCTTTGGTACAGAATGGGGAGAGAAGATATGTATTGCCGAAAAGGCGAGGGCAACTAAGCTCAAGAGCATAGTACGTGCCATTGTTACTTTTTCGGAGGATAGCCCGTATTAGGAAAGCTCGGAGAGTATGCGGCGGTCGAAGAAGCTACCACGACCGTAGCCGGCGCGAACGCAATGGCGGTCAAACCATTTGCATATCCTTCGGCGGTGGCGATGTTTGTGGTTGTCCGGGTCAAGTTTGCTCTGCATGTCACTATCCATGTTTCGCCGTGTTCAAGAAGATTGTTGTGATTCAAGTCACCGACATTGCCTGAGACAAGACCGGGCAGGAGCGAACATTTATTGTCGGTGACGCTCACCGTGTTCAATGGCGCTATGCCGGGATTAGTAATGGCATAGGTGTATGTCACCGGTCCGCCGCCCGCGGGAAGGACGAATACATTAGGAACTTTCACGATGTGAATGAGCGGAGGAGTGATCGGCAAGCCGACAACTACCGTCGCATTGGCATTGGCATACCCGTCCCAGCCGTTGGACCATCCATGAGCAGTAGCCGTGTTTGTTTCGGTAGCGGAAACTGTCTTGGCGCACTGATATGTCCATGATTCAGTGGTGTCAAGCATGCTGTTATTATTCGTATCGCCGGAAATGTAAATCACGGAGCTGCATTTATTGTCGCGAACCCATACGTCAGAAACCCCGACTACTCCCACATTTGTAACTACGTATGTATATGTCACTAAGCCGGGACCTCCCGGCAGATTCAGCGGACTCGGTATTTTTGTAATGTTGATAAGAGGCAGTGGGGCATTATATGCTCCTGCTCCCGAGTACGATGCAGTCGCTGTCAATGTCGGAGCCGGAGGAGGCGTGGTGCAGGTCGGTTTGGTGATGACATTGGTATCAAGCGTTACCGCGCCATTTCGGGCGAGCAGTCGTCCTTCGACCGTGGCGCCGGTGCCAGCCGTGATCGATGTAAGGGCCAGCATGCTTCCTTTGAAAGTGGAATTTGTTCCGAGTGTGGCCGAACTGTCGACTTCCCAGTACACATTGCAGGCCTGGGCTCCGTTAATAAGCACCACGTTGCTTGCGCCTGCGGTGGTCAGGGTGGAAAGGGCGTGGAAAATAAAGACTGCATTCGGGTCTCCCTGAGCATCGAGAGTCAGTGTTCCGGTTACGGCAAAAGTTCCATCAGCGGACTGATAGAGTCCGGCCGTTTTAGTTGTGCCGCCGAGTTCCGAAGCTGCGGATACTGCAGGCGATTGAGCTGCCGCGGCAAGAAAAGCCGTTGTCAGATCGGTTTTTGCCTGGACCGCCGCCGCATTGGCGATTTGCTGCGCCCCGTTGACTATGCCCGGCGGAAAACCGGTAACGGAAGTTCCCGGGCTTAATCCGAGGTCTCCGTTAATGACGCTTGTGCCGGTATTTGTAATCGTGGATCCGGCCAGAACGGCAAAACTGTCTGCTCCTCCGAGATTGAGGGCCGTGGCTGAGAGCGCCAGACCGGCAAATCCGAGGGCCAGAAAAATTCCCAAGGCGGCAATTGCCGCATTTCTATTATTTTTCATATGTTTTTTATTTTTTTATAAACCTATTGAGGGCAAAACTTTTTCTAAAGCGCGCGCTCCGGATACTTCCACTGTGAATTTAGATTTACCACAGCCGACTCGGATTCGAGTCCGACACGCACCGTTGTATTAGATATTCCTGCGACCTATTGAGTATACAGCTAAATTTGACAAAATACTATCTAAATTGTGTTATGACACACTTATGGGAATAAACCTAATTAGCCCAAAATTTTTATCTGATATACTTACCCTAAGAAATGAAATTATTTAAAATTTTCCTGCTGTCTCTGTGTTGCGCAGGCATCGCCTTTGCCGCCACGCCGCATGTTTTTAACAGCGGATTAATGCTCGGTTCCTCCGGCGCCGATGTCAAAGCTTTGCAGAAATTTTTGAATATGGCCGGTTTTCCGGTCGCCGAACAGGGCCCGGGTTCGAGGCATAGCGAAACTTCTTACTTCGGCCTGTCGACCCAGAAAGCATTGACTCAATTTCAAACTGTCAACGGCCTCCCGCCTGACGGGCGACTGAGCAGCACCACTCAAAGCGTTATAAACTCGCTTCAAATCAAAATGAATATCATCGCCACCAGTTCCAACGCTATTTTTTCTTATCCGCACGGCGTGACTATGATCGGCGACACCATGGTTATCGGCACGGTCAAAGAAAATCCCGGGCATATTGTTATTTTTACCAATCCGAACGATTTGACCAAATACATCGCCACTACCACGCCGGGATTTATGAATCTGGCCGATGTCGATTATGACGCTGCTCACAACAAACTCTATTTTGTGTCTTCGAGAACGAGCAATAATCATTTGGAAATTTTAAGCGTCGACCCGAATACCCTGGCCTGGATGCCGGTCTTCGAATTTACCGGCGTTTCAGGCGTCGGCTATTCCACGCTTGAAACCGACGGCTCATATGTCTATGCCGCCACCCAGTCTGTTCCGGCCTACATGCTCAAAATCCGAATTTCCGACTGGTCGCTTGCCGGATCGCACGTCTTTCCGTCCGGGCCGAGCTTCCATTCGTCCGCTCTCCACAAATATTCAAACCGCACCGAATGGTATGTGGCCACGTTTTCGGAGCCGACATACATATATAAGGTCAGGACAGACGATTTTTCCTATACCTCGCTTAAAATTCCTCAAAGCGCCTATATTACCAATGATATTTATTTCAGGCCTGTCGATGACGCCGGCGGCCTGCTCTACGCTCCGTCGGAAACCAATTTCGGCATCGATGTCGTCAACACCGCGACAATGACCGCGGTCCATTACCCGGCGCCGGCAAGCTACGGCCTGTTTTCCGACGGCAACGATATCTACTCGCTCGACCCGTTCAATCATCAGATCATTCAATACGCCGGCTTCAATATTCAAAAGCCGATTTTTGTGCAGTCAAAGGTCCGCTATCAGTTCAACAAATGGTTCAAAACCTCCAACGGCAACACCTATTTCACCCCGTTCAGCAGTCCCTCGGCCCTGTATCAGTATTCGGCAGGGAGGTAAAAATTTCTTCCCGAAATTTTCATGAGGGTTTTCATATAATCAGCTCATGAATAAAGGAGCCGTTGCGGCATTGTGGATTATCGTCATTCTGATCGGACTTGGGCTGGTTTTCTATTTGCGCGGAGGAAGTTCTTCTAATATGGCTACGAGTACCCCGACAACCACTCAAAATCAAACCGCTCAAGTCAGCGGCAGTTTGACACAGCCGGCCGCTCTGCCGTCCGTGACCACGGGCAGCGATGTTTCGGCCTCGGCTTCGACGGCCATCGTCACCGGCAAAGTTACGCCGAACGGCGCATTGACCTCGTACTGGTTTGATTATGGCACCGACACGTCGCTCAGCCATCACACCTCGCCTCAAAATATCGGTTCCGGTTTCACTTCCATTACCACGCCGGGATACATTACCGGCCTGGCCGCCAATACGACATATTATTTCCGCCTGACTGCCAAAAATCGCCTCGGCACGGTCAGCGGGGGAATGCTGTCATTTACGACCAACACCAATCCGCCGCCGGCCGCGGCCGCTCCGACAACCGGAACCTTGCCGGCGTCAGCTATTTCCCGCACGTCGGCCAATCTCAACGGCCGGGTCAATCCGAATAATTCCGATACGACCTATTGGTTTGAATTCGGCACCGACACGTCGCTCGGCAACCTGACGGCCTTTCAGGGCGCCGGTTCCGGCTCGGGTTTTCAGACGGTTTCCATCGCACTTTCAAATCTTGATCCGCTGACAAAATATTATTACCGTCTTGACGCTCAGAACCAGTACGGTACGACCAACGGGGCAATCGAAAGTTTTACCACTGCCGGTCCGAGAGCGCCGAGCGAGCCGAGCGTGACCACCACGACCACTCAAAACGTCAGCTCGACCACGGCCACCTTTGCCGGCCAGGTTAATCCGAACGGCGCCGACACCACGTATTGGTTCGAGTACAGCAACAATTCTTTGCTTGGCAGCATTTTGGGAACGCAGACGCCGACTCAGACCATTGCATCCGGCACGAATCCGGTAGGCGTCGTCTTTGATGTTTCCAATCTGAGTCCGTCGACCACCTATTACGTCCAGCTTGTCGGCCAGAATCAATACGGCACGGTCCGCGGCAATGTCGTGACCTTTACGACCAGAGGGCAATGATATACTGTCCTCATGTATACTCCGGAAGAAAAGAGACTTTTCCGAAAACTGAATACGCCGCAAAAAATTCAGGATTTTTTGAACGGCCTAAAATTCAACTTTGAAAAAAATGGCGAGACCTGCATGTCGCCGAGGAAGGTTTTAAAAAAGAAAGTGGCGCATTGCATGGAAGGAGCAATGCTTGCGGCGGCTGTTTTGGAATTTCACGGACAAAAACCTTTGATTCTCGATTTGCGTTCCAAAAGACCGGACGACGATCATGTAGTGGCTGTATTCAAAAAATTCAGTTGTTTCGGTGCTATTTCAAAAACCAATCATGCGGTTCTGCGCTATCGTGAGCCGGTTTACAGAACTGTCAGGGAGCTTGTGTTGTCGTATTTCCACGAATATTTTTTGAAAAACGGGAAAAAAACTTTGAGAGAGTATTCGGACGTGTTTGATCTGTCGAAACTGAAAATCGACTGGCGAACGGCGGAAAAAGATCTTTTTGAAATTCCCAATTTGCTCGACAAATTGCCGCATCATAGCCTGCTTTCAAAGCAGCAGATAAAAAATCTGCGCAAGGCCGATGCCATTGAAATAAAAACGGGGGAGATAGTAGAATACAAAATATGAAACTTAAAGAAGGAAAGCTCGCTCCGGATTTCAGCTTGCCGGACCAAAACGGCAAAAGCCACAAACTCTCGGATTATCGCGGCCAGTGGGTGCTGATATACTTTTATCCAAAGGATGACACGCCGGGTTGCACTAAGGAAGCCTGCGCTATTCGCGGCATGTTTCCGGATTTCAAAAAATTGAAAGTCCAGGTCTTCGGCATTTCAACCGATTCGGTCAAAAGCCATAAAAAATTCGAAGAAAAATACGATTTGCCCTTTACGCTTTTGGCCGATGAAGACAAAAAAGTAGTCGAGAAATACGGCGTCTGGAGCAAAAAGAAATTTATGGGCAGGGAATACATGGGCACGTTCCGCACTTCTTTCCTCGTTGATCCCCAGGGCAAAATTTTTAAAATCTACGAAAACGTCAAGCCGGAAGTGCATGCCGAGGAGGTACTGGAAGATTTGAGGAAGATGTAGAAAAACAAAAAGTCCCCGGCTGGGGATTTTTGTCTAGGTTTTAGCCTAATACTAGCAACTTTTATATTGCCAGATCATCACTGGTACTATCAGTATATACTCACATATAGAACAAAGTCAATCTTGTGGAAAACTTTTCTATGGTATGCTGTAACTTCGATCCGCTCGACGGACGTTTCAATACGGAAACGTGGTGGAGCGGTCTAACACAGCAATTTCTCAAATTGCCAGATCATATCACTGGTCTCGAGGGTTCGAATCCCTCCGTTTCCGCAAGCTAAGAAATTTGATTATTTCCCAAATTGCAAACATCTCGAATGTGTAATACACTTGCCAAGTACAAGCCGTTGGAGCTCGGGTAGTAGAGCACGCCCTTGGTAAACAAAATTGCCCACATATAGGGCGACCTGTATGTGAATCCTGAATTACGGTTAAAAGCCGACAGGTCAAGACCGTAGCGCTTTGATAGGCGCTCGAACGACTGACAAAGGTTTCTCTTTTTAGAGAAAAAGATACAGTCTAATCCATTCGCATAAATAAATGAATGGTAGAAATGAAGGGCGAGGTCAAGAGTGCAAGTCTCTTCAACGGCTCAATTGTTATTCCGGTGTTCATGCAACTTTTTGCCGATGTGATAGGTTATAGTAAGTGAAGGGTCGACATTACTGGCAAATCGGGAAGGCGTCGATGACGCTTTCTTCCCTTACATGGAGAAATACTCAGACCTAGAAATTTTGAGAGAATCGCAAAATAAACCCTGGATGTTCGGCATGCTTGTCGACCGATATGAAAAAGCTTTCCTTCGCAAGGCTCTTTCCATACTTCATTCGCGGGAATTGAGTCAGGACGCGGTGCAGGAGGCTTTTCTCAAAATTTACAAATACGCCCACAAGTTCCAAGAGCAAAGCAATGCCAAGTTTTCTTCATGGGCTTATAAGATTCTGACCAATACCTGCTATACGATTGCTCAGCAAAGCAGGGCCCAGGTCAATATGGATTTCGCCGATCTGGACGTGGCAGGCTCGACTTCCGACTATGCCGCGACGGAGCGAGTGTCCTTTGTGCGTTCCATTTTGACCCGCATTCCGCTCAATCTTTCACGAGTGCTGTCGCTCTACTTTTTCGAGGATAAGAGCTACGAGGAAATTGCCAATCTGGAAAATCTGTCCCTGTCGGCCGTCAAGTCGCGGCTGCATCGGGCCAAAAAGAATTTTAAAGAAATCGCCTTAAAAATGATATGATTATGCCAATGAAAAAAAGAATACTGTTCGGCGTGTATACCATTTACATCGTCCGCAAAGTCAAAAAGCCGTTTATTGCCGAGTCGTTCGCTCTGGCGGCGCTTTTGGCCGTGCTGTTTTCAGTGGTGTCAGTGCCGCATGTCATGGCCAATATGTCCATCGCGCATAACTTTTTCTATTATTTCGTCCATGCATTCATGAGCACCCGCTTTCTGGTTCAGCTGGTGGTTATTTCCATGGCCGTGACCACGCTGTTTTTCCTGCGCAATTTTACGGTGCATATCAGCCGGATAAAGCGCCTGAGCAGGCAGACTTTGGCATAAAAGAAAAGGCTTGTCGGGGAGACAAGCCTTTAACAAATCGGCTTTGGCGGGAGTTCGATTATTTTGCCAGAAAGATTTTTGGTTATAGGTAAGGGGTGTCGATGAATGAATACTTTCTGCTTTCCTTTGTGGCTGATAACCGTTCTGCGTTTATTGGCTCCGCCAATGGGTTTATTTACTAACACGAATCTCCAACCGGCTTTGTACAATTTCAGGATTCTTCTATGCTGATGCTTTTCCTGCCAAGTCAGAACTGCGTCCTCGATAGGCAGATTTTCCTCTTCGCCATTGGGAACGTACATGATTTTCCTCCTTGGAAAAGTCCTGTTTTTAATGTAGCATACCCAGATAAAATTGTCTCATTTAATGGTTATCTTCGTATTTGTAGTATGCAAATAACTAATTTTAATTTATGCCAACCCCAAAAAAACCAAGAAAGGGATGTTTGATGTGCGGAAAAGAACCAGCCCGTTCTTTTTATACGTATTGCAGTAATGCTTGCCAGCAAAAATATCAATACGAACTTTATATAAAAAAGTGGAAAGCGGGAGAAGTGACAGGACTGCAAACTCTTGGTATAGTCTCTACTACAGTCAAGAGGTATTTAAGAGAAAAATTTGAGAATAAATGTTGTTTGTGCGGCTGGGGTGAGATTAATCAAAAGATAGGATATTCTCCATTAGTTGCCGATCATATTGATGGTAATTGGCGTAATAATATAGAAAGCAATCTTCGTCTGATTTGTCCTAATTGCGATTCTCTTACCCCAACATATGCAGGATTAAATAGGGGAAATGGCAGAGGAAATAGGGTCATGAGTAAGCGCGCTAAAGAGGGACAGGTTTATAAAAAAATGCCAAAGTAGTTCAGTGGCAGAACACTGCTTTCGTAAAGCAGGAACGTGAGTCCGATTCTCACCTTTGGCTCCAATGAATACGGAATACATTTACGAACCAAATAAAAACAAAGAACTTGGCGGAAGCGAAGCCATCATCATGCTGCCGGATATTTATATGCAGACGGAGTATTCCAAGCAAACGGCCGAGAAATTTGCAGAAGCATTCAAGCGGCGGGTGTTTATGCTTGATTATTTTTTCATTTCCACACATCAAAAAAATACTTTCAGCGAAAATGATCGTGAGCAGATCATGCCATTGTTTCAAAATTTCAAAGGCGATGACTTTAAAGATTTTTTCAAAAAAGTTTTAGGGGAAATCAAGTCGGCATCTCCCACGCTTAAAAATTTTGCGGTCATCGGCTTCTGCTTCGGCGGCCGATTGGCCTACATCGCCGGCAGAGAACCGGAAATTTCAATAGTTATTTCTTTTTATGGCGGCGGAGCCAATACGCCGAATTATGTCGACGGCAAAAGTCCGTCTGAATACCTTGCGGACAGAAAAGACATAAAAATAGTTTCATTTTTCGGAACGGAGGATCCGTCGATTTCCGAAGAAGATAGGAAAATACTCAAAGAAAAATTTGCCGGAATGGCATATGAGACGCATGAATATCCTGTCGGCCATGCCTACTTTCAGGAAGGCAGGAAAAATTTTGACGAAATGGCTAGTAAAAATTCCTGGGAAGTCTTGCGAAAAATTTTCAATGGATAAGGAAAATCTTCAAAAAGAGCTGGAAGCATTGGAAGCGGACATGAACTCCGCCGATTTTTGGGCCGATAAGAACAAGGCGCAGGCCACGATCAGGCGCATCCAGGAATTGAAGGCCGAAATGGCGGGGGAAGGGAAATACGACGTCGGCGATGCGGTCATGACTATTTTTTCCGGCGCCGGCGGAGACGATGCCGAAGATTTTTCGGCCATGCTTTTGAATATGTACCGAAAATTCTGCGAGAAAAATAATTTCAGCATGACTGTCCTGCATGAAAATGAAAACGACCATGGAGGATATCGCAATGTCACCGTCGAAATCAAAGGCAAAAAAGCCTACGGAACCTTGAAAAACGAATCAGGCGTGCATCGCTTGGTCCGGCAGAGCCCGTTCAATGCCAATGCCAAGCGCCAGACTTCGTTTTCCATGGTGGAAGTCATTCCGAAATTCGAGAAAACGAAGGACATGGAAATTCCGGAAAGCGAACTGCGTTTCGAGCTGTCGCGCTCGTCCGGTCCCGGCGGGCAGAATGTCAACAAACGTGAAACTGCCGTGCGGGTCATTCATATTCCGACAAACATTTCCGCTCAAAGCGATAATGAACGAAGCCAGGCGCAAAATAAAGAAAAAGCATTGAGCATTTTGCAGGGCAAGCTGTATAAAGCTCTTGAGGAACAAAGAATCGCAAAAGAAAAAGGCATGTATATTTCCAAAACCACTCAGGCCGAATGGGGCAATCAGATCCGCTCCTACGTTTTGCATCCGTACAAAATGGTCAAGGATCATCGAACCGGAGTCGAAACCGCGCAAGTTGATAAAGTTCTAGACGGGGAATTAAATGAATTTATCGAAGCAGAGAAAGAATTGAAGTAAACAAAAAAGACCCGCAAGGGCTTTTTTGCTGATCACTGGTCCGCCAGCTAATGATGTACATCATTAGACGATCAATGTCATATTGCAACTATATTTGGTTTTATTTGAGAAGTCAAATGCTTGCGGCGGGGGAGGGATTCGAACCCTCGAGACGCTTTCACGTCTAACGATATGGCGATATCGCCGCCTTAGACCTCTCAGCCACCCCGCCATGCTTTCCGGGGCAATAGAAAAGCCCCGCGCTCTCGCGGAGCTGAAAGGAAAGTATAGCATAAGAAAAAATCTTTGCTATACTAACCTCATGATTATTTTCGACAAGGTTTCGAAAAAATATCCCGATACGGTGGCCTTACATGATATTTCGCTTACGATCGAGCCGAAGGAATTTGTCTCGATTGTCGGCCATTCGGGCGCCGGAAAGACAACCTTAATGAAGATGTTTTTGGCCGAGGAACGGCCGAGCAAGGGCAAAGTTTTTTTTGAAAATTTGGACATTCACAGTCTGTCGAAGCGGGAAATAAACGATTTTCGCAGAAAAATCGGCGTGGTCTTTCAGGACTATCGCCTCTTGTCGGACAAAAATGTCTATGAAAATATCGCCTTTGCCATGGAAGTGGCCGGCCGAAGCGACGAGGAAATCGAGGCCGATGTGCCGCATGTGTTGGAACTGGTCGACCTCGGCAAGAAAATCTGGAATTTTCCGCACGAGCTTTCGGGCGGGGAGAAACAGCGGGTGGCCATTGCCCGGGCTCTGGTCAATCAGCCGGACGTGGTTATTGCCGACGAGCCGACGGGGAACCTGGATCCGGCAAATACGCACGACATCGTCCAGATTTTAAAAAAAATAAACGACTTGGGTACGACGGTTATTCTGACCACGCACAATAAAGGCGTCATCGATTCGCTGAACAGGCGGGTGATCACCATGGAAAATGGTAAGATTATCCGCGACGAAGAAAAAGGAAAATATATCGTATGACCTGGACAAAATTAAAACGAGTGGCCCGAAGCGGATTTTACGGTTTTTGGCGCAACGGTTTTGTGTCGCTCGCCTCGATTCTGATCATGATGGTGACGCTTTTTGTCATCGGCTCGACTTTGTTTGCCGGGGCCATGCTCAATTCAGCCCTCCAAAATATTAAAAATCAGGTCGATATCAATGTCTATTTCGTCAAAGGGGTCGATCCGAGCCTGATTACGTCCCTTCAGCAAAAACTGCAGAGCCTGCCGGAGGTACTGCCGCCGGTCACGTACGTTTCCGAGGATCAGGCATTGGCTGATTTCCGCAGCCGCCATCAAAACGACCAGCTGACTTTGCAGGCCCTCGACGAGCTCGGCACCAATCCCTTCGGAGCCAGTCTGAATATCAAAGCCAAAGACCCGTCGCAGTACGGAGCCATCGCCGAATTTTTGCAGTCGAATTCCAATCTTGCGTCCGACGGCTCGTCGATTATCGACAAAATAAACTATTACGAAAATCAGGCCGCCATCGACCGGCTTTCCGGCATTATCCTTTCCGCCAATAAGCTCGGCTTTATTCTGACCGCTCTTCTGATTATCATTTCCATTCTGATCACCTTCAACACCTTGCGGCTGGTCATTTATATGTCGCGGGACGAAATAGCCGTGATGCGCCTCGTCGGCGCCTCGCAGTCGTACATTCGCGGGCCGTTTTTCATTGCCGGCGCGCTCTACGGCTTTTTCGCGGCCATCATTACGCTGATACTTTTTTATCCGATTACCATATGGCTCGCCGGCACAACGGCGCAATTTTTGTCCGGTTTTAACATTTTCCAGTACTATTTTTCCAATTTCGGCCAGATATTCCTGATAATTGTCTTTTCCGGCGTTGCCATCGGGGCTTTGTCAAGCTGGTTAGCAACCCGGGCATATGTCAAAATATAAAATATGAAACGCGAGAAAAAGCATAAATATATTTTCGTGGTAGGCGGGGTGATGTCGGGCGTCGGCAAGGGCGTGGCCACGTCGTCCATCGGCAAGATTCTCCAAAGCAAAGGTTTTAAAGTTAATCCCATTAAAATCGATCCGTATCTCAACGTCGATGCCGGCAATATGAATCCGACCGAGCACGGCGAAGTGTTCGTGTTGGATTCCGGTCTGGAAACCGATCAGGACATGGGCAATTACGAACGATTTTTGGAGGCCAATCTTTCAAACGACGATTACATGACCTCGGGTATGATTTACAAGCATGTCATTGAAAAGGAGCGTAATCTCGGTTATCGCGGCAAATGCGTCGAAGCCATTCCACACATCACTGAAGAAATTATCCGACGTTTGAAAAAATCAGCCGAGACTCACGGCTCCGATGTCTCGCTTGTGGAAATCGGCGGCACCATCGGCGACTATCAGAATATTCTTTTTATGGAAGCGGCCCGTGTTTTGAAAATAAAAAATCCCGACGATGTCATTTTTATCATGGTGTCTTACTTGCCGGTGCCGGGTTCGCTCGGTGAAATGAAAACCCGGCCGACTCAAAATGCCGTGCATCAGTTGAACTCATACGGCATTCAGCCGGATATTATCATTGCCCGCAGCCATATTCCTCTCGACCAGAAGCGCAAGGAAAAATTATCGATCTGGTGCAGCGTGCCGATTGAAAACGTCATTTCCGCGCCGGACGTTCTCTCCATTTACGACGTGCCGCTGAACTTTGAG